>BNJT01002511.1_pt1 | contig 378045 bp, 545 predicted proteins | sample 8540491 | NCBI WGS metagenome assembly BNJT01 (sample SAMD00202455, study PRJDB9452) | human saliva metagenome | host: Homo sapiens | reverse complement strand
AGTTAATAAACTACCAATAGATGTAAAAGAAACTATAAAAAACGTATTAGTACTAGAAGTTTTCTAGAAAAATCTCTAACTGATGATGATAAGAATAAATTAATGAATTTCTATAAATACTTTAACTAACCCCTTTGGTGTAAATGTTAGAGTACAATATATAAGTAAAGATAAAGGTGTAGAAAATGTTCAACTAGGAACATATGGAACTATAAAGGGAGCAAAGACTTTCTAGCTATTACTGTAAAAGATGAACCTTTTGCTATGGAAGCAGTATGGTTATCAATTTGAAAATCTAGTATTGTATGCTACTGATATGGGTCTCAGGGTACAGTATGGCTTGCTGCAACATTTAGTAGAAAAGACTTTGAAAAATATTATGGAGCTAGAGTGATGACCTATTTCCTTGTATTTCACCCATCTGGATATCCAGCTGAAAAACGTTCATTTTTATTGAAAAATTATGAGAGCAAGTCTTGGTTCTAAAAATAGAAAAGCTTGGAACAAATTATTTTATCTGAATGATTTTAATCAAACTCTATCTACAGACAGATGCTGGAAAAATATGAAACAGCACTAGAAATGCTTAGATTAGCACCTAGTTCTACAAATGCTCAACCTTGGATATGCAGTTAAAGAAGGATAATATTCATTTCTTTTTGCAATTACAAGAATAGTATAAGTGATGATATGAAAAATAAAAACATTTAGATCTTTGGAATAGGTTTAGCACATTTTCATCAAACAGCTATGAGTGAAGGCTTAGATGGAAAGTTTTGAAATACAGGATATAAAAATTTCCTATACCCAGAAAAACATGCACTATGTTATATCATATTTAGTAAAATAAGTACTAAAAATAATCTAAGAAATTAACTTTATTCCCTCTTACCTTATTATAAAATTTCGTATATAATAGGAGATGAAAAATAAAATAAATTTGAAATTTATAAATTTCTTATTGAAAAGAAGAGTGCAGAATGAAAAAAATTTTAAAATCAAATTAATACTTTTAGTCAGTCTAGTACAGCTTGTTCAAGTGTTCAAACAACTCAAAAATATGAAAAAGGAAAGAGTTACATGGAGAAAAATGGAAGGTTCTGTTATAGTTTTACCTCTTGAAGCAGGAGATATCATTATAAAAGAAAAACATGCAAACCCTATTGGGAATGTTTGGGTCATGTCGCTATAATGAAAGATGATAGAACTGTGGTTGATTATCCAAAATTTGGAAATAAATCTTATACTATTGATATAGTTATTGGCTAGAAAAAGGGTAGAGATATATTAGTTCTTAGATATAAAGGATATGGATGAAGAATTTAAAAAGAGATTAGTCAGAAATATGGATAAAATATTTTGGAAAAATTATAAAAATAACAACAGATAGAGAAAAATATAGAAGGGTTTTTATTGTTCTCAATACATTTGGTATGTTTACTATATGACAGCTAAAAGAGATGGGATATGACCTAGATTTAGACTCTAGATGGAGATAGTTTATGTTACCTTACGACTTTTCATTAATTCTCCATATTTAGAAATAATTTGATTTTAAAATATTTTTCAAAAACATAGTTGCTTTTTATAAAAAAATAGTATTATATAAACACAATAAATTTAAATAAGGGGTGTTTTTATGAAGAAAAATTTTTATTCTGGACTTTGTTTCTCGATGTTTTTTTATTATTACAAGGATGTTCTAGCAATGATGGCTCTAAGTGGAAGTCAAAAATCCAGACTTCAAAAATAATAACTAAAAGGAACTTCTAAAGTCAGTTATTGAAAGCCAACCAATCAAAGCTATTTTTAATGAAACTCAAAAAGAATGGAAATACTGTTGTTAAGTATCAATACACAGTAGGAAAAAGAACCAAGTGTGGGAAGAGCATGTAGTATATGTTCTATTAGATAGTTTAACACTATTTATATCTGAATTATTTACAATGCCAGCTGAAAATAGCTCACTGCTGGAACTGCAAAAAAACAATAATGGTTGAATACAATCCTCAAGGAGAAGCTGTAAGAGTATTCTAATCTCATAATTTGAAATTTTTAAGAGAATTTTTTTGAAATAAAATCAAAAATTCTCTTTTCTCTTACCTAGATTTTTAAAATAAATGTTATAATATTAATGAAAAATATATTAGAAAGAATTGAAATTTTTAAAGTGAAAACTAGATTTTTATCAAAAATTAATCCTGCTGGAAACATTACTATACTTATAGATAATTTTAATATCTATGATAAGGATATAGCTAAGATATCTGAGGAACTTATGAGAGAAGATAACCTCCATGCAGAGCAAGTTGGTTTTTATTAAAGACAATCATCTTCAAATGATGGGTGGAGAATTTTGTGGTAATGCAAGTAGAGTCCTTTTGCTTCTCTTTTTGGCCTTTTAGGGATAAAAGCTTTTTCAAAGCAAAAATCTACAAAAGATAACTTGTTCAGGTGAAGATGAAAGTTCTAGCTGTAGATGTTAGAGAAGGTCAGACTGAAAACTCTTTTTAGCTAAAAATTAAAATGCCTAAATTTAAAAGTTTAGAAGAACTTAAAATAGATAACTATAAATTAGGTCTTGTTAAATTTTCTGGTATAGACCACTTTATTTTTGATGTAGCTGAAAATAAGGAAGATAATTTTGAAAAAGTCATAGATTCAGTTAAAAATTATCTATCAGACAAAGACTTTTTCTGCTTTTGGTATAATGTTCTTTGATGAGAGAAAATCTTTTTCTATGAAACCCTATGTCTATGTTAAAGATATTGAAAGTGGAATATTTTGAAAATAGCTGTGCTTCAGGAACGACAACATTGGGATATTATTTAAAAAGTATAAAAACTTAGATAGAGCTAAGATTGTTCAACCTCACGGTTGGCTAGAATATATTATTGAAAAACGATGAGATATGCATAGATGGTTCTGTTGAAATTGTGGCAGAAGGTAAAGGTGTATATAGAAAAAAGAGGTGAAAATGTTTCTTATGATTGATAATTATGATTCCTTTGTATATAATCTTGTGAGTTATTTCTTAGAGAGAAAATATAGAGATGGAAATTATTCATAATGATTTAGTAGATTTAAAGCATATTGAAAGATTTAATTAAAACAAGATAAGTTGGAAGGAATAATAATTTCTCAGGTCCTAAAAAGTCCAAAAGATTGTGGACTTTGTAATGAAATAGTTAAAAATTTCTACAAACAAGTCCCTATCTTTGGTGTTTTTGTCTAGGACATCAAATAATAGGTTATACCTTTGGTGCGAAGTGAAAAAGGTAAAAAGTCCCTGTTCATGGTAAGGTCATAAAATTAAGACTAGTTCTTCAAATATTTTTAAAGGATCTTCCTAAAGAATTAAAATGTAACAAGATATCATTCTTTAGTGGTTGAAAAAGAAACATCTACTTGAAGAATTTAATATTGATGCTGAAACTGAAGATGGAGTTCTTATGGCTCTTTCTCATAAAAATATCCTCTATACTCTGTACAATTTCACCCAGAAGCAGTTTTGACTGAATATGGTCATGAAATGCTTAGAAATTTTTAGATTTTAGCTAGAGAATGGAGGATTAAAAATGCAAATAGAGCTTAAAAATTAGAAATATATTGATATTTATGATATTTTTAGAATATTAAAGAAAGAAAATAATAATAAATTGCTTTCTTAGATTCTTCATTAAAAATAAATATGGGTCGTTATTCAATAATTGGTATAGATCCTTATTTAGAATTAAAAGAAAAATAACAAGAAATTCTATATAAATGATGTATTAAGTGAAGAAAAACTTTGAAGAATATTTAGCTAAATTTTTAAAGGAAAATAAACAAGAAAATAATTCTATACTTCCTTTAATTTCAGGAGGAATAGTATATTTCTCTTATGATTATGGTAGAAAATTTGAAAATATAGCCACAAGACATAAAAAGATTTGGATATTCCTGAGGCTATAGTTACATTCTACAAGACTTATATAGTTGAAGATATAGAAAAACAAGAGATATACATATACTTACCAAGATAAAAAGATTATGATAATTTAATAAATCTTTTAGAAAAACTAATCTAGAAAAAAAGAAAAATCTAGTAAAGAAAAATAGTCTTGCAAATTTCAAATCTAATTTTGAAAAAGAAAGAATATTTGAAAGCTATTAAAAGCACTATAGACTATATAATTGAAGGGGATATCTATATAATGAGACTTGACTCAAAGACTTATGATAGAAAAGTCAAAAATCTCCTTTAGAAGTCTTTTTCATATCTAAGAAAAATTTAATCCTGCTCCTTTTTCTGCATATTTAGATTTTCAAGATTTTCAACTTGTTTCTGCCTCACCTGAAAGATTTATAAAAATGAAAGATAGACTAATAGAAACAAGACCCATAAAAAGGAACTAGAAAAGAGGAGCTACTGAAGAAGAAGATTTAGCTTTAAAAATGAGTTGGCTAATTCTGAAAAGGATAAGAGTCGAACTTCTTATGATAGTGGACTTGGAAAGAAACGATTTAAATCGTATCTGTGAGTTAAAATCTGTTGTTGTTGATGAGCTTTTTGAAGTGGAAACATATTCAACTGTTTTTCATCTAGTTTCAACTATAAGAGGAAAACTTAGAAAAGACTATGATTTTGTAGATTTGATTAGAGCAACTTTCCCAGGAGGCTCAATAACAGGTGCTCCTAAGATAAGAGCAATGGAAATAATAGATGAATTAGAAAACTCAAGAAGAGATGCTTATACAGGTTCTATAGGTTATATTTCATTCAATGGCGATTGTGACTTAAATATTGTTATTAGAACTGCTATTCATAAGGATAAAAATATACTATCTTGGAGTAGGTGGTGGAATCACTTGTGAATCAGAATTAGATTTTGAATATGAAGAAACTTTACAAAAAGCTAAAGCTATATTGGAGGCTCTATGCTAATAGAATTAGATGATGGTTTCAGCTTTGGCTTAGGTCTCTTTGAAACTATCCTATTATATAAAGGAGAAGCTGTATTTTTAGATGAGCATTTAGTCAGAATAAATCAATCTATAATAGACTTGGATTTGAATATAGATAAACTTGAAAAAGATGAAGTTTATAGGTACTTAGAAACTAATAAATCTGAGCTTGAACATGAAGTTTTAAAAATAGTTTTAACTGAAAAAAATAGACTTTTCATAAAAAGAGCATATACGTATACAGATGAAGATTATAAAAAGGGCTTTTAGCTTAAATATTTCTAAAGTCCAAAAGAAATGAGAGTTCTATCTTCACTTTCCATAAAACTTTAAACTATGCTGATAATATTTTTGAAAAAGAAAAAGTAAAAACTTGGCTATGATGAGCCTATATTTCTAAATTCTAGAAGCTTAGTTACATGAGGGAGCCACAAGCAATATATTTATAATTATCAATAATGAGATATATACTCCAAAATTATCTTCAGGTCTTTTAAATGGAATTATTAGGCAGTATATAATTTCAAATTATCCTGTCATTGAGACAGATATAGATCTAGAATTCTTAAATAAGGCTGATGAAATTTTCTAACAAATTCATTATTTGGCATTATGCCTGTTAGTAGTTTAGAGAATAAAAACTAAAAATCACAAAAAATTTCGAGAGAGATTTTATCTAAATACTCCAACTTTATAGAAGCTCTATAAGACAGAACTGTTCCAAAATATAATCAATCTAAAGTATAAGTGACTTATGTTTTATTATACAATAACGAACTATACTATTTATTAATTTATGTACAGTAATTCCTGTAGTAAAATCGATATTTTAAATATAAATTTATATCGATTTCTTATTTTCATTATATTTTCTACTTGTTTTCAGTTATTTGTATATATATTAAAAGCTTTTAAATAAGATATATTTGTTTTAAATTACAGGTGAGTCTTTTACATTATAAGTTACTTTTATTTATTAATTTTGATATTATTCTTGTATATTTATCTAAATATAATGTATTTATTCCATTATTTATATATATATAGTTTGAAATTAGTTTAAAAATATATTACAAATTTGGGTTAAGAAATAATATAGATTTCTAGTCAGTAAATAAATTCAACTAAGGAAAACAAAATAGCAAATCGATATTGTACAACAAAGTAACTGAAAATTAGTAGAAAAATTTAAAGAAAAATTGTTTCCTGTTAGTGAGTTTATAAAGATGAAATAAATAAAGATTTTTCATGATGGAAATGCCTATTTATAGTGAAGGTGAACCTGAAGTTGTTATTGATATTACTACTACTGCAAGACGATTCAGAGTGTAAATTGTGCTATGAAAATAGCATCCTGTTATCCCAAGAGGAGCTGGAACTGGTTTAACAGGAGCATCTGTAGAGTTACTGGTGGAGTTATGTTAAACACGACGAAAGATGAATAAAATTTTAGGCTTATGACCTTAGAAAAATTTTGTAGCAAAGAGAACCAGGAGTTTTATTGAATGACTGAGGACAGATGCTGTGAAAACAAGGTTTTATTATATCCACCTGATCCAGGTGAAAATTTTGCAACTCTTGGTGGAAATGTCCACCATGCTGGTGGAATGAGCAGTAAAATATGGAACTACTAGAGATTATGTTAGAGCTATGACAGTGGTTCTTCCAACTGTGAAATTATAAAATTAGGAGCTACTGTATCTAAAACAAGTACAGGATATAGCTTTATGCAATTTTAATGATAGGTTCAGAAGGAACTTTAGGAGTTATAACAGAATTAACTTTTAAAATTAATTTGCTCCAAAAGAAACTATAAGTTTAATCATTCCTTATGGAAAATCTTGATGAATGTATAGAACAGTTCCTAAATTCTTTATGAACCATTTACAACCCTCAAGCATTAGACGATGAAGAGAGAAATAGTCTCTAGCTTCTGGTGACAAGATACGTGGTGAGTGTATTCCTAAAAATTAGAAGGAGTAGAGCATTGGTGCCTCATCTATTGGTAACTTTTGATGGAGATACGCGGAAGCTTTAGAAGAAGCAACTGAGCTATCTGAAAATAGTTTCAGGAAGCAGGAGCATTAGATGCTCCAGTTGCTGGTACAATCTGCGTTAAGAGATGCTTCCAGGCTGCTAGGAAGTAGTTTCTTAGAAGCATTGAGCTGAGGAACCAAAGTCACTAGATGAATGCTGATGTTGTTGTTCCTGTTAACCAAACGCTACCTTACCTACACTCTGTAAATGTAGCTGCATATGACTTTACTGTTAAGAGCTTTGGGACATGCTGGAGATGGAAACTATACATGTTATGCTTGTAGCAATGATGATGAAATAGTCAATTGTAAGCGTCAAGTTGAAGAATTCTTCACAGATATTATACAATCCAGGCTTCTAGACTTGGTGGATTGGATTTCACTGGGAGAACATGGGATAGGTTACTGGAAAGATGAGTGCTAATGGCTACCTCTGCTGGTGAGTTAATGCAGGATTCTTAAGGAAAGGACATAAAGTCACAGTCTTCGACCAGTGATATTCCTACTCCAAGCCAGGGTTTGTTATGTGGGCGCATAGCAGATAATAAGTTATAAATGTAATCATAGGAGGTAACATTGCATATTTGCATCTCTGAAGAAGCTCTCAAGATCTATTGAAAGATGTATCTCTGTGATAAATGATAGTAAAGAGAACAATGTAAAGAATACGATAAATCTGGTGAATGGCCAAAAAGAAATTTGAGATAAAGGCAATTGAACAAGGTTACCGACTAGGTCCTAGAAGAGCTTGTGTCCAGGACTGGGTCCAGATTGATCGTTGCTGCTTTTGATTGAAGAAATGCGCAATAGCTGATACAGGAGTTTGCATAATCACTCTTTCAGCAAATATAGTGGATCACAGAAACCTGTTTTTAATTGCAAACTGAGCACAGATCAAAACACAAAGATGTGTGATTTAGTTTTAGAGGTGGACTAGGGCATTCTCAAAGTTTAACGAAATTCCAGTGCGAGTCCCTAGATGCTGGTGCTAAAGAAGAACAACTGCAGTTAAAGATGGAGATGAATATGCTAAATGGTAGAAAATGCTGTATTACAATGGTGAAAATATGCATCTTCTATTGCATTACACACATATAACAGATGAAAGAGGGTTTAGTAGGACTCTCTATGTTCTTTGTGGAAGGAGGGCTGATGGATTGAGTACTGGAAAACATGTGAAGATAAAATGTGCTAAGAACATCTAATACTTGGTGATGTAGTCTTAGAAAGATTAAGAGGTCCATGAGTGCTTTGCGTGCAAAGAAGGAGAGGATTTACATGCAATGACTCATAGACGTTTAGATCTTGGATAGCTTTGCACGTGCAGTTGGAATCGCCCAAAAGAGGGCAGTACAAAGCCACTGCTGAGAAAAAGAATTTCGAATTTGGAAAACCTACTCAATTCAGAATCGAGCATTTCCGATTTACGATTGCGGTATGGACACAAGGCTGCGACTGCACATAGTATGCTCTACACGAAACTGCTGTTAGATTAGGTCTACCTATGGAAAAGAATCAGCTATTACAACATGTTATGCTGGAGATATTTACGTGGAGTCATCTGAAGCTATACCGGAGATTTTGTATGGATATGGATGCAGCAGAGGAGAACCAGTTGAAAAGCATTTAAGAGATGCTAAAATCTTTCCAAATCTTTAGCGTACTAACGAAATTCAAAGGACTGTGAACTGCAGATAATGTGAATCAGCGGACGTGAGGAGGAAAGTAATGGAAATATTAGTAGTTTGCATAAAAACAAGTTTGACAGATGACTCCTGTTGAAATATTTATGAGACGAAAAACTGGGAGACCTGCTAGAAGGTGTTGAAAAAGTAGTAGAAATGCTCTTTTGATACTTATGCAAAGCCTCGAAAATGGCAGCTAAGATTAAAAAGAGGCCAAAGGGGATGCTGCTTATATCTGTTCTTTCTCTGGTGGAGAAGATGTAACAAAGAAGTTTGCAAAACTGTTTGGCTGTTGAATGACAGATGAGAAGCTTTCTATGTTAAAGGGTGAGGCTTTAATCAAGAAAAAGATGCTGTTATAGTGGCTGAAGCTTCAAATGGCAAGTACCAAAATATCGAAGAAAAAGAGCTATCTCGATATTACATCTTCTGTGGAAAAGAAACTCCCCAATTTTGCAACTGGACAAGTTGGACCATGTTAGCAAACAGATTAAATTATGGAATAGTGACTAATTTAGCTGATATAGACACAGAGGCTACAAAGGTTATTGCTAAAAGGAAACTGAAACAGGCTAAACTGAAAAGGTTGGAACTGGCTTCCTCCCTGTATAGTGCACTGTAACAAACCTAATTATGAAACTCGTTATCCAACAATAGTAAAATGGCTGCTGAGAGAAAAGAAATTGCTGAAATTTCTGTTGAGGTAGCCAGTGAAAGTGCAATGAAAGAGTTTAAACTCTTTTCACACCTCCAAAAAGAGACAAGCGAGGTGAAAATAAAAACTGCAGAACTGCGAGAGAAATGGTTGCACTCAAGCTATGCACAAGTTGGAAGCACAAAGTGCTTTTAGGAGGTTATAAGATGGAAAGAAACACAATGGTGTATAGAGAAACAGTTGATAACTCTCGTTAAGTTGCCATCTTAGAAGCACTAGCTCTAGCTTCAGTTTCAAAAGAGAAATAATAAAAAGTTATTGCTGTTTTAGTTTGGAGATGTAGATATGACAGTAGCTATGCTGCTTGAGTGTGGAGCTGATGAAGTTCTATACTTAGAAGAGAAAGAGCAAAAGAATTAGAAAGCTATTGGAAGTAGCTTTAATAGAAGTAGCGAAATCTGATCCTTTCATATTATTTTCTTAGGGTTCAGCTTTAAATGGAAAAGATGCTACTTACATCAGCAAGTGGATTTAAGAAGTCCCTGCATCCGTTGATGTAGTAGCTGTAAAATATGAAAATGATAAAGTATGCAGCTACTTTCCAATGTATGGGTGGAAATATCCTAAAAGAAGTGACTTTTGAAGGATGTGATAAAACGTGAGTTGTTGCTGGTTCGTTCAGGAGCTTGTAGGAAATAATTGAAGGAGCTGCAGGAGAAGTTATAAAGAGAAAAGTGTAGTGGAAAAGAATCTGATTTACAAAGAAATAGCCGAAAGAAATAGTTTCAAGAAATATCTGGATCAGTTAACATTTAGAGCAGCAGATTATAGTTTCTGGTGGTAGAGGTATGGGAGTAAAGAAAACTTTGAGCTTGTAAAAACAATTGGCTGATGTATGTGGTGGAGTTGTTGGAGCAACAAGACCTGCAACAGAGGATGAATGGTCGACATCGTTCTCACCAAGTTGGACAATCTGGTAAAGGTATTGTGCACCAAAACTATAGTATAGCTTAGTGGTATATCAGGGCGCTCAACATACTTTCGAATACTGGGTTCAGACTATATTGTAGCAATAACATAAGATGAAGATGCACCCATGATGTTGTGAGATGTTGGAATTGTGGGAAATGTTATGGATATAATTCCACTTAAGGATAGAAGTAAAATCACTGTGATTTAATTTGATCTTTATAGTAAGAACTATTATTACTATAATAGTTCTTACTTAGATGAGGAGGGCAATTTGAAGAGACAATGGATTAGTATTTTTAGCACTTGCTTGACATTGGGCAATTTGTTAGTGACCTTATTTCTTTCAATTCCGAAAGACAACCATTGCGTCTATAATATTGTACAGCTTTTAGATTTGGAATTGTGTTTAAAGGTTGAATATTTTAAAGGAGTTTTAGCTGGTTGTAGATTTAGCTTTCCTTTTCCTCTCCTGTTGGTGTTGGAATTATGACATAATCTAGTCTGCACCAGCTATGGTTTATGTAGTATTACTTATTATTAGATAATTTATGACAATTTTACATATAAGAAGTTACAGGATTAGTAGCTGGACTTTTATTATAAAAGGTACAGAAGAAAAATATTAGGTAATAAGGACGAAAAGGAGGCTAAACATAGGTGATATAATACATACATTATTTTTAGCCCATCTCTTTGGGATGCTATCTACTAGTGACTTATGAAATAGAAAGAGCACTTATTTGGAAACAAAGTCTATATTTTGTAAACCCTCTTTTAATAGGAATTCTTTTATCAATACTCTACTATGTTTTTGATATTCCATGCCCAGACTTTATAAACCAAGGTGGAAGTATTTATTAAACTATTTATAAGTCCTGTAAGAAAGTGTTATAATAGGAGCTGCTTTATATGACGATTCCAAATTTTAGAAACTGGGTCTCCTCATTTGTACTTTCAACTGTCTTGAGAGTACTTTTTCAATTATCATTTTATATATATTAGGAAAAAGTTTCTGCACTTTCCTGACGATATATTCTACTGCAACCTTACTAAAATCAGTAACAACAGCTATTGCTCTTGATATTTTGCTACAAAATTTGGTTGGAATGAAGCTTTAATTCCTATGGACGACAGTATCAACTGGAAACTATAGGTGCTATCATCACCATAGTAGTTGCTAAATTTCATACTCTCCAGTAGCTGAAAGGACGGTAATAGGAGACATCTAGCCATGCTGTTGTGAACTTCTAAAGCAATAGAAATGGGAGAAGTAGAGGAGACAGTAGGTGGTCGAGCTCTTGAGCTTAGCTGCAATTTCAACTTCATTTATAATTCCAATCCTACTTACTACTATTTTCAAAAATTATCTAGAATTGTGTAAATTTCAAAGGTGTGGATGTAATCTTAGCTTAAGATCTTTAGGAAAATTACGTCCGCACCTTCTATCTATTATAATGCTACTAAATAAAATTTTTACTCTTTTTCTATCTAAATTTATATGTATTATTTATTGCACTAATTTTAGGTAAAATTTCTTTAATAAATTGTTTTAAAAATCAATTGCATCTTTTAAGTTTTAGCTGTAAAATGAACTCTTTTTCTTCCCTCGTTTAATAAACTAAATCTCTTTAAATTCTAAAAATGCATAATAACATCTCCTGTATGTATTTATATATACTCTTTCTATAGCCATAATGTATCATATCATAAATACTTTGTCAACAGATTTTTAAAAATATTTTTATATTTCTTTCAACTGATGATTTTATGGATGTTTTAATGTATTCTGTACAATCTTAATTGAATAAAATATTCTAGACACTTTTAGCATAATTATGTTATACTGTATATATATAGTAGTACATTTAAAAAGGAGGGAATTATATGAGTTTTGGAACTACTTTGAAAAATAAGACTAAAACATAAAGATAGTTTAAGAGGTCTTGCAAAAAATCAATTTACACTTCACTTTTATAGATAAAGTAGAAAAAAGGTACTGCACCTATTTCAAATAACTCTTATTGAAAGAGTCATGAAGTATACCCTGATGAAGAAAAACTTTTAAAGAAAGAATACTTAAAGGAAAAATTTACCTAAAGTATTTAACAAAGATGAAAAGTATTAAAATTTTAGAAGATAGTGAAGTTTTAAATCTTCCTGTTTATGGAAAAAGCTAGTGCTGGTAGAGGTTATTTAAATATGGATAAACCTGATTACTATATGCCTATAACAAAAGGGAGACTTCTCTCTAAATAGTTTCTTTGTTGAAATTACAGGAAATAGTATGGAAACCAACTTTAGAAGATGGGGAATATGCTTTTAGTTGATCCTACTAATACTGCTTATGTTAAAATAAAATATATGTTGTTACTTACAATGATGAAGGATATATAAAAGAGTTGGAAGTAAAAGATAAGAAAAAGTTATAACTTTAAAGAGTGATAATCCTGATTATGATGATATTGATATTTCGAAGAAAATGCAAGAATACTTTTAAAATTAATGGAAGAGTTGTTGAAGTTATCTCTAGAGTATTATAAAAATTTTAAAAAGAGGATGTTTGATAAATTAAAAATTTTAATCCTAAAGTATAAGTGAGTTATGAATGGAAATTTTAGATAAAAATTAAAGCAAGTAGAGCTGAGTAAATGTCGACATGTCTGAGCGTAGTGAGTTAGTCGAATTTACAGCAAGAAACGTTAATTTTTATCGTTAAGAAATTTACTCAGTAACTCACTATTTTTACTTTTTGTGAATTTTAGAATATCTAAAAAGCACTGGATTTGTATAAATACATTTCTAGTGCTTTTCTCATTTCATTATTTAAGCTATTTAACTCTTTGTCAAGCTCTTTTGTTAAATTTTGTTTAACTATTTGTTCATTTTCTTCTGGAACACATAGTCCATCTCCTAGATAGAACAATAGCTTGCAGCTTTGTTTATCTTTTTCTAACTCTTCAGCTGTTTTAGGAGGCTCTGCTTGTTTCACTATTTCTTCTTTTTGCTTTTTCATTTTGTCTCAGGAACACACAACCATCACCTAAAACACTGCAGTAAGAAGCTTCGTAGAATTCCAGCTTTTTGGAGCAGGAGCATCAGTCATTGTTGCTGGATCTGGTACTACTTTTCCGCTTTAATTTCTTCAAAACATTTTTAATAAGTCATCTTTTTCCAGTTGATTTTGCTAAACCTTTCTAATTTTTCATATGCTTCTTTATCTTTTGCATCAAAAAGCATCTTTAAATTTATTTAGCATTCTTTTTATTCTTTTCTACAAATTCTTTTGTAGCTGTTATTAGTTCTAATTTAACTGCAGCTGCTAGCTGGAGCACTTCCACTAGCAATTATTTTTCCGTCTTTGATTTCTTCGAGCATTTTTAATAATTCATCTTTTTCCTGCTGTCTTTTTGCTAAATTTTCTAATTTTTCATCATGCTTCTTTATCTTTTGCATCAAAAGCATCTTTAAATTTATTTAGCATTCTCTTATTCTTTTTCTATAATTCAGCACTTGCAGAGATTGGATCTCCAGTAGGTGCTGCTGGAGCACTTCCATCAGGAATAATTTTTCCAGTTTTAATTTCTTCATGCATTTTAATAACTCATCTTTTTCTGCTGTCTTTGCTAAATTTTCTAATTTTTCATATGCTTCTTTGTCTCCTGCATCAAAGCATCTTTAAATTTATTTAGCATTCTCTTATTCTTTTCTATAAATTCAGCACTTGCAGAAATTGGGTCTCCAGTCTGAGCAACTACTTTCTTTTCTACTGTTTTCTTAACAGGTTTTTCTTAACAGGTATTTCTACTGCCACATCCATTACTCTCCTATTTTTCAATAACTTTAGGGTCCTCCAGGTGCACATAAAGTCATCTTTGCACCTTCTAAAGCTACTCCTGATGCATATCCAGCACAACCAGGGTATCCATAAGCACCACAGTTTGACCAGGTAGGACAGCTAATATTGCTTTCTACTTTTTGGGTCTACTTCACTTCAAACTTCTTTTGAAGCATAAGCTAGGAATAGTCCCATCAATATTCCAGTTATTCCTAATACAACAATCTGGCATCATAATCGCTTCCATTATATACCTCCATTTGCATAATTATTAAATTTGCATTCCACTAAATCCCATAAATGCCATAGCTAAAAAGTCCAGCTGTTATAAATGCTATTGGAACTCCTTTAAAATTCTTAGGAGTGTTTGCAAATTCAAGTCTTTCTCTTTATACCAGCTAAAAAGTAATAAAGCTAGTGAGAACCCTACTGCAACTCCAAAAACCATTTACTATTGTTTCTATAAAAATTATATCCTACTTGGATATTGATTATAGCAACCCTAGAACGGCACAGTTTGTTGTGATTAATGGTAAGAACACTCCAAGTGCTTTATATAAAGCTTTGGTGATGTCTTTTAATTGCCATTTCAACGAATTGTACAAGAGAAGCTATTAATATAAAAGCTATTGTTTGTAGATATCCTAAAACCAAGAGGTTCTAATACCAATCTGTAAGCTAACCAAGTTACTCCTGAAGCTATTGTGATAACGAAAGTAACAGCTCATACCCATACCTAATGATGAGTCAACTTTTTAGAAACTCCATAAATGGACAACAACCTAAGAACTTAGCAAATATTATGTTATTTATAAATATCGAAGTAACAATTATACTAAATAATCCACCTATACTCATTTTTAGTCACCTTCTTTTTCTTTGCATCTCTTTCTTTTGATATTTATGACAGCTTCATGATTATACCTATAGTGATAAATCCACCAGGAGCTAATATCAAATATTAAAAGCTGGTGTAAAGTTAGCAGGAACTAATGAGATTCCAAATACTGATCCATTACCTAAAATTTCTCTTATTGCTCCTAAGAAAGTTAAAGATAAAGTAAATCCTATTCCAGATCCAATACCATCAAGTATAGAATCAATAACTCCGTTTTTAGAAGCAAAAGCTTTCTGCTCTTCCAAGAACTATACAGTTAACAACTATAAGAGGTATGAATAATCCTAACACTTTATATAAATCAGGTGTGTAAGCATTCATAACCATATCAACAACAGTAACTAGTGTTGCTATTATCATTATAAATGCTGGTATTCTTACTTCATCAGGTATAAATTTCTTAAAAAGTGATATTAATCCATTTGAACAAGCAAGAACGGCTATAAACTGCAAGTCCCATTGAGAACCCATTTATAGCACTACTTGTAACTCCAAGTGTTGGACAAAAGTCCTAACATTAAAACGAATACTGGGTTTTTCTTTAAATATTCCAGCTGTAAGTATTCCTAATTCATTATTTACTCACCTCATTTTTGATAAGTATTTAATGCTTTTTATAACTCCTGTATAAACAGCTTTAGGTGATATTGTAGCACCAGCAAAAGCATCTGTTGACTTATTAAATTCATAAGTAGCATCCTTTACCTATCCAATGATCTTGCCATTCTTTTTCATTTATTTTTGCTCCTAATCCAGGAGTTTCTGAACTTTGTAACTACATTTAAACCTGTTACTTTAGCATCATTATCTATTCCCACAACAAAGTTTATATCTCCACCATAATCCTGGTTCTGCAACTGAAGCAACATATCCAACAACTTCTCCAGCTTCATTGTAAACCTGGAATATATTGAATTCCTTCGCTTCTTTTGCTTCATCTTCTTTAAAGCTAGCTGCTGTTGGTAAAACTTGTTTTCTAGCTTCGTTTACTATTTTTAAAGTATTTGGCATGCGATAACTTTACTTGTAAAACCATTAACTCCATCAAGTAAACTCTGCTGATATAGCAGCTTATTAGTCCTAGGACGATTCCAAAATGTATATATCTATTTTCCATTTGTGCTCACCCCACCAAATTTTTAGGTCTTATATATATCTATCTATCAATGGAACAACTCCATTCATTATTAAGATAGCATATGCAGTACATCTTCAGGATATCCACCTTTTCATTCTTATTAAAGATACTAATAATCCTATTCCAAAAGCAAAACTACTCTTCCTTTTGAAGTTGTTGGACTCAGTAACCATATCTGTTGCCATGAAGAATGCTCCTAGGAATAATCCTCCTGAGAATATTTGCATTATAGGATCTGCTCCAAATGCCCATGTTAAAATAAATACTGTCCCTATCATTGTAGCAGGCACTTTTCCAATCTATTTTGTTTCTTATATATTAAGTATGCTCCACCAAGTAAGTGCTAAAGAAGAAGTTTCTCTAAACATCCACCCATTCTTCCTAAAAATGCATTAAGATATTGATCTCCATTTTGTAATAAAGCGTCTGTTAAAGGGATTCCTCTTTTCATAGCATCCAAAACTGTTGCTCCTGACATTCCATCATAAGCGAAAGTAGTTATTGCAACTGGCCAAGATGCTTGAACAAATGCTCTTCCTACTAGTGCAGGGTTAAATATATTGTGTCCTAATCCACCATAAACCATTTTTCCTAATGTTATTGCAACTATATTTCCTATTACTACATATTGTAAAGGCATAATAGCAGGAACTACGAATGAAAATAAAATTCCTGTTAATATAGCACTTCCATCGAATGCTTCTATATCTCTTTTAATGCTTTTTGACATAGATATTCAGTAGCTATACAAAGTTAAAACTGATACTGAAGTTAATATCAGAGCTCTTACTCCAAATGAGTATATAGCCATTAACAATGCTGGTACTAAAGCTATACCAACATCATACATTACCGACCTCAACAGTTTCTTTTGTTCTAATGTGAGGAGCTGGGCCCTGTTTTCAAAATTGTACTCACTTTTTATCCTCCTTAATTAAGTTTAATCTATTTTTCTTAGCTCTTAATTTAGCTTTTCCTGTTTTGATAGCCTCAGCTAAAGGTCTATTAGCAGGGCAAATATAAGCACAAGAACTGCATTCTATACAATCCATTAGATTGTGTCCAGCCATTGCTTTCGTACTCTTTTTGCTGCTGCTAATCTATCAAACATAAGTGGTGCAAGTCCTATAGGCATGCAGATACACACTTAGAACAACTTATACAAGCTTTTTGTCTTGTATAGTCTCATTTCCTCATTTGTTAAAGCTAAAAAGTCCTGATGTGCCTTTTTACTACAGTAGCTTCTTCAGTCATTTGAGCAAGTCCCATCATTGGTCCACTCCATAACTAATCTTTCCATTTCATCTCTATTGATTCCACAATGATCTAAAATGTAAGAGAAAGGAGTTCTATAGCAACTCTTTTTAAGTTTTTAGGATTCTTTTATAGCCTTTTTCCTATTCACTGTAACAACTTTTTCTATTAAAGGTTTTCCATTTACAACTGCTTCATAGATCGCTGCTGCTGTTCCTGTATTTTGTACAACAACACCAACTGCTGATGGAAGTTGTCCAGATGGAACCTGTTCTATCTAAAATAGATTTGATAAGTTGTTTTTCTCCACCTTTGTGGATATTTTTGTTTTTAATGGAACAATATTAATTCCTGTTCCTTCTGCAGCTTTTCTCATAGATTCAATAGCTTCAGGTTTATTATCTTCTATTCCTACATAAAACATCTGGAACATTTAAAAATCTTTTTGATAATTTTTATTCCTTCAATTATTGATTTTGGATTTTCTAACATAAGTCTATTGTCTGAGTTTAAATAAGGCTCACATTCAGCACCATTTAAAATCAAAACTATCTAACTTAGTATTAGGTGGAGGATTTAATTTTTACATGAGTAGGGAAAAGTAGCTCCTCCTATTCCAACTATACCTTTTTCTCTGATAATATCAAGTAATTCTTTCTTATCAGCTGTTTCCCAGTTTGCAATTTTAGTTAATTCTGCCCATTCTTCTTTTTTGTCATTTTCAATAAAAATCGTCATAACTTTTCCAGATAAAGGATACACGATTTTCTATCTTTTGTGACAGTCCCACTTACTGGAGCATGAACAGGTACTGCTAAACCTTCTGCATCTGCAATTTTTGTCCTTTTAAAACTCTGTCCCCTACATTAACAATAGGATTTAAAGGTGCTCCATATGTTGTAAAAGAGGTACAAAAATTTCATTTGGTGATTCCAACTTTTCAATTGGTAAATGTTCTGTTTGTATTTTATTTTCAGGGGGATGCACTCCGCCTCTGAAACCAAAAAATTTCATCAAAAACACTCCTTTCATACATAGTTTATTTTCCACAAATTGATTTTAGCATATATATACAAAATTAACAAGTTTTTATTTTTAATTTTTCTTTTTCTTATTAGTACTTCTGCATAGTTCTTTCTAAATTCTGAACAGTTATCATGTCTATAATACATTCATTAAGTTTTTCTAAAAATTCAACTAAGCTCTTTTTGTTCACTCTGACTGAAACTCACCTAAAACATGTCTCAACAGCATCTTCTTTTTAGCTCCTATTCCACATTTTTATTCTAATAAATTCTTCACCTATATGAGATATTATAGACTTTATCCCATTATGTCCACCTGAGCTACCTTTTTCTCTAATTCTTATATCTCCAAAAATCTAAAGGACATATCGTCATAAACAACTATAATATCTTTTTAGGATCTAACTTAGAAAGTTTACAATTTCTATAAGAGCATTTCCACTCAGATTCATAAAAGTTTGAGGCTTTAAAAAATATAACTTTCTCTCCATCTATATTTTTCACTGATAAGAGCTTGAAATTTTTCCTTTTCATCTGTCAGATTAAATTTTTCTTAAACTATCCACAACTATAAAAACCAATGTTGTGTCGTGTTTTTCATACTTTCTTACCTGGATTTCCTAAACCAATAACAACTTTCATTTTTCCCTCCTTACATCTTTCATTTCCGAATTATTATACTATATATTATTAATATCTACATAGTCTTTTTTATAGCTTTCTTCAGTTTTTAAAAAATATTATTACATTTAGTCTTACTTTTGAATAGCATAAAAAAGAGAGAAACACTAGCTTCTCTCTTAATGTTAGCTTGGCAAATCCATACTCTCCCAGTGCTTCCCAGCCAAGTACCATCAGCGTATATGGAGCTTAACTTCTAGGTTCGGAATGTAACTAGGTGTACCCCCATAGCTATACTCACCAAGCATATATATTGTATCACATAATCTTGTTATGCGCAAGTCTGAACACTTGAAACTATATAGTAAAAACAAACTTAGATTAAAACTTCGATAATTAGTATTGGTCAGCTAAATGCATTGCTGCACTTACACCCCAACCTATCAACCTCCCTAGGGCTCGAAAGGTATCTTAAAGAATACTTATCTTGAAGTTAGTTTCCCGCTTAGATGCTTTCAGCGGTTATCTATTCCAAACGTGACTACCCAGCTGTGCACTGGCGTGACAACTGGTACATCAGAGGTTTGTCCATCCCGGTCCTCTCGTACTAAGGACAGGTCTTCTCAATATTCTAACGCCTACAGTGGATAGGGATCGAACTGTCTCACGACGTTCTGAACCCAGCTCACGTACCGCTTTAATGGGCGAACAGCCCAACCCTTGGGACCTTCTCCAGCCCCAGGATGCGATGAGCCGACATCGAGGTGCCAAACCCTACCGTCGATATGGACTCTCGGGCAGGATCAGCCTGTTATCCCCAGGGTAGCTTTTTATCCGTTGAGCGACGACCCTTCCATTCGGAATCGCCGGATCACTATGTCCTGCTTTCGCATCTGCTCGACCCGTCAGTCTTGCAGTCAAGCTCTCTTATGCCATTGCACTCTATGGTTGATTTCCATCCAACCTGAGAGAACCTTTGAACGCCTCGTTACTCTTTTCGGAGGCGACCGCCCTGAGTCAAACTGCCCACCTAGCACTGTCTCCGTGGCTACAAACCACAGATTAGAATTTCAGCATTGAATGGTTGGTATTCCACCGATGACTCTGATACAGCTAGCGCCATATCATCTCAGTCTCCCAACTATCCTATACATGCAATGCCAAAACCCAATACCAAGCTACAGTAAAGCTCCATGGGGTCTTTCCGTCCTACTGTAGGTAACCGGTATCTTCACCGGTAATACAATTTCACCAGGCCTCCCGTCAAGACAGCGCTCAAATCATTACACCATTCGTGCAGGTCGGAACTTACCGACAAGGAATTTCTGCTACCTTAGACTGTTATAGTTACGACGCCGTTCACTGGGGCTTCAATTCGGAGCTCTCCTCCTCCTCTTAACCTTCCCAGCACTGGGCAGGTGTCAGCCCATATACATCGCCTTCCAGCTTAGCATAGACCTGTGTTTTTGTTAAACAGTTGCTTGAGCCTCTTCACTGCGACCCTCGAGCGCTTTGTATCGCGTGGATACTGACCCTCAAGGGCTCCTCTTCTCCCGAAGTTACGAGGTTATTTTGCAGAGTTCCTTAACGAGAGTTAGCCTGTCCGCCTTAGATTTCTCATCCTGACCACCTGTGTCGGTTTGCAGTACGGGCAGTCAAATATTAACGTTAGAAGCTTTTCTTGGCAGCGTGGGATTTGCGCATTCATCTTACGACTGTATATCATACCTCAGATATAACTCAATGGATTTTCCTATCAAGTCATCCTACATACTTCTACGGACACTTCCGTTCTGTCCGCGCATACCTTCTGCGTCCCTCCATCACACATATATGACTGGCACAGAAATATTAATCTGTTTTCCATTCGCCTACGCATTATAGCCTGGGCTTAGGTCCTGGCTTACTCCAGGGAGACAAGCTTTTACCCTGAAAAACCTTGGTCTTCCGGCGAGGGGATTCTCGCCCCCTTTCTCGCTACTTATTCCTGCATTCTCACTTCTGATACCTCCAGAGTCGGTTACCTTCTCCTTCAACGGCCTACAGAACGCTCTCCTACCAATCCTTACGGATTCCACAGCTTCGGTTTATAACTTAGCCCCGTTACATTGTCGGCGCAGAGACTCTCGACTAGTGAGCTATTACGCACTCTTTAAAGGTATGGCTGCTTCTAAGCCAACCTCCTAGTTGTTTGTGAATCTCCACCTCCTTTCCCACTTAGTTATAATTAGGGACCTTAGCTGGTGGTCTGGGTTGTTTCCCTTTCGACAATGGAAGTTAACTCCCATAGTCTCACTCCTGAGCTCTAAATTATGGTATTCGGAGTTTGATTGATTTCAGTAAAGCAATACGCCCCCTAGATCATTCAGTGCTCTACCCCCATAATTGAACACTCAAGGCTGCACCTAGATGCATTTCGGAGAACGAGCTATCTCCTGGTTCGATTGGCTTTTCACCCCTAAACCTACCTCATCCCCCAACTTTTTCAACGGCGGTGGGTTAGGACCTCCACTGTGTCTTACCACAGCTTCATCCTGGACAGGTTTTGAGATCACCAGGTTTCGCGTCTACGCCAAACGACTAAATCGCCCTATTAAGACTTGGTTTCCTCTCGGCTCCGTTATACTTAACCTCGCCGTTTAACGTAACTCGCAGGATCATTCTCCAAAAGGCACGCCATCACCATCACTGGCTCTGACCGCTTGTAAGCACACAATTTCAGGTTCTATTTCACTCCCCTCCAGGGGTTCTTTTCACCTTTCCCTCACGGTACTATGCGCTATCGGTTAGTAAGAGTATTTAGCCTTATGAGATATGGTCCTCACAGATTCACACAGAATTCCTCGTGTTCCATGTTACTTGGGAGCAGAGTTATATGTGTAAGGATTTACTTGTACAGGACTTTCACCTTCTACGGTTCGCCTTTCCAGACAATTCCAATTCATCAATACACTATATTGAATATCTTACAGTTCTTCACTACTCTGTCCCTCAACCCCCTAAATACAACGGCTGTATCCTTGACATATTTAAGGTTTAGGCTTGACCCATTTCGCTCGCCGCTACTTTGGGTATCGTTTTTACTTTCTTTTCCTCGCGTTACTTAGATGTTTCAGTTCACGCGGTTCCCTCTTTCGTATTAAGACTCCATCTTAATAGATTGCTCCATTCGGAAATCCTAGACTCTTACGTTCGATTGCAACTTATCTGAGGCTTATCGCAGCTTACCACGTCCTTCATCGGCTCTTACTACCTAGGCATCCTTTGTGTGCCCTTAATTATTTTAACCTATTTTTTTTGACAGCTAACTCTAAGAAATTGTTAGAGTTAATTTTTGTTTTCTTGTTTGTTCTACTATATAGTTTCCAATGTTCAGAGTCCATGCATTCTAAGAACATTACCAATAGAATAGAGAAAGACATATACTCCTTAGAAAGGAGGTGATCCATCCGCACGTTCCCGTACGGATACCTTGTTACGACTTCACCCCAATCGCTAATCACACCCTCGGAGCATCCCTCCTTGCGGTTAGGGCCTGCTACTTCAGGTGCAACCAACTCTCGTGGTGTGACGGGCGGTGTGTACAAGACCCGAGAACGTATTCACCGCGACATTGCTGATTCGCGATTACTAGCGATTCCAACTTCATGTACTCGAGTTGCAGAGTACAATCCGAACTAAGAATAGTTTTCTGAGATTAGCTCCACCTCGCGGCTTTGCGACTCTCTGTACTACCCATTGTAGCACGTGTGTAGCCCAGCGTATAAGGGGCATGATGACTTGACGTCATCCCCACCTTCCTCCCTGCTCATCGCAGGCAGTATCGCATGAGTCCCCAACTTAATGATGGTAACATACGAAAGGGTTGCGCTCGTTGCGGGACTTAACCCAACATCTCACGACACGAGCTGACGACAGCCATGCACCACCTGTCTTTAGGTTTCACCGAAGTGACACTGAAACATCTCTGTCTCATTCCTAAGATGTCAAACGCTGGTAAGGTTCCTCGCGTTGCGTCGAATTAAACCACATGCTCCACCGCTTGTGCGGGTCCCCGTCAATTCCTTTGAGTTTCATACTTGCGTACGTACTCCCCAGGCGGATTACTTATCGCGTTAGTTTCGGGCGCTGAGGTTCGACCCCCAACACCTAGTAATCATCGTTTACGGCGTGGACTACCAGGGTATCTAATCCTGTTTGCTACCCACGCTTTCGCGCTTTAGCGTCAGTATCTGTCCAGTAAGCTGGCTTCCCCATCGGCATTCCTACAAATATCTACGAATTTCACCTCTACACTTGTAGTTCCGCTTACCTCTCCAGTACTCTAGTCATGCAGTTTCCAACGCAATACAGAGTTGAGCCCTGCATTTTCACATCAGACTTACATAACCACCTAGACGCGCTTTTACGCCCAATAAATCCGGATAACGCTTGTGACATACGTATTACCGCGGCTGCTAGTGCACGTATTTAGCCGTCACTTCTTCTGTTGGTACCGTCATTTTTTCTTCCCAACTGAAAGCACTTTTACATTCCGAAAAACGTCATCGTGCACACAGAATTGCTGGATCAGACTTTTGGTCCATTGTCCAATATTCCCCACTGCTGCCTCCCGTAGGAGTAAGGTCCGTGTCTCAGTCCCCTTGTGGCCGTTCACCCTCTCAGGCCGGCTACCCATCATCGCCTTGGTGAGCCGTTACCTCTCCAACTAGCTAATGGGACGCAAAGCTCTCTCACAGCGCATATAGCTTTCATAATCTTAGGATGCCCTAAAATCATAATATCAGGTATTAGCATTCGTTTCCAAATGTTGTCCCTAACTGTGAGGCAAGTTCTTTACGCGTTACTCACCCGTCCGCCACCCAAACCGAAGTTCAAGTAGACTTGCATGTGTTAAGCATTCTGTCAGCGTTCATCCTGAGCCAGGATCAAACTCTTCGTTCAATCTTTTTAATAGCTCAATTTTGCTATTTTAATTTAACACCAAATTTATGGTTGCTTTTTGTCTTTTCTCTATTCTGTTGCTAATGTCCTTGTCTCATTGACATCAGTTATAATATCATTTAAAATAAACTTTGTCAACAAAATTTTAAAAATTTTTAATTTTTTAAATTTTATATTTTTTCTTTAATTTTCAATAAAAGAGGCTGTACAAAATTAAAATTTTAATCTTAAAATAAAACAAAGTATGAGTTACGAATGGAAATTTTAGATAAAATCAAATAGAAGATAGGCCGAGCAAATTCAGGGTGTCTGAGTGGCGGTTTCGTTGGCAGATTCTTGATTTTATCGTTAAATTACTCCGGTAACGAACTATTTTCTTTTTATAATTACAACGGCCCCATTGATTATCTATAACAATTTAGTTAATGTATTGTATCTATTTTTAACTCATTTATAAGTTCTTTAAAATTCTTCCAACCTAAATAATCACAATTATAATTTTGCTCTCAGGGGTTTCATTGTAGCTTCTAATCATATTATCTTCTTTCGCCTCTAACAATAACACAAATCTATTAATAAAATTAAATATTTATTTATTTTTCTTATAGTTATAGACTAATTCATTTGTTTTCTCACAACTATTCTTATCTTTTAAAGTTAGAATATGCAATAATACTCAGTGTCCAAATATTATGAGATATGTCTCCCATAAAATAAGTTAAAGAATACTAATTATATTAGCTAAAATTACATTTTTTGTCAAATGTATGCGTTATTTTGCTTTCATATATTTTTTCATCTTTTTTCCATCATCTATTTTTTATTCTCCTTATATTCTTCTATCTCTCTCCAGTTCTAGGAAATTTATCTCCTAAAAATTCTACTTGTTCCATCTTCTTGAATTAAAAATATCTCTTTCCATTCTAATTCCACCAAAAATCCATATTTTTTTCTATTTCATCATAATTTAAAAAAATTCTTGATGAAGTTTTTTTCATTCTTCCATTTTTTTCAAAAAGTTCTGGGATAAAGTATATTCCTGGCTCAATAGTAAAAAAACATTTCCAACTTCCAATTTCTTAGCAAGTCTTAAAGAAGCTAAACCAAATTGAGTTGATTTTTTTCTTCTCCTTCATCATAACCTACATTTATTTCTCCAAAGTTTTCCATATCATGAACTGTCATTCCCATCATATGCCCTAAAGCCATGTGGCATGAATAGTGCATGTGCTCCTGAACTAACTATATCCTCAACTTCACCCTTCATCAGTCCAAGTTTTTTCATATTTTCTGCTAAAACCTTACAAGCTTCTAAATGAACTTCCTTATATGTAATTCCTGCTCTTGCTAAATCTTTGGCTCTGTCAAACATATCTCTTACTATATTATGTATAGTTTTTTTGTCTTTCAGTAAATTTTTCCACTTACAGGAAAAAGTTGTTGTCATATCTCCGCAATATCCTTCTTCTGTTAGAGCACCACAATCTAACAACACTAAATCTCCATCTTTTTAAAGTATTCAAATGATTATGGTTATGTAAAATTTGTCCATTCTTACTAAGTATAGTTTGGAAAAGAATAGTAAGCATTATATTTTTCTTGGTTGCTTTTTCTACTTCAGCAACAAGTTCATATTCTTTCATTCCTGCTTTTACATTTTTCATAGCAGAAAGATGCATTTCTTTTTGTTATGTTTACTCCTTTTTCTATTTCTTCAATTTCTATTTTATCTTTTTATATTTCTTTGTTTAATAATATTTTTTTATTAAATAGAAAGAGACATACTCATCAAATTCAAAAAGGATTTATATTTAAAGATTGAACTCAAATACATAATATTGTCTGCTTTATATTGATTAGTAAATCTTATATTTTTTTCTATTTTCTAAATATTTCTTTTAATTCTTCTTTTTCAATAAACTTTTCTATTCCAACTTCAAGAGCCAATTCTTTTAAAAAAATTTTTTTGTTTTCCCATCCAAATAATATCAGACATTGTATAGTCATTACCAAAAATTATTTCTTCATTATTATCTATGTCGATAATTCCAATTAAGCCATTGTGATCCATACCAAAAATAATATTTAAAAAGTTGCATCTTGAATAAATGGATAAGTATTATCTTCACAATCTAGAGGTGAAAAAAATTATTTCCCATTATTAAAAATTAAACCATCTCTAAAGTTTTTCCTTTAATTTCTTTCTTCTATTTATATATACTTCTTTTATTCAACATAAAAATTTCAACTCCTTTCTTTTATTAAATGTGTTAGAACACTCGTGGCTCTAGCACTCGTAGAGTGTTAGTCGTAGTAGTTCACATATTATTTTATACTTTTTTTCTAAAAAAAGTCTATATCTATTTTAAAAAAAAGAGAATTCTTTATGTTTTTTTATTCTTTTTTATAATTTTTTTCATACTTTTCTTTATACACAACATAAGTTTTTCTCATCTAATACCCACAAAGATTAACTCAAAACTATTGGGATTTTTCATCTATAAATTTTTTTAGCTGTACTTTAAAGCAATCTCTGCACCTTCATTTACTGGAAAAACGATATATCCCTGTTGATACAGAAGGAAAAAGCTATTTTTTTCTCAATCCATTTTTTTCTTTGCTAGTTTTAAACTTTCATAATAGGCTGACTCTAATCTTTTTAGCCTCTCCATTTTCTCCTGTCGAGTATCTTGGACCTACTGTATGTATTATATATTTATTTGGAAGATTATATCCTTTAGTTATTACTGCTTCTCCTGTAGCACAGCCACCTATCTCCTTACATTCCTTAGCAAGATCTCCTGAAGCAGCTCTAAAAAATTGCTCCACAGACTCCACCACCCATTTCTAATTGGTTGTTGGCTGCATTAACTATTACTTCTACTTCTGGAATTTTTTTGTTATATCTCCACTTACTATTTTTTTATAATATCCTTATACATTTTTTTCCTCCATTATAAATCTCTTTATATAAGAAAAAAAGCAGGAATATCTTCCTGCTTTTTTTTTAAACTTTTTCTAACTATTTAGCTTCTACAGTTACTGGAACTTCTTTAAGATCTCCTAAAGTTAAAACTCCTTCTGTACCTTTTCATAGCTATTTCGTTTCCAGCTTCATCAGCATATCTTTCTCCAGAAGCAGTTTCTGCATTTTTCAATTCAGTAACTTTTCCTTCTGCATCAGTTAAAGTAGCTGTAGCTCCATCAGCAGCAACTTCTAAAGTGAATTCCTTTCCATCTTCAGTTTTAACTGAGAATGCTTTTTACTTCAGCAGCAGCTTCAGTTGTTGTTGCAGTTGCTTCTGCAGCAGGTTGTTCAGCTGGTTTTTTTGTTCTTCTTTCTTTTCTCCACAAGCTACTAAGAATAAGCTCATAGCTAGTGCTAACATTGCAAAATTTTTTTCATTGTATATCCCTCCTTGATTTTCTGTAGTCATAATACATTATTTTCTAATAAAAAAATCAAGTCTTTTTTTCTCTTTTCTAGACACATGTTCTTATTTCGTTTTTTTAATGATTATGTATTATTATTAAAAATATCTGTTTATTTTTTTAATGAGTAAAGAGTTCAAAAAGCGAATTAATGACCTATTTTTAGATATATAATTTGAATAGATTTTTATATGTTATATATATCAAAGATATTTTTTTAAAGCTATGTTTTTCATAAACTCTTTAACTTCATTTTTGATTTCACTAGCAGTTGATAGATCTAAAATTCTTTCAACTAGCTTTTCACATTCTTTTTTATCCAATTTCATTAGAATTCTTTTAACTCTTGGTATTGAAATTCCTGACATAGAAAAAGAATCTAGTCCCATACCAAATAAAATTGCTACTGCATTTTCATCTCCAGCAAATTCTCCACACATTGAAATTTTTATTCCACCTTCATGTGCTCCATCTATTAACATTTTAATAGCTTGTAGCACTGCTGGGTTGTATGTATCGTATAGATTAGCAATTTTTTCATTTCCTCTATCTACAGCTAAAGTATATTGTGTTAAGTCATTTGTTCCTATTGAGAAGAAATCACATTCTTTTGCAAAATGTTTTGCTCTAAATGCGACAGCAGGAGTTTCAACCATTATTCCTAGCATTATCTTTTCATCAAACTCTATACCTTTTTCTCTAAGTTCCTTCTTACAGTTTTCAAATATAGCTTTTGCCTTTCTGACTTCTTCTATATCCATTATCATAGGTAGCATAATTTTTATTTGACCATATTTTGAAGCTCTTAGTAAGGCTCTAAATTGAGTTTTTAAGATTTCTTGTCTATCTAAACAAACTCTTATAGCTCTCCAACCTAAAAATGGGTTTTCTTCTTGTGGTAATTCCATATATGGTAATGATTTATCTCCACCTATATCCATAGTTCTTATAGTTACAGGATATCCTTTTAAACCTTCAGCTACTATTTTATATGCTTCAAATTGTTCATCTTCTGTTGGGAAACTATCTTTTTCCATAAATAAGAACTCTGTTCTATAAAGTCCTATTCCAAAACCACCATTTGAAATAATTCCTTTTTAATCATTAGGAGATCCTATATTTCCCCAAACATCAACTTTTGTTCCATCTTTTGAAACAGCTTCTTTATCTTTTAAAGCCTTTAATTCTTCTTTTTCTTTTTAAGAAGTTTTCTCTTTTTTTCTCTATATGTCTTTAAAGTTTCTTCATCAGGATTAACTATAACTTCTCCATTTAATGCATCAACTATTAAAAATTTGATTATCTTCTAAGTTTTCTAAAACTGTTCCTACTCCAACTACTGCTGGTAATTCTAAAGATCTAGCCATAATAGATGAGTGAGCTGTCTTTCCACCAATTTCAGTTACGAAAGCTAAAAACATTTTCTAAGTTTATTTGAGCTGTGTCTGAAGGATTTAATTCTCTTGCAACGATTATTGTTTCAGGCTCTAATTTTTGAAAGATCAACTACTTGCACATTCATAACTCCATATAGCCATCTTTTTTTCCTATATCTCTTAAGTCTCCTGCTCTTTCTTTAAAAATATGCATCTTCTAAATTTGCAAGCATATTTGCATATTCATCAATTGCTTCATTTAAAGCAAATTCAGCAGTACATTTTTTTCAGAAATTTTTGAATCTATTTCTGAAAAACAGTTCTTCATCTTCTAATAAAGTAATATGTCCTTCAAAAAATATCTGCCTTATCTTTACCAAGTTTTTTTGAAGAGTATTTTCTTTTTATTTCTTCTAATTGTTTTTTTAGCAACCTCTCTACCTTTTTATTAATCTTTCTAACTCTTCTTCTTTAGATAGTATAGATTTTTTTCAAGTATTTCTAAATTATTTTCTTTGTAAAGAAATGCTTTTACCTATTGCTATCCCAGGAGAAGCTGGGATACCTTTTATTAAATTATTTTTCATAATCCACTCCAATATTTTTTTCAAAAATAAAAGGGAGAAGTTAACACTCTCCCTCACAAAAAAATTAATCTTTTAAGTTTTCAAGAAGAGATGATAATTTATCAACTGCTTCGTTTTTCATCTTCACCATCAGCATATACAGTTATTTTTGCTTCCTTTTTTTATTCCTAAAGAAAGTAATTTTAATAATGAAGTTCCATTTACTTTTTGTACCTGCTTCATTTTCTACGCTTATTTGTGAAGAAAAATGTTTTTAGCTAAACTTACAAATTCATTTCCTGGTCTTGTGTGTAATCCAGTTTCATTTACTATTTCTACAGTTCTACTTTTTCATATCATCAATCCTTTCAATAATTTATTTATAATTAAATATTTTTTTATTTATACTATAAAGAGTACAGTTTTTTAGCTTTGTCAATAAAAAAATTATGATAAAAAAATATTATCTTAAAGCATTTAAAAAAATGAAACCACTTCTGTATAATTATTTTTTTCTCTTGCATTTAGTAGAATTATATTATAGGATATAGAACAAATATTGTTAAAAGAGGTGATAAAAAAATATGGAGAGATTAAAAAGAAGATGAAGTAAAAATTATAGATGAGCTTAAACAAACAGGAAAAATATAAAGAATATCAAGAAATGCTTTTTAGATGACTTTGAAGAACATCATGTTGTTTATAAAAATAGAAGCAGATGAACTGATTGCTATAGCACAAAAAAATAATACTATTCCTTACAAACTGATAGAATTTTTACGACTGGCAACAGATGAATTATTTAATTGAAGAAGAAGATGGGATAGAATAAAAAAAGTGTTTTTTTATTTTTTTGAAATATGTTATAATATAAGAAATAAAATAAGTAAAAAAATATTACATTTTATAAATTTTAACTTTAGTTAAAAATGAAAGGAGAATAACAATGACAGTGGGTTATATTTTTTTGGCTAATACTTACTATTATTTTTCACTATTATTGAATTTGCTATTCCAGCACTTGTAACAGTATGGTTTTGCTTTTTTGCAGCGGCCTTAACTGTATTTGTATCTCTAATTAGTGATAGTATGAAAGTGGAGATAACTTTCTTTACAGTTGTTTCTCTACTATCTCTTATATTCTTAAGACCTTATGCTAGAGCTATCTTATCTAAAAAAATAAAGGATAATTTTTGATGCTGAGAAAAATAGATACAGCTATCATAGTAAAGAAAAATTGTAGATACAAGTAAAGAAGAAAAAAATCTATGATGTAAGTTACAAGGGTTCTATATGGACTGCCTTTAAGTAATGAACTTTTTGAGGTAGGAGATACTCCTGTAATTTCAAGTTTTAAAGGAAATAAAATAATTTTTAAAAAAATAAATTGGAGGTTTTTGAATTATGTTTTTATATACCATTTTTTTGTACTACTTTTTAATTTTTATTTGCTGTAATTGCATTAAAAAGCAATTAAAATTGTTCCTGAATCACAAGTTTATATCATTGAAAAAAACTAGGAAAATACAACCAATCTTTAAGTTCAGGTTTAAATCTTATCAATCCTTTCTTTGATAAGGTTTCAAGAATAGTTTCTCTTAAAGAGCAAGTTGTTGATTTCGACCCACAAGCAGTTATCACAAAAGATAATGCTACTATGCAAATAGATACTGTTGTTTATTTCCAAATAACAGATCCTAAGTTGTATACTTATGGAGTTGAAAGACCTTTATCAGCTATTGAAAACTTAACTGCTACAACTCTTAGAAATATTATAGGGGATATGACAGTTGATGAAACATTGACATCTAGAGACATTATAAATACAAAGATGCGTCAAGAACTTGATGATGCTACTGACCCTTGGGGAATAAAAGTAAACAGAGTTGAGTTAAAATCTATACTTCCTCCAAATGACATCAGAATTGCCATGGAAAAGGAAATGAAGGCAGAAAGAGAAAAGAGAGCGAAAATACTTGAAGCACAAGCTACAAGAGAATCTGCAATACTTGTTGCTGAAGGGGAAAAACAATCTGCTATCTTAAGAGCTGAAGCTGAAAAAGAAGTAAAAATTAAAGAAGCTGAAGGTAAAGCTCAAGCGATACTTGAAATTCAAAGAGCTGAAGCTGAAGCTATTAAACTATTAAATGAAGCTAAACCTGCTAAAGAAATTCTAGCACTTAAATCTTTTGAAACATTTGAAAAAGTTGCTGATGGTAAATCTACTAAGATACTTATTCCAAGTGAAATTCAAAAACTTAGCTGGTTTTATGCAAACTATAAAAAGAAATTAACTAAAGAATTAATTAAAGTGGCTGTTGCAAATTAAATTTAATTTTTGCAACAGCCTCTTTTTTTTGTTTATATTTTTTTAAAAATGATATATAATAGTATAAATTACATTTTTTTATTTTTTTGGAGGGACTTATGTTAGAAGATTTAATAAAGGAATTTAAAGAAATTTTTAAATATGATGGAGAAGTAGAAACTTTCTTTTTCACCAGGTAGAGTAAACTTAATTGGTGAACATACAGACTATAATGGTGGTTTTGTTTTTCCTTGTGCATTAGATTTTTGGAACTTATGCTGTTGTTAAAAAAAGAAGACAAAAGTTTTTTTAGAATGTATTCTAAAAAAACTTTAAAAAAATTTAGGAACTATTGAATTTAATCTAGATAACTTAGTTTATAATAAAAAAAGATAACTGGGCTAATTATCCTAAAGGAGTTGTTAAAAACTTTCTTAGATAAAAGCTTATAAAAATAGACAGTGGTTTTGATGTACTATTCTATGGAAATATTCCAAATGGTGCTGGACTCTCTTCTTCAGCTTCTATAGAAGTTTTAACTGCTGTTATACTTAAAGACTTATTCAAACTTGATGTTGATATGGTTGAAATGGTTAAAATGTGCCAAGTTGCAGAAAATAAATTCATTGGAGTAAACTCTGGTATCATGGATCAATTTGCAGTTGGTATGGGTAAAAAAAGACCATGCTATTTTTACTAGATTGTAATACTTTAAAAGTTTGAATATGTTCCTGTAAAATTAAAAAAATATGTCTATTGTTATTGCTAATACAAATAAAAAAAGAGGTTTAGCAGATTCTAAATACAATGAAAGAAGAAGTTCTTGTGAAGAAGCTGTTAAAGTTTTAAATGACAATGGAATTAATATAAAATATCTAGGTGAGCTAACAGTTGCTGAATTTGATAAAGTTAAACACTTTATAACAGATGAAGAACAACTAAAAAGAGCAACTCACGCTGTTAGTGAAAATGAAAGAGCAAAAGTTGCAGTTGAATTCTTGAAAAAAGATGATATTGCAGAATTTGGAAGACTAATGAATCAATCTCATATCTCTTTAAGAGATGACTATGAAGTTACAGGTATAGAGCTTGATAGCCTTGTAGAAGCTGCTTGGGAAGAAGAAGGAACTGTTGGTTCTCGTATGACTGGAGCAGGTTTTGGTGGTTGTACTGTAAGTATAGTTGAAAATGACCATGTTGAAAACTTTATAAAAAATGTTGGAAAAAAATATAAGGAAAAAACAGGTTTAAGAGCTACTTTCTATATAGCAAACATTGGAGATGGAGCAGGAGATATGTAAAAATAGTTCGGTACTAACCAAATTTCTTAACAGATAAAAAAATTAAAGAATTCGCTGCAAATTCACTAAACTCACTTCGTTCAAACACAGTGAGATTTGCTCAGCTCATTCTATTTAATTTTTATCTTAAAAATTTGGAATGTACCTCACTTATTTTATATATAACTAATATCTTAGAAAGGAAAAAAAGGATGGAAATTTACTCTTTAATTAATAGACTTATAAAAATATTCACTTAAAAAAATTCATTGATAACAGAAGATGATGTTATGTTTGTTAGAAATGAATTAATGGCATTGTTACAATTAAAAGATTGGGAGGATGTCAATGAGGATAACTATCAAATACCTGAATATCCTCAAGAAATCTTAGATAAAAATTTGTGACTATGCTATAGAACAAAAAGATTATAGAAGATGGAACTACTGATAGAGATATCTTTTGATACAGAAGTTATGGGAAAATTTACCCCTTTCCCAAGAGAAGTTATAAATACATTTAAAAAAATTTATCTGATGAAAAATATAAAATCAGCAACAGATTATTTCTATAATTTCTCTAAAAAAACTAACTATATAAGAACTGAAAGAATAGAAAAAAATCTATATTGGAAAAAGTCCAACAGAATATGGAGATTTAGAAATTACTATAAATCTATCTAAAACCTGAAAAAAAGACCCTAAAGAGATTGAAAGACAAAAGAATATGCCTCAAGTAAATTATCCTAAATGTCTTTTTATGTTATGAAAAATGTTGGTTTTGCTGGAACTTTAACACATCCTGCAAGACAAAAATCATAGAGTTATACCTTTAACTTTAGAAAATGAAAGATGGTATTTTCAATATTCTCCTTATGTTTACTACAATGAACATGCAATAATATTCTGTTCTGAACATAGAGAGATGAAAATAAATAGAGATACTTTCTCAAGAACTTTAGACTTTGTAAATCAATTCCCACATTACTTTATAGGTTCAAATGCTGATTTACCAATAGTTGGAGGTTCTATTTTAAGCCATGACCACTATCAAGGTGGAAATCATGAGTTTCCTATGGCAAAATCTGAGATTGAAAAGGAAGTAAGTTTTGATGCATATCCTAATATAAAGGCTGGAATAGTTAAATGGCCTATGACTGTTTTAAGATTAAAATCTTTAGATAGAAATGAATTAATTGAGCTATCAGATAAAATCTTAAAAGCTTGGAGAGAATATTCAGATGAAGAAGTTGGAGTATTTGCTTACACAAACTCAACTCCTCACAATACTATAACTCCTATTGCTAGAAGAAGAGGAGAATACTTTGAAATTGACTTAGTTCTTAGAAATAATAGAACTGATGAAGCTAATCCTTTAGGTATCTTCCACCCTCATAGTGAACACCACAATATTAAGAAAGAAAATATTGGGCTGATAGAAGTTATGGGATTAGCTGTTCTTCCTGGAAGATTGAAATTTGAAATGAGAAAAAAATAGCTGAATTCTTAAAAAGATAAAGATTTTGAAAAAGAAAAATTTCTGAAGATAAAGATTGTCAAAAAACATTTATCTTGGTTAAAAGCCTTTATAAATAAATATCCTAATATTAAGAATTTATCAGCAGATGAAATCTTAGAAAAATATTTTTAAATGTTGAAATTGGTTTAACATTCTCAAGAGTGCTTGAAGATGCTGGAGTATTTAAAAGAGATGAAAAAAAGGTAAAAATGCCTTTCTTAAATTTATAAATCATATTGGAGGTAGATTCTAATGTCTATATTAGTTTGTGGAGGAGCAGGTTACATTGGTAGCCATGTTGTTAAATATCTATTAGAAAAAAATGAAGATGTTGTTGTTGTTGACAGCTTAATCACAGGACATGTTGATGCTGTTGATGAAAAAGCACATTTAGAACTTGGAGATTTAAAAAGATGAAGAATTTTTTTAAATAGAGTTTTTGAAAAAAATATCAAATTGATGGAGTTATAGACTTTTGCTGCCTTCTCTTTAGTTGGAGAAAGTGTTAGCGAACCATTAAAAATATTTTTGAAAAATAACTTCTATGGTACTCTTTTGCCTATTGAAAGTTATGAAAGCTCATAATGTTGATAAGATAGTATTTTTCATCTACTGCTGCAACTTATGGTGAGGCAGAAAAACATGCCTATACTTGAAACTGATAGAACAGAACCTACTAATCCCTTATGGAGAAAGTAAGTTAGCAGTTGAAAAAAATGTTTAAATGGTGTGCTAATGCCTATGGATTAAAAATATACTGCTTTTAAGATATTTCAATGTTGCTGGTGCATACCCAAGTGGAGAAATCGGAGAAGCTCATACTTGTGAAACTCACTTAATTCCATTAATTTTACAAGTTGCTCTAGGACAAAGAGAAAAAATATCTATCTATGGAGATGACTATCCTACTCCTGATGGAACTTGTATAAGAGACTATATTCATGTAATGGATTTAGCAGATGCTCACTATCTTGCTCTAAATAGATTAAGAAATGGTGGAGATAGCCAAGTATTTAACTTAGGAAATGGAGAAGGTTTTTCTGTTAAAGAAGTTATAGAAGTTACAAGAAAAGTAACAGGACACGCTATTCCTGCAGAAGTTAGTCCAAGAAGAGCCGGAGACCCTGCAAGACTTATAGCTTCATCTCAAAAAGCTTTAGATACATTAAAATGGGTTCCTAAATATGATAAATTAGAACAAATTATTGAAACTGCTTGGAATTGGCATAAAAATCATCCAAATGGATATGAAGACTAAAAAATAAGAGGCTTTACTGAACTGCACCCATAATCTTGGACACAAGATTGAGGTGCAGTTTTTTTGTGAGTAAATTAACAAGAGAAGACAAAATTAAAAATATATGAAAGAAGAAAGAAAGGTGAAACTATTCCTTCTTTTAGCTAAAAAAATTTTTGATGTTCAGGAATCTAATATTAAATATTTAGTTGATTTAATTGAAAAAAACATGGATATGATATTTTAAGAAAAAGATAAAAAAATAGAACTTATTCTAAAGATTTTTAAACTACAAATAATTAATAGAATTTTAATTAATCATGAATCTATTAATTCTGTTGCTATTGATATTGGTTTAGTATCTCCTGGTATTTTACATAATTGGCTTTCAAAAATTTAAAGAAAATGGGTATAATGTTGTAGAAAAAGAAAAAAAGGAAGGAAACCTAAATCTATGACTAAACCTAAGAAAAAAATGATAAAAATATTATCTGAAAAAGAAAAAAATTAAACAATTGGAAGATGAAATACTTTTACCTAAAAAGCTGAGAATGAATACTTAAAAAAATTGAGAGCTCTAGTTCAAGAAAGGGAGCTAAAAGAGAAGAAAAAGTAAGAATAATAGCCGAACTTAGAGCTAAATATCCTTTCAAGATGCTATTAAAGATTGCTGGAATATCAAGATCAGTATATTATTACTATATTGATAAAAAAAGATATTGATGAGAAGAATAAAGATATTATTGAAAAAAATCAAAAGAAATTTACTATGTGAATAAAGGAAGATATGGTTATCGCAGAGTAACATTGGAGTTAAAAAAATCAAGGTTTAAATATTAATCATAAAAAAAGTACAAAGGCTTATGAAGAAACTTAATTTACAAAGTATTATCCGTAAAAAAAGAAAAATATTCTTCATACAAAGGTCAAATAGGAAAGATAGCTGATAACCATATTAAAAGAAATTTTGAAGCAACAGCTCCAAATCAAAAAAATGGTTTACAGATGTAACAGAATTTAATTTAAGAGGAGAAAAAGTTATACTTATCTCCAATATTAGATGCTTATGGAAGATATATAGTTTCGTATGATATTTCGCGCAGTCCTAACTTGGAGCAGATAAATCATATGTTAAATTTAGCATTTAAAAAAATGAAAAATTATGAAAATTTGATATTTCATAGTGACCAAGGATGGCAATATCAGCATTATTCATATCAAGAAAGATTGAAAGAGAAGAAGATAACTCAAAAGTATGTCAAGAAAAAGGAAATAGTTTAGATAATGGATTAATGGAATGTTTCTTTGGTCTATTAAAAATCAGAAATGTTTTATGAACAAGAAGAAAAAGTACAAGACATTAGAAGAATTGAAGGAAGCAATAGAAGATTATATATATTATTACAATAATAAAAAGAATAAAGGAAAAAAATTAAAAGGATTAACTCCTGCTTCTTACAGAAGTCAATCCTTATTAGTAAGTTAAATTAATTTGTCCAACTTTTTTTGGGGTCAGTACATACAGCCTCTTTTTTTATCTTATTGTACTTGTACTCCATCTTTAAATATTCCTTGTTGAGCTACTTGACCATTTGGTCCATATTTTTTTAACTATACCATCTAATTGTCCATCTTTATATGTAGCTTCAAAGTCTATTTGACCATTTTGATAGAAATGTTTTTTTCGTAAACTAATCTTCCATTATTACTTACATACTTCTCATATTCTATATTACCATTTTCATAGTATATTGTATTTATTCCTTCTTCATAACCATTTTTTTATAATTTTCTTTAGATTTAACTTTTTTCCACTTGGATAATAAGTAACTCCTGTTCCCATCCAATAAACCATTTTTAACTTCTAATAATCCTTGAACTTTCCCATTCTGAACCTCCCACGACTGAAGTCGCAGGGTTCTTGGGTAGTAGTTGCTTCTGTTAGCCAACTAAATTTACCAAGCTATCCCCATAGTTCCTACGGTTCATATATTTATATATTTAAGCACTTATACCTAATATCCTTAGTCCTTCTTTTTAATATGTTTTTTTGGCTGCATTTATATCTCTATTATGTACAGCTCCACATACTGGACAAGTCCATTCTCTTATACTTAAATCTTTTACTTCTTCATTTCTATATCCACAACAATTACATATTTGACTACTTGCAAAAAATTTATCTACTCTTACTATTGTTCTTTCATACCATTTCGCTTTATAACTTAGTATTCTATTGAATTCACTCCATGATACATCCACAATATTTCTCGCTAATTTATGATTTTTTTACCATATTTTTTTACTTGTAAATCTTCCATACAAATAATATCATATTCTTTTTATTAGCATTGTTGATAATTTTTTTGTAAAAAGTCTTCTCTTTGATTTGATATCTTTTCAAATAATCTTGCTACTTTTTATTCTAGCTTTATTCCTATTTGAACTACCCTTTGGTTTTCGTGATAGTTTTTCTTTGTAATATCGCTAGTTTATTCAAAGATTTTTTTGTAAATATTTTGGATTTTCTATTGAGATTTCATCACTGGTAAGCGCAAAAATCCTTTATACCTAAATCTATTCCAACATTCTTATTTGTACTTTCTAATTTTTTTCTACTTCTACATCTGTACAACATAAAGATATATAATATTTTCCACTAGGCGCTTGGGTTATTGTTGCACTTATTATTCGTCCTTGTGGTTCCATTTTATCTCTTATTTTTTTAGTTTTTCCTAACTTAGGTACTTTTATCCATTTATCTAAAAAAACTCTATATTATTATTTGTATAATTAGTTCTGTATGATTTTCTATTATCTTTCTTAGATTTAAACTTTGGATAGCCTCTTCCACTAAAGAAGTTTTTTTATAGGCTTTATCTAAATCTTTTTAAAGAATTTTTGTAAAGAAAAATTTATCTACATCTTTTTAACCATTCTTTCTCTTGTTTTTAAAAACCGTCAGTGCTTTGCTACATTGATTATATGACATAGATTTTTTTCTCTTTGTTATACAGCTCTTGTTTTTAAACCTAAAAAAATGATTATAGACATATCTTACACAACCAAAAAGTACAATTTAATATTGTTATTTGAGTTTTAGTTGGATAAAAATCTAAACTTATATGCTTTTTTTCCATGCGATTTCACCTCCATTTACCTATATATAGTATACTACTTTTTATACTATAAGTAAATGAAAAAGTAAAATTTTTTTCTAAATATATGAACCTAAAAACTGACTCAGTCGTTTTTAGAGGTTGTCGTTCACATAAGTACGCTACCACTTATGCAGTTCTCTTATGAACTTCTTAATATTTCTATTAAGCACAGACTATATCTTATCCCACAGCTCTATCTGTTTGGGTCTACCCACTTCCACTAGCTTTAGTGTACTTCCCTCAGGAGGAATAGTCGTTGAACCTTACCTTGCGGTCTTGGCTGCTGATTGCCCATTATCTTAACACTTAGGATTTAACCTTATGCCATCTAGTATATTTTTTCTGCTTTCGCCACTTTCACATTTGTACCATATTATTTAGGTACTATGTTGTAGTTATACTAGCTTTAGGGGTTTCCAGCAATTCGAGTAGTATTGGATAGCTTTTTAAAGTTGCTACCTCTACATACATATTTCTATATATGCTGACTATACTTAATGGTCTAACTCATGACTGAAGTCACAAGTGTGCGACCATATTTTTAATCAAATTTGACTTCAACTGTACCTGTAAATGGTGTTTGTTCTCCTTGTACATAGGCTATTCCAGTAGTTTGATCCATTACTATTTTTTTTCCTGCTGGAACCTTTCTTCCTGCTGAAAATGATAAAGCTGATACTAACAAAAAAATGCTCCTAATAATAGTTTTTTCATCTTTTCTCCTCCTACTTTTTATTATTTTATTCTATTACCATTTTGATAAGTTTCTTCACTAGTTATTTTTTTCCACTTTCATCATATTCTTTAAGAATACCGTCTAAGTTATTTTCTTTAAAAATTAGCTTCTGTTTTTTTATTTTACCATTTGGATAGTAAACTTTTTGTATTCCATCCATTTTTTTGCGTTTTTATAGTAAAAATTCTTTTTCTAAATTTCCATTTTCATAATATACTCTCATTGAACCGTCTCTTACATCATTTTTTTATATGTTTCTTCTCTTTTTATTTTTTTCCATTTGGATAATAATCTCTTACAATACCATCTATTTTTTTCCATCCTTATAAGGACCTTCCAATTTTAATTTCCCTGAGATTTCATCATATTCCTTTACTACTCCATGTAATTTACCATTTTTATATGGAAATTCTACTACTAATATACCTGTAGTTAAGTATCTTTTTCAATTCCATCCTTCTTACCATTTTTTTATAAGAAGCTTCATATTCCACTTTTTCCATTTTCATAATATGCTTTTAGAGATTCCATCTTGTAAGCCTTTTTTTATAAGTTTCTTCTAAATTGATTTGACCAGACTTATAATATTTAAGTGATTTTCCATCCATTAATCCATTCTTATAACTCACTAAAAAAATTTAATATTCCCATTTTCTCTCAATTCAACTATTCCTGTGAATGGAATTTTTTTCATTTATAGCATAAACTATTCCAGTTTTTTTTCATCTTGAAATGTATCTTCAAATGATAGTGTTCTTTCAGTTGAAAATGATAAAGCTGACACTAACAAAAAATGTTCCTAATAATATTTTTTTCATCTTCACTCCTCCTATTTTTTTATTATTTTATTCTATTACCATTTTTTTAAAAAAATTCTTCACTAGTTATTTTTTTCCACTTTCATCATATTTTTTTAACTGTTCCTTCTAGTTTATCATCTTTATAGCTTTCTTCTGACATTATTTTTACCACTTGGATAATAAATCTTTACAATACCATTCACAAGTCCGTTTTTTTATCAAGTGGAAGTTCTATTTTTTTAATTTTTCCATTTTTGATAATAATCTTTTTGTATTCCTACTTGTACTCCATTTTTTTATATGTTGCTTCTACATTTATCTTTCCATTTTTTTATGGTAAGTTCTAGATATTCCATCTGGTACTCCTTTTTTTGTAAGAAATTTCACTTTGAATATTTCCATTTAAATAATACATCTTTGTAATCCCATCTACTAATCCATTTTTTTATAAGAAATTTCTCTCTTTCTTATTCCACTTTCATAGTAATCTTTTTGTATACCTTCTATTTTTTTCCTTTTTTTAAACGTAGCTACACTTGCCATTTTTCCCATTTGAATAGAAAAGCTTAGAAGTTCCTTCCATCAGTCCATCTTTAAATGGAACTTTCCCTGATAAAGTTTTTATCTCCTTCTGAAGTTTTATAATTTTCTACTATACCTGTAAATGGAGTTTCTTCTCCTGCAACAAAAAAACTATTCCTTTGTTATCCATATAAGTATTTTCTATTTTAACTAATCTTTCTGCTGAAAAATGCTAAACTTGATACTAATAAAAAAATATGGTTAATAGTAATTTTTTTCACCTTTATTCCTCCTAGTTTAATCTATTAATTGACCATTTTTTTATATGTTTCTTGATTAATTATTTTTTTCCTGTCTCATCATATTCTCTAAAAAAATTCCATCTGCTTCATTGTCTTTAAAAGTTAACTTCTACTTGAAGTTTTCCACTTGGATAATAAATTTTTACTTATTCCTTCTAGTTTATCATTCTTATAAAAATCTTTCTTCTTTCTAAAACTCCATTTTTCATAATAATCTTTTGTTAGTACTTCTCTTAAATCATTTTTTTATAATTTTCTTCACATCTTTAACTTTCCACTTGGATAATATGCTTTTTAGTAAACCCTCACTTTTTTTCCATTTTTTTATATGTTGATTCTATCTCTAATTTACCTGTAACTTCATTGTATTTTTTTACTAGTCCATCTAGCATATCATTTTTTTAAATGGAAATTCGCCTACTAATATCCCTTTAGTTGAATATAGTTTACCCATTCCATCTTTCTTCCCATTCTTACGTAAAACTTCCATCTTTATTTGACCATTTTTCATAGTAAGTTTTTTTCTATACCATTTTGTTTCTCCATCTTTTAAATGTAGCCATCTTTTAGCTAGTTTTCCATTTGGGTAATATAATTCAACAATTCCCATCTATTATTCCATCTTTTAAATGAAATTTTTTTCCATCAAAAAAACTCCATCTTCTTCTGGAAATTTTATAATTTTTTTACTGTTCCTGTGAATGGTGTTTCTTCTCCCTATAGCATACACTCTTCCCTGTTTTTTTATCTAGAAATGTTTCTTCAAATGATAATATTCTCTCTGCTGAAAATACTAAAGCTTGATACTAGTAAAAAAATATAGCTAATAATTTCTTTTTTTCATTTCTATTCCCCTAAAAATTAAGTCTACTTAGGAAAAATTATAACTATAACATTTCATTTTGTCAATAATATTAATACTTTTTTTTACAAAAAAGAAGACTGAAAAAAATTCAATCTTCTTCTTAAATATTAAATTAGAATATTACTCTTAATCCTACTCCAGCTCTTACATTATGTCCTTTTGTGTCATAACCTACATTTGGCTAGTTACTCCTATTCTTTGGTTATCCCATCCAAGATTTAGATCTGTTTTGACATTTCCTGTTCTGTCGTCCTTTTCACCTCTGATATTGAAATAATCAGCATTTGTTCCAGATACTTTAGCTTTATTTTTACCATTAGCTATTCTACCTAATTCATTTTCATAAGCTACTCCTACAGTTGCTTTTACTGTATTAGCTCCAAAATAATGTCTGTAAGCAAGTTCTGCTCCTATTTCTGGTCTTTACTGAGAAATAATCATTTAGCCTTTAACATCTAATTTAATTTCTCCTGATTTTTCTCTTATCTTTGATACTCTTCCATACTCTAGTTTTAAACTGAAGCGTATGGTCTTTGAAGCTGAAGTCTTCACTCAATCTAAATTCTTTTGATATTTCATTCTTTATAGCTGCTCCGTAAGTATGATATCTACCTTTTTGCATTAAATACTTCATCTACAACTAAGAATTTTCTATGCATTTTATTATGTCCTGCAAATATTTCTCCTGATATTGTCCAATTTAGACTATTGTTATGATCAAATGGCACTGATTTAAAGATACCTACTTTTTCCTTGTAATTGTTCTTCTTTAGAATTTCCAATATCTTTGAATCTAAATGTATTATGAACTATACCTGCATACCATCCTGTTGATTCTCCAAGTCTTACAGTTTCATCTTCATGAACATAAGCAACTCCATAAGCATTGTTTGTATAATCGATTACTCCTGCTGTACTTGTTTTATATTCTCCATTAGTTCCAAAAGTTTTTATCTTGTTAGAATCTTTTACTTGGATTAGACCATTCATTTCTTAAATAATTAAATTCTTTATCTAAGATAGATCCCAGTTGATTGTATTCTTTGTTGAGTATTAGCATATTGATGTCCCATCATTTCATCAAATGCTTGAATGAATAGAATCTCTTCATTATTTCCTATACTATTTAATTTTTTTGGAATAATGTATTTTCTCTACTTCCTATTCTTTCTTTTCCATATCTTTGTTCCAATCCATCTAAGAAGTTATATGTATCTGATACTGCAACTGGTGATGCTTGATTTCCTGCCCAATTAGTATAAGGTATCTTAGCTAAATAAGCATTTTCTATAGTTCCAGTAGTTTGATTTTTGAGCTATATTAGCCATCCAAGTCAATGAACCTGAATAAATACTCCCACTTTTTCTATTTGTGGATTATTTAATATAGTGTCATTATATGGTTTTTAATATATTCTTTCCAACTTGAATATATTTAGATGTTGTACTTTGAGCTGCTTCAGCTCCTATAATTAAATCAGCTTTTTTTAATTTGACTCAATGCACTTAAACCAGTAATTGGTTTTTGTAAATTTAGTTCCTGATGTATTTATATACATACCTATTGCAGATACTTGTGTTTCTTCTAATTCTACTTTCTTTGTTTCTACAACTTTCTGGAGTTTGAATTTTCCCAGCAACTTTTTATTGTTCCTGTTGTTGCTCCTGCTGGTACATCTATAGAAATTTTATCTTTTGTCTTTTCCTACACTCTTACTTTAAATCTTTGAGATCCACTTGGAATTTTTTCTGGTTGTGAACCACTTCCAAGAATTTCAAAAGTTCCATAGTTTTCAAAAATTCCTATACTTTCTCCCTACATCATTAGTTTTTAAGAACTCCTAGAGCATTAGTTGCATTTAACCTTATTACTCCTGTTGTGTCATTTACAAATTTAGCTCCATTTTTTTACAACAATAGCTGTTACATTTTTTTACTCCTGGAGTATTTGTTATTGTTCCATAGTTTGTACCTACTGCTTTATCTGTTAAATATACTCCTGTTGTATTATCAGCGTTTAAGTTAATAGTTCCATAGTTGTTAACAGTAGTTCCATTTCCACTACCATACATACCCATACTATATTGACCATTTACATTAATAGTTCCTCTATTAATAATATTTCCAGTAGTTTGCTCAGGTCTTTGTGAAATAGGTTTTAATAGGTCTTTCTTTGTCCAAGTGTACCCTGCTGCCATTCCTATTCCATATTCATCTTCACCTGGGAACAGAGCCTCCTACAGTAATTACTCCATTTCTATTTTCAATAGTCCCAGCTTTAATACTATATACTCCCAACATTTCCTGTCCCTGCTGACATATTCATATTTCCATTATTCACAACATAACCTGCTGAATATAGTCCATAGTTATTATTTCCTGTTGCAGTGATATTAGTATTATTGGTAATTTGTGGATTAGCTAAAGTTCCACTTGTATCTTTTAGAATAGATATATACTGAGTTATTTTGTAAAGTTACATTTGATATATCACTATGAATTACATTATTTGATCCTACATTAACAAAAACCAAAAAGTTCCTTTATTATTACCACTTGAACCATCTCCAAGAGTCATATTAAATGTATTTGTTGCTCTTATAGTTCCACCATTTCCTGCAATATATACTCCAACTCCATCTTTATCAGTTTTTATACTTCCAGATTCAAGATAACCATTTTCCATTTTCAGTATAAACTCCTATACCATTTTCTCCAACTTCTATTGTGCTATTTGGTTGACTTATAGCATCTCCATTAGAAAATTCTTTTCCATAAATTCCTATACCATTTTTTTACCAACAGTGATTTTTTTCCCATATTTTTTTTAAAAGGATTTGAATCTACTGTGTATAGTCCCAATATTTGGTTTAGTTGGATTTGAAAGAATCTTCTAAAGTAATTTCTCCTTTATTAGTTACATCTGCTGTAGAAGCTATTATTCCAAAAACCCTAAGGTATCAGTATTTGTTACTTTGATTTTTTTCCTTCATTAGTAAAATTAGCATCCTCTGCATAAATTCCTATCATACCTTTTTGTAGTATTAGAAACATTGTCTACATTTATATCTAATTTATTAGTTAGAGAATTAGAACCTGTTCCTTTAAAAATATGCTCCTGTTCCTGCTTCTGTTGTAGCTCCTGTATATCTTACATTCATAGTTCCTGTAGATGTTTCTGAATTTTTCAGCATAAAGACCTACACCTCTATCTTTTATTTGGAAACCATAATCTGTTAAAAGATTTACACTTGAATCTTCTGCATATACTCCTATACCATCTTTTACCAACAGAAATATCATCTGTACCTGTTCCTGTTAAATTAACTAGTTGCTTTTTTTAGTTAAATTCCTATGCTCTCATCTCCAAAATTTAAAGAAGCCTTATTATTTACAACTGCATTTTCTTTTTGTAACATGATTGTCGAAAACCTGCTATAGTACTTGTATTATCGGCATAAATTCCTATAGCTTTTCCTGTTACAGAAATATTTCCTTCATTTGTAATATCAATAGTTTTTGTAGTTGAAGCTAATTTATTTCCAGTACCTCCTGCTATTAAATCAGAGATTAATTTATCTGTACCATAGTTTTTGAGCAGTCGTTCCTGAAAGGAAACCAGCCATACCTACTCCATAAGCAGAAGCTGAAGTTATTTGAATAGTTCCATTTGATTTATTATGAAGTTTTACTTCCACTACTTCCATATAGACCTATTCCATCTGTCATCTTTACTAAACTATTATTTTCAATAGTTCCATGATTTACTCTAAGTGCAATACTATTAGAGTTTGCTCCTGTTATATTCACAGTTCCATTATTGATATATGCAGTTTTACTATTATCAACTGTATTTTGCTAAAGAACCTTGAACTAAACCTTTTCCTGTATTAGATGTAATAGAAACTCCATTATCAATTGTAACTTCTTCATTTTGCCATAATGATACTATTGAATACATCATTTGTATCATCAAGATCAACGTTTGTTGCAATTTTAAATTGACCATTAGTATAGTACACTTTATATGTATGACCATTTTTTTATTTAAAGCTGCATATTTCATTACACCCTGAATTCCACTTTCAAAGTTTGTACTTCCTGTCCAAGTTTCAAGTGGATGGTTGTTTACTGTTTTTAAAAACTACATCATCTGAAAGAAGTTTTATAGTTACATTTCTCATACCATTATATTTTGTAGGAACTGCTCCTGCTTCTGTTGTAGCTTTACTACTGAAGAAAGCTGTATTGTTTTCTTCTTGTGGAAGTATTATACCTTTTGACATTTCAATAGTAGTAGTATTTGTAAAAGTCAATTTTTTTCCTGTTGCATCTGCATAGAAAAGTCTAGAGTTATCTTTTTGTAATTCTGATAGTTCCTCCATTTAATCTAGCATAACCACCTTCTGTTGCAACCATTCCGCCTACAACTCCAGCATTAATTTCATCTGTTCCACTCAATAATTGAGCCTTTGAATCTGTACCTTTAGCAAAAGCTCCTATACCATTAATAGTTACTTTTCTATTGATATCAACTTGCCCTCCAGATTCTGCAAAAGGCTGCTATATTTTTATATTTATTATCTTCTAAAGTTGTATTTTTTTATCTAGTGCAGTAACTGTACCATCTACATTTACTTGTCCTTTATTTTTTTAGCATAAGCAATTATTGCTCCATAGTTAACTGCCTCTGTTGTTCCCTTTAGCATTAACTATACCTTGGTTATCTCCCATATATGCTATACCTTCTTTTTGAAGCTAATACAACATTTGGATAAACATTTATTTCAGATCCTAAACCTTGTAATTTAGCTGCTGTAGAAGCTGTTGGATCTGTCAATGCTTTTCTTGCTGCACCTGCATTTACAGCTGCTGCATCTGTATTATTTTGATTAAGATCTGCTTGTGTAGAACCTAATTGATGTTTATTTTGATCCCAAGTTCCTTCAGCATAAGCTATTGTTGTTCCTGTTGAAGCATCAGCTTCTGTTGTAGTAGCACCATTTACACCATCTGTAATTGATGTACTAAGATTAGTTACATAATATTGATGAGTAGCTTTACCAATATCTATAACACTTCCATCTTTTTGCTATCATCATAAAACCATTTTTTTAGAGTATTTTTCCAAAGCTGATATCCATCTTTCCAACTTCTAAGTTATGGATAGGATCAAGTTTTAAATCATCTAAAGTTGGAGTAACTGATACAGGGACTCCCATATCTTTAAGTACATCTATTCCTTTTCTTTGTCCAGATGTCACATATAGTCCTACTCCACCATCAACTGTTTTTATCTGTATAACCCTTATATTTAGGATTAGCTGGATTAGTAAGATCTTCAACTAATTGACCACTAGCTGTTTGTGTTGTAGCACTAGGATTTATAGCTAATTGTCCTCCTACTCTAGCTTTTATATCAATTTCACCTTGATATATTCCTATATATGAAGCTTTTCTTAAATAACCTGCATTTGATTCAGCATCTCTATCAGCTGTTTCCCAAGATTTTGGACTTCCTCCAATTTTACTTCCAAAAAATAGACCTACATTTTCATCTCCATAAAGTTCTACATTTTGATTAAATTGAATTAATGAGTTCATCTTTCCTGCTTTTTCCACCATAAACTCCTACTTCCCAAGTTGGAGCATAAGAAAAACTTGAATAAACTATATTTGAAGCTCCTTCTAATTCAATTTTTCCTGTATTTTTAATCAATCTTGCTGCTGAAATTCCTGATGATAGATACACAGTATTTCCTGTTCCATACATCTTTACATTTGTTTCCCCTTGTATAGCTCCAAGGTGATAGTTACTATCTGTATACTTAGAAATAGTTTTTAAAAAGCTGCTGGCATTATATAGTAAACAGCATTATCTTTTCCATATACATTTACATTTGTATTATGCATAGTAACTTTTCCATGTCTCCAAGTTTCTGATGTTAAGAAACCTGCTCTTCCATATAGGTTAGCAGTTACATTGCTAACAGCTCCATTTAATAATGTATGTACTCCTATTGTTCCTAAAGTTGGTCCTCCTACTGTATCAGAACCTCCAGTAGCTCCACTACCTGCATCTACATATCCATCTGATCCATCTCCAAAATATCCTCTTATATGTAAAAGTTAGATTATTTAAACTTGGAGCGATTCTATACAAGATATTTGTAGGACGTTGATTAATATCAGTAATATCTCCTAAAGCTGTATTTAAAGCTCCCAGTTTTTTTAAAAGCAGGTCTTACTTGTTCTCCTACTTTTCCAGCCTTTATGTCATCAGGATTTACTCCTGAATAAAGTACCATATTTGTACTTCCCACTCCTATTGAACTATGATTAGAGTTAAAGAAAAAACCAGTAAAAGGATTTGCATTTGGTTTTACTATACTTATTTCCTTACTAGGAGCTTTTGGCTCTGGTAAAGTTAAGCTTGGAGGTACAACTTGTGCAATACTTGGTGTAGGTATAATTGGTGCACTTGGTGCTGTAAAGTTTAAAAATTATTGGAGTCTTTTTCTATACTCTTTGGCTTAATAGCAGCATTAATTTCTATTGTAACAACTGGCTCTTGAATACCACTATTACTAGCCAATCCATATCTTGTACTTCTTCCTCTTGCATTTAAAGTTGAACTTAAAGCTGAGTTAGTTGTATCATCTTTTATAGTTTTTACATAATCTTTATATAGATCACTATTAGGAGATATATTTCTTGTAAATAAGTTAGAATTTCTTGTATAAATTCCTTCAAATGGATATTTTTTTCAGACTTTATCTCCTCTTCCTTTATACGCAGAACCCCAATTTTTCATAGAAATAGTTAGCTCCAAATTGCCATGATGACCAAGGTGATTTTAACTACTTGATTTCCTTGTTCCATCAATTGAATTAATTCTAATCTTAAACCATTGATTTCTTTATTATTTTCTCTTCTTGCCACATCTATTTTTTTTCTTTTTAGATTTTCTACAGAATCCCTTAGATTTTCTTTACTTGTTTTTATCTCTTCCATTGTAGGAGTATCTGTAGTCTCTATATCTGATGATAGTTTAGCAAGCATAGGTAAAGTCACACTATCATCTACACTAGCTACTAAAAATAGTCTTTTTCACTTTTTACAACAGAAGACTTCTCTAGTTTAGTTTTTTTGGTGTAACAAAAAAATTGCTATACATATCATTAGCTCCAAATTGCATAGTTGCCCAAGAAGCTTTTTGGTTTTTTTGTGTAGTTTGTTTTACTACCTTTTTTTCTTTAACTTCAGCTTTTTTTCTTTTTTTAACATCTGTTAAAAATATCCTTTTTGTTTTTCCAATTCTTGTATCTTGTTATCCTCAGAAAATACACTTGTTCCTTTCATTAAGAAAAAGAACTGCAAGACCAATAGAATATTTTACATTTTCATATCTTTTTAGCTATTGAACGTAAGTTTTTTTCTGTATTATGTAAGCTATTATTTCCCATTTTTTTGTTCCCCCTAAAAGTTATCTATATATCGCTTTATTATACCTTTAATGCTAGATTTTGTCAATATTTTTAAATACTTTTTTTAAACGTTTGATTTAATGGGTAGAGTTACTTAATTTATTCAGCAAAAAAAGAAGAAGATTGAAAAAAACTCAACCTTCTTCTTGGGGAAATAACAATCTATACACTATGGGGAGTGTTAATATTTTACTGTAAGATTAGAATATAACTCTTAGTCCCACTCCAACTCTTACATTATGTCCTTTAGTATCATAACCTACATTGGCTGTTACTCCTACTCTTTGATTATCCCATCCGATATTAAGATCTGTCTTAACATTTCCTCTTCTATCTTCTTTTTCTCCTCTGATATTGAAATAATCTGCATCTGTTCCAGCTACCTTAGCTTGGTTTTTTTGCCATTAGCTACTCTTCCTAATTCATTTTCATAAGCTACTCCTACAGCTACTTTTACTGCACTAGTTCCAAAATGATGTTTGTAAGCAAGCTCTCCTCCAATTTCTGGTTTTACTGAGAAGTAATCATTCGATTTTACATCTAATTTAATTTCTCCTGATTTCTCTTTTATCTTTGATACTCTTCCATATTCTAAATCTAGAGCGACATATGGTTTGAATGTGAATGATTCACTCAATCTAAATTCTTTAGAAAGTTCATTCTTTAATCCTAGTCCATATGTATGATATCTTCCTTTTGCGCCGAATACTTCATCAACTACTAAGAATCTTCTGTTCATCTTGTTGTATCCTGCAAATATATCTCCAGATATTGTCCAATTTAAAGCTATTATTATAGTCAAATGGTACTGACTTAAATAATCCAAATTTAGCTTGTAACATTTCTTCTCTTGAACTTTCCAATATCTTTAAATCTAAATCTATTATGAACTATACCTGCATACCAACCTACTGATTCTCCAAGTCTTACAGTTTCATCTTCATGAACATAGGCTACTCCATAGGCATTGTTCTTATAATCTATTACTCCTGCTGTATCTGTTTTATATTCTCCATTTGTACCAAAAGTTTTTATCTTATTTGACATCTTTAGACTGGGATTAGACCATTCACTTCTTAAATAATTAAATTCTTTATCTAAGATATTACCAGTTGCTACTATTCTTTGTTGAACATTAGCATATTGGTGTCCCATCATTTCATCTGTTGCTTGATGGAATAAGATTTCTTCATTGTTTCCTATAGAGTTCAATTTTTGGAAAACTTTATTTTCTCTAGTTCCTATTCCTTCAACTCCATATCTTTGTTCCAATCCATCTAAGAAATTATATGTATCTGATACTGCAACTGGCGATGCTTGATTTCCAGCAAAAAAACAGTGTATGGTATCTTAGCCAAGTAAGCATTTCTTATTGTAAAGTCAGGTAATTGTGTTATTGAAGCCATCCAAGTTAATGAACCTGAATAGATATTCCATTTTTTTCTATTCCTGATGTTCTTATCATATCATTGTATGGTTCAATTATATCTTGACCTAATTGAATATACTTAGATGTTGTATATTTTGTTGCTTCAGTTCCTATAATTAAATCTGATTCAGTAAGATTACTTAAAAGCTCCAATATTTGTTATAGGTCTTGTATAGTTTATCCCTGATGTATCCACATACATACCTAATGATGAAGTTGGTATATCGTTAGGTTTTCTATTAGGTATTGCTTGTACATGAACAACAGTTGGAGTTTGTACTACTCCATTAGCTATTATTTTAGCTTCTGCTACACCTGCTGGAGAGTGGATTCTTATTTTATTCATATTTCCTTGTGTATCTTGCATTTCTTTTTGATGTATCAGCTGCTGTTACTTCTTTTATTTCGATTGCACCATTAGCAACAGTGATTCTAGCTTCACCATAGTTTTTAACTATTGCCCCTGCTAAGAAAAGTCCATAACCTTTAGATGCATCTATATGAATAGTTCCTTTGTTTTCTAAAGTTGCACCTTTTGTTACAGCTATAGCTATTTGTCCTACATTTCCAGTTCCTACTGTTGTAATTACTCCATTCACATCATTAATTAGTTCTGCTCCATGTTCAGCAAACATACCTATATTTCTCTTTGCACCACTTAATTCTATTCTACCATTATTGTATATTCTTGAACCTCTTCCTGTTGCATACATTCCTATACTATCAGGAGTTGTAACTTGGATAGTTCCATAGTTTTCTATATTTCCTAATCCTCTTGTAACAAAATTTCCTGATCCTGCTGGAACTTCTTCTGTGAATCCTGCAGCCATTCCTATACCATATTTTCTATTGTCTGGATCACTTATATCTGTCTTAGATACTTTTATTGTTCCATAGTTCTTTATAGCATTAGGTCTTGTAGTTGCTCCTTCTACATAACTATATGCTCCTACATTTCCTATACCTTGACTAAAATCAATATTTCCACGATTTTCGACAGCACCTAGTGCATAGATACCGTAATTTTCATCTCCTGTTGATTTCATATTAGTATAGTTTCTTATAGTCCCTGTCTTATCTCCTGAATAGATAAATACTGAATCTTTAGATAGACTTACTTCTCCTACTGTTCCTGGCATACCTATTCTTACAGTATTACCTTGTCCTGTCATTACATACCCAAATGAACCATGTCCAATAGTTAAGTCATCAGTATCACTATTAAGAGTTTGATTATTTCCAGCTAAATATACGCCTACTCCTTCTTTTCCAGTTCCTAATGTACTTCCAACTGTTATTTTTGAGTTTGTAGATATATTTACAGTTCCTTCCTTAGAATATAGTCCTATTCCACCATTTCCAGCTGTTGTTTCAGAATTTCCGATTAAGTCAATATTTCCAGCATAGATTGCTGTTGATTTATTTCCAGCAACAACCTTTCCAGAATTTTCAACTGTACTAGTTGTCCCATTTGCTGAGTAGATTCCTACACTTGGACTCAATTCATTAGAAGAATCTCCAACAGTTATATCTCCTGTGTTAATAACTTTATGTCCTGCAGTTGTTATTCTTTCAGAGTGTAAAGCTGTTGATTTATCTCCTGTCAATGTTATAGTTCCTTTATTTACAATATTTTGACTTCCACCACTTTGTGACATTCCTGTAGCACTTTTAGCTGTACTTAGAATTTTACCAGTAGTTTCATTTATTATTGTTGCATCTTCTGCACGTATTCCAACTGAAGCTTCACCTATATTTATTTCACCATAGTTAGTTCCTGAACCTAGAGCAACTGGTGCTGTTGTTAAAGCTTTAACATAGATTCCTGAACCATCTTTAGCTACAGTTATTTTTCCAGTACTTTCATTTGATACTGTACTTCCCTCAGCATATAGAGCAGATGATTTATCTCCTGTCAATGCTATAGTTCCTTCATTTTTTACAGTACTTCTTGTTGAATAAACTCCTGTTATTGCCTTATTTGTTGAACTAATATTAGTTCCTGACAATAAATTAATTGTAGAGTTATTTCCTGCATTTATAAACATTGAATCATCATTAGCTATAGTCTTAATATTTTCATAATTCAATGTACTAGCATTTGTATTAATATATGTATATGCCTTTGTTGAATTCAAAGTTAAATCATCTTTAAAAATTAGTTCCTGATGTTAAAATTGAATTATTTAGTAAATAAGCAACTGAATCTTCACCAGTTATAGAAATGTTTCCTGAGTTTCCTAAGAATTTCTTAGTTGCTGGTAAGTTTGTTAATTTAAATCCAACTGACTCTTTTTCCTACTGTATAAGTACCACCATTTATTGTTACATCTGAATTTGTAGCATCTATACCAACACTTCCTTCATTTACAGATATATTTCCAGTTGAAGTTAAGTCTCCATTCTTCATATAGATTCCTACGCTCTCTTTATTTTGAGATAAATCTATTTCTCCAGAATGAACTATATTTGATGTTGCAGTTGCAAAAGATGTTGTGTCATTATCAGCATAAATACCAAATACACTATCTTTGTTAGCAAGTCCAATAATTTTACCCGCATTTGTAATATCTATGTTTTTACCCCAAGTCCCTACAGATGTTTTAAGTTCATTTGTTCCCCAAATTCCAACACCTCTAGTTCCAAGATAAATTTCTCCTGTTGAACTATTTGTTAATTTTGAGCCAGATGCTCCAAACAGACCTATACTATTTTCTCCTTTTGTTGCTGGAGTAGGAGCTATATTAGCTGCATCTACCTTAATTACTCCATTATTTATAGCTTGCCCATAGTCTACAGCTATTCCAGTTCCATTTCTTTTAGAGAACTCTATAGTACCATTATTTGTAACTTTTACATGGTTATAGTCTTTTGCATCTGCATAGTTAGCTTGAGCAATAACTTCTGTAATATGTGCTGCATCAGTTCCTACCATCTTTTTACCTGTTTCAACTGTAACAGCTGAGTTTAAGAAATCCACTCTATAATATTTGCTGATTGCACTTCCACTATGATTATCCAAATCAACATCTTCATCAATACTTAAAGTTGCCTTTGTTGCCTTATATGCCTTATAGTTTTGTGATGAAGATTTATCTATTTCTACAAAATTCCCTAAAACTGTAGCTGTATTTTGCACCAACTTCAGATATTTTTTTATTGGATTTACATTAGGAGTTGTATTATCTAAAAACAAATAAAGTTGAATCCTTATCACTTAATTTTAATTTTATTTTATTTGTACCTGAACCAGCAAACATAGCATTTAGTTTATCAGCAGTTGAGTTAGTTACTACTCCTGCTGCAGCTGGTGTAGTATCTTTAAAAGTAAAAATGCTGTTGCTCCAGTAGTTAATGTTGCCTTAACATTAGGATTAATAAGCTTAAATATTCCATCAGCTGTATAAACTCCTGAACTACTCTTAGTATAGTTATAGAATAATAGACTTCCTACTCCATGTGATTCTAATTCAGGTGCACTTGAAGTAGTACCTAAATTTACAGTTGCTTTGTCATCAGCAAACATAGTTAATGCTCCATCTTTACCTATTACCTTTCCTGAATTAATATTTGTTGTTGTTGAGTTTCCTTTTTGCATATAAACTAATAGAGTCAACTCCAGAAGTAGTTACTTTAGCTGTTCCTGTTGCTCCATTTTCCATAGTAAATGTACCTTGGTTATATATGCCTGTAACTTTAGTTCCAGTTAAATCTATTTCTCCATTATTTATACCACTTGAAAGAACATTTTTAGGAGCTACTTTTTCCTTGTATTACCATACCTAATGTTTCGTTAAGTCCTCCTGTAGTTGGACCTGTAATCTTTCCTGTTGCATTATTTACAATTTCTGCACCATCTTGTGCAAATAGTCCTATTGCTTTATAGGCAGTTCCAACAAAGTTTATAGCTCCATTATTTGTTGCTATAGCTTTTATACCTGAAGCTTCAGAGTTATTAGCAGACATAGCTATATTTTGTTCACCATTACCTACATTAATACTTCCATCATTTATAGCTTTTGGTGAACCTCCAGTAGCATTATCAGTTACTACACTTCCTAAATCTACTCTCATACCAATATTTCTATTTCCTGAAACAGAAATTGTTCCACCTGCAACATTGGTAATATCATCATTATCTCTAACTTTTAAGATCATTCCAGTGTTACCTTGTCCACCAGAAACAGAGATAGCTCCTTTATTTTTAACTAGATTAGTGTATGCTCTTATTCCTTTTACTCCAGTTAATGCATTATCTTCTATTACTGCCATACCAGATGAAAGAGAAGGGGCTCCACTTCCACTTATTGATATAGAACCTCTATTTTCAAAAAAACAGATTTAGTTCCATTAGGAGATTTATCTAAAAATTCTTGAAGAAAGTTTTAAACCATAACTTTCTTCTCCACCTAAGTTTATAGCTCCCTTAGTGTCATTTATTACTTCTACTCTTGTATTAATGGCGTTTTGATGAGGTGCGTATACTTGGATACCTATAGAACTTTTACCTTTAAATGAAATTCTTCCTACATCTGTGCTTGTTCCATTTACTAAGCTATAGTAATTTACATCAGTATTTTTATCATCAAATTCATGAGTTAGGATCATTCCTATCTTATATCCTACATATCCTCCTCTTTTTCCTACTACTGGATCTCCATGTTCATCTCTTTTTCTCATCTTTAGTTCTAGTTACAACTATCTTTCCAGTTCCGTATGTTCCTCCTCCCAAGTTTGGAGCAAGATATATTTCTTTAGAGTCAGACGGAGTATTTTGATATCCTACATTAAGTCCTCCTAAACCATCTGTTCCTCTATATCCTTTTTCAGCATCATCTGTCAAAGTTCCTACATTCAATATTTCTCTTTTCTTTGTTCCATAGTTATCATTTTGAATTTCATAACCTACTACAAGAGGCCCAACCATATTTATAGTGGCTTCGTTTCTTATTGTTCCTCCACCTCTGGCATTATCCAATGTTGCTATTCTTGAACCTCCAACAAGGAAGTCTTGATTATTCCATGGCCTTGCAGTTGGATTTGGATCTGTGATAGAACCTCTGATAGAATCTATCGACATATTTCCAGTTACAGTTATAGTTCCTCCACCTGCATTTCCTCCACCTAAATTAGAGTGAGTTGTGTAATCAAAATAGGCCTTTAATAGAGCTGAGTCAAAATTTGCTCCTGTAACATAGCCACTTGGACTTGCCCAAGCATATATAGCTGTTGGACTCAATGTTCCTCCATCTATTGTTTGAGTCGTGCTTGCATTATAAGATTGTCCACTTCCTGAATGTCTTCCTCCATCAACATCCCCTAAGAAATTTTGAGTCATATAGTTACGATATGAACCCAATTTAATATTAAAAGTCGGTGGTGTTGGTAATGATACAGTTATTTTTTCTGGTGCCACTGGATTAAATACAGGTATTTTTATTACTGGTGGTGTTGGTGCATCAGGTGGTTCAGGTGTAAGCAAAGGAGTAACAGCAGCTACAGAAATTACTGGAGCCAATACTGTTATTGGTGATTTGCTTATATTTTTTTGGTTTTACAGAAGCTCCTAATTCTATTGTAGTTATTGGTTCTTGAGCACCATTATTACTTGCCAAACCATAAGATGTACTTCTTCCTCTTGCAAGTAAAGTAGATGACAATGCTGAGTTTATTGCATCATCTTTAGTAGTCTTTATATATTTCCCATATAACTCACTGTCAGGAGATACATTTCTTAAAAAAATAAATCGTCACTTCTTGTATATACACGCTTCAAATGGATATTTTTCTTTCTTATCTCCTCTTCCTTTGTATGAAGAACCCCAATTTTCATAGAAATAATTTGCTCCAAATTGCCATGATGACCAAGGTGATTTAACTACTTGATTTCCTTGTTCCATCAATTGAATTAATTCTAATCTTAATCCATTTATTTCTTTATTATTTTCTCTTCTTGCTGTATCTATTTTATTTTGTAAATTTTCAACTGAGTTTTTTTAAATTTTCTTTACCTGCTTTTTATTTCTTCTATTGTTGGTGTTTGTGTTTCACTTGATATATTTTTCATTATTGGCTATTGAGCTTAAAAACTTCTGTTCTAGTTTCTGTACTTTCTTCTATATCTGATAAAAGTTTTTGCAAACATAGGTAAACTTGTACTATTATCTGAACTAGCGACTAGGACAGTCTTTTTCACTTTTTACAATTGATGCCTTATCTAATTTAGTCTTAGAGCTATTAAAAAGATTGCTATACATATCATTAGCTCCAAATTGCATACTTACCCAAGAAGCTTTTAATTTTTTTGATTTGTCTGAGTTGTTTTCTTTACCTCAGCTTTTGATTTTTTTGACATCTGTTAAAAATTTCCTTTTTGTCTTTCTACCTCTTGAATCATATTATCATCAGAAAAATGCACTTGTTCCTTTCATCAAAAAAAGTACTGCAAGTCCAACTGAATACTTTACATTTTCATATTTTTTTAGCAATTGATCGTAAAGTTTTTTTCACTAGAATTTAAATTATTGTTCCCCATTTTTGCCCTCCCTATAATTTTTTTAAATTTAGTTAACTTAAATTTTTTTATAAGTAATAAATTTGTCTTTTTAATTAATTTGAGTATAGATGATTTTTGTTATACTGTATGTTATAATTATATCTTTATTAAACACTTTTGTCAATAATATTAATGCTTTTTTTGACTAAAATGGCTATTAAAAAAATTAAAAGGGGCTGTTGCAAAATTAAAAGTTGTACTGACCCCAAAAAAGTTGGACAAATTAATTTAACTTACTAATAAGGATTGACTTCTGTAAGAAGCAGGAGTTAATCCTTTTTAATTTTTCCTTTATTCTTTTGTTGTTGTAATAATATATATAATCTTCTATTGCTTCCTTTCAATTCTTCTAATGTTTTTGTACTTTTTCTTCTTGTTCATAAAAACATTTCTAATTTTTAATAGTCCAAAAAAACATTCCATCAATCCGTTATCTAAACTATTTCCTTTTTCTTGACATACTTTGAGTTATCTTCTTCTCTTTCAATTTTTTTCTTGATATGAATAATGCTGATATTGCCATCCTTGGTCACTATGAAATATCAAATTTTTCATAATTTTCATTTTTCTTTAAATGCTAAACTTAACATATGATTTATCTGCTCCAAGTTAGCACTGTGCGAAATATCATATGAAACTATATATCTTCCATAAGCATCTAATATTGGAGATAAGTATAACTTTTTCTCCTCTTAAATTAAATTCTGTTACATCTGTAAACCATTTTTTTGATTTGGAGCTGTTGCTTCAAAAATTTCTTTTAATATGGTTATCAGCTATCTTTCCTATGCGACCTTTGTATGAAGAATATTTTTCTTTTTTTACGGATAATACTTTTGTAAATTAAACTTTTTCATAAGTCTTTGAACTTTTTTTATGATTAATATTAAAACCTTGATTTTTTTAATTCCAATGTTACTCTGCGATAATCATACCTTCCTTTATTCGCGTAGTAAATTTCTTTTGATTTTTTTCAATGATATCTTTATTCTTCTCATCAATATCTTTTTTTATCAATATAGTAATAATATACTGATCTTGATATTCCAGCAATCTTTAATAGAGTTTTTGAAAGGATATTTAGCTCTAAGTTCGGCTATTATTTTTTTACTTTTTCTTCTCTTTTTAGCTTCCTTTCTTGAACTAGAGCTTTCAATTTTTTTTAAATATTCATTCTCAGCCTTAAGATACAAATTTTCTTCTTCTAATTGCTTAATTTTCTCTTTTTCAGATAATGTCTTATCATTTTTCTTAAGTTTAGTCATAGATTTAGGTTTCCTTCCTTTTTTTCTTTTTCTACAACATTATACCCATTTTTCTTTTAAATTTTTGAAAGCCAATTATCTAAAAATACCAGAAGATGTCAATCCAATATCAATAGCAACAGAATTAATAGATTCATGATTAATTAAAAATTCTATTAATTGTTTGTAATTTAAAAATCTTTAGAATATACTCTATTTTTTTATCTTCTCTTAAAAATATTATATCCATGTTTTTTTATTAAAGCTATTAAATATTTAATATTAGATTCCTGAACATTAAAAAGCTTTTAGCTAAAGAGGAATAGTTTCACCATTTTTTTCTTCTTTCATATTTTTAATTTTGTCTTCTCTTGTTAATTTACTCACAAAAAAAACTGCACCTCCAATCTTGTGTCCAAGATTATGGGTGCAGTTCAAAAAGTAAAAAAATAGTTCGTTACTGAGTAAATTTCTTAACGACAAAAAAATCAAGAATTCGCTGTAATTTCGAAAACTCGCTGACAAGTCAGCTTCAAACACTTCGACAATTACTCGGCTCATTCTATTTGATTTTTTTATCTAAAATTTCCATTCGTAACTCGCTTATTTTTTTACTTTAGAGTTAAAAATTTTTAATTTTGCAACAGCCTCTTTTTTTATTAAATGTGTTAGAGCACTCGTGGCTCTAGCACTCGTTAGAGTGTTAGTCGTGAGTAGTTCACAAATAAATTAAAAATATTCAATCTTATCTGCTATTTTCTTCATGCATCCATTTTTTTGAATTAATAATATACAAATTATATAAATAATTCCAATGAAAATACATAATATCTGTAAATAAAAAAAGATTTTTTTGTGTCTAATATTTTTTTCCAATTATTATCTGTAATCCTATCAAAAAAATACACTTGATAAAGAGCTAACTAAAGATATAACAGATGATCTTACTTCATTTGAAATAAAAATTATGTATTGTTCCCATAATTTTTAAGCATAGCCATTTTATAATTAAATCCTAGAGAAACTATCCCAACTAAATATAAAAATTAAATTGTGAGAGCAATAGATAACTATTAGAGACACAGGTATTAGAGAGGTACATAAAACATATACAAATTCTTTAATATTTCTTTTTACTGATAAAAAGCACTTATAGCAAAAGATATCAAATAAAGACTATATACACTACCAAGTCTACTTCCAGTTATTCCTAATGATTTCCCTACAGGTTGCCATATGAAGAGATAGATAGAATAAAATGAATAACTTGAAGTTAAAGCAAGAGTATATATCCATAGTTTACGCTCTTTTATAAAAAAATAGTAAACTTTTTTTACCAATTTTTACTAAATCAGTTTCATTACTTTTTATTATCTTCAAAAACTAAAATATATGAATACTCCATTTACTATATACAACATCCCCGAAATAATTAATAAAGTCTTATACTGAACCTCCCACGACTGACACCCTACGAGTGCTAGAGTCGCAGGGTTCTTGGGTAGTAGTTGCTTCTGTTAGCCAACTAAATTTACCAAGCTATCCCCATAGTTCCTACGGTTCATATATTTATATATTTAAGCACTTTCTTTTAATATCCTTAGTCCTTCTTTTTAATATGTTTTTGGCTGCATTTATATCTCTATTATGTACAGCTCCACATACTGGACAAGTCCATTCTCTCACACTTAAATCTTTTTACTTCTTCATTTCTATATCCACAACAATTACATATTTGACTACTTGCAAAAAAATTTATCTACTCTTACTATTGTTTTTTTCCATGCCATTTCGCTTTTATAACTTAGTATTCTATTAAATTCACTCCATGATACATCTACAATATTTCTTGCTAATTTATGATTTTTTTACCATATTTTTTTATTTGTAAATCTTCAATACAGATAATATCATATTCTTTTTATTAGCATCGTTGATAACTTTTTGCAAAAAAATCTTCTCTTTGATTTGATATCTTTTTCAAATAATCTTGCTACTTTTTATTCTAGCTTTATTCCTATTTGAACTACCCTTTGGTTTTCGTGATAGTTTTCTTTGTAATATTGCTAGTTTATTCAAAGATTTTTGTAAATATTTTGGATTTTCTATTGAGATTTCATCACTGGTAAGCGCAAAGTCCTTTATACCTAAATCTATTCCAACATTCTTATTTGTACTTTCTAATTTTTTTCTATTTCTACATCTGTACAACATAGAGATATATAATATTTTTCCACTAGGTACTTGTGTTATTGTTGCATTTATTATTCTTCCTTGTGGTTTCATTTTATCTCTTATTTTTTTAGTCTTTCCTAACTTAGGTACTTTTTATCCATTTATCTAAAAAAACTCTATATTATTATTTGTATAATTGGTTCTGTATGATTTTCTATTATCTTTCTTAGATTTAAACTTTGGATAGCCTCTTCCACTAAAGAAGTTTTTTTATATGCTTTATCTAAATCTTTTTAAAGAATTTTTGTAAAGAAAATTTATCTACATCTTTTTAACCATTCTTTTTCTTGTTTTAAAAACTGTGAGTATTTTTGCTACATTGATTATATGACATAGACTTTTTCTCTTTGCTATATAGCTCTTGTTTTAAACCTAAAAAAATGATTATAGACATATCTTACACAACCAAAAGTACAATTTAATATTGTTATTTGAGTTTTAGTTGGATAAAAATCTAAACTTTATATGCTTTTTCCATGCGATTTCACCTCCATTTACTTATATATAGTATACTACTTTTTTTATACTATAAGTAAATGAAAAAAAGTAAAATTTTTTTCTAAATATATAAACCTAAAAACTGACTCAGTCGTTTTTAGAGGTTGTCGTTCACATAAGTACGCTACCACTTATGCAGTTCTCTTGGCATATACACTCCTTAATAAATTAAGGAGATTAGCCTTGAACTTCTTAATATTTCTATTAAGCACAGACTATATCTTATCCCACAGCTTTATCTGTTTGGGTCTACCCACTTCCACTAGCTTTAGTGTACTTCCCTCAGGAGGAATAGTCGTTGAACCTTACCTTTCGGTCTTGGCTGCTGATTGCCCATTTTTAGCCTTTCCCAAATCTTTTGATTTGGGGGCATTACTAACTTAACACTTAGGATTTAACCTTATGTCATCTAGTATATTTTTTCTGCTTTCGCCACTTTCACACTTGTACCATATTATTTAGGTACTATGTTGTAGTTATACTAGCTTTAGGGGTTTCCAGCAATTCGAGTAGTATTGGATAGCTTTTTAAAGTTGCTACCTCTACATACATATTTCTATATATGCTGACTATACTTAATGGTCTAACTCATGACTGACACCCTACGAGTGCTAGAGTCACAAGTGTGCGACCATATTTTTTTAATCAATGTTGAAAAAAACGAAATGATAAATCCTGTTAAAACTCCTATAATATTAGTTAAAAACTGACTTTGTGCATTAATTTTAAAAATATATTCTTGTTTTTCTTTATTATTTTTAATACTAATACTATTTACAAACCAAGGAAATAATGTTCCACTAACCTGTGATTCTCCTAAACCAAGCAATATCCCACTAATATATAGCATAAGTACATTATAACTTTTTTTGCTATTATTATTGTTGCTATCCCCATAAATATCATACCAATTGTAAAAAAATTCTTAACCGTCCATATTTATCAGCAAAACTTCCAGTTGGATAATCAAATATCATTTGAGAAAAATAAAAACTAAAGACCATATGAATCCAATTTGAGTATTATTTATACCAAGTTGTAACAAAAAAGGCAGTTATCACAGAACTATATAAAATTGATGATATATTATAAGAAGTTTCTCCCCAAATCAAGCCAATAAATTTTTTTCATATTAATAACTCCTAATTTAGTAATGGATAATGAAATCTTTTCTAAATAAATTTTGAGTTATTTTAATTACATCTTCTTTGCAACCTCCTCAACAACTTTCCTTAAAAATTAGATTTGTTTAACAGATAATCCTTTATTATTTTATTCTCTATCAGCAATAAGTTTATCTGCCATAAGATTAGCAAGTTCTATTAATCTATCTCTTTCAACAGGAGTAACATGCCCTTTTTATTTCTATAGGTTCTCCAATTTGTTCTAGTCCTGGTAGACTGTCAGCAAATTCTTTTATTTTCTTTACTCCTCCACCACTCCACATCATATTTCCAAAGATACCTAAGTATCTATTTTTTAAACCATAGTTTTTGTAATTTATGTAGTAAAGGCTCCATCTTTGGATATACATCATTATTATGAGCACAAGAACCTAGCATAAGTCCTTTATATTTCCAAATTGTACTGAAGATATATGAGTGGTCTGTTTTAGATGAGTCAAAGATGATAACATCTTTTATTCCTCTGTTACCTAATTCTCTTCCTAAATATTCAGCCATTTCAGCTGTATGACCATACATACTTCCGTAAACTATAACTACACCTTCTTTTGTAGGTTCCATATTTGCCCATTTTTTTGATATCTTTCTATAAGGGCTTTTTATATTTTTTTCTCCAAATAAGTCCATGTGAGGGACAAATACAAGAAATTTCAAGAGGAGATAATTTTTTCAAAACAGCATTTACTGGTGCACCAAACTTCCCAACTATATTAGAATAGTATCTTCTCATTTCATCTGTAAAGAAATCTGTGTTTACTTCATCGTCAAAAACAGCTCCATCTAGAGCTCCAAAGCTTCCAAAAGCATCATTTGAGAATAAGATTTTATCAGTCATGTCATAAGTTGCCATAGATTCTGGCCAGTGTACCATAGGCATTAAATAGAAAGTTAATTTATGTTTTCCTAGGTCTAAAACATCTTTTTCTTTTTACTACCATTACTCTTTCATCAGGTAAATCTACACCTAATAATTTTAACATCATTATAGTTTTTGCGTTTCCTACAACTTTTAATTCTGGATAAATTTTTAATAGACTTTTGATTGAGCCAGAATGATCAGGTTCAACGTGATTTACTATAATGTAATCAATAGGAGCAGTACCCTATCATTGCTTCTATTTTACCAAGAAAAATTCCCATTTTCACCTTCTTCAACACCATCAATAATACAAATTTTTTTCATCCAATATTAAATATGAATTATACGTAACTCCGTTATCTAAAGGAATGTAATTTTCAAATCTTTGAGTTTTTTTCTATCGTTAACTCCAATCCAAATAATATCATCATTTATTTTTTTGTACAACAATACATTATTTCCTTTCCTCCTTCAAAAAACTATAATTTATCGTTAAATCTTACTTAACATTATCATAATAGATTTATTAACTTTTTTTCAATATATTTTTTAATATTACAAAAAAACTTAAAAAAAGCTGTACAAATTTAACTTTGTAACAGCTTTTATTTTTTTAATATTTTAAGTATTAGATAGCAGCTAATTTCTTTCCAACTTCTTTTTAATTGAGCTAATTCTTCATCACTTGGTTCTTCATTAGCAAGAATAGGCATATCAACTATAGTAGCTCCAAAACCTTCTAATTGAGCTTTCCAGTTATCAGCATATTCTCCACCTCCCCATCCGTAAGAACCGAAGATATATACTTTTTTTACCTTTGAATTTATCTCCTGCTTCTTCCATGAATGGTAATAAGTTATTTTTCGTCTATTACTTCTGCTCCTGTTGCTGAAGATCCCATAACTATAACATCGCTTGAAAGGATAGCATCTTTATCCATTGCATTTGATTTGTAAACAGTTACTGCCCCTCCTGCTTCAACTATTCCTTCTTCAATAGCTTTTGCCATTTTTTTCTGTATTTCCAGTTGCACTATAATAAACTAAACTAATTTTTACTCATTTTACTCCTCCTAAATTTTTTTAATATATCTTTATTTAAAATTTTAAACTTTACTTAATAAGTCATATTTATATTATATATATAAAAATAAAAATTTTTGCAAGTTTTATTTTAAAAAAATAAACAGAATACAAAAATAATACTTAATACAATTTTTGTATTTTTTTACTTATCTATGACTAGAAATTATTTTTAAAAAAATTTTTCGTATTTATTAGTAGCACTCCATAAAAATATATTCGTCCACACCCAGATCCTTCATTGCTTTAATTTGCTCTTTAACTTCTTTTTGATCCATAATGTATATGTCCTTTTACCCAAGTTGCTGTAAATGCTTGAATCCAAGGTCTAATGATAGCAGGACTAGAAATATTATTATTTCTATTTATAGAATCTTTTGTTGAATGGTAAATTGTCTTATATGGATTAGCATCAGGAATATCAAGTCCATAAACTCCCTTTCCATAATGGCTTGGATACATCATAGGTGATACATAATCTACCTCTGAGCTAACAGCTTCCCAAAAATTGTCCCAATGACATATCATCAGAAGAACTTCCAACTTGTCCATAGATATCTGCACTTATATATACATTATATGGACTTAACTCTTTTTTTGCATAGTTCAAATATTTTCTGAATAGCTTCTGCCTTAGTCATATTATCTGTATTTCTATAGTTTAAAAACCTTGTCTAGTTTTTCCACCATTAGATGCTGGGAATCTCACATAGTCAAACTGTATTTCATTGAAACCTGCTTTTTGCTGCTTCTTTTAGCAACTGTCACATTGTATTCCCACAAGTTTTTTTATCATATGCAGACACCCAAACAAGTCCATCGCTATTTGTAAATGCCTTTCCTCCATCTTTATATACAATAATTTTTATCAGGATTTTCTTTGGCATAGATTGTGTCTTTAAAAGATACTATTCTAGCAATAGTGTAAAATCCCATTATCTTTTAATTTTTTTGATTACAGGCTCAATCTCTTTTTATTATTGGGTTTTTTTATTAGCAGACTTTGTATATTTATTTATACTCTCTGACATGGGAAAAGTTAATTCTCCATAATCTCCTTTTTACATCTATAACAAAAAGCATTGATATTATTCTTTTTAGCAAGTTCTATAAGCTCATCTAATCTACCTTTAAGTGCAACAGAGTGGGCTGAAACATATAGTCCTCTAACTTTTACTCTCTTATTATCCTTATACTCTTTTTTTAGTTTTTTTCTGTAAAAATCTAAATTTTTTTAAATCTTTCGTCAACTGCTTCATTTAATGTTGATACCAAATAACCATCTTCTATCCAAGCAACTTTTGTTTTATTAACATCTTTATATGTTATCTTTTTCATAATTATTGTTGCATCTATTTCTTTTCCTTGTTTATTTTTTTTATTTTTTTGTAACCTCTTTTTGTATCAAAAAAACATTTACACGGGTTCCTTTTTATTAAATATCCAATATTTTCTTTCTTATTCATATCTGAATAGATAGAAACTTTTTTTCTGTCAAATAACTATAATCTGGCTTTTGAATTTTTTTCTTTTGAGTAAATTTCCTTTGAAGAAAAAAATACTCGTAAACATAATTGTAACAAGTAATAATAATTTTTTTGTAATTCTCATTTGCTTTATCTCCTAAGTTTTTTTATCCTGTGCTTAGTATTATATCATTTTTTTTAATAAAAAAAGACACTAAAAAAACTTTTTTTGTCTTTAGTGCCTCAATGATTTTTAAATCTTAGTAGTTAACTGCTCTTCTTTTTGAATTTAGCTTTGTCTGCTCCACAAACAGGGCATTTTCCTGGTGCATCGTTTCCATAATGTAGGTGTCCACAGTCCATACATTCCCAAGCTACTTTTTTTCTTCTGAATGGAATACAGTTCCATTTTTTTAATGTTTTCTAATAATTTTTCTGTATCTTTCTTCATGTTCTTTTTCAATTTGTCCAACCATTTCAAATTTTTTTAGCTAATTGTAAAAAATCCTTCTTCTCTTGCTTCTTCTGCAAATTTAACATACATATCTACCCATTCATAATTTTCACCAGCTGCAGCATCAATAAGATTTGTTAATGTATCAGGATAGCTTCCTCCATGCAGTTCTTTAAACCATATAGCTGCATGTTCTTCTTCATTTTCTTGCAGTTATATCAAATAGTTCTCCCTATTTGTTCATATCCTTCTCTTCTAGCAACCTTTCCATAAAAAAATTATATTTATTTCTTGCTTGTGATTCTCCAGCAAAAAGCTGTCATTAAATTCTTTTTCTGTTTTACTTCCTTTTTAAATCCATGTCGTATCTTTCTCCTTTTTTTCAAAAATAAAAATATATTTTCAAAAAAATACCAAATTATAGTTTAAAAGTATTTTTATCACTTATAAAAATTATCTGTCAAATTTAATTACTTTGAAAAAAATACAAGAAATTTTTATAAAATAAAAAGAAAAAAATAATTCGTTACTGAGTAAATTTTTTAACGATAAAAAAATCAAGAATTCGCTGTAAATTCGACATCTGTAAGAAACTCTAAATGAACAAGTTCATTAAGACTTTCTAAGATTGCTGACAAGTCAGTTTCAAACATGTCGACATTTACTCGGCTCATTCTATTTGATTTTTTTATCTAAAAATTTCCATTCGTAACTCATTTATTTTTTTCTTTTAAATCAATAATTTTTAATTTGTAATTTTTTTAGTATAGTCCAGAAGTTCCTTCTTCTAAGTCAATTAAGATATTTTTTTCATTTTGTGTATAGTGTTCTAAGATAACTTTATGAGTTTCTCTTCCTATACCTGATTTTTTTATATCCTCCGAATGGAGCATGTTCTGGAATTTGGTTATAAGTATTTACCCATACTCTACCAGTTTGAATTTCTCTTGCAAGTCTTAAAGCTCTATTGATATTCTTTGTGAATACTGCTCCTCCAAGTCCATATTCACTATCATTTGCTTGAGCAATAACTTCATCATCTGTTTTAAATTTAATTATAACAGCAACTGGTCCAAAAACTTCTTCTTGAGATATACGACAACCATTGTTTACATTTGTTATTAGAGTAGGTCTTACAAAGTTTCCTTTGTCACAACCATTTTCTGTATATTTTACTCCTCCTGTTAAAACAACTCCACCTTCTTGTTTAGCAATTTCAACATAGTCTAAAAATAGTTTTTTTACTTGTTTTGCATCTATTTGGCTTCCCATTACAGTTGTAGGATCTAATGGATTTCCAATTTTAATATTTTCAAATTTCTTTACAAGTTTTTTTCTACAAATTCATCGTATATTCCTTCTTGTACGAATATTCTTGAACCTGCACAACAAACTTGTCCTTGATTGAATAATATTCCAAGTTGAGCTCCTTCAAGTGCTTTTTTTCTATGTCAGCGTCATCTAAAATGATATTTGCTGATTTTCCACCTAATTCAAGAGTTGCAGGTATTAATTTTTTTCTGCTGCTGCTAAAGCTATATCTCTACCTACTGCTGTTGAACCTGTGAAAGCTAATTTATCTAAATCAGGGTGATTCTTTAAAAAAATTCTCCTGATGTACTTCCTTTTCCTGTAATTAAGTTTACAACTCCCTTTAGGAATTACATCTTGAATAAGTTCCATTAAAACTAATAAGCTTAATGTTGTTGTACTAGATGGTTTTTAAAACAACTGTATCTCCTGCTGCTAAAGCTGGAGCTAGTTTCAAGCTGCCATTAAGAATGGGAAGTTCCAAGGAATAATTTGTCCTACAACCCCTATAGGTTCTCTTAAAAATTAAACTTAAAAAAACTTTTTCATCTAAAAACAGTTGCTTGCCCTTCATCTGCTAAGATACATCCTGCAAAAATATCTAAAAATGACTTGCTGCTAAAGGAATATCAACTAAAGTTGTTTCTCTTATTGGCTTACCATTATCCATAGTTTCAACAGTTGCTAATAATTCTTTATTTTCATCTATGATATCAGCAATCTTATTTAAAAATCTTAGCTCTTTCCTTTACAGTAGTTTTTTTCTCCAAGTTTTTAAATGCTTCTTTTTGCACTTTTTAACTGCTAAATCTACATCACTTTCACTTGCATCTGGGAATTCTGATAATAATTCATTGTTATAAGGAGCATATGTTTTTACCATAACTCCATTACTCGAATTTACCCATTCTCCATTGATAAACATTCTATATGATTTTTTTAATATATTTTCCATAAAAATCCACCTCTTTTTAATTTTTTTAAATTCCTGACCTTTTTTTGTCATAATTAATTATAGCACAGAAATAAAAAAATAAAAGAGATTTTTTTCAATAATCTCCCTTTATATTCTTCATTATTCAAATTGCCTTTTTATAAAAATTTTTCCTGCTTTTATCGCTTAAATTCCTTAAATAACGATATATTTTTTTCATTATCATCACCAAAGAATAGAACTGAGTTCAATTTATCTGAATTTAATTTTTCCATCTTCAATCAAGATAGGATTAACAACCCTTTTCTTTATACTCGCTATAATATTAGCAGTTTCTCCATACATTACAACATTTTCTACCTTACATTCCATAGAAACAGGACAAGCAGTAAATATCGGTGCGTCAATAAATTCTCCTATTTCATAATCCAATTTACTAAGTTGAATTTTATCTACTTTATGAAAAAAATCCACCTATTTCAATTTCATCCATTAAGTTTTCACTAGGAATATTTACAGTAAATTCCTTGAAGTTCATAATTTGTTTAGCTGCATTACTTCTACAATGAAGTCCTGTAACCATCATATCTCCCAATGTATATGATGAACTATTAGTTGTAAAATTATATTTAAAAGTTAACATCCTTATATCCAAGTAAAATTACAGGAAACCCATAATATAATTTTTTTGAAGTTTCATAATTCTTTTCTCATATCTTTTTTTATACCTTTTCTAAATCATTAACCTAAATTTCTTTAGTATATTCTTTTTAAAAAATGCTTGTTCAGCCTTAGTTAAATAAGGTTTTAATTTTTTTCATAAACTTCTTTATGATAAGTATTTAATTGTTCTTTTTTTCTTCTTTAGTTAAAAGACTTTTTACTATACCATCTAAGTCAATAGGTGCATAAGTAATAGTTTCAAACTCTAAAAAAATTGTTCATGTTCAGTTTCACAAGCTTCTTTTTATTAGAAGTTCATTTTCTATTCTGATTCCATGGCTACGCTTCAATATATGCTCCTGGCTCATTAGTAACTATCATTCCAACTTCTAATCTTTGTGGATTATATTGAAATCTTATTCCATGTGGTCCTTCGTGTACATTTAAAAATATGTCCTACTCCATGTCCTGTTCCACATTTATAGTCTATTCCTACATTCCATAAGAATTGTCTAGCTAGAATATCTAAGTTTGTTCCTGTTGCTCCAAACAAGAATTTTTGCTCTCGATAGTGCTAACATTCCTTTTTAAAAACTAAAGTATTATCTATTTTTTTCTTGTTTTCCAACTTTTCCTAAGAAGAAAGTTCTTGTTATATCAGTAGTTCCTTTTAAGTATGTTCCACCTGAGTCAAGTAAATATACTCCATCTTCTATTTTAGCTGAATTTTTTTCAGGTGCCGAATAGTGCATCATAGCTGCATTTTTTTTCCAAAAAGCTGAAATAGTATGGAAACTTAAATCTATATATCCTTCTATTTTTTTCTCTTAGAGAATTTATTTTTTTCTTCAGCTGAAAATTCTGTGATATTTCCTTTTTTTATAGTTATTTTTTTAGCCAATACATAAATTTAACTATAGCAACTCCATCTTGAACATGAATTTCTTTTTGTGTTAGCTATTTCAGTTTCATTCTTATGTGCCTTTTAAATATGTACTAGGATTCATAGCATTGATTAAGTTATTTTTTTACTAATAGCTTCATAGATAGCATAGCTAGTTTTATTAAAAATCAACTAAGATATTTCCTTTTTAATTTTTTTATATCTTCAAAGAATTCAAAAATATCTTTTAACTTCCACTTTGTTATCTTTAAAATATTTTTTTCAGCTTCTTTATTTAATTTATTTTCATCGATATATAGGCTCGCTTTCTTTTCAGAAATCACTGTAAATGATAGAGCTACAGGGTTATGTTGAACATCGTCACCTCTGAAATTATATATCCAAGCTATATCATCTAGACTTGAGATAATATTATAGTCTGCATTTTTTTCTTTTTAAACTTGCTCTTATTTCTTTTTACTTTTTCCTTATATGATTTTCCTGTGTATTTATCTTCTAAAAATAAATATCTTTTTCAGCTGCTAAATCTGGTCTTTTTCTTCCAAACTTCTGCTAATAAATCAAAAATCAACAATCTTAAATTTTTTTCTTTGAAAGAATTTCATTTACATCAGAAGATAAAAAGTATCTTTGCATCTATTCCTATTTTTTTGAATTTTTCTGCTAACTTAGAAACTATATATTCTTTATATGTAGGAACACCTGTATTACCTTGTTTAAATAATTTTACTTCACTGCCTTTTTAATTGATTTTCAGCTTGGATATGATATCTTCCATCTGTCCATAGGCAAGCTTCATCATTGAATATAACTAAAAATTCCTGCTGAACCAGTAAAAACCTGATAAATATTCTCTTCCTTGAAAAATAGCCACCTATATATTCACTTTGATGATAGTCAGAACTTGTTACAATATAGGCATCTACTTTGTGTTTCTTCATACTTTTTCTAGCTTCTTCAATTCTTTTGTTGATTTCCATTCTAAGCTCCCTCCAATTTAATGAGTTTTCTTTTATTCCACTGTTACAGATTTTGCAAGATTTCTAGGTTTATCCACATCAAAACCTTTTTCTAAAGATGTATAGTAAGCTAAATATTGTAGAGCAACAACTGCAAGAACAGGACTTAATAACTCCCCACTATCTTTGATTTGAATTACATCATCTACAACTTCAGGAACTAAACTTTCTTCCTTACAAACTCCAACAACATAAGCTCCTCTAGCCTTAACTTCTTTTTATATTTGATACAACTTTTTCATCCATTTCTAAGTTAGTAGAGATGGCAACAACTAAAACTCCTTGTTCTATAAGGGCTATGCTTCCATGCTTTTAACTCTCCAGCAGCAAGAGCCTCAGTGTGAATGTAGTTGATTTCCTTCATCTTCAAGCTACCTTCTCTAGCAACTTTTTTTCATCTATTCCTCTACCAAGATAGAAACCATTTTTTTACATCTTTTTATTTTCTTAGCAATTTCATGTATCTTTTCTTTTTTTCTTTTATAAGCCCACTTATATTTTCTTTTTACTAAATTTATATCAGAAATATATTTTTACATAATCTTTTTCTTCTAATTTTCCAAGTTTTGCTCCCATATATAGAGATAATAGATATAGAACTAAAACTTGTGAACTATATGCTTTTGTAGAAGCAACTGAAATTTCAGGTCCTGCAAGAGTATAGATAACATTATCTGCCTCTCTTGTTATTGTTGAACCTAAAACATTAGATATTGCTAAAGTTTTTGCTCCTTTTTTTCCTTTGCATATTTCATTGACATTAAAGTATCTATAGTTTCTCCTGATTGGCTTACAAAAAAATAGCTAAAGTCTTATCAGTTATTACAGGGTCATTGTATCTGAATTCAGAAGCTATATCTGTGAATACATCTATTCCCAATAGTTTTTTCATAAAATACTGTCCTTGTAAACCTGCATAGTAAGCTGTTCCACAAGCAACTATATAAATTCTATCTATATTATGTAGATTTATTCCTTCTAATTGTTCATCGAAATTTACATTTTTTTCTTTTATCTGTGTAAACACCTAAAGTTTTTTTCAAAAAAATTTCAGGTTGCTCCTCAATTTCTTTTTATCATAAAGTGAGCATATCCACCTTTTTGAAGCTTGTTCAAAGTTCCATTCAACTTTTTTAACTTCTCTTTTTACTTCTTTTTCATCTTTATCATAGACAGTTACATTGTCTTTTTGTTACTAAAACAACATCTCCATCTTCAAGATAAATGATGTCTCTTGTGTATTTTAATATAGCTGATACGTCTGAAGCTATAAAATTTTGATGTTCTCCAAGTCCAACAATTAAAGGACTATGACTTCTACAACAGATCATTCTATCAGGGAAATCTTTATGAATTATAGCGAAAGCATAAGTTCCTCTTATTCTTTTTTTAAAAACTTTTTTTAGAGTTGAGTATAAATCTCCATCATATAGTTTTGAAAAATAATTGAGCAACTACTTCTGAGTCTGTATCTGAACTAAATTTTACACCTTGTTCTAATAATTCTTTTTTTGATTTCTACATAGTTTTTCAATAATTCCATTGTGTATAAGTGCAACATCCCTGTTTTTCACTATAGTGAGGGTGAGCATTTCTATCTGTAGGTACTCCATGAGTTGCCCATCTAGTATGACCTATCCCTGTACAAGAAAGAACTTCAAATTGTTTCATATGATTTCTTAAATTATCTAATTTTTCCTTCTTTCTTTTCTATTTGTATCCCTTTTATCAGTTACAAAGGCAATTCCTGCTGAATCATATCCTCTGTATTCAACCTTTTCAAGTCCTTCTAATAGAACCTCCACCGCATTTGTGTTAGTTCCTGAATATCCAATTATTCCACACATATTAAACCTCCTAAAAAAATTTTTCATTATAAAAATAGGAGACTGTTACAATTATTTCTTTGTTACATAGATCACTCTATGTTTTTGTTAATAATGGTTGTAACCACCTTTGAAATATCCGCCGAAAATTCGATAATTTCAATCCTCGTCAACTCAAAAATAGAGTTCTGGCGCTTCTTTTACATAAATCTCCTATCTTAAATTATATTATAGTTTAAAGAATTTAGCAAGTTTTTTTATAATTTAGAAAATAAAAAGGACCACTTAAAAAGTAGTCCCAAAAAAATGTTTATAGTTTAATATGGTGCCTGAGGCGGGACTTGAACCCGCACACTCCGAAGAATTCCAGATTTTGAGTCTGGTGCGTCTACCAATTCCACCACTCAGGCATTTTCTGGCGCACCTGGCAGGAGTCGAACCCACAACCCTCTGATCCGTAGTCAGATGCTCTATCCAATTGAGCCACAGATGCATATCGAATACTTAATAAGAATACCATATTATTTTTTTATGTCAATCTAAAAAAATAAGAGTTGTACATTTTATTTCATGTACAACTCTCCTATTTAAAAGACTATTTTTTTCATCCACAAAACCTAATTCTTTTTGCTCTATGACAAGCAAAGAAGTGAGCCTCTCCAACTTTTTTTCTAATTTTTGGAGATTCTTTTGAACAGATTTCTGTTGCATAAACACATCTTTTTGCAAATCTACAACCAACTCCTGGATTGATAGGTGAAGTGATTTCTCCTTCAAGTTTAATTCTTTCCATTTTCTTTCTGATATTAATTGTAGGTATTGCTGATAATAAAGCCTTAGTATAAGGGTGAATAGGATTCTTGAATAAGTCCTTTGATGGAGCTTTTTCAACAAGTTCTCCCAAATACATAACTGCTATATCATTTGAGAAATATTTTTACAACTGATAGGTCATGTGTTATAAACATATATGTTAAACCTAATTTTTTTCTTGTAAATCTTTCATCAAGTTTAAAAACTTGTGCTTGTATAGACACATCAAGAGCTGATACAGGTTCGTCACAAACTATGAATTTAGGATTTAAAGCTAGAGCTCTAGCTATACCTATTCTTTGTCTTCTTCCTCCATCAAGTTCATGAGGATAAGTATTAACAAGTCTTTGGCTCAAACCAACTGTATCCATTAATTCTTTTTACTCTATTATTAAGTTCTTCTTTAGTCTTACATTTATTATGAATAATTAAAGGTTCTGCAATAATTTCACTGACTGTCATTCTTGGGTTTAAAGAAGCGAATGGGTCTTGGAATATTATTTGCATTTCTTCTCTTAATTTCTTCATTTCAGCTTTAGAATAGTCTCTTATATTTTTTTTCCTTCAAATATAATTTCACCATCAGTTGCTTCTAAAAAGTCTTAGAATAGTTCTACCTGTTGTAGACTTTTCCACAACCAGATTCTCCAACAACTCCTAAAGTCTTACCTTCTTCAATAGCAAAATTTACATTGTCTACTGCATGTAATTGTCCTTTTGGAGTCTGAAAAATATTTCTTTAAATTTTTAACTTCTAATAATACTTTACTCATTTTCTTCCTCCCAATTTTTCCTTGAATTTTTACTAAACGCTTCTGCTATCAGACATTGTACTTTGTGTCCTTTTTGAAATTTCACTAACAATAGGAGCTCTTTGAGAACATAGTTCTGTAGCATGTGGACATCTAGGATTAAACTTACATCCTGTTGGTAAGTTTGTTGGATCAGGCATAAGACCCTTTTATAGGAACTAGTCTTGTTTTTTTCTTCATCCAAACTTGGAATAGATCCAAATAGTCCTAAAGTATATGGATGTTTTGGATTTTTCAAAAAAACATCTTCAAGACTTCCATACTCAACAATTTCTCCAGCATACATAATTGCCACTTTATCACAAACTTGAGCAACTACTCCTAAGTCATGTGTTATAAGTAACATTGATGTTCTAAACTTATTTTTTTAAATCTGTCATTAAGTCCAAAACTTGAGCTTGAATTGTAACATCAAGAGCTGTTGTAGGTTCATCAGCTATTAAAAAGTTTTTGGGGTTACAAGCAAGTGCTATAGCTATAACAACTCTTTGTTTCATTCCTCCAGAAAAATTGATGTGGGAAATCATTTTTTTCTGGCTCCAGGAATTCCAACTAGTTCAAGCATTTCAGCTGCTTTTATTCATTGCTTCTTCTTTAGAGATATGTTCATGTATTTCAATAACTTCAGCTATTTGTTCTCCAACTGTCATAACTGGGTTTCAATGATGTCATTGGATCTTGGAATATCATTGAAATATCATTACCTCTAATTTTTTTCTTATTTCTTCTTCAGGTATTTCTAATATACTTTTTATCATTGAAATTTTTATAGAACCACTTTTAATTTTTTTCCAGTAGGTCCTGTAATCAGTCTCATTATTCCTAGAGCAGTTGTAGTCTTACCAGCTCCAGTTTCTCCAACAAGTCCTAGAGTTTCCCCTTCTGCTATGTCAACACTTATACTATTAACCGCATGGACTGTTTCGTCATCTTTTTACATACTGTATCACTAAATCTCTAATTTCTAAAAAGATTTCTGTTTTCCATCGTTTCGCCTCCTAATAATTATTGTTTTCAATCTAGGGTCAAGAGCATCTCTTAATCCATCACCTAATAAGTTAAGTGATAAAATTGTTATCATTATTGCTACACCTGGGAAAGTAGTTACCCACCAAGCATATCTTAAATATTGTCTTCCTCCTGATAACATTGAACCCCATTCTGGTGCTGGAGGTTGTATACCTAATCCGATGAAACTTAATCCTGCTGTTGATAAAATTGCTCCTGCAACTCCTAAAGTACCTTGTACTATTACTGGAGCTAAAGAGTTAGGAATTATATGTTTTAATATAATTCTTGTATTACTTGCTCCCTATTGCTTTAGCAGCTTCTATAAATTCTTGATCTCTTATAGAAAGTACAGAGGCTCTAACTATACGAGCAAAGTTTGGTACATACGAAACACTGATTGAAATCATCAGGTTCAACATACTAGGTCCTAATGCAGAAACTATAGCTATAGCAAGTAATATGCTTGGAACTGCTAAGAAAAATGTCAACAACTCTCATTATAACATTATCTATAACTCCACCAAAATAACCTGATACAGCTCCTAAAATTCCACCCACAACAACAGATATAGATATTGCTAAAATACCAACTTTTAATGATACTCTAGCTCCATGTACAAGTCTTGCAAATATATCTCTACCAAATTCGTCTGTTCCCAACCAATGTTTTTCCATTAGGTGGCATAAGTCTTTCAGCTAGATTTTGTTTTTATTACAACAGTGTCATAATTTGCGATCACATCTGCAAATAGAGCTAATAAAAACTAAGACTAGAAGGATAATTAATCCTAACATGGCCATTTTATTTTTTTCAACATTCTAAAAAAACTTCTGCCCATTGGCTTTGTTTTTTTATTTTTTTGTTTTTTTCCATTTCGCCCTCCTACTTATATTGTGATTTAATTCTTGGGATCTACGAAAGCATATAATAAGTCAACCAATAAATTAACCACACTATATACAACTGCCAAAAAAATACAACAGATGCTAAAACAGTAGGTGTGTCTTTTTTTGTCTTATAGCATCAACCATAAGTCTTCCAACACCAGGCCACGAGAATACTGATTCAGTTAGAACTGCTCCTCCAAGTAATCCTCCAAATTGTAGTCCTACAACAGTGATGATAGGAATTAAGGCATTTTTTAAAGCATGTTTATTAATAACAACTTTTTCAGCAACCCCTTTAGCTCTTGCAGTTCTAATATAATCTTGTCTTATAACTTCAAGCATAGAAGATCTAGTCATTCTTGTTACTATTGCTGCAGAACCAACTCCAAGAGCTACTGATGGTAGAATTACACTTCTAAATCCATCAAAATCCTCCTGATGGGAATATTCCTAATTTTACAGAGAATAATAAAATTAGCATAAGTCCTAACCAGAATACTGGCATAGAAACTCCTAAAAGAGCTAAAACCATACTAAAACTATCTGTAAGTGAATATTGTTTTGTTGCTGATATTATTCCAACAGGTATTCCTATAACTATAGAAATTATTACTCCTAATACAGCTAATACAACTGTATTTGGGAAATCTAGCAAATATTTCTTCAAAAAAACTTCTCTACCTGTTGTATAAGATCTTCCAAAAATCCCCAACTATAGCATTTTTTTACAAATCTTAAGTATTGCATAAAGAAAGGATCATTTAATCCCATTTTTTTCTCAGTGCTGCAACTGCTTCTTTAGGAGCACTTTCTCCTAAGATTAATTGAGCAGGGTCACCAGGAGTTAAATACATGATTGCAAAAAACTAATAATGTTACTCCTAACATTACAGGAATTAGAAGAACTAATCTTTTTTTAATATATATTTATACATTGTTTCACCGTCCCAAAACTATAATTTTTATAAAAAGAGCTAGAGATTCCTAGCTCTTTTTCATTCTATACTTACTCTTTTATTACTCCATATATTTTATGACTTTGTGCTGAATCTAATTTAAAGTTTTTTTAATGTTCTTTTTGAGTTACAACATTTTTGTAGAGGATAAATTATCATATACATAGGGATATCTTTTCTGATAATTTCTTGAATTTCTTTATAGATAGCCTTTCTCTTTTCAGGATCAAGTTCTGTTCTTCCTTCTTCTAATAATTTATCAACTGTTGGGTTAGAGTAGAAAGATCTGTTTCCTGCTGATCCCATAGTAGAAGTACTTACTAATTCATAGATTCCATAGTCAGGGTCTCTTGTAACAGTTCCCCATCCTAGTAAGAACATTTCATGATCTCCTCTTGCTGTACCATCTAGGAATGCTCCCCATTCAACTGTTTCTATTGCTAAGTCTATTCCAATTTGTTTTAATTGGTCTTGTAATATAACAGCGATGTCTCTTCTTACAGGGTTGTCATTTACCCAAATTTTTGCTTTAAATCCATTTGGGAATCCAGCTTCAGCTAATAATGCTTTTGCTTTTTCTATATCTTGAGTGAATTTTTCAACATCATAGTGTCCCCATACGTTTGGTCCTATTATAGAGTTTGCTGGGTCTCCAGCTCCTAAGAATACAGTATCAATTATAGGTTTTTGATCTATTGCATAAGATATAGCTTCTCTTACTTTTGGATTATCATAAGGAGCTTTCTTCATATTGAATCCAAGATAAGTTAATGAAGCTTGTGGTCCTTCAATTAAAAACGAATCTATCGTCATCTTTTTAATTTATTTTTTTATCCATACCTGAAATATCATAAACTATGTCTAATTCTCCAGTTTCTAATCCTATAGTTCTGTTAGTATCTTCAACTATATTTCTGAATATTACATTTTTAGTAGGTGCTTCACCTTGCCAATATTCAGGGAAAGCTTCTAGAGTGATTCTATCTCCACTTTGCCATGAAACAAATTTATATGGTCCTGTTCCTATAGGATTTTGACCAAATTTATCTCCAGCTTCTTTTGTAGCTTTTTTTCACTTAAAAATAGCTATAGTAGTGTGAGCTAGGTTGTTTAAAAATAGCAGCCATAGGTTTTTCAGTAGTTACTTTTACTGTGTAATCATCTAAAAACTTCTACTGAATTTATTCCTGATATAATTTCAGCTACTTCAGGTGATGCTAAAAGCTCTTTCTAATGAGAATTTAACGTCTGATGCTTTCATTTCATCACCATTGTGAAATTTAACTCCTTTTCTTAAATGGAAAAATGATAGTCTTGTCATCAGGTCTTTCCCAAGATTCAGCTAACATAGGTTGAGGTACTCCATTGTCATCAAGTTCCATCAATCTGTCATAGATTTGTACTCTAATTCTTGAAGATGGGTTTATCATTTGATGCATGAGGGTCTAGTGATTTAGCGTCTGCACCTTGTGCTATAACTAAAAGTATCTTTTTGCAGTACCTGCACCAGCATCTCCTCCTTCTTTCTTTTTCACCACTTCCTCCGCATGCTACTAAAAAGTAACATACTTAAAAATAATTGTCATTAATAAACCAAACTTTTTTTCTTCATAATGCCTCCTTATAATTTAATTAGTTTTTATAGTTTAAAAAAATTGTTTATATATTTATTATATCATTTTGTACATTATATTATTTATATCATTTATTGTCAAATTTTCATAAAAAAATATATTATTCCTTGAAAAAAATATAAGAAAAATTTATATGTATTCTTTACTGTATAGAATTTCTAAAAAAATACTACTGTTAAAAAGTTTAACTTTTTGTTCAAAATACTTTCTCTGCATAAATTATTTTTTTTTGTTCTCTTTATACACTGATTATATTATTTATATGCTCTAATGTCAAATTTTTTTATAAATAATGTACATACAATAAATAAATATGAATTTATTTAAAATTTAAAAAACAAAAAGTTAAGTATGAATTTTTTTATTGATTTTAAATAAAAAAAGAGAATATTCTTAAGATTTATTCTTAAAATTATTCTCTACTTTTTTTTCATCAAGTCTTCAACTTGAATTTTTTTAAAAAAATAAGTGCACTAATTTTTTTAAAAATTATTTGTTTAAATGTTTTAATAATCTTTCACTTAAAGTTGCTATGTTTGCCTTTAAGATTCTCATAACTTCCACTTCAGAAGCTCCTTTTTAAAAGTTTTTTTAAAGTTCTAGCACAAACTTTAACTTTTTATTGGACTACCATTAACATTTAAAGTTGTTACTTGTAAATTTGGTTTCCATACTCTTCTAGTCAATCTATGAGAGTGAGATATTTGGTTTCCACTGATTAACCCAGTTCCTGTAATTTCACATCTTTGCATCTTGACACCTCCTTGATTACTTTTTTTTATAATACATTGTATTTTAACATTAAATTTTAGAAAATGCAAGTACAAATAATTTTTTTAGAATCTCTTTCATTTATTTGAAAAAAAGAAGCTATTATAATAAATTTTAATAGCTTCTTCTTTAAATTTTTAGAATCTATATTGTATTCCAGTTGAGATAAGAGAATCTCTTTTTTTATTACTTTCTATTCTGAAATCTACATTTCCATAAACTCCAAATGCTGGTGTTATTTCTCTAAATGCTCCAAATCCTATCCATGTTGTATGCTTAGATTGTTTTTACTCCATAGTATTTTTTTGAGCCACAGTGCTTCCTGTAAATCTTCCTTCATAAGCAAGATCTCTCTTATCTGTATTTATTGAATGACTTACAGATGCATGTAATTTATATTTATCAGCTACATATTCTGCTCTTGCTCCAACTAAGAAATTTGTTGCTCTATATGTCTTTTTTTATCAGCTTTTGATTCCCCAAGTAGCAGTTGATTCATCAAAACTTCCTCTTCTTAAATAATCTTGAGAAATTCCTACATAAGGTGTGAACCAGTTGAATTTCTTTCCTAGTTCTATATAAGTTGATAACATTTTTGTCATGGTGATTTATCTTACCATTAACTCTGTCACCTCTTATATCTAAAAGTTCTCTTTCAACTTTTGAAGATATATTAGCTAGTCCTAATCTACCTGCAAGATAAAAATCATTTCCTAGATCTTGTTTACCATATAGAGATAGACCTACCATATCACTCTTTGATTCTCCCTGCATATCTATTGAAGTTTGCTGAAGCATAAGAATAATTTAATGCCACTCCTAGAGTTGTTGTAGGAGTGAATCTCTTTATCTACTCCTGCTTGTCCACCTACAATTTTTGTATTTGCTGAAGCATAACCATCTCTTCTTAATTTTCCAGCTCCTCCTAAAACAGAGAACCATACTTCTGTATCATCTTTAGAATTTTTTTAAATTATCTATTCTTGAAAAATCTATTAGATAAATCTCTATTTACATCTTGTGCTTGAGATAATGTCAACGCTTGAGCTGAAGCATAAATTTCTCCAGACATCACTTCTGTTGCACTTGTAAATGTTGAGCTAGCCATAGTTTGTAGAGTTCTAGCTACGAATACTTCTTTTTCAGTAGCTATACCTTTTTCAATTTTATTATCTAAGTCTTCAAAAACTTTTTCAACATTTTCAGCTACATTTTTAGTTGAAGCACTTGCTTCTTCTCCAACATAGTCAACAACATTTTGTCTTGATAATGTTGCAACTATTTGACCATCTTTTACTTCAGCACTTGCTGTTCTCATTCCATTAGTTTCAACATTTTGCTATATTTCCTTCCAACTGATTGCCCTTCCATTATAGTTGCTGTTACATTTTTAGTTACATAGTCATTTGATAAAATACTAATATTAGCATTTTCTATTCTTATTGTTCCTAAAACTTTTACTGCATTTTTGAAACCTACTTGTGTAGTTGAACCAGTATAAGCAACATAATCTCCACCTATAATAGCTGTATTTCCATTAAATTTAACACTTCCATAATTTCTTACTTTTTATTCCACTATGAGTTATATCGTCTGGATCTACATTTCCAATAAGTCTAAAGCTAGAAGAATCATATCCAACTATAGCTTTAGGATTAAGAACTAAAGTTCCACCTATTCCTACTGTTATCGGACTTGAGTGAATTTGGTGAATTTCCAATGTTCCTTCTGTAACCTTACTTCCTCCACTGAAAGAGTTATTTCCTGTTAAATGAAGTGTTCCTGCTCCTAATTTCTCCAATCCACCATTTCCATAGATGTCATTATCAAAATATGAAACTTTTCCTACTGGAAGATTTGCTTTGAATATACTTGTATCTCCATATTTACTTATGTCCATAAATGCTCCTGGACCTTTTTAAAGCTCTTTTTTTCATTTAACATTCCCCAACCATAAGTACTATCTGGGAACATTGTAACATTTCTTAAATTAGCTTCAGACATAGTTGTTGGATCTTGACTTAATTCAGTCTTATCTGTTGTAGTAAATAGAGTTTGACGAATTTGATCAGCTGTCATCCAATCATATTTATCATATACTAAAGCTGCTGCTCTTGTAACTCTAGGTGCTGCATAAGATGAACCTGCTCCTACACTTCCATTAAGAGGAGAGATATGTGTAATTTTAGGTACTCCATCTTCATCAGCAGAAATAGACCAGTATGCTGCTTCACTTCCAGCTTTCGATAAGTCATCTAGTACATTATATTGACTTCCTTTTTCTGTACTTACACCAACAACAGATATCCAACCTGGTTCTAATCTTTTATCAAAATATGGGAAACCTGCTTCTACTGAAGCATTTTTGATTTGCTTTATTTCCAGCAGCCCATATAAATAATCCACCTTTATTTTCTACTGCATCTCTAAAATAAGGTAGCTTAAAGTTTGGTTGATCTCCTGAGTTCATTTGTTCAAAAGTTAATGGTAAATTTCCTCCACCTCTATAAGTTCTAAATTTTGAACTATCATAGGGATCATCACTACCAAAAGATTGATTAAATATCTTTACACTTTGACTTCCAAATTTAGCCATTACAGCATCATATATTTCTTTTTGTTGATAAAATTCCACCTGTTCTTGTTTTAGTACTTCCATCTTCTGGATCTACATATTGATAATTCCAACCAATACTTCCTACAATAAGACCAATCTTATTCCTAGCTTTCTTAGTTGATCCTACAGCTGTTGCATGATTATTTGGAGCATAGTCTAAATCTCCAATAACTTCTAAAACTTCTTCTCCATGTTCCATTTTAGTTGCACTTATTGGAGTTCCTGGTATTGCATCTTCTATATATGGTTGACTTGGAGATATTATTTCTATATCTGTATAGATATAAGTTAAATTTTCATTTCTTCTTGGAGTTATTGAATTACCTCTTATATCTTCAGCAGTAGTTCTTACTGCATTTACAAAAATTACTATCTAGTACTGCAACTCTTACTCCATTACCATCCACTGGACTGTTATCATTTGGAATACTTTGCTCCTGAACTTCTCTGTGCAGCATAAAGATTTGTTTTTAATGCTGACATATCAGTTTTATTTAAATTTGTATCCACTGTTGGAAAAAGTATCTTCTATTGTCCTTGGTGTACTTGGTGTTCCTGGATTTACTGGTAGATTACTTGCTCCACCACCACCGCCGCCTCCTCCACCGCCGCCGCCACCACAGCTGACGAATAAGATAGAAGCTAAAAGCAATTAATATCATTTTACTTTTTAAAAATTTCTTTTTTTCATTTTTTTACCTCCCTCATCTTATACAAACTTTTGTACACAACATTTTTGATTCCCTCATTTAAGTTAGTTTAAATTTTAACATAAAAATTAGCTTATACTCAATTTTTATTTATTTTTTTATTATTTTTTTACACTTTTTAACAATATCTAGCAAGAAGTCCCCTACTTCTATAAGTAGGGGATGAATTGCTTTTTATTTTCTTGAAATTGTTTCAAAAAATATGATATAATTAAATCAGTTAAAGGTAATAAAAAAAGGAGTATTTTTGGAGTAGAAGTTTTTTTGTATTGAGTATTGGTGGAGCAAGTAAGGAGGAGGAAATGAAGATAATTAAAAAAAGCATATAAATTCAGAATATATCCTACCTTAGAACAAGTAATCTTTTTCTCAAAAAAACTTTGGTTGTGTTAGAAAAGTATATAACCTTATGTTAGATGATAGAAAGAAAGATTATGAAGAATATAAAGCAACAGGAATTAAAAACTAAATATCCTACTCCTGCTAAATATAAAGAAGAATATTCTTATTTAAAAAGAAGTTGATAGTTTAGCTCTTGCTAATGCACAATTAAATTTAGAAAAAGGCTTTTTAAGAATTTTTCTTAAAAAAATAAAGATTTTGGGTTTCCTAAATATAAGTGTAAATCCAATCCAGTTCAAAGTTATACTACAAATAATCAAAAACACAATATACATTAACAATAGTTACATAAAAACTTCCTAAATTAAAAATCACTAGTCAAAATTAGATTACATAGAGAAATAAAAAGGTATAATTAAATCAGCAACAATAAGTAAAAAAATAGTATTGATCATTATTTTTGTTTCAATATTATGTGAAGAAGAAATAGAAGAATTACCAAAAACTAATAAAAAAATATTGGAATAGATTTAGGAATAAAAAGAGTTTGTAACAATGAGTGATTGTACAAAAAGTAGAAAAATTTAAAGCTAACAAAAGAATATGAGAAAAAAACTGAAAAGAGAACAAAGAAAACTATCAAGGAGATGTAAACTTGCTAAAAGATAGCACCAAAAAAACTATCAGATAGTAAGAACTATCAAAAACAAAAAAAGAAAAAAAGTAGCAAAGATCCATAATAAAATTAGAAATAAAAGAAAAGACTTTTATAAATAAGTTGAGTACAAAAATTATCAATAACCACGATATAATCTGTATAGAAGACTTAAATATAAAGGGAATGTTAAAAAAATCACAAATTAGCAAAAAAAGTATATCAGATGTAAGTTGGAGTGAATTTGTAAGACAACTAGAATATAAAAGCAAATTGGTATAGAAGAAAAAAATTATAAAAAAATACCTACATTTTATCCAAGTAGTAAGACTTGTTCAAGTTGTGGTAATATAAAAGAAACTCTAACATTATCAGAAAGAATATATCATTGTGAATGTTGTGGGTTAGAAATAGATAGAGATTATAATGCAAGTATAAATATATTAAGAAAAAGGATTAGAAATATTAAGAGAAGAAAAAAATAAGTTAAAAATATATCAGGGTAGGGACTACCCGAAGAGCTTGGTAAATATATGTGGCTAACAAAAGCACATACTTCCCAAGAAGCTCCCTACTTCTATAAGTGGGAGTAGTTCACAATTAGATACTTCACTCCAACAGATGAAGTTGAACTATGTGACCATGCCACAATTTCAGTCTTTTTCTACTTTAAGAACTCTAAAAATAATAGTCCCTGGAAAATATACTGCTGAAACTTTAGCAGGATCTCATGTCTCACGGCTAACACCCTACGAGTGCTAGAGCCACGAGTGTTCTGGCATAATTCATAAATAGCTTTAGACAAGGAGAGGCTATGCAAAGAGCTTCAACTATTTTTGAGTAGATATAAAGAAGATGGAATGACTATACGTTGGTGGAAATGCTGTGATTTCTTTTTGAATGTAAAATATACTAATAAAAATTATAGCTGTTGCAGAAATATTAAAAAGTAAAAAAATAGTTCGTTACTGAGTAAATTTTTTTATCTAAAAATTTCCATCTCGTAACTCACTTATTTTTTTACTTTTAAATTAAGAATCATAACTTGCAACAGTCTCTAAGATTTTATTTATAACTAATTTTTTTATTTCTTTTTCCACAAAAATGCTATACCCATATATGTTATATCTTTTACACCATTTTGTTTTTAGTGATACATCATATTTTTATTCTCTATTTGTTCCAAAGCTTCTTTTTGATACTTCTTCTAAATTTTTCTACATTATCTGTTGATTTAAATTCCATTATATAAGCTCTTTTAGCTTTTATTCTTTGGTTCTATTACAAAGTCATATCTTCCTAAGCCACTTTCTATATTTGATTTTGTAATATACTCACCTTCTAAATACAGTCCCATACCCATAATTAGTCCATGGTAAAAAGCTTCATTACCTTTCTTAGTGTCATTATAGCTAACTGAAGTTAATAGTATCTCTTGTAATCTTTCTTCATATTCATCTATTCTATTTTTTTGTTAAGGCTTCCATTAAATACAATAATTTACTTCCTCTACCGAAGTATTTTTTTCTAAAAAGTATCTCTAAAAAAAGCTCCTTAATTTCCTTATTTGGTAATCTTAAAACATAATTATTATGATCTATTTTTTTCTTCTACTGTTAAATAACCACTGAATAACATCAATTCCCATAATTCATCTTCACTTAGCAATTTTGATAAGTCTGATGTCCCTGATATATTTTTGTTTTAATCCTTCTCCATTAAATAATCTTTCAAGAGCTTCTATTGTATTCTTTGTTATTTTTAATACATCTTTTATCAAATCATTCCCTGATGTATCCACCCAATAAGCTCTCAACTCTTTGAAATCTAAAAAAATTTAGTATGCTCCAAGGATTGTATACTTCACTATCTCCGAATTTATATCCATCATACCAATCTTTTTACATTTGATATTTCTTGTTCTATTCCATAATCTTTAAGACTTTTTTTCTACTTCTTCTTCTGTTAAGCCATAGCTATCTGTATAAACATCACTTAATATTGTATAAGTTCTTAAATTATTTAAATCTGAGAATATTCCTGCTTTTATTACTCTTATTATTCCAGTTAGAACTCCCATTTGTAAATAGCTATTATCTTTTAACACTGAACTATAAAAAGTTTTAAAGAAATCTTTTGCTTTTTTTCATAATATCCATTTATATAGGCTGATACCAATGGACTATCGTATTCATCTATCAATACTACTACCTTTTTATTATATTTTTCATATAGTATTTTTGTTAAAAAAATTTTTAGTGATCTTCCTAAGTTAGATAAATTAGCATTTTCATTGATTATTTTTCTTAAATTTATCAGAATCAGTTTCTACTAATTCATTTTATTAAGTAGTTATATTCAGAAAACAGTTCAGAAAGTATAATAGTTATTTTTCTCTCCATTTCTTCCCAAGTTAAAGCTTTTTAAATCTTTTTAATGATAAAAAAATATAACTGGGTACTGTCCTTGTTCTTTAAAGGCTTCTGTTTTTCTATATATAAATCTTTTAAATATTTTTTTATTTTCTTCTTTATTTTCTATATCAAAAAAAGTACTTTTTAACATAGACATATTTAATGTTTTCCCAAATCTTCTAGGTCTTGCAAATAATTTTACTTCTGAGCCATCGTTTATTATTTCTTCTATAAATTTTGTTTTATCAAAATAATAAAAAATCTCCTCTATTATTTTTTTAAAAGTCACTTACTCCTATTGCTAACCTTTTCATAACACCCCTCCTTTTTCAAAAACTTTATATTTTATATATTATACAAAAGAGAGAGTCCTTGCAAATTTACAATAACTCTCGTAATTTTTTTATTTTTATCCTCCAAGGTATGCTTTTCTTTACTCTATCATTATGTAGTAAATCTTTTGCATTTCCTTCAAGGACTATTTCTCCTGTTTCTATAACATAAGCTCTATCTGAGATAGAAAGAGCCATTTTAGCGTTTTGTTCTACCAACAGGATAGTAGTTCCCTTTTCTTTTAATTGTTTTATAACTTCAAAAATTTCTTTAACAAATAGTGGTGAAAGTCCCATTGATGGCTCATCTAAAATTAAAAAGTTTAGGTCTGCTCATCAAGGCTCTTCCCTATAGCAAGCATCTGTTGTTCTCCACCTGATAGAGTTCCTGCTAATTGGTTTTTCTTTCAGACATTCTAGGGAAAACCTTATAGAAGTTTGCTCTGTCTTCTTCTTTCTTTTCAGCACTATCTTTTATTGTGAATTGTCCTAATTTTAAATTATCTTTAACTGCAAGTTTCGAGAAAATTCTTCTTCCCTCTGGAACTTGAGCTATACCTAATTTACAAATATTATGAGCTTTTTTTCTTTTAATAAATCTTTTTCCTTCAAATATTATAGAACCACTTTTTTTGGAGTTATAAGTCCAGATATAGTCTGTAATGTAGTTGTTTTCCTGCACCGTTAGCTCCTATAATAGATACAACTTCTCCTTCATTTATTTCTAATGAAATTCCTTTAAGAGCTTGTATATTATCATAGAAAACTTGCAAGTCTTTTTTACTTCTAACATTGCCATTATTCATCTTCCTCCTTACCTAAATATGCTTCTACAACTTTTTGGATTATTAATAACTTCTTGTGGATCACCACTTGCTAATATTTGTCCATAATTTAACACAACTAATCTTTCACAAATACCTAATACTAGTTTCATATCATGTTCAATCAATAAAACTGCTATTCCAAACTTATCACGAATTAATTTTATAGTATTCATTAAATCTTCTGTTTCTTTTGGGTTCATACCTGCTGCTGGTTCATCTAAAAGAAGAATTTTAGGTTCTGTTGCCATGGCTCTAGCAATTTCTAATTTTTCTTTGTTCCCCATAAGGTAGATTCCCAGCATGCATATTTGCATACTTATCTAAATCAAATATTTTTAAAAGTTCCATTGCCTTTTCTTTAGCAGCCTTTTCTTCTTTCCAGTAGCTTGGCAAACGGAACATACCTGTTAAAATTCCATATTTCATACGGAAGTTATATGCAGCAACAACGTTATCTAAAAACGGATAAGTACTTAAATAATCTTATATTTTGGAAAGTACGAGCTAAACCTTTTTACAAGAGCTGAAGTTGATGTTCTCATAACATCTTCTCCATCTAAAGTATATTCTCCAGAGCTAGCATTATACACTCCTGTTAAAAATATTAAATACTGTTGTTTTTTTCCTGCTCCATTAGGACCTATTAGTCCTATTAACTCTCCTGATTTTTATTTCTAAATTAAATTTATCTACTGCTCTCAATGCTCCAAAACTAATTGAAATATCTTTTGCAACTAAAAGAGGTTTTTATTTTCCATTATTTTCACCTCTTTTTAATTTATTAGTGAAATAAGAAATTATTTTGCTTATTTGGAATTCTTCTCTTCCAAGTAAACCTTTAGGTCTAAATAACATCATTATTATTAATATCAATGGATAAACTATCATTCTATATTCTGCAAAGCTTCTTAATACTTCAGGTAGAATAGTAAGAACTATAGCTGATAATATTGAACCTGTGAAACTTCCCATTCCTCCAAGTACAACCATAACAAGTATGTTAATTGAATAGTTATAGTCAAATTGTTTTGCACCTAAAATTCCTAAATTATGTGCATAGATTCCACCTGCTATACCTGCAAATATTGCTGATAAAACAAAGGCAAAAGTCTTGTAGTATGTTGTATTTATTCCTGATGCCCCACTTGCTATCTCATCTTCACGAATAGCAAGAACTGCTCTACCATGTCTACTTGTCATAATAGAATACATAAATATAACTGAGAATATAGTTATAAAGTATATAAGTGTGAAGTTATTTACTTTAGGTATTCCTGTTAAACCTTGAGCTCCACCTGTAAACTTAAAAATATTCTATTAAAACTCTTATAATTTCTCCAAAGGCTAGAGTTATAATTGCAAGATAGTCTCCTGTAAGTCTTAAAGCTGGTATACCAATGATAAAACCAATTATACCTGCTACTATTCCTCCAACTATCAAGGCTACTATATAACCTGGATAACCTGAAAGAAAACCTGACTTAGTCAAAAGTGCTGCTGTATATGCACCTATTGACATAAACCCAGCATGTCCTAGAGTTATTTGACCCAAACAACCAACTGTTATATTCAAACTAGCTGCTAAAAATAACATTTATTAAAAATTAAAAATTATTATCCCAATTTGATATCTACTTATGAATCCTGAATTTATTAAAGAGAAAAAGTATGAAATATAGAATTAATAAAACTGCATAAGTAGCTATGTAACTTAATTTTTTTGTTTTTTTATCCATTATACTTTCTCCTTTACATTTTTTTCCAAGTATTCCAGTAGGTTTAAATAATAAAACTATGATTAATATTGAAAAATACAAAAAGCATCTGCAAGTTGTGATGATAGATATGCTCTTGTTAAACTTTCAACAATTCCTAATATGAATCCTCCTATTACAGCACCTGGTAATATTCCTATTCCTCCTAAAACTGCTGCAACGAAAGCTTTTATTCCAAGCATAGAACCCATTAAAGGTTGTATTTGTGGATAAGCTGAAACATATAGAACAGAGGCAACCGCTGCAAGTCCACTTCCTATCGCAAATGTAAGTTGTATTGTTCTATCCACATTTATTCCTACTAAAGCTGAAGCTGAGTAATCTTGACTTGTTGCTATCATAGCCTTTCCATATTTTAGTTTTTTTCATAAATAATTGTAAAGCTATTGATAATATTACAGTTACAACTATAGTTACAACTGCTCCAAAACTAATTTGTATACTATCTCCTAATTTTATTGGATCTTGAGTGAAGATTTTAGGAAAAGATCTAGTATTTGGTGTAAACACTTTCATAAATACATTTTTCTATAAATAAGCTAACTCCTATAGCTGTTATTAAGTTTGAAATTCTTGGTGAATTTCTTAGTGGTCTATATGCTATTCTTTCTGCTAGACACCCAACTATTGCACAAATAATTATTGCTGGTATAACTGAAACCCATACTGGTAAACCCATAGATGACAATGCTGGTATTGAGAACAATGAAACATATGCACCTATCATTATTATATCTCCATGTGCAAAATTTATAAGTTGTGCTATACCATATACCATTGTATATCCTAAGGATACTAGGGCATAGATACTTCCAATTTGTAAAACCATTAATTATCTGAAGTAAAAACTCCATTTTATCCTCCCATTCTATTATTCATTAAAGAGAAAACAATTTCTACTAAATTATATTGTTCTCATAAAGATTTTAAGCTTTGTCTCAAATATAACTAGAAATTAGCCTTTTTATTGATATGAAACAGCCTAAAAGTCCTTACTTAATCATTAATAAAGCAGAAATTGTTTTTATCCTTAAATATTTAAATTTTATTTAGACACTACAGAATCAAATGTATAATCTCCATTTATGATTTTGATTATAGTTATACTCTTAACAGGATTATTCTTTTCATCAAAAGTTAAATGTCCTGTGATTCCTTCAAATTCTAATTCTTTTATTGCTTTAGCTACTGCTTCTTTATCTGTAGTTCCTGCTTTTTCTATTGCAGCTTTTAAAATATATGCAGCATCATAACTTAAAGCAGAGAATGCAGAAGGTTCATCATTGTATTTTTTTCTTTATAATTCTTTATAAAGTTTTGTACTTTTTCATTGCTATCTTTTGTTGAATAATGGTTAGCAAAAAATACATCTTCTATTGCAGCATATGATGATGGGTCAACAGTTTTTACAACTCCATCCCAACCATCTGGACCAACTATAACTGATTTTATTCCAACTTCTCTTGCTTGTATAGCTATTAAACCATCTTGTTCATAGTAATCTGGTACAAATAGAACATCTGGATTTTGTTGAGCTATTTTAGTTAATTGAGCTTTAAAATCTTTGTCTCCATCTGAATATCCTTCTCTTGCAACAATTTGAATTCCTTGAGCTTCTGCTTCTTTAGCAAATGCATTTGCTACTCCATCAGAATAGTCACTTGAGTTATTAGAGATAATAGCTACTGTTTTAGCTGCTAATTTATCTTTAGTGAATTTTGCTAAAACTTCTCCTTGGTAAGGATCTGTGAAACATACTCTAAATACATTTGAACCAGCTTCTGTTATATTAAGTTGAGTTCCTGTAGGAGTTATCATAGGTATACCATCTTGAGCTGCAACTTCGGCAACTGCAACACTTGGTTTAGATGTGATATCACCAATTAAAGCTACCATTCCCCAATCTACAAGTTTATTGTATGCATTTACTGCTTCTGTAGAATCTCCTTTTTCATCTAAAAGGTTTAATTCAATTTGTTTTCCTAATATTCCACCATTTGCATTGATTTCATCAACTGCTAATTTAAGTCCGTTAGTTGCTGATATTCCATAAATTGCAACTGATCCTGTTAATGGTCCAAGAGCTCCAATCTTTATTGTTTCAGCTTCAGCTACTGCTGGTTTTTCTGCTGCTTTTTCTCCTCCACAAGCTGCTAATAAAAGCGAAGCTCCAAGTAGAGTTGTTACTAATTTTTTTCTTCATTTTATTTCCTCCAAATTATTTTTAATATTTAAGGCATACTATACCATAAATTTGTAAAGTATTTTTAATATTTTTGTATTAAAAAGACAGTTTATTTAAACTGCCTTTTTTTATGCATATTTTTCTAAAAATTATATTTTTATTTCCATTATTTTAGTAAATTTTTTTCAGAACAATAAAAAAGGAGACTAAAATTTTAGTCTCCTTTCAAGTTTTATAGGTTTTATTAGAATATAACTCTAAGTCCTACTCCACCTCTTACATTATTACCTTTAGTATCATAACCTACATTTGCAGTTACTCCTAATCTTTGGTTATCCCATCCGATATTAAGGTCAGACTTAACATTTCCTCTTCTATCTTCTTTTTCTCCTCTTAAGTCATACCAATCAGCTGTTGTATAAGCAACTCTTGCTTTATTATTAGCATTTGCCACTTTTCCTAGTTCATTTTTCATAAGCTACTCCCTACTGATACTTTTTAAGTTATTAGTTCCAAAAGAGTGTTTAAATACTAATTCAGCTCCAATTTCTGGTCTTACTGAGAAGTAATCATTTCCTTTTACTTCAAGTCTCATTTCCCCTGATTTTTTTCTCTTATTTTTGCTGAATCTTCCATATTCTAATTTAAGTCCAGCATGAGGAACTAATGAGAACCCTTCACTTAATCTGAAATCTTTACTTATTTCATTTTTTTAACTCCTATACCATAAGTATAATATCTTGATTTTTGCACCGAATATTTCATCTACTACTAAGAATCTTCTATTCATTTTTGTTGTATCCTACAAAGATATCCCCAGATATTGTCCAATTCAAGCTATTATTGTGATCAAATGGAACTGATTTAAAAAAATTCCAACTTTTCCTTGTAATTGATCTTCTTTTTGAATTTCCTAAATCTTTAAATTTCAATTTATTTTCTACTACTCCAGCGTACCAACCCACAGATTCTCCAAGTCTTACACTTTTCATCTTCATGAACATAAGCTACTCCATATGCATTATTTTTTTGTAATCTTCTACACCTGCAGTATCTGTCTTATATTCTCCTCTAGTTCCAAATGTTTTTATCTTATTTGAATCTTTTGTTGAATTAGACCAACTATCTCTTAGATAACCAAATTCTTTATCAAGAATATTTCCTGTTGCTTGTATTCTTTGTTGAACATTAGAATATTGATGTCCTTTCATTTGGTCTACTGCTTGTGCAAATAAAGCTGCTTCACCTTTTCCTATTCCATTTAATTTATCAAATAAAGCTTTTTCTCTAGTTCCTAGTCCTTCTACACCATATCTTTGTTCTAAACCATCTAAGAAGTTACCAGTATTTTTATCCTTAGCAAAAGCTGTATATGGTATTTTTGATAAGTATAAAGCTTTTTAATGTGTCATCAGTATTTTGAGTAGCTGTCGCTATCCAAGTTAAACCACTTGACACAAATGAGAATTTCATTGAACTTCCAGCACTCAATGAAGAAATTACATCATTATATGGCTTTTAATATATTTTTGACCTACTTCTATATCTTTTTCATTTGTATATTTACTTGCTTCTGTACCAAATATTAGATCTACTTTTTGTAATCCTGTTAATAAATTTAATCCTTGTATAGGGTTAGTATAATTTACTCCTGATGTATCTACATACATTCCTATAGATGAAGCTTGACCTAAAGAAGGTGTCGCTAAATCAGCAACTGTTAAGTTTAATGATGTTGTTCCTACATTTACACTTAAAGGTTTAGGTGTTGCAGTAACTGTATCAACAGCTATAGGTGTAACTCTTGTACCATCTCTATAAATAGTAGCTGTTCCATCTCCTGGAGCAACTATATTTATTCCTGCAACTGTTTTTTTCCTGTTGCAGATTGTTTCTTTACATCTATTGGACCATTAAGAACTCCAGTTCCTCCTCCAGGAATTTGATTATCATAGTTATTTTTCTTTAGTTCCTTTGTTTATAAATACACCTGTTAAATTTGTACCATCAACTATGTTTATTGTTCCATAGTTTTTGATTATTGCACCATTAGATGCAACCACACCTACTATTCCATCATTTGTTGGATTAGGCACAGTTGTTATTGTTCCGTAGTTATATCCAATAGCATTATTATCTAAGTACATTCCTATTGTCTTTTTACCACTTAATTCAATTCTTCCTCTATTTGTTGCAGTTGAACCTGAACCAGTAGCAAACATACCTATTCCATTGTCTTTTTCAACTTTAATAGTACCATAGTTTACAATGTTTCCTGTACTTACTAATGTACCAGCATTATTTACATAACCTGCTGCCATACCTATTCCATATAATTTATTTACAGTGTCACTTCCACTTACTGTTATTGTTGGACTTACTGTAGTTGAACCATTTGTTGCAGTTCCTCCACCTATACTATACATTCCAACGTTTCCTACCCCTGTACCAAAATTCATATTAGCTAGGTTAGTTACAGTACCTGCTGCATATATTCCATAGTTTTTACTTCCTGTTGCAGTTAACTCTGTATTATTTGTTATATTTCCTGTCGTATCTGATGAATATACATATACTGCATCATCTCCAAGAGTAACTCCACTTGCTACGTTTGTATGTAATTTTGTTCCAGTTCCTTTTTATAACATAACCGTAAGAACTATCACCAATTTGCATATCTGCATCACCAGTTATTATTTGGTTTGTTCCAGTTGTAAATACTCCTACTGATTGGTTATTTCCTACTTCTATTTTTTTGTACCTGCTTGCAAGTATACTGTTGAAGCTACTAAACCTGCTGGATGTTGTCCATTAGAATAAATACCTACTGAACTATCTCCAACTTTTTACCTTTCCATTTCCAGTTAAGTCAACTTTTTTTACCATAAATACCATAAGTATTATTTCCACCTATTATATCTTTATCATTTGTTATTTTAGTGTCATCATCATTTGTATACATACCAATATTAGGTTCATTTTCTGAAAGTCCGTCTGCTAAGTTTATAGTTCCACTATTTTTAAGTCAGAAGAATTTTTGCAAACATTCCTACAGATTTTTTTGTCCATTGATATTTATAGTTCCTTTATTTTCTAAAGTTGCTTTTATCTCCAGACATTCCTGTTGAAGAATTACCAGATAATGTTATAACTCCAGTTGTATCATTTGTTCCAATAGCTGTTGCTCTTGTTGCAGTAGAGTTATTATTTTTTTACATAAATACCAGTCGCATTAGCTCCATCTAAAGTAACTTCACCTTTATTTAAAATATTAGTTTGTCCTTGACCTACTGCAGCTGTTCCAAATTCATTTACTATTGGATTATTTGTTGCTGAATCAATTCTATATGCTACTCCTAAAATACCTATAGAGTTTTGTCCCCCAACATTTACCTTTCCAGCACTTGTAACTTCAGAGCCATTTACTGAATAAATACCCACTGCTGAATCATTAGCAGAATTTGAAGTTTCTTTTTCTACATTTATAGTTGAAGAAGCATCTGTATTTATTTTTCCATAGTTTATATATAGTCCTACTGCACCATTTCCAGCATCTGTTCTGTCTGCTATTACTTTAGTATTAGCTTCCATGTTTATTTGAGTCTCATTATTACTTACTGCAGATGAACTTGAACTCATAGCTAAACCAACAACAGTAGATTCTCCTATTTTTTTGAAGATTCTGCCCCAGTTAAAATTGCTTTTGCATTTTTTCCAGCTTTCAAATTAACTTTGGCTCTTTGTACTATTAAATTTTTTGTAAATGTATCAAAATCTGAATTTCCTCCATCAGCTGCAACTTTTTTGTCTAAATCTTCATCAATATTGTATGCTCCTAATCCATCTATTACTGCAATCTTATATTTAGTATAAGTAGTTCCTGTTGATGTATCTACATTATTTACACCACTTATTCCTGCTAATGTTATTGCATTAGTACGTAAATTTGTTAAATTTAATGTACTTGTTGGAGCTTTTTAAATTAACTACTGTTGCATCATTTGAAAAAAACATTTACTTTTAGTACCTGAATCTGTAGTAACATAATTTGTTCCACCTATTGTTTTTTTCAAATCCTATAGACTTACCTCTTAATGTTAAAGTTGCTCCAGATATGTCAGCTTTTCCTGTATCTGCAACATAAACAGCATATCCATCTCCTGCGTAATCAATTTTAGCATTTGTTAAATTAAGATTACTTTGAACTCCTCCACTATTTTTTTCCATATGATGCTACTCCTGCAGAACCATTTTTTTACAACTATATTGGCTCCTGTTAAGTCTACATTTGCTCCCTTTTTCAATATAAACTCCTATTCCTTTCGTTGTACTTCCGGTATCATCAGTTGTAATTTTTTTAAATTAGCTCCTGCTGTTGAAGTAATAGTTCCACCATCACTATATATACCTTTAGAACCTTTTTTTAGTATCTATTGTTGTTGCCCCTGATATATTAACAGTCCCTTCTTTTATTATAGATTCCAATATTCTTATCACCATTTATTTTTTTAAAGTCCCTGTTTGATTATAAGTTCCTAAGTTATATATTCCTGTTCCACCTACACTATTATATTCAATAGTAGCTCCAGCAAGATTCGATCCTGTATTTCCTTTATCTACTGCCATAGCGATATTGTTTGTTCCACCAAGAATTTTTTTATAGTTCCAGCATTGTTTATTGTTGCTCCTGTTGTAGGGCTAGCTGTATCAAAAACTTCCAGCTGTCATAGCATAGAATTTATTTGCTTTTAACCTCTAATTTGTTTCCAGATTTATATGTTACAGTACCAGTTTTTTTCCAGCTTGTAAGAAACTATTTCCATCACCTAAATTACCTGTTGTCCAATTATAATCTTTTAGACAAAATTACTTCACCAAAAATCACTTCTTACCAATGCACTATTTTTTTAGTAGTTTTTATTTTCATTAAAAAGTAAAAGTTCCTCCTAATCTAGTACTATCTAAATTAAATGGATTTGAGTTTTACTCCTGGTGAACCTGATCTTAAGAAACCTATATTATTTTCTCCTCCAACTTTTACTTGTAATTTAGTGACCTTAGCTAAAGGATCTCCAGTTGATGCTCCTTGTGCCATGTAAATTCCAACATTCTTTTTACCCTCTACTGTTATAACTCCATTTTCACCTGTAACATCTGTTTTTATCGTAATAATCAGCAGTTCGAGTGTGATAATCCTTCATTCTTAGTCCATAGTTATTTTTCACCTTTTACATTTACATTACCTATATATAATTTGGTATTAGGAGCATATGAATCATAGTATCCATAGTCAATACCTATACTATTTTTTTAGAAGTAATATTTATAGTTCCAGCATTTATAGTTTGAGGTTGTTTTATAAATTCTCCACTAGCATAACTATATTCAGTATCTATTTGAATTCCAACAAGGTTGTATCCACTAGCCAAATTAATGGTTCCTGAATTTTTTTCAATATAGATGTTCCATTTGCTGTTGCAGCCTGATTGTAAGTTAATAATTGATGTTCAAATCCTAATAATAAGCTTCCACTAGTTGGATCATCATGCCCATGAAGAGTTAAATTTCCAGCGAAATCATAAGTTTTATCAGTATTTTTGACACTGTATGGATTTAAACTTACAAAAATATAATGTTCCATTTCCTGCAGTAGAGCTCTAGTTATATCATAATCACCCTTTATAGTAACTGAGTGATCTGCTGCATCATTTATAAAAAAAGTATCCTTGTGATGATGCAGTCCCTGGAACTAAACTTGTTCCTGCAGTTCCATTGTCTAGTTTAACTTCAACATTTCCTCCAGTCATAGTTCTTCCATTAGCAGTATAAGTTAAAAAAATACTGGGGCAGTTGTATTGTACTCATGATAATTTTCAACATATAAACCTGACTGATTTGTTGAAGGAGTAGGACCTTGACCAAAACCAGTACCATTAAATGATAAATCAATTGGATTAAAAACAACTATTTCTGGTTTATCTGGAGTAGCCGGTCTTTGAGGTGCTTTCACTATTTGGGGCTCAAAAGGTGGTAAAGATCCTGATGGTTCAGGTGGCACAAAAAGTTGGAGCCTGTTTATTTACTTCTTTTGGTCTTATTCCGCACTTACTTCAACTTCTTTTTGGTGGTTCATAAACTAAATCTAAGCTTGTTGTTCCATAAGATGTTGACATTACAGATGAAGCCTTAAATCTTTCCAATGGATCTGTCTTTCTAGTTAGATTTAATTTTTCTTTACTTTTATCTCCTCTTCCTTTATATGAAGCTCCCCAATTATCATACATATAGTTCATTCCAAATTGCCATGAAGCCCAAGGTGATTTAACTACTTGATCTCCTTGTTCCATCAATTGAATTAATTCTAATTTTAAAACCATCTATTACTTTTTTTGATTTTCTTTTCTTGCTACTTCAACTTTATTTTTGCAAAGTTTCTACTGAACTTCTTAAATTTTCTTTAGATGCAGCTATTTCTTGTGTAGACATAACATCTTGTGAAAAATGCACTTAATCCCATCATTAAAAAAAGTATTGCAAGACCAAGTGAATATTTTTACACCTTTGTATCTCTTTTGCAATTGAACGTAAAATTCTTTTTCTACCATGTATAGATTATTTTTTTACCATCTCTTTTTTTCCTCCCATAAATCTATATACACTCCAAAAATTCACCTTATCTTTGAACTAATCTGAATTCAACTCTTCTATTTTGTAATCTTCCTTCTGGTGTTTCATTAGTTGCTACTGGATATTCTTCTCCCTTAGCTTCTATTCCAACTATTCTATCTTCTGGTAATCCAAATTCAATTAACTTAGCTTTTTACAGCTTCTGCTCTTCTTCTTGAAAGTCCTATGTTATATTGGTTACTTCCTACAGAGTCTGTATGTCCTTCTATTGTTAATTCATAGTTATTTTGTTCGATGAAATCTTTTTAAGTTGTTTAACATTTCAAAATATTGAGGTTTTACTACTGATTTGTCAAAAATCAAAGTTTAGCGCTCTTTCATCTAATACTATTGTCATTTCTTTTTGGTGCTTCTATATTAGTTATATCCATATTCTTTATTTCTAATGCATTTATTCTTATTGTATTTTCACGCATTTGTGTTGTTGTTAACCCTTGGACTGCTAATGCTGGTAGAGAAAATACTAATAATAGTAACAATGTTATTATTGTTGTTGTGCTCTTTCTCTTTTCCATTTGTCAGCCTCCTTTTTCTAATGATAAGTATTCTTCTGTATACTCAACTTTTTCCTTCTTCAACTAATTTATCTATATTTTTCTGATGGTTTTACTGCTTTTATTATTAGCTAAATAAGCTTTCTATATTATCTAATCTTGCTGTATTGTAGTTTACTACCTTTTGATCTGTACATGCTACTAATGATAAAACTCCTAATATTAACGCTAATTTTTTTCATATTTTTCCTATTCTCCTTTTTTTATTAATAAGTTACTCTTCTTTCAAGTTCCCCAACATTCTTTTCTAAATTATCAAGCATTTCATTTGTCTTATTGTAGTTTTCTATTTTTGCATTTATTTCTAGCATTCTCTTCTTAATTCTTTGTACTTCTAAATCCATTTTTTTCTGATTCAGTCATGTCTTTTCTTGCTTTTTAGGTACTACTACCTCTTCTTGCGCTACTGCTACTTCACCTTTCTACAACTGTTCCATCTACAGTTTCTGTAGTTTGATTAGCTATTTCTTGAGCTGATTGTGCCCTTCTTCAGCTTGTCTTTTAGCAGCTTCTTCTGCAGCTCTTTCTGCTTCTTTTTCTCTTTCTTTTTGCGCTTTTTCATATTCTTTTAGTAATCTTTTCTTTGCTTCATCGTCACTTTCTTCAGCATAAGAAAAATGAACCCACTAAAAAGTAATCCTAATAATGCTGTTAACATTAATTTATTTTTTTCATCTATATTCCCCCTATTATTGTTGTACAGGTTCTACTACTGGAGTAGCTTCTTCTATAGCTTCAGTTGTTTTTATATCTTCATCCATTATTTGATAGTATCCTGCCACTTCTGCTTCTTCTCTTGCAACACTTCTTACTACTCTTTCATAGAAATCTAATTTTTTTCTAGAGCTTCTTTTTCTTGTTGCTTCTAATTTTTTTCTGCTTCTGTTTTTGGCTTTAGCTTTTTTTCTGCTTTTTTTGCCTTTATCATCGCTTCTATTTCTGCTAATGAGCTTGCTTCAGATGTTGTTATTCCCAACTCTTTTGCTTCTTGTTGTAATTTAAGAGTTTCTGTATCTTCTTTCTTTATTTTTATTTCTCATACCATCTAAGATTTCCATTGCTTCTTGTTCATCTTGAGGATTTAGTCCTTCTGTTGCTACTACAGCTACTGCTGGAGCTCAACAACTTCTACTACTTGAGATTTAGCTTGTTCTTCAGCAAGTCTAGCTTGTTCTTCAGCCTCTTTTTCTTGCTTTTTTTCTTCAGCTTCTTTTGCTAGTTTTTGCTTTTTGCTTTTTCTGCTTTTTTCAATTTCTGTTCTCTTTTTGTCTAATATTGACATAGCATCATCTTCTGCGTAAGCTATTGATGACAATGCACATAGAAATAAAATTGTTTTTAGAAACTTCTTCATTATTTCCTCCTATTTAATTTAAAACTTCTAGTAATTTTGTTAGTTCTACGATTTGTTGTTCTTTGTCTGCGATTTTTTTGTTCTAACTTGTTGTAGTATTCATCGAATCTTTTTAATAATTTTTTTGTACTCATCTCTGTGCCATCTGATTTTTGAATCTTCTTTTTAGTTTTTGCGTAAAGTTCTTCTCTACCTAATTGCTTTTTCTTTTGAGTTCTTTAACTTCTTTTTCAAGATTTGCTTTTTTCTTGAATAAACTCTTCTTTTCTTTCAGCTTCCTTTTTGCATTAAAAGCTTGATACTCTGCCTCAATATTTCTAACTTCGTTTATTACTTCTTGAGCTACAGCATCCGTTGCTTCTGCTGAGTAAGAAACTGCTCCCACTACCAACATTGCACCTAAAATAAATTTGATTTTCATAGTTCCCCTTTAAAAACTTTTTTTGATAAAAAATTAATAAAGTCCTTATAAGCTAAGTATACTTTTTTTATATACTTTTGTCAATAAAATAATACCTTTATAAAGAAATAGAAACACTTTAATTTTTAAAGAAAAAAATTAAAAGCTGTTATAGACCAATGTTTTTTTGATATTTTTTTATTTAATAAAAAAACATCCCTGATTTCTCAGGGATATCAATAAAAAAACTTATTATTTTTATTATACAGTAGTTATTTCTTTTTTTCTTTTTTTAGCAAGTAATTCATCTATTTCTTTGATATATTTATCAGTTAAAGTTTGAACATTAGCTTCTTCTTTCTTTAATTCGTCTTCAGAAATAGGATTTTCTTTATCTTTTTCTAATTTCTTTAAATGGTTATTAACATCTTTTCTGATATTTCTAACAGCAATTTTACCATTTTCTGCTTCATTTTTTTAGCAAGTTTTACATATTCTTTTCTTCTATCAGCTGTAAGTTCTGGTAAAACAAGTCTTATTACTCTACCATCGTTATTAGGAGTCATTCCTAAATTTGCAGCAAGTAATGCTTTTTTTCAATTTTAGGTATTAAAGTTTTATCCCAAGGATCTATAACTAAAAAGTCTTGCTTCTGGAGCTGATACTGTTCCTACTTGATTTAAAGGAACTTCACTTCCATAGTTTTCTACTTTTTACTGCATCTAACATAGCAACATTTGCTCTACCCTGCTCTTATAGATGTAAATCTTTCTTTTTACTGATTCAATAGTTTTTAACATTTTCTCTTCGCATTCTTTTTACAAGTTTGTCACTAGCTATACTCATTATTCCTCCTTCCAGTTAATTAAATAATTTAATCTGCTACAACTGTAGTTCCGATATTTTCTCCCATAATAACTCTCTTTAAGTTTCCTTCAATTAAAGAATTGAAAACAATTATAGGTAATTTATTTTCTCTACATAGTGAAATAGCAGTGGCATCCATTACTTTTTAAATCTTTTTGCTAAAAACTTCATTATATGTAACTTTTTCATATTTTTTTCGCATCTGCAAATTTTACAGGATCTTTATCATAGATACCGTCAACTTTGGTAGCTTTTATAACAACATCTGTTTCCATTTCTATTGCTCTTAAAGCTGCTGCTGTATCTGTTGTAAAAATATGGATTTCCTGTTCCAGCTCCAAATATAACTACTCTACCTTTTTCAAGATGTCTTTGAGCCCTTCTTTTGATGAAAGGTTCTGCAACTTTTGGCATTTCAATAGCAGTTTGTACTCTTGTTGGAACACCTAATTTTTTTCAATTGAATTTTTGTAATGCTAAAGAGTTAATAACAGTAGCAAGCATACCCATATGATCCCCTGTAACTCTATCTACCCCTTTGTGCAGCTCCAGAAATTCCTCTGAATATATTTCCACCTCCAATAACAATAGAAACTTCAACACCTAAGTCTACAATTTCTTTAATTTGTTTTTGCATAAGAAGTTATTACATCAGATGAAATTCCAAATTCTTGTTCTCCCATTAGGGCTTCACCGCTTAATTTCAATAAGATTTTCTTGTAAAAAGGGCTTTCCATATTTTATTCTCCTCCTCTAAAAATTTATAAAAATAGAGGATGCAAAGTTGCATCCTCATAAATAACTATCCATTGATTTGAGCAGCAACTTCTGCAGCGAAATCTTCTTCTTTCTTTTTCTATTCCATCTCCAACTTTGAATCTTTCGAATGATAGAACTTTAATATCTCCTGCATATTGTTTTAACAGTTTCTTTGTTTTCAGCTCTTACATAAACTTGATCTACTAAACAATTTTCTTCATAGAATTTGTGCATTTTTTTCCTTCTAATATTTTTTTCAATTATATTAGCTGGTTTTTCCTTCTTCTTCTAATTGTTTTCTAGCTATTTCTTTTTTCATGTTCTAAGTCAGAAGTTGTAACTTCTTCTTCTGATAAATATTTAGGATCCATAGCTGCTACGTGCATTGCTATGTTTTTTTAGCTTTTTCTAAGTTTTGCTTTCTGTAGCTTCTCCAGACATTTCAACAATTACTCCAAGTTTTTCCACCTAAGTGGCTGTAAGTTTGTACGAAACCATCTTTTGCAACTACAACAGCTAATCTTCTTAAGCTCATGTTTTCTCCGATTTTAGCTATTAATTCAGTTAAAGCTTCAGAAACTTTTTGTCTCCTTCAATTTGAGCTTCATTTAATTCTTCTAATTGATGAGCATTTCTTTCTAAAAGCAAGTTTTACTAATTTTTCTTCCAAATTCTTTTGAATTCTTCATTTTTAGCAACGAAGTCAGTTTCAGAGTTGAACTCTAAAAATAACTGCTTTCTTGTGATCAGGAGTAACTGCATCGAATATTAATCCTTCTGCTGCTATTCTTCCTGCTTTTTTAACAGCTTTAGTTATACCTTTTTCTCTTAGGTAGTCTATTGCCTTTTCTATATCTCCATCATTAGTTTCTAATGCTTTTTTTACAGTCAAGCATTCCTGCTCCTGTTCTTTCTCTTAATTCTTTTTACTAAAGCAGCTGTTACTGTAGCCATTTCATAACCTCCTATGATTGATTGTATTAACTATATTATTCTACTGAACCTTCTTCAACATTTACTTCTTCTGATTGCGGTTCTACATGTTCATGTCCTTGGTTTTCCTTCCAACTATTGCATTAGCTATAACAGAAGTAATTAATTTTACTGATCTTATAGCATCATCGTTTTGCAGGGATAGGGTAAGTTATTAAATCAGGATCTACGTTTGTATCTATCATAGCAAATACAGGGATTCCTAATAAATGAGCTTCTCTAACTGGTAATTCTTCCATTTTAACGTCTACTACGTATATAGCATCTGGAGCTTTTTTTCCATATCTCTGATTCCAGATAAGTTTTTTTAGATAATTTAGATAATTCTTTTCTGAATTCTGCAGCTTCTTTTTTTAGTGTAGTCAGAATCTAAAGTTCCATCTGCATCCATTCTTTCTAATTCTTTCATTCTTTCAATTCTCTTTTTTTGATAGTAGAAGTTTGTTAACATTCCACCTAACCATCTGTTGTTGATGTAATACATTCCAGATCTTTCTGCTTGTTCTTTAATAGCTTCTTGAGCTTGTTTCTTAGTTCCTACAAATAGAACTTTTCCTCCATCTTCAGCTATTTTTCTCATTTCTTCATAAGCTTCTTCTATTTTCTTTAAAGATTTGTGTAACTGAACCTCCCACGACTGAAGTCGCAGGGTTCTTGGGTAGTAGTTGCTTCTGTTAGCCAACTAAATTTACCAAGCTATCCCCATAGTTCCTACGGTTCATATATTTATATATTTAAGCACTTATACCCTAATATCCTTAGTCCTTCTTTTTAGTATATTTTTTTGCTGCATTTATATCTCTATTATGTACAGCTCCACATACTGGACAAGTCCATTCTCTTATACTTAAATCTTTTACTTCTTCATTTCTATATCCACAACAATTACATATTTGACTACTTGCAAAAAAATTTATCTACTCTTACTATTGTTCTTTCATACCATTTCGCTTTATAACTTAGTATTCTATTGAATTCACTCCATGATACATCCACAATATTTCTCGCTAATTTATGATTTTTTTACCATATTTTTTTACTTGTAAATCTTCCATACAAATAATATCATATTCTTTTTATTAGCATTGTTGATAATTTTTTTGTAAAAAGTCTTCTCTTTGATTTGATATCTTTTCAAATAATCTTGCTACTTTTTATTCTAGCTTTATTCCTATTTGAACTACCCTTTGGTTTTTCGTGATAGTTTTTCTTTGTAATATCGCTAGTTTATTCAAAGATTTTTTTGTAAATATTTTTGGATTTTCTATTGAGATTTCATCACTGGTAAGCGCAAAATCCTTTTATACCTAAATCTATTCCAACATTCTTATTTGTACTTTCTAATTTTTCTACTTCTACATCTGTACAACATAAAGATATATAATATTTTCCACTAGGCGCTTGGGTTATTGTTGCACTTATTATTCGTCCTTGTGGTTCCATTTTATCTCTTATTTTTTTAGTTTTTCCTAACTTAGGTACTTTTATCCATTTATCTAAAAAAACTCTATATTATTATTTGTATAATTAGTTCTGTATGATTTTCTATTATCTTTCTTAGATTTAAACTTTGGATAGCCTCTTCCACTAAAGAAGTTTTTATAGGCTTTATCTAAATCTTTTAAAGAATTTTGTAAAGAAAAATTTATCTACATCTTTTTAACCATTCTTTCTCTTGTTTTAAAACCGTCAGTGCTTTTGCTACATTGATTATATGACATAGATTTTTTTCTCTTTGTTATACAGCTCTTGTTTTAAACCTAAAAAAATGATTATAGACATATCTTACACAACCAAAAGTACAATTTAATATTGTTATTTGAGTTTTAGTTGGATAAAAATCTAAACTTATATGCTTTTTTTCCATGCGATTTCACCTCCATTTACCTATATATAGTATACTACTTTTTTTATACTATAAGTAAATGAAAAAGTAAAATTTTTCTAAATATATGAACCTAAAACTGACTCAGTCGTTTTAGAGGTTGTCGTTCACATAAGTACGCTACCACTTATGCAGTTCTCTTATGAACTTCTTAATATTTCTATTAAGCACAGACTATATCTTATCCCACAGCTCTATCTGTTTGGGTCTACCCACTTCCACCAGCTTTTGGTGTACTTCCCTCAAGAGGAATAGTCGTTGAACCTTACCTTGCGGTCTTGGCTGCTGATTGCCCATTATCTTAACACTTAGGATTTAACCTTATGTCATCTAGTATATTTTTTCTGCTTTCGCCACTTTCACACTTGTACCATATTATTTAGGTATTATGTTGTAGTTATACTAGCTTTAGGGATTTCCAGCAATTCGAGTAGTATTGGATAGCTTTTTCAAGTCGCTACCTCTACATACATATTTCTATATATGCTGACTATACTTAACGGTCTAACTCATGACTGACACCCCTATGAGTGCTTAGAGTCACAAGTGTGCGACCATATTTTTAATCAATTACATGAATTCCATTTCTTTCTGTGAAAAATATACTTTTTCATTTTTTTGGGTTCCATCTTTTAGCTTGATGTCCAAAAATGAACTCCAGCTTCTAATAATTGTTTCATTGATACAACTGACATTTTTTTCCTCCTAAAATTTTAAATTTGGTTATACTTCCATCAATCTCAAAACTAAGCCATCTAAATTTAGAACACCTTGCTTAGAAATAATTGATGTGATTATTTAACGCTTATAGATTTTATCATTTTTTTCAAACTTTGTCAATTAATCCAATAGCTTTTATTTTTTTCTTCTTTTTCTTTTTAATATTTTTTTAAAAAAATTTTTTTGCATTTTCTTTTAATATTATTTTCAAAACCATCTAGCCAATCCTCTGGTAAATTATAATTTTTTTGTCTTTCTTTAATTTAAAGTTTTTTTAATTTCTCTAAAACTTTCTAAATGTCTGTCACTTATATATAGTCTAACTACTTCTTCAAAAGTTTGATTAAAACGATTAGTTCTGAATCCATTGTTATTATATTCTTTTTATATAATTTTTATCTTTTATTTCCTCTACTGTTAAATGATTTAGAAAAACTCAAGCCATTATCAAAAAAATTGGAGCAGTTTCTAATATTTTTATTTGTATTGTTATCTATAAACATTCCAAAAATTACCTAAGTGCCTGTCTGTATTTCCTATGATTGCATCAAATATCATTAAATCTTCAAATTTTTTTCTTTTCCATATATTTTTTTATTTCTACTATTATCTTTGAGTCCAATGATTTCAATGCAAGGTCCTTACTTCTTAATAACATTTCTATTGGGATATAACCTTTATCTTCAGTTGTAAATAGTTCACAAGCTGAGACAATTTGACTATGAAATTCTCTAAGTTCGTAATTTACAGGAAATAATTTTTTTCAGAGTTTATATTTTTCAAAAAAATATTTTAGCAACCTGTGATGAATAAAATTCACTATATGCTTCCTTACCTTGATTAGCAAATTCTGGTGTGCTCCTTTATATAGATAAATTTTTCCATTCTCTATATGCCAACATTTTTTTAACATACCATTAGTTGTCAGTTCAGGTGATGTTGTAATTCCTGTTATTTTTTTCTCCATATCCTGTAAAAGCAATATTTCCTATCACTTCTGAAAATTTATTTTTTTATAAATTGTATTTTTTTCCCATTTATACTCATCTTTTTTTATCACTTGGAATTATCCAATAACAATCATTTAAAGATAAACCAAAAGAAACATCAATATAATCCATTACATTTTTGTTTTTTTGCTATTTTTTTCAAAAAAACCTTATCTATTAAAACCCTATTTTTAGGTGCTTTTTCTTGTTTCTATCCATTTTTGAATACCACTTGAATTTACCTCTAAATTTAAAGGAAATAATTTTTTTATTTTTTTCATTAATGTCCTTTAAGAAAAAAAGTTATATGTTTCTCCATCTTCTCCTTTTTCAATAGAAAAATATAAAAGCTTAGTAGTTCTTTATCTTTTTAGTTTTAGGCAATATTCTTTTTCTAATTTTTTTCAATCATCTTATCTCCTTTCTTTATTATAAAAATAATTCTATTCTTTCTCTTTCTTTATTTTCTAATTCTATCCCCATTTAACAAATTCTTTGATATTTTCAGATGCTAAAAAAATTTATATATTTTCCTTTTTTTCTTCTTTTGGAATTAAAATAGGAGCCAAATTTTTCTTTTTAAACAACTATGAATAATTAATAATCTTCCAGTTCTTCCATTTCCATCTCCAAAAGGATGAATCTTTTTCAAATTTTATATGTTGATCCAATATTGCTTCTATCTTTTCTTCATCTGTCTTTGCATTATTCAGTCTATATTCTAAATTTTTGGCACCAATCTTCTATAACAGTTGGAACTAAATATGAGCTTAGTTGTTTCAGTAACTGAACCTAAAATAATATTTTTGTATCTTTTTAAATTCTCCATTGTCTTCTCTCAAATTTTTCCATAATATACCTATGGTAATTTTTTTAATTAAATCAGTTGAAATTACTCTATCAGCTTTTTAAAAAGTAGCTCAAAAAGCTTTTTTTATAATTTTTTTGACCTCATAGTATTCTCTTTCTGTCATTCCTTTAGGAATATAATTGTGAATAAGAATAGAAATAGTATCTCCTAAAGTCAGAGTATTTCCTTCAATAGCTGTGGAATGATGTGTTGCCCTAACTAATAAATCATCTATATACTCATTTGTCATTTTTTTCTACAATAATATTCATTTTTTCCCCCTGATATTACTTTACATTTTTTTACATCTATATTATATCATTTTTTTCCAATAAAAAGAGAAGTTTTTAACTTCCCTTAAATAGTTCCTTCTGCTTTTATTTTAATATCATCTAATTCATTTAAAAAAGAAAAAGTTTTTAAATGCTTCTTGTAATAGCCTAACATCATCTTTATCTAAATCGTAAATTTTATCACCATAGATTCTATATTTTGAAATTTCTCTAATTTTCCTTATTTTCACAAATGCTTTTGCATAGGTTGGATTTTTTTGGTATTTAGTACAATTTACAGTAAATCCACCTCTGTACTTTTTACCAGCTTTTTTACTTGTTATCGGAGCTGCTAATAAAGTACTATCTTTTTAGATAATTCACTTAATACTAGTGCATAATGCTTTCCTGACATTTCTCCACCAACATTATTAGTCTTAAACTGAACCTCCCACGACTGACACCCTACGAGTGCTAGAGTCGCAGGGTTCTTGGGTAGTAGTTGCTTCTGTTAGCCAACTAAATTTACCAAGCTATCCCCATAGTTCCTACGGTTCATATATTGTATATTTAAGCACTTATACCTAATATCTTTAGTCCTTCTTTTTAATATGTTTTTGGCTGCATTTATATCTCTATTATGTACAGCTCCACATACTGGACAAGTCCATTCTCTCACACTTAAATCTTTTTACTTCTTCATTTCTATATCCACAACAATTACATATTTGACTACTTGCAAAAATTTATCTACTCTTACTATTGTTTTTTTCCATGCCATTTCGCTTTATAACTTAGTATTCTATTAAATTCACTCCATGATACATCTATAATATTTCTTGCTAATTTATGATTTTTTTACCATATTTTTTTACTTGTAAGTCTTCAATACAGATAATATCATATTTTTCTTATTAGCATTGTTGATAATTTTTGCAAAAAAATCTTCTCTTTGATTTGATATTTTTTTCAAATAATCTTGCTACTTTTATTCTAGCTTTATTCCTATTTGAACTACCCTTTGGTTTTTCGTGATAGTTTTCTTTGTAATATTGCTAGTTTATTCAAAGATTTTTTTGTAAATATTTTGGATTTTCTATTGAGATTTCATCACTGGTAAGCGCAAAGTCCTTTATACCTAAATCTATTCCAACATTCTTATTTGTACTTTCTAATTTTTTTCTACTTCTACATCTGTACAACACAGAGATATATAATATTTTCCACTAGGCGCTTGTGTTATTGTTGCACTTATTATTCTTCCTTGTGGTTTCATTTTATCTCTTATTTTTTTAGTTTTTCCTAATTTAGGTACTTTTTATCCATTTATCTAAAAAAACTCTATATTATTATTTGTATAATTGGTTCTGTATGATTTTCTATTGTCTTTCTTAGATTTAAACTTTGGATAGCCACTTCCACTAAAGAAGTTTTTATATGCTTTTATCTAAATCTTTTTAAAGAATTTTTGTAAAGAAAAATTTATCTACATCTTTTTAACCATTCTTTTTCTTGTTTTAAAAACTGTGAGTATTTTTGCTACATTGATTATATGACATAGACTTTTTCTCTTTGCTATATAGCTCTTGTTTTTAAAACCTAAAAAAATGATTATAGACATATCTTACACAACCAAAAGTACAATTTAATATTGTTATTTGAGTTTTAGTTGGATAAAAATCTAAACTTATATGCTTTTTTTCCATTCGATTTCACCTCCATTTACCTATATATAGTATACTACTTTTTTTATACTATAAGTAAATGAAAAAAAGTAAAATTTTTTTCTAAATATATGAACCTAAAAAACTGACTCAGTCGTTTTAGAAGTTGTCGTTCACATAAGTACGCTACCACTTATGCAGTTCTCCTGGCATATACACTCCTTAATAAATTAAGGAGATTAGCCTTGAACTTCTTAATATTTCTATTAAGCACAGACTATATCTTATCCCACAGCTCTATCTGTTTGGGTCTACCCACTTCCACTAGCTTTAGTGTACTTCCCTCAGGAGGAATAGTCGTTGAACCTTACCTTTCGGTCTTGGCTGCTGATTGCCCATTTTTAGCCTTTCCCAAATCTTTGATTTGGGGAATTACTAACTTAACACTTAGGATTTAACCTTATGTCATCTAGTATATTTTTTTCTGCTTTCGCCACTTTCACATTTGTACCATATTATTTAGGTACTATGTTGTAGTTATACTAGCTTTAGGGGTTTCCAGCAATTCGAGTAGTATTGGATAGCTTTTTTTAAAGTTGCTACCTCTACATACATATTTCTATATATGCTGACTATACTTAATGGTCTAACTCATGACTGACACCCTACGAGTGCTAGAGTCACAAGTGTGCGACCATATTTTTAATCAACTAAATAAACCCCTAAAACCCTCATAAGTCATAAATCCCTCCTACAAAAAAATTAGGCATACCCTAAGATATGCCTACAACCATCCTTAACTAATAAGGCTTTTTCCTCCACATCTATCCTTAACTAATAAGGCTTTACTCTAATGAGTGATGTTAACTTATAATACCATAAAAAAATCTACATGTGTAAAGTTTTTTTATTTTACCTTTTCCACGGTGCTAGTTTTTTTATATTTTTCTAGCCATATCTATAAAGCAACTATATCCTTACCTTTAATTCCTGATTGAGCCAAACTACTAGCTATTTCATTTATTTCTACTTGTGACAAAGGGTTATTTTTTTGAAATTTCCACTAGTTTTGATTTGATCTTTTTCCTTTTTGATGTATTTTAGAACTTCATCAGCCACCAAGTTGTGTTTAATTAATTTTTTTCATTGAATTCCAATTCTTTTTCAATTCTTTATTAACTTCTTCTAATTTTTGTGTATTAGATAATTCATCTGTTTTTGTCTTTTTAATTCTTTTTGTTTTTACCAGTCACAGCTGATAAAGCAGTAATTGAACCTGCTACCCCAGAAACTTCCATCAAAAAAATTGCAAAAGCAAAAATTATTTGACTTTTAATTAAAGAAATGTTATATAGTAAGTATAAAAACTAATCTAAAGGGGGATAAGAAAGATGAAGAAAAAAATATAATTAACCTGTTTGCTTCTCTTTTTTTGTACAATAGTATTATTGGGGCTTATCTTTATCATGGGCTTTATAACACCTCTTTCATATATGATTTTTAGGTTTATACACTTTTATTGAAGGAAAAAAATAATTCTAGCATTAATTTTCTTTGGTACTTGGTATATTATGTTCAAAGCTCCTTTTTCTACAGATGAATTTATTAGAAAAAAATAACAATAAATAAAAAAAGAGAATGTTATGTAACATTCTCTTCTTAATTTTTAATAATCTGGGTTCATCATATATTGAACTATATCGTCAACAAGTTCAGCAGTTTTTTTCCATTAGTATCATTTCAATGGGTTAAATTCAGTTATATCTGCTGATGTAACTGAATAGTTTTTAAATGCAAACTTTCAATGATTTAAACATTTCATCAGATGACATTCCATTTCTAACTGGTACAGATACTCCAGGGAGCAATTTCTGGGATCAAAGACGTTCATATCTATACTGATATGTAGGTTATCTACTTTTAGATAATCTTTAACTTCTTCTAAAAACATTATCTATTCCTTTTCTTAAAAATATCATCGTAGTAAACTATTTTTTTACTCCAGTTTTTTTCTATAATTTTTTTCTTTCTTCTACTTCAATTTCTCTTGCTCCAAAGATAACTATGTTTCTGCTATCTACTTTAGCTCCTTCATAGAAACAGTTTACAAGTTCTCTATCTCCAAGTCCCTTGAATTAAAGCTAGAGGCATTCCATGGATATTTCCTGTCAATGTACTTTCAGGAGTATTCATATCTCCATGAGCACTTATCCATAAGATTCCAATTTCTTTTTTTCTAAAGAAACCCCAGCCACACTTCCTAATGAAATTGAGTGGTCTCCTCCAACAAGTATTGGTCTATATCCATCAATAACTGCTTCATTAACTCTCTTAGCTATCTTTTTCACAAGTATGTAAAACTGTATTTTTTTGAATTTCAATTTCTTATCGTTGAAATCTTCTTTTTTTGTCTTTCAACTGTGATTAATTCCATTTCATCAAAAGTATCTGGATATGCTTGAATTAAATCATCAGGTCCAAACTCAGTACCTGTCTTATTAACTCCAAGATTTGTTTGTACTCCAATAAGTACATTTTTTTCATCTTTTTCAGTATATAAGTAAACAGCGTCTTCTTCTTCAATTACATTTATAGTTTCAAGTTCTGGATCTTCCATACCTTGAATATGTAAATCTGCTTCTTTTTAATTCTTCTATATGATCTATTATATCTTGACTGATTCTTTTCTCCAGCAATGATTATTGGTATACCAGGTGGATATGCCATTATCATTTCACCAGAAATCTTTCCTACACTTTCCTTGAATGGAACTTTATTCTTTTCACTGTAGAATGCTTCTCTTGGCATCAATACTAATTCAGGTGTTTCAGGAAGTTTTATATTATTTTTTTCTAAAGTCTTTTCCTTTTCCAAAAGAATCTCTTACTGATATCTCTTAAAGCATCAAGTAATCTATCTATACTTTCTTCTGTATCACCTATAGTAACAAGTCCCTAAAGTATTGTAGTAATCTGATAATTCCATTTGGATATTGTAGTCGTCTACAAGTAGACTTTCAAGTTCTCCACCCTTAAGTCCTAATTCTTTAGCTGATATAGTTATTTTTTTGTTGGGTCAAAAAGCAAAGAAACCTTCTTTTTCCAACAAGTTCTTCACCAAAACAGTAAATTCCAGGGATTCTATTAGCTTCTCTTCTAAAAGTACTTAGCAAGCTCAATAGCCTTTAGTAAGTAATTCTTGTCCCTTCAGTAGCTATTTGTCTTCTTGCACAGTCAAGAGATGCCATCAATGGATAAGATGGAGATGTTGTGTGAAGTAAACTTAAAAATTTGTTTTACTTTTTTTCAACATCTACTCTATCTGAATTTACATGGATAACAGACATTTGAGTCATTGAACCTAAAATTTTTATGTGTACTTTGAGTACAGATATCTGCTCCTGCATCAACAGCTGATACTGGTAATTCATCATGGAAATGTAAATGAGGTCCATGTGCTTCATCAACAATTAAAGGTATGTCATAGCTATGAACTATATCTGCTATCTTTTTTTAGGTCTGTTGCCACTCCATAATAAGTTGGATTTATTAAAAAGTACAGCAGCTATATCAGGATCTTGTTTCAACATATTTTCAACTGTTTGAGGTTTTTACCCCTAAAGCAATTCCTAAGTTTTCATCTATTTCAGGATTCATGTACACAGGTTCAGATCCACTTAGAATAATCCCTGCTGATACTGATTTATGTACGTTTCTTGGTACTAATATTTTTTTCTCCAGCTTTGATAACTGACATTATCATTGCTTGTATTGCTCCAGAAGTTCCCATTTACTGCAAAAAAAGCTATGTTTTTACTCCATAGGCATCTGCTAATAACTCTTGAGCTTCTTTTTATACAACTTTTTCGGATGATGTAATCCATCAACCATTTTAAATATTGTTACATCTATAGAAAAACGGAGCCTCCCCATAAAGTTATAAAACTCTTTATCTACTCCTTTACCTCTTTTTATGTCCAGGAACATGAAATGGAAGTATATTTCTTCTTACATATTCATCTTTTAATACTGTAAATAACGGTGTTTTTATTTTGATCTAATCTTAGACATATCAACCTCCCTTTGTAACTTTAATTTTATTTTATTTTTTTCAATACGAGATATTTTATAATTATACTAGCTAAATGTCAATAAGAAAAATAAAAAAAGATAGGCTTTTTGACCTATCTTTTTAAATTTATTTGATAATTATTAAATAAATCCTTTATAGTCTCTCATGACTAAATGAGCATCTATTTGTTGTATAGTATCTAATGCAACACCAACAACAATGATTATTCCTGTTCCACCAAAATAAACTGGAAGTCCCATAGAAGTAAATATTACATATGGTAGTATAGAAATTACTGCTAAGAATAATCCTCCACCCCATGTAATTCTTGAAGCAACACCTTCAAGATATTCTACTGTTTCTTCTCCTGGTCTGATTCCAGGTATAGTTCCTCCACTTTGTCTTAAGTTTTCAGCAACCTTTTCAGGATCAAAAACTAAAGCTGTGTAGAAAAATGAGAAGAACATTATTACTAAAGCATACAATATCATATATACTGGGTGATTTTTGCCCAAATATTATAGATAAAGTTGTTTTTTTAATTGTAAGTCTGAAGGAAGAGCATTTACTATTACTCCAGGAATTAACATAAACACAGATGCAAAGATTACAGGCATTACTCCTGCTGTATTAAGTCTCAGTGGTATAAAAAGATTTTTCTCCTATTCCACTTTTTTTGAGCTAAATCCTTTTCCAACATAATGAATAGGAATTTTTCTTTGCCCAAGTTGAAATAATACTATTCCAGCTATTGATCACTGTAGCAAGGAAATGCTACCAATACAAATAGAGGGAATTAAGAATTTATCTCCTTGCATTTTTTTGAACTGTTTGTATAACACTTGAAGGAGCTCTTGATATTACATTTAAGAATATAATAAGTGAAACTCCGTTTCCTATTCCTTTGACAGAAATTTGTTCTCCTACCCACATTAAGAATACAGTTCCAGCTGTTAGTGTAGTTATTGTTCTTACAAAAAAAGCTTATTCCTGGATTATAAACAAGTCCAACAGATTGTAGCCAAAGACAAACTCCAGCTCCTTGAATAATAGCAAGTGCTATTGTCAAGTATCTTGTCCATTGAGTTATTCTGTTTCTTCCAGATTCCCCTTCTTTTTGAATTTCTTCAAGTTGAGGAATAATAGATACAAGTAAACTTACAACTATTGACGCATTAATGTAAGGGATAATCCCTAATGAGAATATAGATATTCTTGTGAAGGCTCCTCCAGAAAAACATATTTATATAACTAAGTACGTCACTTTTTAGAAGCCATCGAAGCAAGTCTATCCACATCTACACCAGGAGCAGGAATTAAAGTTCCTACTCTGGCAACCAAGAACATTAATAATGTGAAAATAATTCTTTCTCTAAGTTCAGGAATTTTTTTACTATACTACTTAATCTAGAGCTAAATTTCTCCATTAAAGTCATATATACACCTACCTCAGATTAATATTATTTATTACTTTCTGCTCTTTTCAAAACCTTTAACTTCAACTATTTCAACTGTTCCACCTTTTTGCTTCAATAGCAGCTTGAGCTGATTTAGATATTTTATGTACTTTAACAGTTAATTTTTTTGTTAAGTTCTCCATTTCCTAAAACTTTGATTCCATCTCTTACTTTTTTTGATTAAGAATTTATTGAATAAAGTTTCTAAAGTTACTTCTTCTCCATCTTCAAAGTTATCATTTAATAAACTTAAAGATATAACTGTATATTCTTTTTTTGAATATAGCGTTTGAGAATCCTCTTTTTGGAACTCTTCTATAGATAGGCATTTGTCCACCTTCAAAGTAAGGTTTTACTCCTCCACCTGCTCTTGAATTTTTGACCATTGCTACCTTTTTCCAGCTGTTTTTTTCCCCAACCAGATGAGTTTCCTCTTCCTATTCTTTTTTTCTGTTCTTTTTTTAGGAACTGAAGGTGTTAATTCATTTAGTTTCACTATGCTTGCACCTCCTCAATTTTTTTAACAAATAAGAAATTTGAGCTAATTTCCCTTTTAATTCAGGTGTTTCATTATGTTCTACAACATCATGCATCTTCTTAAGCCCTAGTGACTTTGCAGTCGCTATGTGATTAGGCTTTCTTCCGATTATGCTTTTTTTACAAGCTCTATTCTAAGTCTTGCCATTTCATCTTCCTCCTAGCTTAAGATATCCTTAACTTCTAATCCTCTTAAAGCTGCTATTTCTTGAGCAGTTCTAAGTAATTTTAATGCTTCCACAGTAGCTCTTGCTACGTTATGTTTATTTCTTGACCCTTTAATTTTTAGTTAAAAATGTCATGAACCCCAACTAATTCTAATATTTCTCTTGAAGCAGAACCAGCTATTACTCCAGTCCCTTCATATGCTGGTGCCATCCATAAAGTAGTTGCTCCCCATCTTCCTGTAATTTCATGAGGTATTGTATTATTCTTTAAAGATATCTTTACGATATTCTTTTTTTGCAGCTGCAATAGCTTTTTCTTATAGCATCAGGAACTCCGTTTGCTTTTTCCTAGTCCTAATCCTATTTTTACCTTCTCCATCTCCAACAGCAGCTAATACTGAGAAAGATATTGTTCTTCCTCCTTTAGTTGTCTTAGAAACTCTAGATATCTTCAATAATTTTTTTCTTGATATTGATTATCTTCTCTGTTCAACAAGTGAAATCCTCCTCTCTCTAGAAATTAGAAGCTTAATCCAGCTTCTCTAGCCGCTTCTGCAAGAGCCGCTACTCTTCCTGTATATTTATATCCCTGATCTATCGAAAACGATAGCATTTATTCCTTTTTTTCTTTAGCTCTTTCAGCTATTGCTTTTACCAATGGCTTTTTGCCGCTTCAACGTTTCCACCATTAGCAATACTTCCTTTTAATGCTTTTATCTATTGTAGATGCAGATACTAGAGTAACTCCATTTACATCATCGATTAATTGAGCAAAAAAATGTTAGTATTTGATCTAAAAAAACTGAAAGTCTAGGTCTTTCTGGAGTTCCAGAAATCTTATTTCTTATTGACATTTGCTTTTTTTGTCTTGATGCTTTTCTATCAACTTTCTTAAACAACTGTCTTACCTCCTTTTTTTAAGCTATTTTTAAGACTTTTTTTACCTTCTTTTTCTTCTAATATGTTCATCAGCATATTTAACCCCTTTACCTTTATATGGTTCAGGTGGTCTCTTAGCTCTTATATTAGCTGCAACTTGACCTACTAATTCTTTTTCGATTCCATCTATATGAATAGTAGTATTCTTTTTCAACAGTAAAAAGTAATTCCAGGTATTTCATCTATGATTACTGGATGAGAAAAATCCTAAAGATATTTCTAATCCTTTTCCTTTAGCTGCTGCTCTATATCCTACCCCTACTAAAGTAAGAGTTTTTTTCTGTATCCTTCAGAAACTCCTTTAACCATGTTGTTGATTAAAGCTCTAGTAGTTCCGTGTATTGATCTTATGAATGGTTCATCATTAGGTCTTTCAAACGTAATGTGACCATCTTCTAATTTTATAGTTATATTTTTTTATTAAATTCTTTAGTTAATGTACCCTTTGGTCCTTTTTACAGTAACAACATTGTCTTTTTACTGAAAAAAATCAACTCCAGAAGGCACAGCTATAGGTTTTTTTACCTACTCTTGACATTAATGTACACCTCCTAAGTTTTTTTATTACCATACAAATGCAAGGACTTCTCCACCAACTTTTTTTCAGCTCTAGCAACTTTATCTGTAATAACCCCTTTTGAAGTTGAAACTATTGCTATTCCAAGTCCAGATAGAACTCTTGGCATATCTTCCACTGAAGAGTAAACTCTTCTTCCAGGTTTAGATATTCTCTTTAATCCTTTTTATAACTCTTTCTTTTTCCTGCATATTTTAAATATACTCTTATATTTTTTTCTTATTTTCTTCATCAGTAACAATTTTGAAATTAGAAATATATCCTTGCTCTTTTTAAGATTTCAGCTATTCTTTCTTTCATCTTTGAGTGAGGTATATCTACTTTTTTTCATGCATAACTGCATTAGCATTTCTTACTCTTGTTAACATATCAGCAATTGGATCTGTTAAATACATCTATTTAAATCCTCCTTCCTTTGATTAATTACCAAGATGATTTTTTTACACCAGGTATAAGTCCAGCACCTGCAAGTTGTCTAAACTTAACTCTTGATATTCCGAATTCTCTCATAAATCCTCTTGGTCTACCATCTAATTGACATCTATTTCTTTTTCTAACAACTGAAGAATCTTTTTGGTAATTTGTTTAATTCAAACATAGCTTCCATATCTCCAGCAGCGATTCTTTTTCTTTTAATTCAGCTCTTTTTTTCAGCATATTTGTCAACAAGTTTTGCTCTTTTTAACATCTCTTGCGATCATTGACTTTTTTTCGCCATCTACTTTAACCTCCCTACAATTACTTTCTTGAAAGGCATTCCAAAAAGCCTTTAGTAATGCTCTTCCTTCTTCATCTGTTTTTTTGCAGAAGAAACCATAGTGATAGACATTCCTAAAAAGTTTTTTTCAACTTTGTCAAAAATCTATTTCAGGAAATACTAATTGGTCTCTCAATCCTACTGAATAATTTCCTCTTCCATCAAATGAGTCACTTGGAACTCCTTCGAAGTCTCTAACTCTTGGAAGAACTACGTTTACTAATCTATCTAAGAAATCATACATTCTTTCTTTTCTTAAAGTAACTTTTTGCACCAATAGGCATTCCTTCTCTTAATTTGAAACCAGCTTCAGATTTTTTTAGCTTTTCTCAATAATGGTTTTTTTGTCCAGTGATTAAAGTTAAATCAGCCATAGCAGCATCTATTAATTTAGAGTTTTGAGTAGCTTCTCCAACTCCCATATTAACTATGATCTTTTCTAGTTTAGGACAATCCATGATATTTTTTTAATTTCTAATTCTTTCATTAATTTAGGAACCACTACTTCATTATAGAATTTGTGGTATCTTGAAACATATTTATCCACTTATGCTTTCCTCCTTTCTTATATTATTTCTCCAGATTTTTTTGAAACTCTTACTTTTTTTCCATCTCTAACTTCATATCCAACTCTTGTTGGTTGTTTAGTCTTTTTCATCAAACAGCATAACTTTTTGATGAGAAGATTGCAGCTTCTTTTTCTACAACTCCACCTTGTGGGTTCACTTGAGATGGCTTTTAAATGTTTTGTTACTATATTTATACCTTCTACGATTATTTTTTTCCTTTTTTTAGGGAAAAACTCTTAGAACTTTACCTGTTTTTCTTTTTATCTTTTCCAGATATTACATAAACTATATCTCCAGTTTTTTTACATGTAATGATTCAGGAACAAATTTAATTTTAGGTCTAGCCATGTTTCTTATAAGCCTCCTCTCTCATTATATAACTTCTATTGCTAGAGATAAGATTTTCATAAAGTTTTTTTCGCTCTTAATTCTCTTGCAACTGGTCCAAATATTCTTGTTGCTTTTTGGTTCGTTGTTATTATTAATTACAACTCCAGCATTATCATCGAATTTTTATGTATGAACCATCGTCTCTTCTAGTTTCTTTTTCTTGTTCTTACTATAACAGCCTTTACTACATCTCCCTTTTTTTAACGTTACCACCAGGGATAGCTTCTTTAACTGATGCCACAACAATGTCACCAATTCTTCCAAATCTCTTTTTAGATCCGCCTAAAAACTCTTATTACCATAAGTTTTTTTAGCCCCTGAGTTATCAGCAACATTAAGGATAGTTTGTTGTTGTACCATTAAAAATATCCTCCTCTCACTAAATGTGATTATCTTGCCTTTTCTATGATTTCTACTAGTCTCCAATTTTTATCCTTAGATAAACGTCTAGTTTCCATTATTCTTACTTTATCTCCTACTTGAGCTACATTTTCTTCATCATGAGCTTTAAATTTAGTAGTTCTTTTTACTCTTTTCTTGTATATAGGATGAAGTATCATTGTTTCTATAGCAACAACTATAGTTTTTTTCCATTTTGTCAGAAACAACTATTCCTTCTCTTACTTTTTCTTTCGTTTCTCAAGATTAACCTCCTCTTTATATATTAAAGAAATTATTATCTTTCATTTAAGATAGTGTTGATTCTTGCAATTTCTCTTCTAACTTCTCTTATTTTAGCTGTATTAGTTAGTTGACCCTAATGAAAGTTGGAACTTCAAGTTGAATAATTCTTCTTTTAGCTCTTTACACTTAACAACTAGGTCTTCACTAGTCATTTCTCTTATTTCTTTAGCTCTCATTAGTTTTTCACCACCATTTTCTTTTTCTTCTCTTTTAACAACTTTACATCTGATTGGTAATTTCATAGCTGCTTTTTCTTAAAGCTGCTTTTAGCTTTTTTTCTTCAGTTACTCCTGAAACTTCGAATAATATTCTTCCAGGTCTTACTACTGATACCCAACCTTCAACGTTTCCTTTACCTTTACCCATTCTCACTCCAGCAGGTCTTGCTGTGATTGGTTTGTCAGGAATATTCTTATATATGTTTTCCTTCTCTTTTTAAATGTTCTGTTGATAGCAACCCTGACAAGATTCTATTTGTCTGTTTGTTATCCAAGATGGTTCAAGAGCTTGTAATCCATAATCTCCAAAAAGCAACAAAGTTACCTTTTATGAGCTGCCCCTTTCATTCTACCTCTGAACATTTTTTTCTGTGTTTTGTTCTCTTTGGCATCAACATAATTAAGCTTCCCTCCTTCTTTCTTACTAGGAAGAACTTCACCATGGAATATCCATACTTTAATTCCTAAAGCTCCGTAAGTTGTGTGAGCTGTTGCTACTGCATAATCTATGTCTGCTCTTAATGTATGTAAAGGAACTTTTCCTTCAACTGCCCATTCAGATCTAGCAATTTCAGCACCATTTAATCTTCCTGAAATCATTACTTTTTATACCTTTTAACTTCTGGAGATTTCATAGATCTTGATATAGCTTGAGTCATAGCTTTTTTTGTAAGCTATTCTCTTTTTCAATTTGAGCAGCTATCGATTCTGCAACTAATACAGCATCTCCATTTAAGTCTTTTTATTTCTTGTACTTTAACAGTTACTTTTTTTAGCTGTTAATTTTTCAAGTTTTAGCTCTAAGTGCATCTATTTCAGCACCTTTTCTTCCAATTATTAATCCTGCTTTTTTCCAGTATGTATATGTACAACTACTTGTGAAGGAGATGTTCTTTCGATTCTTACCTTAGAAATCCCTGTATGGAAGTAGTTTTTTTCTTTATAAATTCTTTTTATTTGCACATCTTCATGGAAGTATTTTACATACTCTTTTTTTATCTAGCATACCAATTAGAATCCCAAGCTCTTGTAATTCCAAGTCTTAGTCCTCTAGGGTCTACTTTTTTTGTCCCACAGTTTTACCTCCTTAATCTTATTTTTTTCAGATACTGCCACTGTTATATGAGCTGTTGGTTTTCTGATTATATCAGCTCTTCCCATTGCTCTTGGCATAACTCTTTTTTTAAAACTGGTCCTTGATTTATCATTATAGTTGACACTACTAATTTTTTTCTTCATCCATTTTGAAGTTATTTGTTGCATTTGCTACTGCTGACATCAAAGTTTTCTTTATAATTCTAGCAGCTTTTTTTATTTGTAAATTCTAGAATATCTATCGCATCTAGTGCTGATTTACCTCTCACTAAGTCAGCTACTAATCTAGCTTTTCTAGGAGATAGTCTTACGAATCTAGTTATTGCTTTAGCTTCCACTAGTCCATCCTCCTTCTTTTTAATGAATTTTATTTTTTTCTTCTTATCTACACCATGTCCATGATATGTTCTAGTTGGTGCAAATTCTCCTAATTTATGTCCCTACCATTTGTTCAGTTACGTGAACTGGGATATGTTTTTTTCCATTATATACTCCAAAAAGTTAATCCTATAAAAATTTGGGAATATTGTAGATCTTCTTGACCAAGTTTTTGATAACAGCTTTGTTGTTGTTAGAAGCAACTGCTTTCTTCAACTTTAGCCATTAAATGATGGTCACAAAAAGGTCCTTTTTTTAATGATCTTGCCATTACTAATTAGCCTCCTCTCGCAAATTATTTTTTTCGTTTCTTCTTCTTACGATAAATTTGTCAGAAGTCTTTCTACCTCTTGTTTTAATACCAAGTGCTGGTTTTCCCCAAGGTGTTAAAGGTGATTTTCTTCCAACTGAGTTCTTTCCTTCTCCTCCACCATGTGGGTGATCTACTGGGTTCATTACAGCTCCTCTTACGTGAGGTCTTTTTCCCATGTGTCTAGCTCTTCCAGCTTTACCGATACTTACTAAGTTGTGTTCTGAATTTCCAACTTCTCCAACAGTTGCCATACATTCACCATGTATTAATCTTAATTCTCCTGAAGGTAATTCAACGTGGCAGTAAGTTCCTTCTTTAGCTACAAGTCTTGCAGCAGTTCCAGCAGATCTTACTAATTGTCCACCTTTACCTTTTTGAAGTTCTACGTTGTGAATTTGAACCCCAACTGGCATATCTTTTAATTTAAGTGCATTTCCAGGTTTGATATCAGCTTTGCTTCCAGCAGAAACTATATCTCCTTTTTTAAGCCCTTTAGGAGCTAGTATATATCTTTTTTTCTCCATCAAAATAGAATAATAAAGCGATATTTGCTGATCTGTTAGGGATCATATTCTATTGTTGCAACTCTTGCAGGAACATCTAATTTATTTCTTTTGAAATCTATAATTCTGTATAATCTTTTTGTGTCCTTTTTTTGTCTGTCTCTACAAGTTCTGTGACCATAATTATCTCTACCATACGCTGATTTTTAGAGGTACAGTTAAAGATTTTTCAGGTCTTACTTTTATCTAATTCATCATTTACTATTCTAGACATATGTCTAGTACCATTAGTAATTGGTTTCATTTTTTTCTAATAGCCATTTTTTTATTTTCCTCCATTGACCTATATATATCTTTAAGCTTCTTATACTTCTTTGAAGTAAGTTATTGTGTCTTCTTTAGCTAATTTAACAATTGCTTTTTTTCTTAGCTTGAGTCTTATAAAGTCTCATACCATGTCTTTTTAGTAATTGGTTTTTTTGTTTATTGTAGCTACATCTTCAACTTTTACATTGAATATAGTTTCTATAGCTTTTTTTATTTCTATTTTATTAGCTTTTGGATGTACTTCAAAAGTATACTTATTGTATTCTTTTCTTAAAAAGTTCTGTTTTTCTGTAACAACAGGCTTTTTGATTATATCATAAACATTCATTATCCTAGTACCTCCTCTACAACAGCTAATGCTTCTTTTGTAAGAATTACTTTTTCTTGTTTTTAGTAACCAGTAAACACCAATTTCATTTGGTTGTAAAAATTACTGCGTTTTTCTAAGTTTCTTGCTGACAAGTATAAATTGTAATCTTTTATTAAATCTCCTACTACGAATAGTTGTTTTTTTGTTTTTGCATCAACTTTATTTACTAAATTTACTATCACTTTTTGTTTTTAGGTGTGTCTATTCCTTCATAGTCTAACACTAATACATTTCCAGCTGCTACCTTTGCAGATAAAGCTGATCTTAATGCTAGATTTCTAACTTTTTTTATTAACTTTCTTTTCATATGATCTTGGATGAGGACCAAATGTAACTCCTCCACCTACCATATGAGGCGCTCTTATTGAACCTTGTCTTGCTCTACCAGTACCTTTTTTTGTTTGAAAGGTTTTTCTTCCTCCACCTCTAACCATTGCTCTAGTCTTAGTAGAAGCTGTACCTTGTCTAGCAGCTGCTAATTCAGCAGTAAGTACTTCATGAAGAACTACTTTATTTGGCTCAATCCCAAACACTGCATCATTAACTTCAAGAGTACCAGTTTGATCTCCTGCTAAGTTATATACGTTTAAAACTGCCATTGTTTTCCTCCTCTTTCTACTATCCTATTACTTTCTTCACAGCTGGTTTAATTACTAAATAACTGTTTTTTTAGCTCCAGGAACTGCTCCTTTTTATTAAAAAAGTAAGTTGTGTTCAACATCAACTTTAACTACTTTTAAGTTTTGAACTGTTACTGTTGCGTTTCCGTGTTGTCCTGCCATTCTTTTACCTTTTAGAACTTTACCAGGCCAACTTGACATCCCTATTGATCCACCAAGTCTGTGGTTTCTTGAAACCCCGTGTGAAGCTCTATTTCCACCAAATCCGTGTCTTTTTCATAACACCAGATGTTCCTTTACCTTTTTGAAGTTCCTGTGATATCTACATATCCAACTTCTGCTAGAACATCAACTTTGATTTCTTGTCCTAATTCATATCCTTCAACTGTTTCAACAGCTAATTCTCTAACGAATCTTTGAGGTTTTAACCCCAGCTTTGTTGAATATTCCCATTAAAGGTTTTTGTAGTATTTTTTTCTTTCTTTTCATCAAATCCTAATTGTAGTGCTACATATCCATCTTTTTCTTCAGTTTTCTTTTTGAAGAACAAAGTTAGGACCAGCTTCTACAACTGTTACTGGAACGAATTTTTCCATCTTCAAAAAAATTTGAGTCATTCCAATTTTTCTTTCCTAAAAATTCCAGACATTTTTTTAACCTCCATCAAATAATATATTGGTTGATACAACCTACCCTTGTGGTTCTATTTTTTTACCGCAAGAATAAAAATCAACTTGTACTATTCTGTAAGTATGATGCTTACGCATCATCTCCCATAAATAAATACCAAGAATAGAATTAAACTTGTTTAATTTCTATTCCTACACCAGCTGGTAAGTGAACTGATGTTAACGAACTAATAGCCTTATCTGTAGAATTTACTAATTCTATCATTCTTCTGTGCACTCTCATTTCGAATTGCTCTCTTGAATCTTTATTAACATGCACTCGATCTTAAAAACTGTATACTTTCTGATTTTTTTGTAGGTAAAGGCATAGGCCCTGCTACAGTAGCTCCACTTTTTCTTTGCAGCCTCAGCTATTCTTTTTGCTGATTCATCAAGTAAAAGTATAATCGTATGCTTTTTAAATAGATTCTTAATTTGTTAGAAGCCATTTATATATTGCACCTCCTTTAAATTAACTACATAAGATAATTCTTATGCACTCTAAAGAGTATATCACAACTTTTTTTAAAAAAATCAAAGATTTTTTTAAAAATATTAAAAAAATTTTTTTATATTTGATATCTCTATCAATTTTTTTATGTACTCTTTCTCAGGTTTAAAAAAATATTTTTTTTCTTTTTTTTATAACTCAAAAAAAGTCAGTTATAATTTTAAATTTACAACTGACTTTTTGTATATATTAGATAGGTAATTTATGAATAATTATAGAGAAAATAACCATACATAGAGTTGCAAGTGGTTGTGTAGCTCCATAAGATATTGCTGGTTCATCAGAATCTAGTGCATCTATAGCTGCTCCTAAACCTGGTGCTGATGTCATTCCACCTGTTATAGCTCCTGATAATAGAGTCCAGTTTACATGGAAAAACATAGTGTCCTAACAAGAATCCAAATAGAACAGATAAAATAGCTACAAGTGCTGAAACAACTGCTATCATAATTCCATCTCCAGTAACAGCTTCAACAACACGGAAACCATAGTTTAATCCTGTTCCTGCTAAGAAAAATTGATAAGAAATATGTTCTCATTTTTTTCCTAAAACAACAGAATCCATACGGAAGTTGATAGGTCCAATTTTTTTCCAATAGATCCTAAAAATCAATGCAACTATGATTGCTCCACCAATACTTCCTAATGAAAATGTTCCTAGAGGTCCCATTGCAATTTTAATACTTCCTAAAAAAATATCCTAAGAATGCTGCTATTGAGAAACCTACGAAGTCCATTTTTAACTTCTGGGAATAGTATTTTTTTCTGAATCTTTAACATTGCTTAAATCTATTTTCTTTTTGAGCAAAGTATTTTTTTCTTTTTCTTTTTCAACATCAAATCTAAACATTCTTGGAATGAAAATTAATACCTAAAATTAAGAATAATACTCCAAATGGATATCCAATTGAGTGTCCTACTCCAACCCCAGCTTTTTGCTTCAGTTACATATATTTCTGTATCTTCTGCTGATAGACTTGTTGTGTTTTCAACTGTCATTTTTTTCTGGAATTGCTTCATTTTTTTAATTTTGCATCTCTTTCTTTTGCATTATTAATTATAGCTAATATCTTTACTTTTTGTTCCTTCATCAAGATTTTCAAAAATTAGCTGCCGAATGTTTTGATTCAGATTCTGAAGATTCAGTTGCTGCTGCAAGTCCTGCTGAACTTGTTAAAGCTCCAGTATAAGTTCCTGTTATTTGATATGGACTCATATTCTTTAATGCTTTTGAAAAACCATAAGATGCTACTGCACCAACAAATGGAATAAATATAGCTAAAGATTACAAATTGTTTTTCCAAACTTTAGTAATAGCATATTTCATATCTTTAGCTGCTAAAAAGCCCTGTTCCAACTATGAAAAATAAGTAGTGATAAATTCATTATAGAGCTATCTATAATATTTCCCTTTAGTACATTTTTGGGCTTTTTGTAAAAAAATTTACTACCTTCTGGAATTGTTACTGCATACTTTGTTAGAAAAATATCCAACAAACAGACCAATGAATAAAGTTCCAGTAATTCCAAAATTAAATTTCTTAAACTTTATGTCTCCAAATAGGTTTCCTAAAGTCATAGTGAAAAAAATAATAAAACTAATGAATTAAAAAAATAAAAACCGACCAAATCGAAAATGCATAAAAAAATCCCTCCTTAAGTAAAAAAATTTAAATTTGTTATATATTATCACATTTTTTTCAATAATTTCAAAACTTTTTTTATTTGCAAAAATTAATAATTTGCTGTTTTTTTATTCTACTATATCAAAAAAATATTTGTTATAAAAATCTAACAATTTTTATTGTTATCAAAATTAAGAAAAAAATAAAAAAATTATATTTTATTATAAAAAAATTTTTTTTTAATTTATTGAAAAATAAAAAAACTGATTGAAGTTTTCACTCCAATCAGCTTTTTATAATTTAAGTTTTTAAAATTAGAATATAACTCTTAGTCCTAATCCACCTCTAATATTTTTTTAGCTTTTTGTATCATAACCTACATTTCCAGTTACTCCGACTCTTTGGTTATCTACACCGATATTAAGGTCTGTTTTAACATTTCCTCTTCTATCTTCTTTTTCACCACGGATATTAAAGTAATCAGCACTTGTTCCAGCAACTCTTGCTTTATTCTTTCCATTTGCGACTCTTCCTAACTCATTTTCATAAGCTATTGTTACAGCAGCTCTCAAGGCTTTTATTTCCTAGGTAAAGTTTATATGCCAATTCTGTTCCTATTTCTGGTCTTACAGATAAGTAGTCATTTGATTTAACTTCTAACTTCATTTCCCCAGATTTTTCTCTTTTATCTTAGATACTCTTCCATATTCAACTTTTCAATGCTCCATAAGGTCTTACTGAAAGTCCTTCACTCAATCTAAATTCTTTTTCCTACTTCATTTTCTAACTCCCTACTCCATAAGTGTTGTATTTAGATTTTGCATTGAATACTTCATCAACTACTAAGAATTTTCTATGCATTTTATTATATCCAGCAAAAATATCTCCAGATATTGTCCAATTTAAACTATTGTTATAATCAAATGGAATTGATTTAAAGATACCAACTTTTTCCTTGTAATTGCTCTTCTTTTAGAATTTTCCAATATCTTTAAACTTAAATTTGTTATGAACTATACCTGCATACCAACCTGTTGATTCACCAAGTCTTACAGTTTCATCTTCATGAACATAAGCTACTCCATAAGCATTATTTCTTTATAGTCTATTATACCAGCTGTATCAGTCTTTGTACTCTCCACTCATTCCAAAAAGTTTTTTTACCTTATTAGAATCTTTTAGATGGGTTAGACCAAGAATTTCTTAAATAAGAGAATTCTTTATCTAATATTTTTCCAGTTGCTTGTATTCTTTGTTGAGTATTAGCATATTGGTGTCCCATCATTTCATCATAAGCTTTGAGTCAATACTGCATCTTCATTTTTTTACCTATACCATCCAATTTAGTAAATAATCTCTTTTCAGCTGAACCAAGAGGATTCTTATCGTATCTTTGTTCCAGTCCATCTGTAAAGTTATATACATTATCTTCAGGATTTTACAGTACGTCTTATAATCTATTTTACTCATTGCTATACCTACAATTTGTCCATAGTTATCTAGTACTGGTGTAGCTATCCCAAGTTAATGAACCAGCCATAGCTGTTATTTTATAATTTCTTCCTTGAATTTGATCTAAGAAAGGTTTAATTACATTTCCACTTACTACCCATTCTTTCTTATTAGTTTTTTTCTGAGAATTCAGTACCAATAATCAATTGACTGTTTACAGGTGGAGTTACTCCATCAAAAAGTAACAGGTTTTGTTCTTCCTAATGTATCCACATAGAATCCTATATCAGACATTCCTAGATTTGGTTGATTACCAATTAATTTATTAATCTTTTTCTACTTCACTATCTGATACTGGTACTCCATTTCTTGTAAATGTAGCCTTACCATTTTTTACAGTAATTTTAACTCCTTGATAATCCTTATCAGTTCCAGAAGCTTGCCCTAATTCATGTCCTTTAGGATCTGTACTAATCAGATTAGCATTAATTTGTCTTTCTAACTCAGCTATATCTGCTGGTGTCAGATCTTTCCAGCTAATTGCTGTACCTCCTGTACCTCTTACTCTGATTTCTCCATAGTTTTTAATTACTGCTCTTCTTATTAAGTTTCCATTAGCATCTGTTTTTCCTCTGATTATAACTCCTGTACTATTATCAGCATCAATGTAGATTTTTCCTGTTGCTTCATTTATAAGAGTTGAACCATTCATTACAGCGACACCAACAAGTCCTGTTACATTGTCATTTATTTTTCCATTTCTTCCAGCATAAGAATCTGTTGTTTTTATAATTCCAGAGTTTACAAAAGTAGCTCCTTCATCAACATAAACTCCTGTTAAACTTCCAATTTTATTAGTTGCTGTAGCCTTTACTTCCATCTAATAAGATTTTTCCTTTGTTTTCTACAACAGTTCCAACACCTGCTCCATACATACCTATAGATTTATTGTCAGATACTCTGATTTCTCCTCCAGTTTCATTTATGATATGTCCGCCATTGTCAGCAGCCATTCCTATACCATAAACAATTTTCTTAGAATCAGAATATGGTTTTCCTGTTGCTGGATCTATATCATCAGTAGGTCCTACAAGAATTTTTCCTTTATTTGTTGCTGTTCCTGCTGGGGTATAAATTCCTATATTTCCTTTTTCCTGTTGAGAAGTTTATTGTTCCATTATTCAATAACTCTCCTCCATTTTTTTAACATAGAATCCCTATTAAATGATCTGAGTTATTTGAGTTAATAGTTTCTATTATTAGTAATATTAGCCTTTCCATTAGAATATAGGAATACACTATCATTTCCTAAATTTACAGGTCCTGCATTTGTATTAGTATAAACATTTGTTTTAGTTTGGAGCTAGTATTATTTAATATGAAATCCATAAGATTTTTTTCTCCAACTGTAATCTTAGAAGCTTGATCAACAACTTTTGCTCCATTTACTGCATATACTCCAGTAGGTTCAGTGTCTTTTTGCTGTTGCCACATGCTTATCAATATCTAGTTCTCCATTTTTACAGTAAGTGTTTCCACCTTCTTTATAGATTCCTATAGCTTGGTCTTTAACATGGATTTTTTTCCACCATTCATTTCAACATTTGAAGGAGTTTTTAGAATAGATACCTATTGATTTTTTTCTCCGACTTCTATTGTTCCTGATGTATGTTTTTATATTAGAAGTTCCTTCAGCTGTATAGATACCAATAGTTGGTTCTTGTGAATTTGCTGAATCAGCTATATTTATATTAGCTTTATTTTCAAAAGCTTTGTCCGCCTCTTAAAGAATACTCCTAATGTTTTCTTACCAGATAATGTTAATTCACCAATATTAGTAACTTCTTTTAGTATTATCTGCATTAGAATAAATTCCAACTGATTCTTTTTCCACTTAAAGAAATCTTTACTAGTATTTGTGAAAATTAGCATCTTTTTGCCACTATTCCTCTAGCTCATCCTTTTGTTCCTTCTATTGATACAGCTAGTTGAAACAAAGTTAGGGCTTGTATTTTCTAAAGTAAATTCCAGTAGAATCTTTTTCCTAATTTGATTTGTTTTGTACACCAGTTAATTGAGAATTTCCACTGATATATGCTCCAGTATATCCATCTGCAACATCTATATCAACTTTAGTTTCCTCCACCATCTAGTTTAGCAGTACTATCTTTTAAATATAACATAGTATTTTTGTGTTGCTCCTAGATTTCCTAACTTTAGAAATAAAAATTAGATTTTTCTAAATATGCTAGTACTCCTTTATTTGAGAAGTTTACTGTTCCATCAGCAGTAATATTTGAGTTTTTACCATAGAAAGCTATTCCATCATTTCCAACTCTTACTGCTGAAGTAGTAGTTAAGTTTGTATTTTCAGCATACATTGCAACTGCTGGATAATTCTTTTCATTAGTAGTACCTTTATTTTCTACTATCTTATCTCCTACTGTTATATCTCCTGTATTTACTACAGTATTTCTATCTGTATTAGTTGTTCCCTTTCCTTTACTATATAAACCAACTGCTCCATTTCCTAATGTAATCTTAGTAGCTGTTGTCATATTTAAAATTTTATAGTTTGCTGGAACACTATGCTTTTTGTTTCTTTAGTAGTTTCCTATCAACTGCTCCATTTATAGCATAGATACCAACATTTTTTTGTAGCTCCAGATGTAGAAGTTATTTGTGATCCCTTTATCATTTGTAACAGTTTCAGCATTTATCAAATACATTCCTGTTGATTGATCTCCCAAACTAATTTTAGAAGCTGCTGTTGTTTTTTTACTTCTAATTTATTTAGGATCATAGTTCCTGTCAGGGACTCCATCATATTTTCTAGTGTCTTTTGTCATAGAAACCATAGATGGCTGTTGAATTCTTTACCAACATTAATAGTTCCATTATTTTTTTAGCTCTTGCAGAATTTACATAAATAGCTGTTGATTTATCTGCAATAGTAAAATCAATAGTACCATTGTTTACAGCTTCAAAGTTTCCTTCATCCCAAGTAAGAGGTGCTGGTGCAGTTGGATTCTTAACTCCTTCTGCCATAAGTCCTATATTTTCTTTAGCAATATGATGAGAACCATCATTTTGAGATCTAACTGTTCCTCCAGCTGCTACATAAGTTTCTCCATTTATAACATGTGATAAAAACCATTCTAGGATTTAATTGTTTTAGATCCTGCAGCTATAGGTACTTTTCCTTCTTCAGAACGAACTTCTTCCGCTTGGTTTCCATTATTTTTTTAAAAATTCCATCCTGTTGTAATTGCAGTAGAACCTTTCTTTGAATAGATTCCTACACCTTTAATATTATTTCCAATTAATTCAACTGTTGCATATTTAGCATCAATTGTTGTACCTTCAGAGGCAATAACTCCTACTCCTCCTGTTCCTTTTTAATTTAATTGTACTTCCAGTAATAGTAACTTTTTCCAGCATTTGCTCCTTCTTTTTGCAGTTATGAAAACACCTGTTCCTGCTGTTGTTTCCATCTCCTGCTTCTATAGTTCCAATATAGTTAATATGACTGTCTTTATCAGCATAAATTCCTACTCCATCAGCTCCAACTTTAATTGGAGTTGCTATATTATATGCAGTTCCAGTAGGGATCTCCTTGTGCCTTAGCATAAATACCTATTGCATATTTTGGTGCTGTCGTATTAACTCCTACACTATTTCCTACTGTAATTCCCTTACTATAGTTTGCAATATCTGTATTTCCATCTAAGAATAATCCTATTATTCCATTTCCAGTTGCTCCATCTAGAGTATAGTTTAATTCAGGTGTATTTCCATCAATTTTTAGCTTCATTAGAAGTTTTTTTCCTTTTAGATATACCCCTACTCCATATCCTTCAACCTTTTCCAATTTTAGCTCCTGCTAATGCACTATAATCTTTAGTTGTTGCATTTTTTTACCATTTACATAATAAGCAACTCTATTTTTGATTTACTTTTCCTAAAGTTAATTACAGCACTAGCAGTATCCGCTACTTTACCACCTTCTGATATATATACAGCAGAAGAACCATCACTATCATTTTGTATCTTTTAATTTGATAGTTCCTACTTTAGAAACAGTTGACTTAGGAGCATAGATTCCTGCTGAACTTTTTACTATTGATATTAATAGTTCCTGCATTATGTAAATCAACATCTGCTAGATTTCCTGTTTTGTTTTCAGCATACATTCCTACTGATTCTTTTGTCCCTATATTAATAGTTCCTGTATTTTTTACACTAGCTTTCTTACCAGTTGTTCCTTGTGCAAACATTCCTATCAATGATGTATAATCTTTTTCCAGTTTGGATTTTCTAAAGATATTGTTCCAGCATTATGAGCTGAGTATGTATTTCCATTATCTTTAGCAAAAATTCCTACTGATTGTGGTGCTAATAATTTAATTATTCCAGTAATAGATGCATTTGTTCCTTTTGCTGTATCATCAGCTACAAATATTCCTACTCCACTTTCACCTTCTATGTTTATAGCTTTCTTGTTTGTAACTTCACCATCATTTTTGAGCAAACATTCCAACTGATTCTTTTGTTTTAACAGTCTATAGTTCCAGCATTAATTCCTGTTGACTTTTTTTATTAGCAAGTATACCTATATTTTTTTCATTATCAGTTGCTGTTGTAGAAGATAATGTAATAGTTCCAGTATTTTCTGCTGTTACATTTGTCTTTTGTCAACATTTGTAGAGTCATTTAGTTACCATCATTCCTGCTGATTTCTTTTACCAGTAACATTTATACTTTCCACTATTCTTTAATGCTAAATTATATGTACTTCCTGTTGTTGTTTTCATCTACTATTCCTAACATACCTGCTGAACTCTTCAGCTGAGATAGTTATATTATTTGTATTTTTTTTATATCTCCTTTGTTACCCTAACATACCTGCTGAGCTTTTTCTTAGAGCAGTTATAGCTCTTTTATTAACTGCAGATATATTAGTAGCTGCTGAATAAATTCCAACTGATGACTCTTCTCCAATGTGATAGTTCATCTGTATCATTAGTTATATTTGAACTATTTTTGTCCAAATATCCTGTTGAATTTTTTTCCATCTAATTTTATAGTCTTTTTCATTTGTTACAGTTGAATTATCTCCAGCCATACCAACAATATATTCTTCAGTTCCTATAATTTTTCTTTTGGTTTATTACTGTTGAACTTGCTGCTCCAAACATTCCTGTTGAATATTTTTGTTCCTAATTTTATTTCTCCAGTATTAGTTCCTGTTGAGGCATTTACAGCTATTCCTACTAAACCTGTAGCTGTACCAGTTCGAACTGCTGTTTTAGTTTTCTATTGTTCCAGCATTTGTTACTGTTGAACTTGTTTTTCTCCAAACATTCCTGTTGAAGTTTTAATCCATTTAGAATTTATTTCTCCACTATTAGCATTTGTTGCTGTTGAAGCATCTACAGCCATTCCTACAGCATTTTTTTCTTTAGTCTCCGTCAATAGTTTCCACTTATTTGTTAAATGTTGAACTAGCTACTCCATTCATTCCTGTTGAATATTCTGTTCCTAATGTTATATTTTCCTGCACTCATTTAGTTCCTGTCTGAAGCACTTTAAAGCTATTCCTACTAGACCATCTGTATCAGTTGCTGGAGTTACACCTTGATGTTTTCTATTACTTCCTGTATTGCTAACTAGTGAACCAGCCTTTCCTATAATACCAGCTGTTTTTACAGCAGTTAGAAGTATTCCACCTGTTGTTCCTGCTCCAGTATTTGTTACTTTAGCCTTTTCAGCTAATATACCAGCTGAACTTGTTTTCTTTACATTAATAAAACCGCTGTTTGTTACATCTGAATTATCTCTAGCTCCACCATCATTTTTAGCATAGATTCCCACTGATTTTGTTTGATCTACATTAATAGTTCCACTATTTGTTGTAATTAATTTCCCTGTTCCACTATCAATTAAACTATAGATAGCAGCTGATTTTTCAGGTAGTGTACTTGGAGCTGGAGTTGCATTAGTTAAAGATATTGTTCCATCATTGCTAACTGTTATATCATCTTTTCCAGCTATTTCAGCATAAATTCCTACTGAACTTCCTTCTTGTGCTATTATTGTTGCTCCATTACTATTTGTTACATTTCCATTTACAGAAGAAATGCCTGTTGAATTAGCTTTTTCTAAAGTAATAGATCCAGTATTTGTTACTGCTCCACCTGTACTTGAAATTCCTGTGTTAGAAGTTGTTTTTCATAGTAATAGTTCCACTATTTGATGCAGTTGAATCTTTGTCAACTGAAATACCAACTAAATCTGTTCCTGTATTTCCTTCTATTCTTCCTGAATTTATAACTTTCTGATTCATTTGTTGCTAAAAATTCCTGCTGAACCTGTTCCAGATATTTCTATCCCTTCTGTTCCTGTTCCACTATTTGTTATTTTAGATTTGTTACCTATAATTCCAACTGATTTTATTCCAGTCATTTTTAATTAATCCACTACTTAATACTTCTGATTGTCCCATTACCTGTCACTTTCATTTTTTGCGAAATATTCCTGCTGACTCATCTTGAGCAACTTTCAATAGTTCCAGTGTTTTTAGTAGTTAACTTTCCACTTTCTATTAAAGAATACATTCCTGCTGATTTTCCAGTCTCCATCAGCTACAATTTCTATTTGTTTCCTTCATTTTTTTGATGTTTTTTTGCATCTGTTGCTATCTGTTTGTCATCTTTGCATACATACCTGCTGATTCTTTCTTTTATTTACAGTTTATTTTCAGATGTTGTTGCTGAGTTTGTTAAATCAGAATCTTCACCATACATTCCTGCTGATGAAACCCCACCTAAACCTATTTTACTCAGTGTTTATTAAAGTAGAACCCAATAAGCCCCTAACATTCCAACTGCATTTTTTGATTATCCATTGTAATAGTTGCAATGTTGTACTTTTTCAGTATTTTTTTAGCAGTTTCGATTTTGCATAAATTCCTATACCCTTTATCAGCTCTAGTAGATTTCTATAGTTCCTTCATTTTCTGCTACTGCTCCACTTTGCATTTGCAATAAGTCCAACATTAGTATCTGTTTCTAATTTTTTTCCCACTTGCAATTTTAACAGTTGCACCATCATTTGCTACTAAAAACAGATGTTGATTCAGCATCTCCATTTGTTATAGTATAGTCTTCATCTAAAGACAGCTTTTTGCACCTGATGTAGCATAAAAATAGGCTTGCTCCTTTATCAAATTGTGTTATTTGCAATTTTATCAGTTGTTCCATTATTCAAATATTTACTCAATGGAACATCCTTAGCTGTAGCTCCATTTAAAAGACCAAAAGTTGAATTTTTAGCTAATTCTAACTGTTAGTTTCTTTCCACTTTCAATCTCAAATGTATTATTAAATTTAGATGCATCTGACGAATATAACCCTACTGCTCCTTCACCTATTGTTAATTTTGAGTTATCTCCAAATTTTACATTAGCATTTCCATCTGAATAAATACCTATTGTTGTTCCTTTATCTGTACCTGTTCCTGTTCCACTGGCAGCTATTTCTATTGGAGCTTTAATATTTAATGTTCCTAATGCATTTTTTTAGCATATACTCCCTACAGCATTTAGTTCCTACACTAATTTTTTTGCATCTGTTCCACTATGTTCAAAAAGTATATTTTCCATCAGCATATACCCCAATATTTCCTTTTCCTTCTGTTTTTTTATTTTTTTTCCTTTGTTTACAAAAAGAAAGATTTGATGCTGTATTTCCAACTAGTGCAACTGCATTAGCAAATTTTTCCTGTTGAAGAAATTGTTCCTTCTTTTTTTCATTAGTGAAAGTTCCTTTTTCTCCATAAAAAAACCCTAAACTAGGAGTTGTTTCTGTATTTCCTGTATTACCAGTTACAGAAATTGTTCCCTTGTTAGAACCTGTTCCATTCTTTTAAAAACATAACCTATTGCTTCTTTACCAGTTACATTAATTTTCAGTATTTTCTTCTAAATTAAGCGCTACTCCATCTAAAAACAGCTCCATAACTTTTTTTGTTCCAGTAACTTCAATTTTAGCAGTTGTTTTTGTTATCAGCATCTGCATCTGTATTATTTTGTATTGTCTTTTTAAAGTGATACTTCCTGTATCTTTTGCATAAAACTCCTGAACTTCCAACTCCACTTACTGTAATCTTACCACTAACTTCTACAGTTTCAGTCCCAACTGTTTTTTTCCACTAGTATTTGTTAATCCATGATCATCTTTTTAGACCATTCAAAACAGGTCTTGTTGGAACTGATGTATAAACTCCAACAGAACTATTTCCAGTTACATTTATAGTACCTCCAGCATAGACACCTTGTATATTATGAAGATGTCCTATACCAATTGAAGAAGTTCCACCTACATTTATAGTACCTGTATTCTTCATATAACTCATATTTTCTTTTTTTGAGCTCTACTTGCAATTTGACCTCCAGCTAATGTAGTAACATTATAATTTGAATAAGTTTTTAGAAGCAACTGCTTTTCCAGAAGCATCCTTATTTTTGAACAGTTAACATTCCAAAACTACCATCATTATTTATATATATCTTCCCACTTGATGCATTGTAGGCTGTCATCATATTTCAAACCTCTTCTATTAGAGGTATTTCCATCTGCATGTGGATTTTCTGGTCTTAATTGAATTCCTGCACTTTTTTTCTGCATTTAAAGTTATCCTTCCTTCATTAATCATTTCTAGTTCTAGTGTTATTTGTAGAAGCATCAAAGTTATTAAAACCAAAAAGCTACCTGATTTTTCTATACCTGCTCCACCATTTCCTATAATTATTCCTGCATTAGTAACTTTTACATTAGCTACAGTATTTATATTATTATATTTACCTCTGTATTTACTCCATAAGCTACATCATCATACCTAGTATGTGTCCCTTGAACGTCTATTCCCACATTTTGAGATTTATTTAGATTTATTGTTCCTTCATATCTAAAATGGAGCATAAGTAGTATTTTTTTCATCAATACCTTCATCAACCATAAATGCACGGCTATTATTTATATTTACATTTACATTTACATTTACTTCATCAAGGTTTTTTTGAATAACCCCAAGTAGATATATAGTTCCTCTAGGTGGATTCAATGAGGAATTTATTGAATCTACTATTTATAGTTGTTCCATTCAGATTCTTATTGTAGTCTCTATTTTGAAAAATTAAGATTACCTTCACTGCTCAATCCTGCTTTTTAGGAAGTATAAAAGTCAACTGGGACTACATTTGGTGCTGTTACATTTATAGTTCCAACACTTCCAGGTGTAGTTATACTTAAAGGTGTAATACTAGGTGGTGTTACATTTATAGATATAGTTTGGTGCTGTAACAGTACCTGGCTTACTGGTTCTACTTTACTAGATGATACTTGGCGCTAGTTGGAGCACTTGGTGCATTGACATTAATTCCAATACTGAAAGCATTTGGTGCATTTGGTGCAGTTATATTTAATGGGACTAATATTAACTGTTTCTATTTTAGGAAGTTTAATTTCAGGAGCTGGCAAAGGTGTATTTACATTAGGTTTTTACAACTGGTGCTTTTATCCCTTCAACCTTAGGTTCCTTTATGTTTAATGGCACAGCTTTTTTATTAACTTCCTTTGGAGAAATACGAGCAAGTATTTCAACTTCATTAGTAGGTTCTTTTAATTTTTAATAAATCTACTAATCCCCAACTTCTACTTCCATTTGTTGATGAATTTATTGCTGTATTTTTTTCAATCTTCACCCCACCACTTGATGTACTACTTACATTTTTCCAAGAAGCTTGCGAATCATTTCCTGGAGTTAATGGAGTTCCTCCTACTTTTTGATTTTCAAGAGTATCCATGGCATTTCTTTCTTTCCAATCCCCTCTTTAAATATTCAGCAGTATAAATGTATTTTTTTAGACTTTATCTCCTCTACCTTTGTATTCTCCTTTTGCTTTTTCATGGAAAATAGTTTGCTCCAAATTGCCATGATGCCCAAGGTGATTTTACTACTTGATCACCCTTGTTCCATCAGTTTGTATTAATTCTAATTTTGAATCTTTTTATTTCTTTTTTTGTTTATCATTCTTCAATTCATTTCAACTTTGTTTTGAACATCTCCAACAGAAGTTTTTTTAATTCTTCTCTTGTTGCTACTTTGAGTAGTTAAAGTTTTCTGTATTAACTTCTTCAGAAAAATGCACTTACCCTAACATTAGAAAAAGAATTGCTAAACCTATGGAATATTTTACTGACTTATATCTTTTTAGCTATCGAACGCAAATCTTTTTCAATCTTTATGTAGATTGTTTCCCATTTTTTTATTTTCCCCTTTTTTACATTTAATGTTAAGATTTATCTATTTTTCAATCTATACCATTCAAAAATATATTTCTTTCAATATTATATGATATTATTTTAATAATTTCAATAAAAAAATATAATATTACATCTGTATATATAAAAAAAGGACTGACTCAAATCAATCCTTTTTCATTTCTTTTATCTTCTATTAGTTCTCATCCAAGGTGGAATATCAATTATCATCATCTGGTTCTTCTCTTTTTTTCTTTCAGACTTCTCTAATTGGTTCACTAGGTTTTTAACTGTTTCCACTTTCTAATGAAATGTTTCATTATTAGTTTCTATTTCATCTTTGAAATTATTTGCCATGATAGTAATTTCAATTTTATCTGAGAATTCAGGTACTATTGTAATTCCAAATAGTACATCTTCTACTTTCTTTCCAGTAGCTTGTCTTATTACTTCAGTAACTGTTTGTGATTCATTTAATCCAACGTCTTCAGAAGTTCTTAAGTTGATAAGTATCTTATCTGCTCCTTGAATAGATTTTTTTCTAGTAATGGAGATTCTAATGCTTTTTTTCAGCAGCTTTTATAGCTCTGTTTTTCTCCTTCACCTTCTCCATATCCTAAAACAGCAATTCCTGAATTTTTTTAATACAGATTTAATATCAGCGAAGTCAAGGTTTATAAATCCTTGTCCTAAAAACTAGATCCACAACAGCTTTTTATACCTATTCTTAAGATATTGTTTGCTTCTTTAAAATGCATTAAGCATAGTTATGTTTTTTTATCTGGTAAATCGAAAAAGTTTATCATTTGGTATGATAACTAAACTGTCTACATTTTGTCTTAAAAAGTTCAATTCCACTTTTCTGAATTTCTTCTTCTTTTTTTCACCTTCAAAAATTGAAAAGGTCTTGTTACAACTGCAACTGTAAGAACATCTAATTCTTTTGCTGCTTTTGCAATAACTGGAGCTGCTCCTGTACCAGTACCTCCACCCATTCCAGCAGTGATGAACAACATATCTGTTCCTTTTTAAAAAGTTCTTGAATTTTTTTCTATATCTTCTTCTGCTGCAAGTCTTCCTATTTCAGGTTCAGCACCTGCTCCTTGCCCTTTTGTTAATTTTTTTCACCAATTTGTAATTTTCTATCAGCTAATGATTTTTTTCTAAATCTTGCTTATCTGTATTAGCTGCTATATATTCTACTCCTGTTACTCCTGAATAAAGCATGTCATTGATGGCATTTCCTCCTCCACCTCCAACACCTATTACCTTTATTTTAACAAGATCTTTTTATTCCTTCTGACATAAATATCCTCCTTACTTTTCAGACTAGAAAAAGTTCTCTTTAGCCATCTTATGAAATCAAACTTTTTTTCTTTTTTTTCTTTTATCTTTGATCTTCTCATCTATTGTTTCTAAAAAAATACATCCACTTTCTTCTCTTTACACTATTATCTCTTTTACTACATCTCTTCTTGTAATTGGTATATTTTCTTCTTTTAGCTCTTTCTGTGCTATCTCTTATATTCTCTTTCCATATCTTCTAAGAATATACCATACCACAGTTGCATCACTATAGAAACTATTTTTTTATACCCTTTTAAAGGTATTGGTAACATCTTTCTGACTAGATATCCTGACCTGATTTGAAACTTTGTTCAGCCACTCCATCTATATCAACAGTTCCTCCTGTTAGAACTATGCCTCTAGCTAAGAGTCCATTGAAACCAGATTCATCAATTGTTTGCAGTTTATAAATTCTACAATATCATCTGTTCTAGCTGCTATAATATCCTTTTATACTTTTTTGTAAAGGTATCTTTTCTTGTACCACACTTTGATTGTTTCATCTGATTCAAATTCTTTATTTTTTTAGTCTTTAATAATATTTCTTCTGCACTCTTCTCTAGGTACTTTTTAATATTATTGATAAATCAGAAACATAGTGTAATTCTCCTAGTGATTTTGTCTTTAGCATAGAGAACTTTACCATTTTTCAGATTATAACGTTTGTTGATCCATAACCAATATCTACATGAGCTACTCCCATTTTTTTCTTGTTTCTTCATCTAAAGTTCCTTTAGCTGAAAGCATATGAATCTAAATATATCTTATCTATATCCACTCCCAAGACCATACAGGACTTCTCTGAAATTTGCTTTTACATAAGCTTCTTCTACATATACAAAGTGTACATCTGCTTGTAATTTCTTTACCAACCATACCTATAGGTTGCTTTTATTATATCTTGGTCCATCAACCTTTTTTTATTATACTTCTTTATAGAGTATCCTAAACTTATCTTCATTTTTCTCCAAAAGATTTGTCTTTTTAGCTTTTTCTTAACAATTTATCCATATCAGATTCTTCAATTATCTTTTTCTAGGAAATGAAAACTCTGACATTTCACTGTTGTTGATCCTACTCTCAGGTCCACCTAAAGCTAGTGAAAGTCTTTGTTATTGGAGATTCAATACTTTCTACTTTTACTTATTGCAGTTCTAATAGCTTCACTCAAAGGCATGTATATCATAAATTTCTGATTTTCTCAATCCATTATGCTTTAACTTTAACATAGTCAGTAATAGCTATTTTTGGTAAAAATCTGAACTCATTTCTCCAATAAGTAACTTTATAGTATTATTACCGATGTCCAGAGCCACTTTTTCTTATTACATCATCTCTCATTTATTATCACCTAAATATTTTTATTATATAGTCATTAAATCTTAAATCTATGTAGTCTATTTTTCCTTTCTTTCGACATATTAAAAATAAAGTTGTTGTGCTATCAAATATCTTTTTGTTCTGTTTTTTTCTTTATTAACTTTCGTCATTTTCTTCTATTCTATTAGTTTTTTTATTTTTAACTCCATCAGTCAATATTATAACAAATTCTTTATCATTTATCTTATATATTTGAGAAATATTTTTTTAAATATTGCTAAATCTGATAGTTTCATTTAAAAAAATTCTGTTATTTCTTTGATTTCATCTTCACTATTTGCCACAATGAAAATGGGCACTTCTTCTACATCTTTTTTTCATTTAAGTAAGCAAATATCTCCCAACTTTATCTACTAAATAAATATTTTTTTCCTATAACTGCATAGTAAGATAAGTCTTTCTCTTTGACATCAATACTAATTTCTCCTAAGGATTTTTTTCGTGATTGTTACATCTTCAACCCTTACATCTTTTTCTAAAAAAATTCTTTTTATTTCATTGCTATCTATATAAATAATATTCTTATTATATAATTTTTTTCACTCAGTTTTGTCAATTCTGGTTGTAACATCTTTTGCACTCTCTTGAATATTCTACTTTATTTATATTAAAGTAATCTAATCTAAAAGAAATTTTGAGGTAACATATATACTAAATACATTATTATATTCAATATCAATAATCTTACTTTCATTAAGTTTCCCCTAATTATTTCAAAAAATGTTTCAACTGTCAATCTAACAACATCATCAAAAAGTATATCCTTGAAGAGTTGCTAAATCAGGAATTAAACTTGTTTTTTTGTCATTCCTGGTGAAGAGTTTACTTCTAAGAAAGTAAAGTTTTCCTTCACTTAGTATAAAAATCACTTCTTGAAATTCCTTTCATTTTAAATTCTTTATGAATTCTTTTCTGCTATTTTCATTGCTTCCTTATATGATTTATCTTCTATTTTTTTGCTGGGAAATTCATGAATTGAACCACCTTTTTGCATATTTTTGAATCGTAGTCATATAGAACATCTGCTTGAGGAATTATTTTTAATACTCCTAAAGCCTTTCCATTTAAAAACTCCAACTGTCAATTCTTCTCCAACAATATAGTCTTCAATTATAGGTTTTTCTAAGTTTTTTTAAGAGCTTCCCCTGCCTCTTCTTTTATTGTTACATAAAAAAATAGTCCTTTACTTGAACCTTCATCAACAGGCTTTTATTATTACTGGAAATCTTTCTATAGAATCTAAATTTCTATATGATTTTTGGCACTCTTATTCCAATATTTTCTGCAATTTGCTTTAGTCTTATTTTTTTATCCATAGTCAAAGCACTTGCAAGTACCCCTGAACCTGTATATTTTTTTCCTAAAATATCTAATACTGCTTGTATCTTACCATTTTCTCCGTTCCCACCATGTAGAACTAAGTATGCTAAGTCATAGTCATTTTCAAGAAAAAGCTGTTACTTGATTATTCTCATCTAGTACAACTCCATATGCATCATAACCTTGTCTTTGTAAACTTTCTAAAACTGCTTCTCCACTTCTTAGAGATATTTCTTTTTTTCTGATGAAGTTCCCCCATAAAAAAACTGCTATTTTCATTTTCTTTCTTTCGCCTCTTATTTAACAATTATTATTTCTTCTTCTAATTTTACCCCAAATTTTTTTCAAATACTGATTTTTTTAACCAAAGTTAAAAATATTTGTAATATCTTCAAATGTAGCTCCACCTAAATTTAATACAAAGTTAGGATGTTTTTTTCTGCTATTTGAGCATTACCTATTATAGTTCCCTTTTAGACCACATTCTGAAATTAATCTCGCTGCGAAGTCACCTTCAGGGATTTTTTTAAATGTACTTCCTAAACTTGGTTTTATCTAAAGGATGTTTACTTTCTCTTAATTCTTTTATTTCTTTTTACTCTAGCTTCATCAAAAGCCATCATCAAATTTAAAAGTTGCACTTAAAAACTAACCAGTTTTTATCTTGAATTTCTGTTTTTTTCTATATGCTACTTTTTAAATCTTCTTTTTTTATTTCTCTTATTTGATGATTTTCATCAAATACTTCTATTGATGCTATTTTTATCAAATATTTCTGTTCCAAAAGCTCCACCATTCATATATACAAGTCCTCCAATAGAACCTGGTATACCAAATAGGCTTTCAATTCCAGAATAATTTTTTTATCTCTCATAAAAATCTGTTAAGTCTTTTTAGGTTTGCACCTGTTTCAACTCTAACTAGATTAGATCCTAAATCTTCTATCTTATTTAATTTTTTTGTACAAACAAAAGTCTTATCCATAAAGTTATCAGTGAATAAAACATTTGTTCCATTTCCTAAAAATAAAAGATATTAGTATTTTCTTCATTCTTATATACATCTATTATTTCTTCTTTTTGATTCAAGTATGATCAGTCTTTTTAGCCTTTTCCTCCGACTCTCATATTTGAATAATTTTTTTCATTTCTTGATTATCAAAAAAATTTTTCATCAGACATTCCTTCCAATTCCTCAGCAATTTCATGAGCTAAAGTTGATATATCTCCGGCTCCCATAAAAAAATATATGTAGAGTCTTTTTTTTTACTCTAGTTACATATCTTTTTACATCTTTCCATTCATTCATAAGTTCCACATTTACTATGATTTATATGTTCTTTTAAAAGTTTCACTTGAAACATTAAACTCATTCTTTTTCTCCAGCTGCATATATAGGTAAAAAGTATTACCTTATCCACATCTGCAAAAAGCATCTTTAAATTCATCTAATAAGAAGTGTACTCTACTGTATCTATGAGGTTGAAATATCGCAACCAATCTTGAACTATCCACACTTTTTTTATAGCTTTTTAAAGTTGCCTTTATTTCAGTTGGATGGTGAGCATAGTCATCAACTATTCTAACTCTCTTAGTTTTACTACCATAACCATTTTCTAATTCTTGATCATATAGTACATCATATCTTCTTTTTGAACCTTTAAATTGATTTAAAAGCTTCTTGAATTTCATCTTTATTAAGTCCAAATTTTTAATGCTAAATAGATTACAGGTAAAGAGTTTTTGTATATTGTGTTCGCCAGGAATGTTTAGAGAAAAATTCTCCTTTTAACTCTTTATTTACATAGACTTCAAAAATAGTTTTTTTCTGTCTACTATTCTGATATTTTTTTAGCATATATATCTGCATTTTCATCTTTTATCGAATATGTTGTTACAGATTTTCCTTCAGGTAATTTTTGAAATTGCATCCATCAAATTTTTAGAGTCCATACATATTATAGATTCCTTTTTGTGTATGTAAGATGAATTCTATAAAAGATTTTTTTTAATATTATCTAAATTTCCATGCACATCTAAATGATCAGCATCTATATTAGTAATTACTGAGTATTCAGGATTCATAAATAAAAATGAGTTATCACTTTCATCTGCCTCAGCTATAAAATATTCACTTTTTCCAGGTCTAGCATTAGATTTTATTTCTGGTAAAATTCCTCCTACAACTATTGTAGGATCTTTTTTTAGCATAACTGCTGAAAGCATAGAAGAAGTTGTAGTCTTTCCATGAGTTCCTGCTATAGCTATACCAGTTTCTCTATTTAGAAAGTTTAGCTAGCAATTCTCCTCTTTTTAAAAATTTTTTTATACCATTTTTCTTTAGCATAAGCATATTCAGGGTTAGTTTCCTTTATAGCTGTTGAAGCTATAACATAGTCAGCTCCCTTTACATTTTCTTCATCATGCTCATTGTAAACAGTTATTCCCATTGATAGAAGTTCTTCTGTTACATAGTTAGAACAGATATCTGCTCCTTTTACGTCATAACCTTTACATTTCATTATTTTTGGCAAGGCCACTCATACCTATACCATTTATTCCAATAAAAATAAATTTTTTTCCATTGCCTTAATTCCTCCAAATATCGAGATATGCTATAAGTTCTTCTGCTGCATTAGGCTTTCTCAATGGTTTTAACCTAATTCTCATCTTTTTCAATTTTTTTCATCATTTCTTATAACTTCAAGAGCTTTTTTTATTGCTTCATCTAGCTCATCTTTTGTATAGACATAAGCTGCATTGTAGTCCTTAAGAACTTTTGCATTTTCATATTGCCCAACCTTTATTGAACCATAAGGAATTATGATTGAAGGTTTTTCAAGTTCTATAAGTTCAGATATTGTCAATGCTCCTGCTCTACATACAACCAAATCAGCTGCAGCCATAATATTTAACATATCATTAAAATAAGGTTCTATTCTATCATTTTCTTTCTTTGTTTTTCAAAACCTTTTTTTAATTCAGTAAAATTATTTCCTGTAGCCCAGTAAATTCTAAGATTTTTTTCAGCACAGATTTTTTTCCCAATACTTCATAATAGTATTATTGATATCTTGTGCTCCCTAAACTTCCACCTGTAATCAATAAAACTTTTTCATTAGGCTCCTACACCTAATTTTTTTTGTCTTTCAGTGGCATATCTCAAATCTTCTATTCCTATTCTTAATGGATTTCCTGTTACTTTAAATCTATCTTGAGATTTAATAGGAATATCATCATAAGTTTTATCAAAGGCAAGAAAAGTCATCTTTGCCATTTTATAAAAATAATCTATTTGCTGAACCTATGTTTACATTTTGTTCTTGCAAATATATTTTTTTTCTAAGTAAAATTGCAGCAATAATTGTAGGTACTGATATGTAATTTCCAAAACCTATAATAGCCTCTGGTTTTTCTTCTTTTTATAATCTTATATGCTCCTCTTATAGCTTTTTAAATATTTTCTTATATTTCTTTAAAACCCTTTAGGAACTGATATATCAAGACCTATAAATCTATGCCCACTTTCTGGAACTATCTCATGTTCCATACGCTCTGTGCTTCCAACAAATACTGCTTCCACACCTTTTTAATTTTAATCTATCTGCAACAGCTAGAGCAGGATATATATGTCCTCCTGTTCCACCTGTTGTAAGAATTACTTTTCTCATTTTGTACACCTACCCAAAAAAATTTTTTTAAAACTAACTCTTTAAAAAAACTTTCCCTCTATGTTCAAAAAGAATTAAATTGATCATAACTTGATGTTGCTGGAGAAAAGTAAGTATCACTTCATCAGAATCTTTTTGTAAATCTCTTTTTCATATCTAGAAGAGAATTTTCTATAGTTTCTAATTTATGAATTTTGCTAGCTTCATAGCCTACTTTCTTCAATTCAGTTTCAATCTTATCTGCTATTACCCCTATTAAATATACTTCTTTTTATATTTTCTTTAATCATTTCTGCCAATGGTGCTAGATCTACTCCCTTATCATAACCACCACAGATTAAGATACTATCTTTATTTGCTTGAATAGCAAATTTTGTAGAATCTACATTTGTTGCCTTTGAGTCATTTATGAATTTTTACATCTCCATAGTTAAAGAACAATTCTGTTCTATGTTCTAAAGGAGTCGCTACCATTAAAAAAACTCTTTTAATTTTTTTCTCTATCTATATTTAAAAATTTCAGCAGTGGCAACCATAAATAAAAGTATTTTCTAAATTATGTATACCCTTTAGACTCAATTTATCTGCTTCAATTATAAAAATCTTTTTCCTACATAAATTTTATTGTCTTCAACATAGACATTTGCTTCTTTAGATTTTGATACAGAAATTCTTTTTTTAGCCTTTTATTTGTTTAGCTCTTTTTTTCGATTTCTACATCATCAATATTTTCTATAAAAATATTGATTTTCATCTTGATTTTTTTGCTATATTAAATTTTTGTATCATAGTATTCATCAAAAACTCTTATATCTTTCTATATGGTCTGGTCCCATGTTGATTATCATAGAGATATATGGTCTAAAAATTTTCAACATTTTCTAATTGGAATGAACTAAGCTCTAAAAGAAACAAAGTCTAAATCTTTTTTTCATGTAATAGAGCTTCAGACAATGATCTTCCAATATTTCCAGCATAGCAAGCTTTTATATCCTGCATGATTTAATAGATCTGATATTTTTCGCTGTAGTTGTACTTTTTCCATTAGTACCAGTAATTGCAATAATTTTTTTGTTTTTTTAAATTCTTTTTCTACCATATAGTTGTATGCAACTTCTATTTCATCTAAGACTTTTAATTCCTCTTTTTTTGAACTTCTTTAACAAAATCATTGTATGGTATTCCAGGACTTTTTAATAAAAAAACTCTATATTATCTAAATGTTGCATAGCTTCTTCAGATGTCATAGCTTTTTTTATCATCAACTAAAAATAACTTCATAACCTTCTGTTTCTAACAGTGCTTTTTGCTCCTGTTCCGCTTATCCCCATTCCATAAATCATTACTTTTTTTCATTATAGTATCCCTCTCATCTTAATTGTTCCTAATGCTATTATTCCAAATATAAGTGTTGCTATCCAAAAATCTTAAAAGTAACTTTTTGACTCTGGTATATTCATCAACTCAAAATGGTGGTGAATAGGTGCCATTTTAAATATTCTTTTTCCTCTTAATTTAAATGAACCAACTTGAAGTATTACTGATAGTGCTTCAAGTACAAATATAAATCCTAAGATTGGTAATAACAATTCTTGTTTTAAGATAATTCCTATAACTCCTAAAAATTCCTCCAAGAGTTAGAGAACCTGTATCTCCCATAAATATTTGTGCTGGATAACAGTTATACCAAAGGAACCCTAGTCCTGCACCTGTTACTGCTGCCAAGAATACAGATAGTTCTCCTGAACCAACAGTATAGAATAAATGCAAGTGAGAACTCAATTCTGTATGTCCTGTAAAGTATGCCACTACTCCCTAAGATAGTTGAACATATTATCATAGGCATTATAGCCAGTCCATCAAGTCCGTCAGTTATATTAACTGCATTTGATGTTCCCATAAGTATAAGTTGAATTAAAAATAAACATTCCTATTGCTCCAATATAATATGGATGAGCACTTATAGGATTTATTACTGAAAAAAATCTATCATAGGTCTACCTGTGAAACCAATATAGTATAGGTACGCCCATACCATTAGTCCTATAGTACCTTGAAACAATAATTTTTTTCTTTCCTGCTAAACCTTTTTTTACTGACAGTAAACTTTCTATAGTCATCAATAAAAACCTATTGCTGCAAACATAAGCATAGAAACTAAAAACAAGTAGAATCAACTTATTTGCTAAGTCATTTATCAATAAACTTGTTAAAAAGTACTGAGGCTATAATCAAAAACTCCACCCATAGTTGGAGTACCTTTTTTTGAAAAAAATGTGAACTAGGTCCATCATCTCTTATTTCTTCACCGAATTTTTTTAACTTTTTAAATATTTTATAAATGGTTTCCTGCAAATAAAACTATACAAAAAGATATTACAAAAGCTAAAAAAAGTTCTTAGATAAATTGATCTCAAAAAAATTCAAGTTTTTGCAAAAATACTCTGCTAAAAAAATACAACATGGCTGTCCCTCACTCTTTTCACTATTATATCCTCTAAGGCTGTTCCTCTTGAGGCTTTCAATAAAATTACTTTTTCCATTCTGATATTTTTTTAAACTTTCCACTATTCCTTCTTTTCGTTGGATAGTACCAAAATCTATATTCTTCCGACTTATTTTTTTCATAAATATATCATAGGCTTTTTTTCATTCTTTCACCATATAGATATATCAATTTTTATCTTTTTTTATCAAGTAGGTAGTTTAGAACTTCCACATGATATTTCACTTCATCTTCTCCCAATTCTAGCATATCTCCTAGAATGGCTATCTTATATTTGTCGTCATAGATTTCATTTAAAGTGTCTATTGCTGCCTTCATAGAAGTAGGACTTGCATTGTAAGCATCGTTGATATAAATATCTTCTCCCACTCTTATTTCTTGAAATCTCATACTACTTATTTTTTTATGTCTTTTTAAACCTTCTTTTTATTTCTTCCTCACTAAGTCCAATTTTTCTTTGCTAATTCTATTGCAATAGCTGTGTTAGAAATATTGTGTTTTACCTAGTAAAGACATTTCATATTCTTTTTCCATCTAAAGTAAATTTACTTCCTTTATCAGAAAATTCATAGCTTTCTATTCTAAAATTATTATCTTCATTGAAACCTATTTTTATTCACATCCAGCTTTTGCTAAATATACATCATCACCACAGACAAAAAGTATTTTCTTTGTTTACGAACTCTAAAAAGCTCTGTTTTAGCTTTAAAAAACATTATCTCTTGTCTTTAAAAAAACTCTATATGTGAATCTCCAATATTTGTTATTATTGCATAGTCAGGGTTTGAAATTTCTCCTAACCTTCTGATTTCTCCAAGAGAACTCATTCCCATTTCTAAGACTACAAACTTTTCTTCATCTGTAACATTTAAAAAGTGTATAAGGTAAACCTATGTGATTATTGTAGTTTCCTTCAGTTTTTTTAAAGTCTTAGCTTTTTTTAGAAAGTAGAGAATAAACTATATCTTTTGTACTAGTTTTTCCATTACTTCCTGTTATTCCTATAACTTGTATATCTAATTTATTTCTGTATTTTTGTTGCTAAATCTTGCATAGTAGCAATAGTATCAGAAACTTTTACTATTCTTTCATCTGCTATATCTGTATTGTCAGCAATAACAAGGCTAGCTCCCTTATCTAAAAACATCTTTAACATAAGAGTTTCCATTGTTTATTGCAAAAAAATAATGAACCTTCTGTAACTTTTCTACTATCCATTACAACATTTTTTTATTTGAACTTTCTTTGAAAAATTCTTCAAATATTAATTCATTTAACTTTTTCTCTTTTTTTAATACTTCTGAGAAGTCTTTTTAAGTTTTCACAAACCAAAGTTTCATTTTTTTATCTATCTTTTTCCATATCTTTCAAGCCATAACCAGTCTTTACAAGAACAGTTTTTAATTTAGACTTTAAACCTGCTCCTATATCTGAGGCCTTATCTCCTATCATATATGATTTTTTTCTCTGTCGATATTATATTTTTCAATTGCATCTTCTAGCATCTTTGTTGTTAGGTTTTCTACAATCACAAACTTTTTTTATACTCAGCTAGTCCATCAGGGATGATGAGGGACAACAATAGAATTCTGTTATTTCAACAGCTTCTTCTTTTTAACTTTTCATTCATATTGTTGTTAAAAAGCCTTTAAATCTTCCTCTGTAAAATATCCTCTAGCTATACCTGATTGATTACTTACAACAATTAAAAATATATCCTAAATTTTTTTAAAAGTTTTTTTAAAAGCTTCTACTGAACCTTCTTCAAAAAAACTAAATCTTCACATTTGTAAATGTAGTCTTTTTCTACATTTATCGTTCCATCTCTATCTAAAAAAATTGCTTTTATTCATTTTTATCTCCATAGATTTTAAATTGACATTATATTATATCATAAAGATGGAAATAAGTATCTATATTTTTTTATTTTTTTTATATATTTTATAAATAAATTTATTCAATTATTTTTCTTTTTAATACAAACATAAAAAAAGGTACTGTGCATATTATAATCTTAATTCAAAAGTAAAAAACAAGAAATTTACTCAGTAATGAGCTATTTTTTTACTTTTTATTATTTTCAACAGCCCCTTTGAATATTAAATTTTTACTTTTACTAAAGTTAACATCATTTTAAAAATTTTTGAGTTTCTGCTTCAACAGCATGAGGAACATTAGCAGGTAAAAACTGCACTTTCTCCTTTTTTTACAACAAAGGCTTTACCATCAACTATATATTTTCCTTCTCCATCTAAAACAGTTACCAATGCATCACCTGGTGCTTTTATGAGGATCTAATGATTCTCCCTTTCCAAAAATGACATAACAGTTATAACTAAATTAGCTTTTGCTACTAAATTTTTTTACTAACAATTTGTCCTTCTTTGTAGTCAACACAATCAGCAAGACTAAATGCACTTGCACTTTCTAACATTTTTTTAAAGTTTGATTTTCCATTGTTTCATCTCCTATCTTTTTCTCCAATTTCAATAAGTTTTAAAGTATCCAAAGATTTTTACAGAATAATTATTATTAGCTAAAAACTTCTAAAAAGTCTCCACTCTTAATAGACTTTTTATTATTTTCTACAGATATTTCTCCATTTCCATTGAAAACAATAATAATATCTATTTCCTAACATAGCTTCAGCTAGTTATTTCTTCATTTTTAGCCAGCGAAAAATAAAGATACGTAACTATTGGTTTCATTTAAAAATTCTCATACTTACAACTTCAGCTTCTTTTTGAATTTATAAGCTCATTGAAAATTAATAGCTTTTTGCCACTTCTATTTTTACCATAATGCACCTCCATTTTTATTTATTTTTTTATGTTATTTTCTATTATTTCTATAGCTTCTTTAGCCCAACTTATACATCTTTTAGTCTTTAAAAAAAGTATCTTATTATCTTCAAAAACGAAAAAAATTTCTATATTTATTAGAATTATCATATAATTGAATTTTATCAAATTTTAAAATAATTTCTTTTTAAATTTTTTTAGAGATTCATAATATCTTTTTTTCAACTACATCATTTTCTATGTAATGTCCACCTTTTTCTACTCTATTTTTTTTATTCTTTCTTTTTGCTATTTCAGTACTACTAACACCAACATAAAAATAATTGTAATTCATAACCAAGCTCTTTTGCTCTATCAATAGTTTTCAAAAATACTTTTTTTCCAGTTAAAGTAGTTTCTTCATTAAATGATTTACCATATAGAAAAACATTCATTTCTTAAATTTATTGCCATCTTAGCAGCTTTCAGTTGGTCAGAATTATTTCTCCAATCACCAATTTCTCTAACAATTTCGTCAGTATTAATTCTAATAGTATTTTTTTATATTTTTGATTTATCACTTTGCTAAATTATATAAAGTTGACTTCCCTGCACCATTAACACCTGCAAAAAGATAGAAAGATTTTTTTCATTAAAATACTCCTTTTTCTTACTAACCTCTTCTTGTTGATATTGTAAAAATTAAATTAAAGTAAGTCAATATAAAAAAATTTTTTTTTCACTGTCATTTTTTTTGAATTTTTTTCTATAAGATTTTTTTAATAGTTTCATAATCTAAATTAGTAAGATCATTTCTTTTTTTAAAATTTTTCAATTTTTTTATTTCCATTTTTTTACCTCCTATCAAAAAATTTTTTTTATTTTTGATTTCTATATTTTATTATACTATAGCTTTCTATGAAAAGCTAAAAAACACCATTAACTGCAACTAATGGTGTTTTTAATTTTTTTATAACTCTTTTTACTTTTTCTATAACTCTATCTGCAATTTTTAGAGAATGTTTCTTCTGGATAAGCACTTTCTCCCTTTGTCATTCTTGCAATTTGTTTTTGTCATAGGAAGTTCTCCTAAAAGTTCAACATCATTTTCTTTTAAGAAAGTTTGTATATCATTTTCATCTGTCAAATATATTTTTATTATCACAACAATCACAAGTTATATAACTCATATTTTCAATTAAACCTATTACATTGGCATTCATTTTTTTCTTGCCATCTTTATAGCTTTTAGTAACTATCATAGAAACCATATCTTGTGGTATAGATACCATAATTAGTCCTTTGATATTAAAAGCTTTTTCATAACAGTTAAAGGAACATCTCCTGTTCCTGGAGGCATGTCTATTAAAAAGATAATCTAAATCGCTCCAAACAACTTCATTCCAGAAATTGCATAACTGCACCCTGCAATAACTGGTCCACGCCATACAACAGGTTCATTTTTCATCTATCATAAGATTTATTGAAACTACTTTCTATTCCATCTTCTGTTACAACAGGATACATATTTTTTTTCCATCAGTCGCCATTTTTTTTGTTCACTGACATTCATAAGTCTTGGTATACTAGGGTCCTGTTATATCAGCATCCATAACTCCAACTGAATATCCTTTTTTTCTTAATTCCTTAGCAAGAAGTGTAGTAACTGTAGACTTTCCTACTCCTCCTTTACCACTCATAACAGCTATAACATTTTTTTATATTTTTTTATCATCTTTCACCTTAGGTGCTTCTTTTTTTGTATCATCTCAGTCTCCTTAAATTACTAATTTCTTTATAATAGTTTACTCTTTTAGTAGACATTTGTCAATCTTATGTACTTTTAAATATTTTTGACTAAAAAAAGTTCTTGCTTTTTTTAAAAATAACAAGCCTTATAATAGATAAAAAAATTTTTTTAGGAGATTATATGAAGAATTTAAAAAAAGAAATTATATATAGCTTTTTGGTTTTTTTAGCAGTGACTTTTAGCAATAGTTGGAGTTTTTCATTCCTGGTTTACCAACTGTTCCTTTTTTTACTTGTGGCTTTTATTTTTGTTTTGAGAGATCATCTAAAAAAATATCATGATATGATAATGAATAATAAATATTTTTGGTCCTGTATTACAAGATTATTATTCAGGAAAAGGTTTAACTTCTTCAGTTAAAATAAAAAGCTATATCATTTTTTTATCTTGTGGAATGATTTTTTTCTATTTACAAAATTCAAAAATCTACATGCAAGAATAGCATTGGTTGTTGTTTGGCTTGGAGTAGCTATTCATATTATTCTTTTTAAAAAAACAAAAAAAGACCAAAAAAATAAAAAAAGTAACAAATAAATAAGCACTCTTTCAAAAAAATACTTTTTCATACATTTAGCTTTAATTAAGTATGTAGACAATATTAGAAAATATGTTGTAAAAATATAAGCAGTAGTAATAGAGGGGACTATTGCATTTTTTTATTTGCAAATAGTCCTTTTTGTTTTATAAAAAAATTTGGAGGTAGGGTATGAAGAAAAATTCTATTATTTTTTTATTTTTTTAGCATTAGGAGTATTTTCTTTTTGCAGCACCAAGTTATGTGGATTTAAATAAGATACAAAGGGACGGTTATCAAATAGATGTTAATGATAATGAAAGTCTTGCTTTTTTTCACAAGAAGGCTCTGAAATGAATCTCGTTGTAACTATGTATTTTACAAATGATGGAAATCCTCAAACTTTAAGAATTGCATTCAAAACAATGTTTGCACCAGCATTTGGATTGGAGTATACAGATGAATTCCAAACTAATAGAGCTTATATTCAAAAAAAGTTTTGGAGAAAAATCGTAATGGCATAATTTATGGATATAATATTGTACCAAAGAGACAAAAAGAGAAAAAGGTTGTTTCTTAAATGTTTTTTTCTAATAACACCACAAGAATTACCAAAATAAAATTTTTAGAAGAGGTTGCAAATACTGCATTAAACGAAATAGAAAGTTATATAAAAGTAAAGGAAGCGGAGATCTTTTTTGAAATAATTATAAATTAGATTATGTTATTATTATCAATACTAACAGCTTGCAGTGATATAAAGGAAATGGTAAAAGAGATTTGAAATAGAAAGAAGACGCAGTAGCAGATAGTAGAAATAATCCTTACTAATACTAATACAAGGTAAAATATTAAAATAATAAAATAGATATAGTCATAAAAATTTTAAAAGCACTTATTACTTATGTGTATGTTATTAGCTTTACTCATGTTCATTGTTATTCCTTACCCCAAATTCAGAAGTAACAACTATAAGCACTCCAGCAATTCATTTACAAGAGCACAAAAAGCGGCATATATTGAAGGAGCAACAGTTGGTTTAGAAAAGCTATAAAATCTAAGTTACTTCAAAGGAATTGGAAAAACTTCAAGTAGAGCTATCGTAATGAAACTTTCGCTATTGTCTTTGGATCAATTAAATATAGATAACATAGCGATGGTGGTTTTATAAGTCGCCCCACTTATTATGAATATACAGGTTATGTAAGTATATTTGATGTAAGAATAATGAAAGACTGTATGTTTATAATTTTACAAAAGAAAGTTTAGTTGACCTTTGTAGCGTATTGAAAAAGCAATGATTGAAGTTGAAAAAGTATGAGATAAACTTGGAGGTAGGTTATGAAAATTATCAAAAATATTTTTAGCGGTTTTAATTATTTGCTTTCGTTTCTTGTATGAATGGTCCAATAAATTTAACAAGTAGTGTGGCACCACTAATTTCTTCACAAAAAGGTTCTCTTAAGGTATACTCTCTTCCTGGAATATTCAGCAAAATGGAGATGACTTAGAACTTATTTTGAATCTAGAAAGGGAAGGCCCAATGAAATAGGCTTTGGGAAGTTGAAAAGTTAATCTTAGAAAAGAAATGAAACTTTCTTAATAGTGAGATAGATAAAATGATAAAAGAAGATTATAACAGTTTTCTAGGAGGCACTTTTTTCAGTGGAAATATAGTGTTTATGATTTAAGAACTGAAAAAATTGGTTAATTGCCAATGTTCACACAGAAGAAAAGTTTTGATGTCACAACTCGTTTAGCAAAAGCTTTGGGAGAGTTAGTAAGAAAAATAATATAATTAATTATAAGATATAGTAATATATCAAAACACTACGACTGCAATCAATAGTGTTTTATTTTTCTAACTGATTAAAAAAATCTATAATATTTATATGTTTTATTCCATTTTTGACATAATGAATTCATCATCCATAGAAATTACATATTTAGGATAAGTTATCTATTTTTTTCAAGCGAAGTAAATTTCTTTTCAATTGTCTCTGTATCCAAAGCTAATAGATAAGCCACTTGAACATATATTTTTCATTTCCCTTTGTACAAACAAAAGTCTACTTTAAATTATCTAATTTTCCAACTCTAACATTATAACCTTTTCTTAACAACTCTAAGTAAATGATATTTTCAAATATTTGATTAATATCCCTTTGATTACTTCCAAGTATAGCTTCTCTCATTCCATGGTCAGCAATATAATATTTTTTTCATTGACATTTTAGAACTTTTTCCAATTAAATCATCTCTTGAAACTTTGTATATTAAAATGACTCTTCAGCTGCCTTAATATAATTTAATATGGTTTCTACTGATACTTTTTCTATTTTTCACTTTTAAAGAATTTTTGAAATAGATGTAGCCGAGAAATTATTTCCAACATTCATAATTAGATAACTTATCACTCTTTTCTAACAAGTCTGTATCTCTTATTTTATTCCTTTGAGTTATATCTTTTAATATAATTGATGAATAAATATCCTTTAAATATTGTAAACTAGCTTCCTCTTCAAAAAGCTAAATTATATAAAAATGGCATACTCCAAACTTTACATATTTTTTTGAAAAGCTTCTCTTGTAGAAACATCTTGTTGAATAGATTTTTAATGTTTCTAAAAATTCTTTAAATGAAAAATGGATATATCACAAATTCAACATATCTTCCTGCCAAGTATGTAGAAAGTTCACCTGATAATAATTTTGCATTTGAACCTGTAATATAGATGTCAAAATCATATTCTTCATTTACTCTTAAAGAATTAATACATTTTCTCCCAATCCTTAACTTCTTGAATTTCATCTAAAAATATAACATTTCTTTTTATTTCACTAGCTTTTTTAAAAATATATTCATGTAATTTATCTGCTGTTGTTAATTCTCTATTTATTAAATTTTCAAAATTAATATTGATAAATTGTTTTTTTCATCTATTTTATTTTGCTTTTAACTCTTCCATAATAAGCTTTTAACATAACTGACTTACCACTTCTTCTTATCCCAGTTAAAACTTTTTATAATATCCTTATCGATAAAAGGTTTAATTTTTCTATATATAATTCTCTTTTAGTCATATTATCACCTCAAATAAATTATATCACAGTTATAACTTATAAAAGTCTTTTTTTATATATTTTTTATCAGTTATAACTAATAAAAATATATAAATTAGTTTCTTTCTTGACTTTTATACTTATAGTATCTCTTATATGTATAAATATAAAAATATATGTTATACTATACTAAACAATCCACAATAAAGGAGGGACTTTATGAAAAGGTTAGCAATAGGAGTAAGTGACTTTAAAAAATAATAGAAGGAGATTTTTTTATTATTTTGATAAAAACAAAAATTTATAGAAGAAATAATAAAAGATGGCTCAGAAGTAAAAATTATTTGCAAGACCTAGAAGATTTGGGAAAAACATTAAATATGTCTATGTTAAAAGTACTTTTTTTGACATAGAAAATAAAGAAGAAAAATAAAAAAATATTTAAAGATTTGTATATAGAAAAAAACAGAAGCCTTTAAAGAACAAGGACAGTACCCAGTTATATTTTTTTATCATTAAAAAGATTTAAAAAGCTTCAACTTGGGAAGAAATGGAAGAGAAAAATAACTATTATACTTTCTGAACTGTTTTTCTGAATATAACTACTTAATAAATGAATTAGTAGAAACTGATTCTGATAAATTTAAAAAAATAATCAATGAAAAATGCTAATTTATCTAACTTAGGAAGATCACTAAAATTTTTTTAACAAAAAAATACTATATGAAAAAAATATAATAAAAAAAGGTAGTAGTATTGATAGATGAATATGATAGCCCATTAGTATCAGCCTATATAAATGGATATTATGAAAAAGCAAAAAGATTTCTTTAAAAACTTTTTATAGTACAGTATTAAAAGATAATAGTTATTTACAAATGGGAGTTCTAACTGGAATAATAAGAGTAATAAAAGCTGGAATATTCTCAGATTTAAATAATTTAAGTACCTATACAATATTAAGTGATGTCTATACAGATAGTTATGGTTTAACAGAAGAAGAAGTAGAAAGAAGTCTTAAATATTATGGAATAGAGCAAGAGATATCAAATGTAAAAAGATTGGTATGATGGATATAAATTTGGAGATAGTGAAGTATACAATCCTTGGAGTATATTAAATTTTTTTAAGATTTAAAGAATTGAGAGCATATTGGGTAGATACATCAGGAAATGATTTGATAAAAGATGTATTAAAAAAATAACAAAGAACACAATAGAAGCTCTTGAAAGATTATTTAATGGAGAAGGATTAAAAACAAAAATATATCAGGGACATCAGACTTATCAAAAATTGCTAAGTGAAGATGAATTATGGGAATTGATGTTATTCAGTGGTTATTTAACAGTAGAAGAAAAAAATAGATCATAAGAATTATGTTTTTAAGATTACCAAATAAAGGAAATCAAAGAGCTTTTTTTAGAGATACTTTTTTTAGAAAAAAATACTTCGGTAGAGGAAGTAAATTATTGTATTTAATGGAAGACTTAACAGAAAAATAGAATAGATGAATATGAAGAAAGATTACAAGAGATACTATTGACATCAGTTAGCTACAATGACACTAAGAAAGGAAACGAAGCCTTTTTACCATGGATTGATTATGGGTATGGGACTATATTTAGAAGGTGAGTACATCACAAAAATCAAATATAGAAAGTGGCTTAGGAAGATATGACTTTGTAATAGAACCAAAGAATAAAACTAAAAAGAGCTTATATAATGGAATTTAAATCAACAGATAATATAGAAAAGTTAGAAGAAGTATCAAAAGAAGCTTTGGAACAAATAGAGAATAAAAAAATATGATGTATCATTAAAAACAAAATGGTATAAAAAGATATAACATATATGGGTATAGCATTTTGTGGAAAAACAAATAAAAATTAGTTATAAATAGAAAAACTTTTAAACTGTTACAAAAATTGTAACAGTTTTTTTTCTTGTTATTGTAGATTGATTATAGTATAATCAAATAAATACAAAAAAACTAAGGAGGTTTTTTTATTTTTGAAGAAGTTAGATAAAGAAAAAAATTCTTGCACTTGCACCTAATTCATCTGCTGTTGCAAATGCAAAAGAAAAATTTGTAGCAGTGGATCTTTTTGTAAAAATTAGCACACTCATCTGATGATACTTTCTATATGGGAGAATGTAAAGGAAGCGGAAAAATCAAATTACATTGTTTCTGCTGATTTTTGTAGACGAAGAAAAATCCTGTTATGAGATGTACTTGTCCAAGTAGACAATTTCCTTGTAAGCACGGTTTAGCCTTATTGTTTGAAATAGCTGATGGAAAAAAACTTTTGAAGAATGTGAAATTCCTGAAGATATTTTTAACAAAAAAAGAGAAAAAGAAAGAAAAAAACTAAGGCTAAGAAAGAAAAAAAGAAAGTGCTGAAGGAACTGTAAAAGAAAAAGAAAGCACCTTCAAAAAGTTTCAAAAAGCTGCCAGAACAAAGAAAAATTAACAAACAAATCGAAGGTTTAGATTTAATTAAAAAAATATAAGCACTCAACTTTTTAAAAATTGGGACTTTCAACAATAGGAACTGTCTCTTTAAAAAGAATATAAAGATGTTGTTAAACAACTAGGTGATTACTATTTACCTGGTCCACAAATTCTATTCCAAAAAAATTAATATTGGAAATTCAAGAATATAAGGAAGATCAAGATACAGTACACTATCAACAAGCTTTTAGAATGCTTGAAAAGATTGAGAGCAATAGAAAAAAAGGTAGAGAATATCTAAAAAGAAGAGCTTGAAAAAGAAAAATCTTGAAATGAGTGACAATACTCTATATGAAGATTTAGGTGGAGTATGGAAGTTAGAGCAATTAAATGACTTAGGTTTAAAGAAAGAAAAATGCAAAACTTATGCAGTTAGCATTTGAAGTAACTTATGATGAAGCTAGTAAAAATCTATACTGACTATGGATATTGGATAGATATAGAAAGTGGAGAAATATCATATACAGCTAACTATAGACCTCTTTCTGCTCTAAAAATATATTAAGCAAGACGACTCTAATTTTTTTCTTTAGTTACAGTACCTACTTTAACTTATTATCCAGGTGGATTGAATAAAAAGAATAAGATGGGCTAGTGCAAACTTTGAAGAAAAAAAGATAAAACTTCTTTTTAAAAAATAAAAAACTTATGCTAAAAATATAGAAGAAGCGACAAAGATTGCTAAAAAAACGAATTAAAGAATATTCTAACAGACAATCATGTAGCTTTTGCTTTTTAGAGTTTGAAAAAGATTATGTTTGTAGAAGAAGAAGGAAGTAAAAAAATACATTTTAGTGGATAAAAAAATCAAAAAAATGATAGAGCTTAGAAATAATGGTTCTAAAGAATTAACAAAAAGTTTTCTATGAGCTTTTTACCAAATGAATGTTTAGAAAAATCAAGTTATGTTTGTAAAATTATTCCAAAAAAAGACAGAACTATCTATGCAGAAGCACATAGTATCATAACAGACGATAAAATTGTTCGTTTAGGATTTTAGGGAGGAGTAGAAAATGAATTTTGAACCTTTATATGAATTAAAAAATAGACTTGAAAATGTAGCAGTTGTTGGAATTAACTTAGCTAAAGATGACTTCCGTCTAAAAAGAGCTGTTGAACAACTTAAAGAATATAGTACTGCTGCCAAGGTATTTAAACAAATATATGATATGGGAAATGAACTGATAAGCACAGATGATGAAGATAAATGTGATTTATTCTTAGATTTACTTGCTTTACTTGATGCTGTTCTTTGTACTCAAGCTACAACTTATTCAGGGGATAAGCCTCAAGAAATAAATACTATTACCAAGAATAAAGATTTCTATAAGGAACTTCATTACAGTGAGTTAAGTCCTCTTGTCTCTGCCTTTACTAGAGAAGGTGGAGGAAGATTAAATATCATAACAGATACACTTGAAAGCAGTCCTGAAATAATGAATGATTTTAGAGTAAAAGCTTGTATGATACACGGGCTTTCTGATAAATACTCTGAAATTGCTGATAGAATGGTAGACGAGCTTAAAAAAACAAGGAAAAGATATAGTCCCTATATTAAAAAGATGGTTTTTGATCCACAAGGTAAGAGAAATATGGTCTCTAGACTTGAAATTATTGCCTCTATTTGCAAGGAAGAAGAAAATGACTTCTATAAATACTGTATAGAAAAATGGCTCTAAAGAAGTGAAAGAGGATGCAATAGGATATTTAAGTTTTGACCAAAGCAATATTGATTATCTTTTTAGATTTAACTAAAACAGAAAAAAAGGTAAACTTAAAAAAATAAAAGCTTTTTGAAGCACTTTCATATATGAGTGATAATAGAGCTGCTGAAGAATGGGGCAAATTCCTTAAAAAAAGAAAAACTTTGGATAATCTTGAATATTTAAGAGGAACAGATCAACAATGGGCATTAGATTACATAAATGACTTTATAGAAAAATTATGTAACAGAAACAAAAAAATAAGACATTAAAAAAACAGCTGAAGAAAGAAAAAAACTGTTGAATATGATATTCTTAAAGTATCTCCATTTATTTTAAAAAAATAGAAATGAGAAAAAGTTTATTATTCTGTAAAGAGCTATACCCTTTTCAATAAATATGAAATAAAAAAAGAATTTTAAATTTCTACATAGCAAAAAGACTTAGATAAAGATGTTATCGATGTAGTTAAAGAATTAGCTAAAGAATATGAAGGAGAATTTTTACAACAAGAATTCTTAATTTCACTTATTAAAGATAAGGCTGAAACTGTTTATAAAAAAATTTCTCTAAATATGCAGGAGCAGGAAAAGAAAGAGAAGAAATAAGAGAATTGTTTAATACTTTCATCAGAGGAAATTACTCTAAAAAAAGAAAGAAGAACGTAAGATACAAGAAGACTTTAGAGATATGTTCCAAGTAATTTTACGTATACATTATGATGAAGAAAAACAAGGAATATATTTTTAGAATGGCCAGATACTATCGTTGGTTATCCTATACAAATAAAGTTAGATGGTTTTGATAAGAAATGGTATGATATTATCTTAGGTACTAGCACAGAGATAACAGGAAATTGGGATTATTATGCTTCATCTCATGGAAATTTTAGATATTTATACAATCCAAATATAAAGGGATTAAAAAGAAAAAGTTTGGTGAGTTTTACTATAATATAACGCTTGTTCGTACACCTTATCTCGCTGATATAGAATTTTTTTAAATAAATTAGAATGGAAAGATTATAAAGATTTTCTTGTGGGTAAGATGGATATAGGAAAAAAATATATTTGATATCTTATAGAATATCTTATATTTCTGATTTCATAAATAAAATTCCTATATCAGAGGAAGATTTAAAAAGCTCAAATTGAAGAATTATTAGAAAAAAATATAAAAACTATTCAAAAAAATCAACAAGAGATTTATGTCAAACTTGGCTAGATAAATTAAATAGTGGAGTAAAAAGTAAAGGAGTTATAAGGTTTTTAAGGAGAAGGGTAAAATGAATTTTGAACCTTTATATGAATTAAAAAATAGACTTGAAAATGTAGCAGTTGTTGGAATTAACTTAGCCAAAGATGACTTCCGTCTAAAAAGAGCTGTTGAACATCTTAAAGAATATAGTGCTATTGCTAAAGTATTTAAACAAATATATGATATGGGTAATGAACTGATAAGCACAAATGATGAGGATAAATGCGATCTATTTTTAGACTTAGTTGCTTTTAGTTGATGCTGTTCTTTGCACTCAAGCTACAACTTATTCAGGTAATGAGCCTCAAGAAATAAAAACTATTGCTAAGAGTAAAGACTACTACAAGGAACTTCATTATAGTGAATTAAGTCCTCTTGTCTATGCTTTCACTGAAGGAAATCTATTCATTATACAAGATGCTGTTAACAATAATGCTGATATATTTAATGATTTTTCGCCTAAAAAAAGCTATATGATAAAAAGGTCTTTCTAATAAATATTCAAAGGTTATTAATCTAGCAACAAAAAAATTAAAAAAAGCAAAGAAAGGAAATAGTTCCATTGCAAAAAGATGAATTTTTTTCCCTGGAGTAGAAAAAGAAAAAAGCTTACTAGATTGGATATTATTTCCAGTATTGCTAAAGAAGATGAAAAATGATTTTTACAAATATTGCATTGAAAAATGGGTCTAAAGAAATGAAAGAAATTGCAATAGAATCTAGCCAAGATAATATTGAGATTATATTTTAGATTCAACTAAAAGATTTTTTTGAAACACTTTCATATATGAGTGATAATAGATTAGAAAGATAAAAAAATGGAGTAAAAAGTAAAGGAGTTATAAAAATGAGTAAAAAAAGAAGAAGTTCAAAGACTGACAGCAGAGCAACTATTCCAAGAAGAAATAGATGCTTTAATCAAGGCAGAAAAAAATCCTATACCTACTGGTTGGAAGATGTCTCCAAAGTCGGTATTAACATATATTTGTGGTGGAAAAAGTTGGTAAAAAAACTATAGTTCCTAAGTATATTGAAATAAAAGATTAGTTGAAATAGCTATTTCAACTTTAGTAACAGATAGAGCTTTACTTTTAATTGGAGAACCAGGAACAGCAAAATCTTGGTTATCTGAGCATTTGACTGCTGCAATAAATGGAAATTCAACAAGAGTTATTCAAGGTACAGCAGGAACAACAGAAGAACAAATTAGATATTCTTGGAACTATGCAATGCTTATTGCTGAAGGACCTACAAAGGAAGCCTTAATCCCAAGTCCTATATATAGAGCTATGGAAGATGGAGCTATTGCAAGAGTGGAAGAAATTTCTCGTTGTGCCTCAGAGGTACAAGATGCTTTAATCTCTTTATTATCAGAAAAAAGATTATCTGTACCTGAACTTAATTTAGAAATTCCTGCTAAAAAAGGTTTCTCTATAATTGCAACTGCTAACACAAGAGATAAAGGAGTTAACGAAATGTCAGCTGCCTTAAAACGTCGTTTTAACATTGTAGTTTTACCAAGTCCTAACTCTCTTGAAGCTGAAATAGATATAGTTAGAACAAGAGTTGAGCAACTTGCTAGCAACCCTAGACTTAAATGCAAAAATTACCAGAAGATGAAGTTATAGAAAAAGTTTGCATAGTGTTTAGAGAACTTAGACAAGGGCTTACTTTTAGATGGAAAAACAAAAAAATAAAAAAACTACTACTAATGTTCTTTCAACAGCAGAAGCTATATCTCTACTTGCAAATAGTATGGCCTTAGCTGGAAGTTTTGGAGATGGAGAAATATCTGACTATGATTTAGCGGCTGGTCTACAAGGGGCTATTGTTAAAGAAGATAGTAAAGATGGACAAATCTGGACAGAATATTTAGAAAAATATTATGAAAAAAAGAGGTTCTGAATGGCTAAACCTTTACAAAGAATGTAAAGAACTTAATAAAACTAGCAAATAAAGGTGGGAAAAAAATATGAAAAAAACAAAATGAGAATAAACCTCATATTTTTTTGGAGTTAGGCATTTTTTTCACCAGCAGGAGCATATTATGTAAGAAAAATACCTAGATGAAGTGCAACCCAAAAGTTGTTTTAATAGAAGCACCTTCTGACTTTACTGATTTAATAGATAAAATCACAGCTAAAGAAGTTGTTCCTCCCATTGCTATAATGGCCTATACTTTGGAAGCACCTATACAGACTATTATATATCCTTTTGCAGAATTCTCACCTGAATATCAAGCTATTCTATGGGCAAAAGAAAATAAGGTTGAATGTAGATTTTGTGACCTGCCTTCATATGTTTTCTTAGCTATACAGAATAAAGGAGAAAATCCTTCTGAAGAAAGTTTAAATAGCTATATTCATAGAAAGATTGATGAGTTTTCAGAAGATAGTGACAGTGAAGTTTTTTTGGGGAAAGAGTTATGGAGCAGGCAGCCAATCATCAGGCATATCGTAGCGGAGCTAGAGACTATGGAACAAATCTAAGAGAACTTACTTTAGAAAATACTAAATCAGATGCTGAAAATATTATAAGAGAAGCTTATATGTGTAAGCAAGTTGCTGAACTATATGAAGAAGGCTTTAAGATAAATGAAATAGCTATGGTTGTTGGAGCCTTCCATATAGAAGGGATAGAAAAAGGAAATTTCCTAAGTGATGAAGAGTTTAATCTATTAAAAAAAGTGGAAACAAAAAAAGACTTTTAATGCCTTATTCTTACTATAAGTTATCAACTTATTCTAACTATGGAGCTGGAAATAAAGCTCCTGGCTATTATGAACTTCTATGGCAAGGCTTAAATAAAGAAGATATATATTATGCAGTTTATGGATATTTAAGTAGATTAGCTGACTTTCAAAGAACAAGTGGAAATATGGTATCATCTGCACAAATTATTGAAGCAGTACAGCTTGCAATTTCTTTAGCTAATATACATAATAGTAAAATCCCTACTCTTAAAGATATGCAAGATGCTGCTATAACTTGTATGGCTCAGGGTAGCCACTCAGAAATAATCTTAGCTATGGCAAATACAGAAGTTGGAAAGAAGATTGGAAAAAAATACCACAAGACTCTATACAAACTTCTATACAATCTGATTTCTATTCTATATTAAAAAGAATTGAAACTTGAAAAAAATATCAAACATTGACTGCTACAGAATTGAGATTAGATTTAAGAGAAAAATATAAGAGTAAAATCTGAAAAAAACTTGCTTTCTTAGACTTAGAACGCTCTTATTTTTTTTCCATAGATTAAGAGTTCTTAAAAATTTCTTTTTGTTAATTTTTCTTGATAAGGTACAAGATAATAAAAACTTGGGCAGAAGACTGGGTTTTTACAATGGACTCCTGAGGCAGAAATAGAAATAGTAGAAGCTATTTTTAAAAAGGAGACACTATTGAATTTTGCAACTGCTTTTTGAATTAAATCAAAGAATAGAAAATTCAAGTTCTATATCTATGATTGCAGAAATTGTAAAAGATGCTTTCTATTGTGGACTGCCTAAGAGTTTAGAACAAGCATTTCAAGCTTTTACAAAGTTGTATGGCTGATGATATTCCTATCAATGAAATTGCTAAAACTTCAACTACTCTTTCTATAATGTTACGTTATGGAGATATTAGAAAAATTAGATAGAGATGTACTTATACCAATACTTGAGCAACTATTTTTAAGAGCTTGTTTAATCTTACCTACTGAGGCATTCTGTGATGCTAATGCAGCTATTGAACTTGCTGAAGCTATAATAGCCTTACATAATGTGGTTGAAAATCATGACTTTTTAGATAGAGAAAGATGGTATGCACTTCTTACTGAAGTTGCAAAAAGAGACAATTTAAACACTAAAATATCAGGACTTGCTATGGCAATCTTGCTTGAAACTGGAAAAATTTCTAATGATGAACTTGGACTAGAAGTTGAAAGAAGATTATCAAAAGCTATACCTGCTGATCTAGGAGCAAGTTGGTTTGAAGGGCTATCAATGAAAAATCACTATACTCTAATTGCAAGACTTGGGCTTTGGGAAAAACTTCAAGACTATATATCAGCCTTAGATGAAGATGAATTTAAAAGAGCCTTAGTATTTTTTTAAGAAGAGCTTTTTGCTGATTTTTTTCTTCTAATGAAAAAAACATGATATAGCTGAAAAATATGGCTGAAATATGGGGATTAAATAAAATTGCTGTAAGTGAAGCTATGAATAAAGATTTAAAAGAAGAAGAAGCTGAAATAATTTCAAGCCTTGATGACTTTGATTTTGATGATATTTAGGGGGAATGATGGACTATAAAGAAGATATAAAACGTTGGAGATTAATATTAGGAAAAGATACTCAAGATACTTTCTCCTCTATGAACTCTGAAGCTATTTCTTCTCTTAGTGAAGAAGATTGGCTTATGGATAGAGCTTTAGATGCCATTTATAATCCCTCAGGAAAATTTATGGGTGATGCTGCCTTAGGTGCTGGAAGAGGACCTTCTAACCCTCAAATAAGTAAATGGCTTGGAGATGTTAGAGATTTATTTGATAAAGAATTAGTTAAGATTATTCAAACTGATGCTATGGATAGATGTGGTTTAAAGCAATTAATTTTTGAGCCTGAAATATTGGAGCAAGTTGAACCTGATATAAGTCTTGCATCTACAATTATGCTTTTAAAGGATCAAATTCCTAAACATAGTAAAGAAAGTGTAAGAGCCTTTATCAAAAAAATAGTGGAAGAAATCAATAAATTATTAGAAAGTGATATAAAAAGAGCTGTGAGAGCTGCACTTAATAAGAGACAACATTCTCCTATACCTTCAGCCTCAGCACTAGACTTTAAGAGAACTATCCAAAGAGGAATAAAAAATTATAATAAAGAATTGAAAAAAATTATTCCTGAACATTACTATTTCTTTGAGAGAGCTAGTACTAATCCTTCAAGTAAATTTACAGTTATTTTAGATATAGATCAGAGTGGTTCTATGGGAGAATCTGTTATATATTCTTCAGTAATGGCTTGTATCTTAGCAAGTATGGCTGCACTAAAAACTCGTATTGTTGCTTTTGATACAAATATTGTGGATTTAACAGAAAAATCTGATGATCCTGTTGATTTACTATATGGTTTCCAATTAGGTGGTGGTACTGATATCAATAAGTCTATCACCTATTGTATGAACTATATTGAAAAATCCTAAAAAGACTATATTTTTCTTAATTTCTGACCTTATGGAAGGTGGAAATCGTGGAGGAATGTTGAGACATTTACAAGAAATGAAAGATTCAGGAGTAATAGTTGTCTGTCTTCTTGCGATTTCAGGTGATGGACAACCTTACTATGATACTCAAATGGCTGGAAAAATCTCTTCAATGGGTATTCCATGCTTTGCTTGTAATCCTGAAAAATTACCTCTTTTACTTGAAAGAGTCTTAAAAGGATTAGATTTAAATTCTTTCCAAGAAGAATTTAAGAAAAAAATAAAAATATTTTATTATATTATACCTTGACTTTCAAAAATATTTTACTATATAATAGACTTAGATATAGTAGCTTAGAAATAGAGGTGAAGAATATGGAAACTTATAGAAACTATAATAGAGAGGATTTTCAATAAAAATTCTTTCAGCTAAAAATTACAAAAAAATTACTTAGAACAGCTACTGTACTTGCTGCTTTAGGTATATTAAACAAAAACATTTTAAATTATAAAAAAATAATGGTGTTGAGAGTTTTCAACACCATTTTATTTTATTATTTAGTTTTTTTCCTATATTTGCCAAAAATACCATTTACAAATTCATAAGACTTTTCATTACCATATTCTTTAGCTAACTCAACTGTTTCGTTAGCAACAACTTCAATAGGAGTATTTACCTTCAAAAAAACTCATAAGTTGCTATGATTAATAAAGTTCTTTCTACAAGTCCTATTCTTTCATAAGCCCAATTTTTGAGTATTAGCTTTGATAGTATCTTTGATATTATCGTAGTTTTCACTTATTCCTTTAACAGAAGTTTGTAAAAAACTTTAATTGACTTTTCACTTAAAGTTGAAACAAAAATCTTCATTGTTAGATAAGTAAATATCAAAAAGCTTTTTTTCTAATTCTTCAGAAGTTGATTCAGTTGCTTCAACTCCAAAAAAACTATTTTTAAAAAGTTCTTCTCTTACAAGTCTTATTCCAGCTTTTTTCTTAGTTTCTTCTCCAAAAAAATTTCTTTCATTTGATTAATCCTCTTTTAATCTATTTATAATCGTTTTTTTCATCTTTTTTTGTAAATGAAGAATCTCCTAGCTTATAGCCTATAAAAGCAAATGCAAAGATTACAATAGCTTTTAATATACCATAATTGACTACAGTTAACCCAACTATGAAGCCTAAAAATAGACCCGTAGACTTTTTCTCCAATTATTAATAATCTTTTTCTAGTAAAACTTCTAAAATATTATCTGGCAACATTAATTATTCACCTCTACATTATCTCCCTCAACATTTACAGCAGGGACTTCATTAGAAGCTTCGTCATTTGTTTTTTTCTTTTTCTCTTGCTTCAATTTTTTTACTATATTGACTACAACTTTGTTAACATCTACTCCTAGATTTTCCATTAAGTCTGTTTTAATTAAATTTTTGAAGATATGAAATCTTATTAGCTATATTCATTTTAGCCAGTAACTCACATTTGATATTTATTAAAAAAACTTATTACCTTTTAGTTCACTAACTGTTTTTTTATACCTGTTATATCAGGATCTCTTCTCAATAAATCCATAACATAATTATTGATAGTAGCCTTTGATATTTTTTTAATGTTCCATTTTTCAGTTTTTTTCTTTCATAATCTTTTTTTCTTTCAAATAGACTAAAAAAATTTGATAATACATATAAAAAAAGATATAGAGCAGCTAAAACTAAAAATAACCATTTTATATTGGAAACTTGTTATCTTTTTCAGCAAAAGGGTTATCATATACAATTTGACCTGGTAAAAAGTATGTAGTTTAAAAGCAACTAGAGATATTAAAAAAATATTCCTATCCAAGCAAAGAAAAAAATATTAATTTTTTTCAACATAATATATACCACCTAAAAATTAGTCTTCGTATTCTTCAGTTGTTTCTTCTTCTGTTACTTCTTCTACTTTAATATTTTGAATGTAAACATTAACTTCAACAACTTTTAGTCCACTTAATTTAGATACTTCTTCTAAAAACTGCTTTTTTTGAACTGCTTCAGCAACTTTAGGAATTTGATAACCATATTTTTATAACTAAGTAAACTTCTATACTACATTCTACTTCTCCAACTTCAACTTTAACTCCATTAGTAGGTCTTTTTTTACCAAGCATTTTACTAACTTCATCAACAACTCCACCAGCTAGTTTGTAAACACCTTCAACATCTCCTGCTGCTTTTTGCTGCTATCGTTTTTTTACCACTTCATCTGCTATTCTTATATTTCCTAATTCTGACATAAAAAAACACCTCCATAGTTCTTCTTAAGCATTAATTTTAAATACTTCTTTTAAAAAAATTAAAAACTCTTATATTTTTTTATTTTTAACATAAAAATGAACAGTTTTACAATAGAAAAAAAGAGAACCCTTTTTAGTTCTTATTCCAAAAAAAGTCCTCTAAATCTTAATTAAATATTACTTTGCATACTCCACTGCTCTTGTTTCTCTTAAAATAGTAACTTTAATTTGTCCTGGATACTGCATAGTATCTTCTATTTTCTTAGCCACTTCTCTTGACATCAGAGTTGCTTCATCGTCACTAACTTTATCAGGATTGATCACTATTCTTAGTTCTCTTCCTGCTTGAATAGCATATGATGATTCTACTCCATCAAAAGAGTTAGCAATTTCTTCAAGATTTTCTAATCTCTTAATGTAGGCAGTTAAAGTCTCTCTTCTAGCTCCAGGTCTTGATGCAGATACAGCATCAGCAGCTTGAACAAGAATAGCTTCAACAGTTTCGAATTCAACTTCATTATGGTGAGCCATTACAGCATTTACAACTTCTTGTTTTTCACCAAATTTCTTTACAAATTCTCCACCAACAATAGCATGTGAAGTTTCTATTTCATTTACTAGAACCTTACCTATGTCATGAAGTAGACCTCCTCTTTTTGCAAGCTCTACATTAGCTCCTATTTCAGCAGCCATTGTTGAAGCAATTTTTGCAACTTCTATTGAGTGAGTCAATACATTTTTGACCATAGCTTGTTCTATATTTTTAATCTACCTAAAGTTTTTTTATAATTTCAGGATGCATAGATGGTATAGAAAGTTCTATTAAAAGCTTCCTCACCAGCAGCAATTATTTCTTTTTCTACTTCTTTTTCTACATTTATTTACAATTTCTTCTATCTTACCTGGGTGTATTCTACCATCAGTAATTAATTTTTTTCTATTGTAAGTCTTGCAATTTCTCTCTTAACTCCATCAAAACATGAAAGTACAACAGCTTCTGGAGTATCATCTATAATAACGTCAACTCCTGTTAGAGCTTCAATTGTTCTTATATTTCTTCCTTCTCTACCAATTATTCTACCCTTCATTTCATCATTAGGTAGATTGATAACAGATACTGTTGCATCTGCCACATAGTCTGCTGCTGCTTTTTCCAATAGCAGTTGATAGAATTTTTTTGGCTGATTTTTTCTTTTTCTTCATCAAGCTTAGTTTCAAACTCTCTTATAGTTACAGCCATATCATGAGTAAGTTCTTCTCTTATTTTACGTAGTAAGATTTCTCTTGCTTCTGCTTTACTAAGTTCACTCACTCTTGAAAGTTCTTCTTCTTGTTTAACTTTTTAATTCATCAATTTCTTTTCTTTTTCGCTTCAAGTTCATTATTAATTTTTTTCTAATTCTAAACTTTTTGTTTTCAGCTTTTTCAATTTTTTTCCATCTAAAATTTCTTCTTTTTTTACTATTCTAGCTTCTTTTTGAGCTATTTCATTTTTTTAAATTTCTGGCTTCCTTTTCAACCTCTTCTTTTTATTTGGTAAGCTTTTTCTTTAGCCTTTAATTCAATTTCTTTAGCTTTAGAACCAGCATCTTTTTCTGCTTCTTCTACAATTTCTTTTTGCTTTTTAATTTAGCTTTTTTTCTACTTCATCTTCTAAATCATTTAGCTTTTTCAATTTGTCTGTCTATAACAGATTTTTTTAAAAAAATACTGCAAAGACTAAAGCTAAGGCTAATATAGTTAAAGCCTAAAAAAATATCAATAAATTCATACACTACCCTTCAGATTACTTTTATTTGAAACTTTTTTTAATGCTTCTTCCTCATTTTTTTGTATATTTCAAATATTTCGTCTAGACCAATTGTTTTCGAATATGGTTTGGATATGTTTATTAAGATTTACTATCTTAATATCTCCTCCCATTTCTCTAACTGTTTGTAACTTTCCTCTCAAAAATTCCCATAGCTAGACTGTTGATATGGATAAGTCCTTTAAAATCAACAATATACTTATTGATATCTTTTTCAATAAGTTTACTAAAAAGTCTCTTTTTAATTTAGGGGCAACAAAAAGCATCTAATTCTCCGTTAATCTCTATAATTTGTATATCATCTTTCATTCTTTCTAAAAATTTCAAAGTTATTTTTCCATTTTATACTGCCTCCTTAATCTTTTTCTCTACCTTAATAATAGTACCTTTACTTTTTCTTTTTCAATTTCAAAAAAACATCCACTAACTTTCTAGCAATTGATAAACCAAATCCACCGTCTTCTTTTACTGTCTAAACTTTCATCAAAAACCTCTACCAAAGTCTTCAACAGTTAAGAAAAATAGTGTTATTATAATAATTTAGCACTACTTCTATCTCACCTTGACTATTACTATAAGCATGCTCTACTGCATTAGTAGTTAGTTCATCTACAACTGATAGTAGTTGTATCTCATCTAACTTACTTATATTATGTTCCCTGAGATAAACTCTGATCATAGCTCTAACTGTGGACAAGCCTTCTAAAAAAAGATGGAATAAATATTTTAATTTTTATTTATTTCTTCATCAAAAATTGTTCATAGGCTCACTCCTTTTCTTTTAAGTCAAATATTAACCATTTCTTATTTTTGTTTGTCATAGATAAAGATCAAATCAAAAATAATAAGTATCTTCGTTCATATTCAGAGCTAATATCGAACTAGGATACTCAGTTGTATAAGATGGCTGAGACACAAATATATTCAATTTTTGTAAAGTCGATATTCTGTAATTTTTTTCTAAAAATATACCTGTTTCTATAACTATCTTTTCGTGTTCTCTTTAATGTAAGCAAGATTATTTTCACTTAAATTACTCTTTATCTTGTCTTTAAATAAAATCAATGCTTGTTTTTTTCATTTTGAGAAAAAAACCTTTTTGTACATAGTTATTATTAGAGCATGATATTAATAAAAAAACCATTGCAATTAATAATATAATTTTTTTCATAATAGACACCTCTACCTTTTTTTATCATATCACATAAAAATAATTAAATCAAGACTTGATATTAAACAATGTGTGTACTCTTTTTAACAACTTCATCTTCTGAAACCTCTGAAAGATTAAACCACACATATTCTTTATCAGCCTTAAACCATGTAAATTGTCTCTTAGCATAATGTCTTGAATTTAATTTTTATTTTTATAGCTTGCTTCTTCAAGACTACTAAGCCCATTAAAATAATCTATAAGTTCATTATAGCCAATTATATTTAAACTATATAATTTTTCTCCATATATTTTATAAAGATTTTCTACCTCTTTAACTAAGCCTTCTTCAAACATTATGTCAACTCTTTTATTAATTCTATCATAAAGTTCTTCTCTGTTTCTTTCCAAGGCTATCTTTAAAAAAAGCTAAAATTATTGTTCTTAATATTCTTTTTTTGAAAGCTCTGAAAATTTTTTTTATTAGTCAACATAAAAAAACTTCAACAACTCTTTCAAGTCTAACTCTATTGTTAGGGTGAATTTCTTTTGTTGCTTCCTCATCATATTTTTAAAAGCTAGTTCAAGCAAAGTTTGATTATCTAAACTTGCTAAATATTCTCTAGTTTTTTTATCTGCTTCTGGTAAAACAGATAGTCCATTAGTCACTGAATTTATATATAGTCCTGTTCCTCCAACCAACATGAAATTCTTTTCAGGATTTTGATTTAATATCTTATTTACATCTTTTTCAAAAATTCCCAACACTGTATTTTGCTATTGGCTCAACTATATCTATTAAATGATGTTCTACTCCTTGCTTTTTCTTTTTTTCACTTATCTTAGCAGTTCCAATATTTAAGCCTTTATAGACTTGAGCAGAGTCGGAAGAAATTATTTCAGCATTCAATAATTTTGCTAAATCTATTGAGATTTTAGTTTTTCCAACTCCAGTAGGTCCTGCTATAACAATAGCCTTATTCAAAATATTCAAACTCTACATCTGCTATTTTTACTGTATCTCCATCTTGTACACCAAATTCTTGTAGAGCTTCCTCCATTCCTAAATTTCTCATCATATGTAAGAAAGTAATAAGTGATTCATCGTCCATACCTATTACATATTTTGCTAAAACATCATCTACTATTCTTCCACCAACAACTATTGCATCTTCTTCATCTCTTGTGATTTCAAAGTCATCTTTTTCTATCTTCAATTCTTTTAATAATTTTGTGATATCTACTTCTTCTTCTAAAGGTTCTCTTTCAATTTTTAGATAACATATCATATGTTTTTATATAAAAATTTCTTTTTAGACCTTCATTTAAAAAGCACTGATACAGGATAGACTTCAATTCCTTTTTTTCTGCTAAATAGCTTTTTAAATTTTTTTCAAATTTTTTTCCATATCCCAAATTAAATCCATTTTTATTAGCAATAACTATTTGTTTTTTTATTTGCTAATTTTTTTCGCTGAATTTTCTTAATTCTTCATTGATTTTTTTCAAAAATCTTCAATACAATCTCTACCTTCTATTTCAGCAGCATCAACTATATGATGAGATCATTTTACATCTTTCAATATGTCTTAAGAATTTATCTCCTAGCCCTACACCTTCATGAGCACCTTCAATAAGCCCTGGTATATCTGCTATAACAAAAGATTTTCCTTCTTCTAATCTAACAACTCCAAGTTTTGGCTCAAGAGTTGTAAAGTGGTAGCTTCCTACCTTAGAATTTGCAGCTGAAACCTTATTTATAAAGCTTGATTTTTCCAACTGATGGATATCCAACAAGAGCCACATCAGCTAAAAAAGTTTTAATTCTAGCTTAACTTTTTATCTCTGCTCCTTCTCCACCTTTTTCTGCAATCTTTGGAGCTTTTCTTACAGAGTTTTTAAAGTGTACATTTCCATATCCACCTTTTCCTCCTTTTAGTAAAACTCTTTGCTCACCATTTTCATTCATATCAAGAATTAATTTCCCTGTTGTGAAGTCTCTAACTTGTGTACCAACTGGAACTTTAATAATTAAATCTTCACCTTTTTTTCCATACATTTGTTTCTTTTTGTCCATTTTCTCCATTTTGAGCTTTTAAATAATTTTTTTAAATTTAAAGTCAATAAGAGTGTTGATATTAGAATCAGCTACAAAGACTACATCTCCACCTTTTCCTCCATCTCCACCATCTGGACCTCCAAATTGAATAAATTTTTCTCTTCTAAAAGCTGCTGAACCGTCTCCACCATTCCCAGCTTTAACTGTTATAATAACTTCATCTATAAACATTATTTACCTCACTTTTTTTAAATTTTATAATAAAAAAGAATATTTCTAAACAGGCTACTGCGACGTCTATTAATATTGAAAGAGCCTTTGTGGAGCTCTTGAAATATTAATGGCTGGCAAGTAACCAATTAGAAATTTGAGTTAATTATAATTTTTTTATTCTTTTTATTATACCAAATTTTTTTATACATCTGCTATTTTATTTTTTTCAATAAACTTCAATTCTGATGACAATAAATTATCATTTTCATAATTAAGAATCAAATGAAAAAAAGGAGCATTTTTTTCTAACAACTCTAAAAAAATTCTGTCCCCCTCCCAAAGATTTAACTTATATATCTCAGATTTATCTATCCATTTTAAATCTCCCTCTGAACATTCTTGGAGTTCTCCAGAAAAAAATTTTTTTAGAAGTATATAAGTACATATCTAGTGGCTCATCGTCATTATAATTAAAAAAAATTACTATGCCTCTATGAACATAATCTATTAAATCTAGTCCTGTTTCTTCTTTTTACTTCTCTTATTAGGCATTGCTCAGGAGTCTCTCCCTTTTTCTAATTTTCCTCCCACTCCTAACCATTTATTTTTTTATTTATATCATTTTCTTTTTTTGTTCTATGTAACATAAGATATTTATTTTCTTTTTTTCTAAATAACATAGGGTTGTTATCATATATTTCCTCCCTTACAAAAACATTTCAAATTCTTCCTGCCAATTATTAGAAATATGCTCAAAGTAAAATTCAAAAAGTTTTTTTCTAAATTTTTCTTCAACAAATTTTTACTATTTCATCGTAGTTATTATTTGCTTGAGCCTCATTTAAACTATTGTAATATTCTAATCTATCTTCATTTTTTTATTATACAAATAGGATATCCTGCTTTCATAAGTTCAAAATTCATTACCAATCTACCTGTTCTTCCATTTCCATCAGAAAAAAAGGATGTATTTTTTTCAAAAATTAGCATGAAATTTAGCCATCTTTTTCAATAGCATTTTTCAGTTGAAGAAAAAAATAATCTTTTAAAAATTTTTTTCTAAATCTTCTTCCACAAAAAAATAGGATCAGAGGTCTCAAAAAGTTGAACCTACTATCTTGTTTTTTTAAATTTTTTTTAAATTGCCCAGCAATCTCAGGATCAACTGGTCCCAAAAATAAGAGCATGAAATTCTTTTAATAAGTCTAAGAGATAAAACTTCATTTTCTTTAATTATATTATTCAAAAAAAGTTAATAGCATATTCTTGCCCTTTTTACTTCAAGATGATCTTTTTAAAGGTTTCCTTTTACAGTTACCCCATATTCTAATATGACTTCTGTTTCTTGTCTTGTAAGTGAATTCCTTCAATAGCATTAGTATTATATATAAAAATCATTTCTTAAAAGTATTTTTCTATTCTAGAAAGTATAGATTTTTGAATAGGTCTTTTTGAGTTTAAAAAAACTTTTTATAAAGTTCTATTTTTTTCATTTCCCTTCTCCTTTTTTTAAAGATTTTCTACATTATATTATATTACATATTTTTAAAAAAAGTCATATGTATATGAATATTCATTAATCTTTTATAGTATGTTTCTACACTAAAAAGGAGATATATTTGAAACAAAGTCAAAAAAATTAATATGTGAAAAATAAAAAAAGTCAGGCATATGTGGTAGTCCTGACTTTTTGCCATTTAATTTTAGCAATTATTACTTTGTTTCGACTAATTATAGCATATTTTCTTTTTTTTATTACAATTTTACTAGGATTTTTTTATCGTTAAGAAATTTACTCAGTAACGAACTATTTTTTTACTTTTTATTATTTTACAACAGCCCTTAGAGAGTGAGTAGAGTGTGGTAGCTTGAAAAACTCTTTTTTTAATAATTTTATGGTAAAAATAAAAAGAAAACTTTTAGGAAGTGAAAAAGTGGAAAAATATTTTTACTAGAAGCATTGAAAAACAAGTAGTATAGATTTTTAATATAGATTCAGATGAGAAATATCAATATGAGTTAATAGCCAATGGAGAAGAAAAAGATTGTTACAAGACTTAGAAAAATACTTTGAGGATTGTGACGAATTTGTAATCTCTGTTGCTTTTCATAACTATGGGAGGTATTTCTCTTTTTTTGGAAGAATTAAAAAAATCTTGAAAAATAAAGGAATTAAAGGGAAAAATTTTAACGGGAGATTACTTGACTTTCACAGAGCCAAAAGCCTTAAAGAAACTTCTATCATACAAGAATATAGATTTAAAAGTTGCAACTAATAGAAAAACATCATACTAAGGCATATTTCTTTAGAAAGGGAAATATTTGGACTTTAATTGTAGGAAGTAGCAACTTAACTCAAGGAGCTTTGACTGTTAATTTTGAATGGAATATAAAGGTAAATTCTCTTGAGAATGGAAAGATTGTTAAATCAGTTTTAGAAACTTTTCAATAAAGAATTTGATAATTTAAAAAAACTCTTACAGGAGAAGACATAGAAAAATTATCAAAAAAAGATATGAGCAACTTAAAAAGTTAATTGAAGCTAATAATCAAAAATATAGATTTGAATGAAATTAAGCCTAATTCTATGCAAGTACAAGCCTTAAAAAATTTGGAAGAAACAAGAATAGAAAACGATAGAGCCTTGCTTATCAGTGCAACAGGAACAGGTAAAAACTTATCTTTCAGCCTTTGATGTGAAACAAGCTAAGGCAAAGAAGATACTTTTTGTAGCACATAGAAAAGTTATTCTTGAAAGATCTAAAAATCAGTTATCAAAAGAATTTTTAAAGGATAAAAAAAGCTAGAAATTTTTGATTCTAATTTTCAAATAAATGATAAAGATGAAGTAGTTTTTGCTATGGTACAGACTTTAAATAAGGAGAAAAAAATTTGAATATTTTTTTCCAAAAGACTACTTTGACTACATCATTATAGATGAAGTCCATCATGGAGGAGCTAAGACCTATCAAAGTATTTTTGAATATTTTAAACCTAAGTTTCTATTAGGTATAACTGCAACTCCTGAAAGAACAGATGACTTTAATATATATCAACTCTTTAATTACAATGTCGCCTATGAAATCCGTTTGCAAGATGCTATGAAAGAAGAACTATTATGTCCTTTCCATTATTTTGGAATTTCAGATATTGTAATTGATGGAGAAAGCATAGATGAAAAAACATCTATTAAAAATCTTACTTCTGATGAAAGAGTGAGGCATATTTTAGAGAAAAGTAAGTATTACTCATATAGTGGAGAGAAATTACATTGCCTAGTTTTTGTTTCAAAGGTTGAAGAAGCTAAAATATTAGTTGAGAAATTTTTAGAACAAGGTGTAAAAGCCCTTGCTTTAAGTTCTGAGAATTCTGATAATGAAAGGGAAGAAGCTATAAGGAAGCTAGAAGAAGGAGAAATAGAATATATCATATCTGTAGATATATTCAATGAAGGGGTGGATATACCTTGTGTCAATCAAGTGATACTTTTAAGACCTACCACTTCTGCAATAGTATATATTCAACAGTTAGGTAGAGGTTTAAGAAAGCATAAAAAAATAAAGCCTATACTGTAGTTTTAGATTTTATTGGTAACTATGAGAAAAAAACTTCTTAATACCAATAGCAATATCTCAAAAATAATAGCTATGATAAAGACTTTATGAAAAAGATTTCTTATGAATGCAACTGACTTTTTAGCTGGGGAAAGCTCTATAAGTTTTGATGAAATCTCAAAGGAAAGAATTTTTTTGAAAAATATCAACAAGGTTAATTTTTTTCTAATAGAAAAACTTATAGAAGAAGACTTTAAATTACTTGAAAGTCAATTAGGTAGAATTCCTTATCTATATGATTTCTATATAAAGAATATGTTGTCACCCACTGTGATTTTTAAAGTACAAAAAAAGATTATGATGAAGTCTTAAAAAAATATAGCACCTAAATATAGGGCAGGTTCATTAAATAGCATTGAAAAGAAATTCTTGATATTTCTATCTACTTTCTTTACTCCTGCAAAAAGAGTACATGAAATGTTGATATTAAAAAGAAATATTTGTTAAAGAAAAAAATTAAATCTAGAAGAAGTTGAGAAAAATATTGAAAGATAGATATTCTTTGATTAATCAAGAGAATAATATAAAAAAATGCTTTTTGAACATCTATCTAAAGAAATATTTATTACTCTATCTACAACAAAGTCTTTTTGAGCCTGTACTATACAGAAAAGAGAATTACTATTTCTTAGATGAGAATTTTAAAAAACTCATATAGTACTAACCCTTATTTTCAAAAATTTTTAATAGATGACTTAATAAAATATAATCTAGCTTTTGCTGAAAAATAACTACAATAATTTTGCAAAAGAAAGCATAAAACTTTTTGGAGAATATACTAAGCAAGAAGCTTTTTGGTATCTTAATTTGAATTTTAATAATGGCTTCCAAGTTAGTGGCTACACTCCTTTTTGAAAAATGAAAGAAAAACTTTTTAATTTTCATTACTATGGATAATTTATCTGAGAGAGCTGACTATTCAAATGAGTTCTATGATGCTCAAACTTTCAGTTGGTTTTCAAAAATCAAGTCGTTATTTGAAAAAAAGATAATAAACTAACTATTGAAGGTAAGATTGCTGAAAAATTTCTATGAGATAAATGTTTTTTTGTAAAGAAAAAAATAATGGAGAAAAACTTCTACTATTTAGGTGATGTTGAAAAAGTTTTATCTGCTAAAGAAATAAAGGATAGTCAAGGGAAATCTATGGTTAAATATATTTTTAAGTTGAAGAAAGATGTCAAAAAAGAATTGTTAGACTACTTCAATATGTAAAAAAATATTTGACAGAATAACAAAAATAAATTCTATAATGTAAAAAAATAAGTAAATTTTTTTAAAAACAATAAATTTAAAAAGGGAGATGTTTAAGATGAAAAGAGTTATTAACACAACAAATGCACCAGCTGCACTAGGACCTTATTCTCAAGCTATTGAAGCAAACGGAGTTTTATACGTATCAGGACAAATTCCTTTTGTTCCAGCAACAATGACATTAGTTTCTGAAGATGTTGAAGAACAAACAAAACAATCTTTAGAAAACATAGGAGCTATCTTAAAAGAAGCTGGATATGAATTTAAAGATGTCGTTAGTGCAACAGTTTATATCAAAGATATGAATGATTTCACTAAAAATAAATGGAGTTTATGACAAATATTTAGGTGAAGTTAAACCTGCAAGAGCTTGTGTTGAAGTTGCTAGATTACCAAAAAGATGTAAAAGTTGAAATTGGAGTTATAGCTGTTAAATAGAATTATTAAGCAATAGATTAAAGAGTGAGTAAGATAGTTATCCGAAAGCTCTTTTTTTAGGTAAAAAAAGCAGGTTGTAACGGCAATTACAACCCACATAAAATTAAATCAATAAAAAAACAATTAAAAAAATTAAAAATTAATTGTTAAACTGACATTTTTAGATATTAATAATAAAAAAATAAAATTATTAAAAAAATATCAGAGTGTAAACTGTGTGCCTATTCAAAATCTTCACCTCCAATTTGGCTAATGATTCAATAGGGAGGCTTTTCTATTATACCATTGACATTTAAAAAATAAAATATTATAATTGATTTAGATATACAAAGTTATATCTGTGTAGACTGTATGTAAACAGAGGTAAAACATCACTAACGGCAATTGGTGATGTTTTTATTTTATTGACAATTATAGCCATATATTGTACCATAAGAATAAGAAACAAATAGGTGCTTATTAGCTTAATAAAGGAAGTTGGGTGAGAATCCCACACAGCAAATGCTACTGTATGGTGGACGAAATTACAATAACCACTGGGAAACTGGGAAGGTGTAAAAGTAGGTTGAAACTAAGTCAGGAGACTTACCATTATTAATATTTTTTTGATTAGGCATCTTCTGTTTCCTAATCTTTTTTATTTTATTCATAAAATATTACATATTTAAGAGGAGGAAGTATGAAGAAAAAATTTATGTTATTGGCTTTAATTGTATTAGGAAGTGTGAGTGCTTTTGCAGAAGAAACCCCTGTTTTGGAGCTTAAACAAACAGTTGTAACTTCTGATAGTTTTGGAACTTCTGTTCGTGAAACAACTAAAAATATGACAGTTGTAAATGCAAAAGAAATTAAAGAAAAAGGTGCAAAAACTATTGCTGATGCACTTAGAGGAGTACCTGGAGTTGTTGTTAGAGAAATGGACGGTTCTTCTCCAACAATAGATTTAAGAGGTTCAGGAGCAACAGCACAATTTAATACTGTTATTTTGTTAGATGGTATACCTGTAAGTGGGCTTGCAGGATTTAATTTGAATTCTGTTCCAGTTGAAGAAATTTCAAAAATAGAAGTTCTTCAAGGAGCAGGTGCAGTTATGTATGGAGATGGAGCTATTGGTGGGGTAGTAAATATAATCACTAAAGCACCAACAAACAAAACTGTATATGGTGGAGCAGGATTAGAAGTAGGTTCTTGGAGAACTATAAGAGAAAATGTTCATTTAGGTGGAAAAGTAGGAGATAAACTTCTATTAAATGCTTCTTATTCAGGAAATACATCTAAAGATTATAGAGATAGAAGTCCTCAATATGAAAACAAGAAAGATAAAACAGATAGTCTTTGGTTAAGAGGAAAATACTTATTAGATAATGGAAGTATTGCAATCAACTATAATCATAGTGAAGATAAAGATTACTATACAGGTTCTTTAAGCAAAGAACAATTTGATAAAAAAACCCAAGACAAGTAGGTTCTTGGAGTGGTTATACTTATGGTATAAATGATATTGTCAATGCTAAATACAATCAAAAAAATAAATGATAAAATTGATATTTTTCCTAACAGCTGGATACTATCATAATAAAGATAAATTTCAAAAATAATTCAACTTCTGAATATTTCTTAAGACCAGAAGTTAAATACACTTATGCAAAAGATAGCTATGTTACATTGGGACTTGACTATAGAAATGGAAAAAGAGATTTTAAAGATGATGTCTTTGTAAATGGAGTAAGTCAAAAAGCTCCTGATGATAAAAAGAGAATCATTTGCAGGTTATATCACAAATAAATCAACTTTTTGGTAAGTGGCAATTTACTCAAGGTTATCGTAGAGAAAAAAGTTAAATATGAATATAGTTCAAAAGTTTACAATCCTATGACTTGGCAATTAAGTGAAATAAAACCTCAGTCAGCTGACTATGCAAGTAATGATAGTTTTGAATTTGGAGTAAACTACTTATATTCTGATACAGGAAATGTTTTCTTTAACTATACAAGAGCTTTAAGAACTCCAACAATACAAGATGCTGGAGCTTGGTATGGACCTGTAAAAACTCAAAAGAATGATATCTTTGAAATAGGACTAAGAGACGCTTACAAGAATACTTCTGTGGCAACTTCTGTATTCTACATAAATTCTAAAAATGAAATTTATTATGATAAGACTAACCCATTCAGTTCTAATAACCAAAACTTTGATGGAAAAGTTAGAAGAATTGGAGCACAATTATCAATGGCACATTATTTTGATAACTTAACATTAAGAGAAAGAGTTTCATACATAGTGCCAAAGGTAACAAGTGGAACTTACGATGGAAAAGAATTTGCAGGAGTATCAAGATGGACAGTAAATGCAGGAGCAACTTATAAGTTTACAAAAGGACTTACTGCTAATGTAGATGCTTATTATCAAAGTAATGCCTATGCAGAAGATGATTTTGATAATTACTTCTCAAAAGGAAATAATTATATAACAGTTGATGCTAACTTATCTTATGCTTTTGAAAATGGAATAGAGCTTTATACAGGAGTTAGCAATCTATTTGATAAAAAATATGCAGATGCTGTAACTTCAACTAGAAGTTCTTGGGGAGCTGGACCAAGAAAGGTTTACTACCCTGCTAATGGAAGAAGTGTATATGCAGGAATTAAATATACATTCTAAAAATAATATAGAAGTATTTTCTTGCCAAGGTTAAAAAGTTTTTTTGAATAAAATATCTGACAATTTTTATTAATATATTGCAACTACTTGACAGCCAATAATGTTTTTCAAGCTCCTCAAAGGCTCTCCAAACATTATTGGACGTCGCAGTAGCCTATATTTATAAAGGAGAAGAAAAATTGAAAAAAATTATTTTTTTATTTCTAATTTTGCTATTCTCTTTTACTATTATAAATGCTAAGGGAGCACAAACTAAAAAATATAATCATATTGTTAGTTTGAATTTAAGTGCAGATGAAATGCTATTGGGGCTTGTCTCTGAAAATAGGATAGCAGGTTTAAGTGGAAAAATTAATGAAGATAAAGAAATTTCGAATATTGTAAACAGGGCTAAAAAATTTGCAAAGGTTGAAGCTAACGAAGAAGTTTTAATATCTTTAGAACCTGACTTGATTATTACAGCTGATTGGTTGTCGAAAAAAACAAATCATCTTTCAGAATTAACAGGTGCAAAAGTATATATCTATAAGACAGCCAATAGTTATGAAGAACAAAAAAAGTCAATCAGAGACTTAGCAATCTTAGTGGAAGAAAAAGAAAATGGCGAAAAATTAATAGCAAATATGGATAATAGGCTAAAAGCTTTACAAAATAAGATAGCTAAAAAATATAAGGGACCAAAACCTAGAATTCTTATGTATACTACATTTGGTTCAACAAGTGGTAAAAAAATACAACTTTTGATGACATGGTGAGATTGATAAATGGGATCAATGTCATATCTGAAGCAGGAATTAATAAGTATCAAGATATTTCAAAGGAAAAGATAATAGAATTAAATCCTGATATTATTATAGTTCCCATAGCTAAAAAAATATGATAATGTGGCTAAAGTTTCAAAAATTATTTTTTTTGAAGATCCTAGCTTAAAAAAATGTAAAAAGCTGTAAAGAATAAAAAAAGTTTACTTTGTACAATATAAAGATATTACAGCAACTTCTCAATATATGATAGATAATATTGAAAAACTTAGCAAAAGTTGTATATCAATTCAAGGAGTGATAATGAAATATAGAATTAATTTCAATCTTTTTTTCTATTTTTTTCTTTTAATAGGAATAATAATTTTCTCTTTTTTTATGGAGCTGTCAGAGTTCCAATTTCTGATGTTGTAAAAATATTATTAAATAAAACAGGACTATTTAATTTAGAAATAACTAAGAAAAAGCTATGTTCCAATAGTATTTTTTTGTTAGATTTCCAAGAATTATGGTCGCTGTTATAGTTGGAGGAGCTTTAGCATTGTGTGGTTGCACAATGCAAAGCCTTTTAAAAAATCCAATAGTTGATAGTGGTATTATTGGTATATCAAGTGGAGCAAGTTTAGGAGCTGTTATAGCAATTTCATTAGGTTTCACTGCAACAAATATCTTTGCAATGCCTTTATTTTCAGGAGCTTTTGCCTTAATAATCTCGGCTATTATCTATAAGATTTCCACTTTGAGAGGAAGAACTGATAACTTACTTTTAATTTTATCAGGAATAGCTATAGGTAGTTTTGTAGGAGCAATCACTTCTGTTATTTTGACAAGCCTTGCTGAAACAGAGATGAAAGAATATATCTTTTGGGCAATGGGAAGCTTGAATGGTAGAAGATGGGAACATTTTCTTTTTGGGCTGATACCTATTGCTATTCTATCTCCTATTTTATTTTACTATGGAAAAGAATTAAATATTCTGTTGTTAGGAGAAGAAGAAGCTAAATCTTTAGGAATAAATATCAAAAAAATAAGAGCTAAAATTTTAATTATCATAGCCTTACTGACAGCTATATCAGTTTGTATCAGTGGAAATATAACTTTTGTAGGTTTGATAGTTCCACATATTTTAAGAAAAAAATAATAGGTTCAGATAATAGAAAGCTATTAAAGTCTTCATTTTTAGCAGGAGCTTGTTTCTTAACATTCAGTGACTTACTATCAAGAATAGTATTAGCACCTAAAGAAATAAGTGTGGGAATAGTAACTGCACTTATAGGAGCACCATACTTTTATATATTTAATAGTAAAAAAATTAGAAGAGAGGGAAAACCCTATGAAAAAAATATTTTTAGAAGTAAAAAAATATATCATATTCTATTGGAGAGAATAAAATATTAAAAAGATATAAGTTTTAAATGTCAGTCAGGAGAAATTATAGGTATAATTGGTCCTAATGGTTCTGGAAAAAAACTACTCTTTTAAAGAGTATAAACGGTATAAATTCAATAAGCAGTGGAGATATTTCTTTCAATAATAAGAGCCTTAAAGAATATAGTGAAAAAGGAGTTAGCAAGAGATATTTCTTTCATGAACCAAAAATACTAATATTGAGTTTGACTTCCCTTGTATTGACATCGTTGTTTTAGGAAGATATCCTTATTTAGAAAGATTTCAAGAATATTCTAAAAAAAGACATTGAGCTTGCAGAAAAAGTATATGGAGTTTACAGATACTTTAAAAATTTAGAGATAAATCAATATTGCAACTATCTGGTGGAGAAAAGACAAAGAGTGTTATTTGCAAAAATTCTTACACAAGAAAGCCAAGTGATACTTTTAGATGAGCCTACTGCTAGTCTTGACATGAGACATGAAGAAGACTTATTAAAAGAAGTTTCAAAAGAAAGGGCTAAAGATAAAATTGTGATATTAGTAATCCATAATTTGAGAACAGCTATTAAATATTGTTCAAGGCTGATACTTCTATCTAATGGAAATATTGTAAAAAGATGGAAGTGTTGAGGAAGTTATCACAGAAGAAAAACTTAAATAATGTCTTTGGAATAAAAAAACTAAGGTATACTATAATGAGATTTCTAAATCTTTAGATTTCTGTATAATATAGAAAGGTAAAATATGTATAAATTATTAAATATGGCAGATTTCTGTTCAAATGAAGAGCTTGAGAAAGATATGCAATATCTTTCTAAAAAAATATGGCTTTGATGGTTTTGAGCTAATTAAATTTTTTTTGATGGAGATAATTCTTCTCTAAAGGAATATATAAAGGGTTATCATATGAGATTTTTTTCCTTCTTGGATGGAATTATATTTAGAAGATTTTCACTTCTTTGTATGATGAACTTAAAGATAAAAAAATATTTTAAATCTCTTTGTGGAGGGCATAGCAAAAAAAGAATTAATTGAATACTATAAGAAAGAATTGGAAAGAGCTAAAGAACTAGAAGTTGAATATGTGGTTTTTCCATGCTTGCAATGTGAAAAGTTACAGAAGCTATGACTTATGATTTTTAAATATTCTGATAAAGAAGTTTTAACAGCTGTTATTTCAATAATAAATGATATTTTTTTGAAGATGGAGAATATAATTTTACACTTCTATTTGAAAAATCTATGGTGGTCTGGTCTTAAACTTACTAATAAAGAAGAAATTGAATATCTTTTTAAATGGAGTAAAAATATAAAAAAATGTTGGTTTTATCTTGGATACAGGACATATGATCAACAACAATAGAGATATCAAAAAAATTCAAAAAGAAGGAATAGAATATATAAAAAAAGAATTTAGAAAAATATAGGAGAATATAAAAAAATCTAATATATGGAATGCACCTTAACTACTCTTTATCAGGAGAATATGTAAATAGAGCTATAAAAAGAAAAATAGAGAAAAAAACTTAGACATAGAAGAAATAATGAATAATGTCTATCAACATGTAGGCTCTATTGACTATCATGATCCCTTTGAAGATAAAGAAATTTTTGGATATCATAAAGTCTCTTCCTCTTAAGTATCTAGTCTTTGAGTTAATAGGAAATACACAAGAAGAATTAGAAGAAAAAAATTCAAAGACAATGTAAAATATTTAGTTAAAAAATTCTATTGCTATTAATACAAAAAAATATAGTAAAATTAATCACCACTAATTTAAATATAAAAAGGAGGAAATTAATGAACAGAGACGCAAAAATTTATCAATTTCTCAGAAGTACACGAATTAGATTACATTTTAAAAAAATATGGTAAGGAAACTACAAAAAGAAAAACAGAGATCTTTTAAAAAGAATTTGGAAAAACAAGCTAAAGAATTATTAGGAAAAAAACTATGTTAGGACATCAAGACCTATACAAATATATAGAAGATAACTCTCTAGCTGAAAAAAACTTAAATAATCAATTTTTTTAAAAAGCTAAGTAGTATTGATAAAAAAATTTTATTGATACTACTTTTTTTATTTAAAATTATTTTTTTATACTTAGTTTATTTATTGAATATAAAAAGATATATTTGTAAAATATATAGAAGATATTATAATATAATTGGCTCAGTATACAAAAAAACTTATACAAAACAATTATTTCTGCAAAAAAACTAAAAAAATTATTTAACTTTTATTACAAATGAGGAGGAGAATTTATGAAAAAAATTTTTTTAAGGATGTTTTTGTTTGGTCTTATGTTGGTATCTGGGGTAATCTTTGTTAGTTGTGGAAAAAAAGGAATTAACAGGTTTACATAAAAGAATTCGATATTATTTTTTTAATGGAATTAAAGAAGAAGTTACAACTGAATTTAAAAAAACAATATGACAAGTTTGGAAGAAGAAATTAAAAATTCATCTCAAAATGAATTAGAAGCAAAGCTTCAACTTTTTGGTGTAGAAGTTATATATGAAGCTTTCAATCAAGCTTCATATGATGTAGTAAGTATTAATGATATGGGGGATAAGGCAGAACTTAAGATAAAAAGTGAAAAGGCGTTGATTTCTTTGAAGCCTTTCAACAAATAATGACAAATACAACTGAAGATAGATCAAATCTTCTAGATGAAATAGAAGGATTACTTAAAAAAATAAAAAAAGGAAAAAGCACCTGTTATTGAGCAAGAAATGGATATTGAAATGACAAAAAGAAAATGATACATGGACTATCCCAGAAAGACAAAAAAATATGTTCTAATGAAAAAGAATGATGGGTATTCCAAAAAGGTTCTATTTTCGATAACTAAAAAAATTTTTTTCAAAACTTTCTATAGAAGCATATTTGTCCATATAGAAAAGGAAATAACTAAAAAAATAAGTTATTATGTATTCATAACAAGGCAGCCAAGTTAGAAAAAGAAAAAAATTAAAATTATGGAGGTAAAAAGTTATGAATCAAAACGAAAAAAAGAAGTAATGGGAAAAATTTGCTAAAAAAGTTGGAAAAATGCTATAAAAAGAGAAGTTGCTGTGACAAAAGGAAATAGAAAATGACAAAGCTCTAATAAAATACTTAGAAGCTCAAAAAGCAGCAGGAGCAGCTTTAGATACTACAGCCTATGAAAGCTATGATGCTTGGATAGACACTGTAAAGAAACAAATAAAGAAATCTGAAAGCACTCTTACAAATATAGAGTTTAAAAAGGTTGAGTTAGAAGCAGTCAAACAATACTTAGCATAAAAGTAACAAATATCAGCTGATAACTAGAAAGAGCTATTGCAGATCACTATGATTTGCAATAGTTTTTTTATTATTAAAAAAAACTAGAGATTTCTCTCTAGTGATATTTGTATATGGCTGGGGTGGCTGGATTCGAACCAACGCATAACGGAGTCAAAGTCCGTTGCCTTACCGCTTGGCGACACCCCAAAAGAATTAAAAAAAGCCTAAAGGCTAGTATATATATGGTGCGGAGAGAGAGACTTGAACTCTCACGTCTGGGACACTAGATCCTAAGTCTAGCGCGTCTGCCAATTCCGCCATCCCCGCAAAAAATGGTGCGTCATACAAGATTTGAACTTGTGACAACACGATTAAAAGTCGTGTGCTCTACCAACTGAGCTAATGACGCAAATGGGGTGACCGACGGGGATCGAACCCGCGACAACCAGTGCCACAAACTGGCGCTCTACCAACTGAACTACGGTCACCATTATTATATAAGTTTTTTTGGAGCGGGAAACGAGGTTCGAACTCGCGACATTCAGCTTGGAAGGCTGACGCTCTACCAACTGAGCTATTCCCGCACTTCAATGGTCGGAATAGCAAGATTTGAACTTGCGGCCCCCTGCTCCCAAGGCAGGTGCGCTACCGGGCTGCGCTATATTCCGACTTATGTATTTGATACTTCGTTATTATAGCCCCTTTTTATGATAATGTCAAGAACTTTTTTTATTTTTTTAAAAAAATTTTTTTAATAAAAAAATAAGAATCAACCTCTCCTTTATAGAGAAGTCAATTCTTATTAAAAAGATTTTTTTAATTATCTAGAGAAAGTATTCCTTTTTTTCTATTTTTTTCAATTTCTTCTTTTTATCTCATCATTTAAAGTTCCTTGTTTATCTATAGAATCTCTAGCTAAATCCAGATATTTTTTTGTGCATTGTCTTTGTCACCAATTCCAAGATAACTATGAGCTAGCTCTAAATCCTCTCCATCTACAACATCATCTTCATCTAGTGATAGCTGTCTTGACTCCAAAAGAACTTCTATAGCTTCTTCATATCTTTCTAAGCCTCTTAAACATCTACCTATAGAATATAGATACCAACTATCGTCATTTAAATCATAAGCTTTTTTAAATGAATCTAGGGCTTCTTCATACCTTTTAAAATCTAATAAAATTGTTCCTCTCATCTCAAAAATCCATGCATCATTTTGTCCTAATTCAAGAGCTTTATCAAAATGTTCTAGTGCTTCTTTTCTTGTTTCTAAATTATAACCTAACTGATAACCAATTTGTGAATATATCCATGCATCTTCTCTTCCTAGTTCTTTTGCTATATTTAGATATTTAAGAGCTTCTTCTGGATGTGGTTCTTCTAATCTTCCATAATTCCAAGCTATTTCAGAATTGATAAAAATTCTTTGATTAATTCTATCTTCATCAACTAGAGTCAAAGACTTTTCTAATCTTTCAAGGGCTTCATGAGTTTTTCCACTTCTACCTAAGTTTAAAGCTATCTCTGTGTTAATCCATTCATCGTTTCTTCCTAACTCTTCAGCTCTCAATAAAAAAATGGAAGGGCTTCTTCATAATTTTTCTAAATTATCATAAATAGTAGCAACTTCTGATATTGAACCTATATCATCTTTATCCAATTCATAAGCCACTAATGCATATTCAAGAGCTTTTTTTCATAATCTTCTAAATTTTCATAACACATTGCTAGTTCAAGATTTGTCCAAACATCATTTCTACCTTCTTCTTTAGATAACATAAGGTATTTAATGGCTTCTTCATAGTTTTCTAAGTTACGATGACAACAACCAAGTTGACCATGAGTAAAAGCTAAGTCTTTATCTTCGTCATTTAAACTTAAAGCATATTCAAACTTTTCAATAGCTTCTTCATATTTATCCAAACCTGCTAAACAAGCTCCATATTCTATATTTATCCAAGCATCATTCCTACCAAGTCTCATTGCTTTTTTTATATATTTTATAGATTCATCATATAGTCCTAAAGCTCCATAATGCCAAGCTATTTCTGACATTATAAGCGGATCTTTTTTATCAAATTTTTCAGCTTGTAAATAGTATTTCAATGCTTCTTCATACTCATCTTTTGCCTTATAACAATGACCTATTTCAGCATTTATTACAGCATCATTTCTACCCCATTTTTTAGCTTTATTGAAGTCTTCTATAGCTTCATCACACATACCTAATTTTCTTTTACACCAACCAAGCCGAGCATAGATATATGATACATCTTTATCATCATTTTCAGCTTCTACTTCTAAAGCATGATTTAATTTTTCAATTGCCTCTTCATATCTTCCAAGTTTTGACAGACAATATCCAAATTCAGTATTTGTCCAAGCATCATCTTGACCAAGTTCTTCAAGTCTTTCTAAATATTTCAAGGCTTCTTCATATCTATCTGTAATATCATAAAGCCAAGCTATGTCTGACATTATAAATATATCATCTTCAGATAATTCAAGAGCTTTTAAATAATATTCTAAGGCTTCTTCATTTTTACCCAGATTTTTATAACATATTGCTATTCTTGTAAAAAGCCAATCGTCATTTCTACCTAAGTCTTCAGCTTTAAAACAATTTTCAAGTGCTTCTTCAAATTTTCCTTGTTCTGATAAACTGTAAGCTAACTCTGAATATGCCCATTCATTATCTTTATTTCCAGCTAACTGATTTCTAAGTATTTCTTCAGCTTCTACATAATATCCATATCTATTATATGTCCAAGCTAAGAAAGAATCTGTTTCTATTCTTCCTTCTTCATCATAGGCATATTTTTTAGCTTTGAGAGCATATTCTATAGACTTTTCTGAATTTCGATTTTCATTTTCAAGTTTTGCTAAGTTTCTATATATTGCTATTAAAAAAATCACAAGTATCGTTATCATCAGGATCTAATTCATATGCTTTCAGGAAACATTTTTTTCTGCATTCACAAAAATCTTCTAAGAAAAAATAAGAATAGCCTGCTCTCCAATTCCATTGAAAACTATGTCCTTCTTCAAATTCTATACTTTTTTTAATAGCTCTAAACCTTTTTGCATAATTTTTCTACATTATTGTAGGCTCTTGCTAACTGCCCTATTAATTCTGTGTTTAATCTTTCTGCTGGTAATGATTCTATTAAGTCTATTATTTCTTGATATTTTTTTCTAAGTCATGTAATCTTTCAATTTCTTCTAATAATGTTTCTTTCAAATCTTCACCCCTTAGTTTATGTTATAGTTCATCTATCATATCTTCTATTTTGTCTAATTCCTCTTCATATTTTTTCCTTATACACCATATAAGTTTCCTAATTCAGAACAAATGAAAAGCTTTTCATCAACCCTATCATGACCATTTTCTTCTTCATCTGCTTCAATTAATTTTAATGATTTTTCTAATCTTTTTATAGCTTCTTCATATCTTTCAAGTCTTCCTAAACATTGACCTATTTCAGTGTTAAGCCATTCATCATCTCTACCTAATTTTTCAGCTTCCAATAGATATTTTAAACCTTGTTCATAATCTTCAAACTCATTACATGTCCAACCTGCTTCTGAATAAAGCCATATATCTGTATTAAGAGTATCTTCTTTAGCTTTTTCTAAAATGACAAATATGTGTTAAGAGCATTTTTAAAATCTCCTGAATACATGTAAGCTCTGCCTAAAACATAAATTAATCCCTTATCTATCTTATCAGCTGGTAGATTTTTAATTTCTCTTATAACCTTATCATATTCTCCATCTTCTTCAGAAATATCCATTTTATCCCAAAATTCTGGTATCTCCTCTTTAATTTCACTTATGATCTTATCGTATTCTCTATTTTGTCTGAAACTATCTATTTTATCCCAAAATTTTTGATCCATAATTTTTCACCTCTTAGGTAATCTTATAGTTCATCTATCATATCTTCTAATTGATCTAATTCCTCTTCATATTCATCTATAAATTCGTCAGCAACATTGTCTGCACCTTCTCTTGCAAGTTCTAAATATTTTTCAGCATTTTTCTTATCTTTTAATCCTATATAGCAACGAACAAGTTCCATATCTTCTCCATCTGTTACATCTCCTTCTTGTTCAGAGATTCTTCTTGATTGTAAAAGAACTTCTATTGCTTCTTCATATCTTTTTAGAGCTGCTAATGCTCTACCTCTATTAAATAGTTGTTGTCCATCTCCACTAAGAGCAAAAGCTTTTTGGAAAGTTTTTTCAGCTTTTTCATAATTCGCTGGTTCTAACATATAGATATTTCCTAAAGCCTCAAGAAGAACAGGATTTTTATCTTCTATTTTAGCTTGTTCTTCAAAAATACTTTAATGCTTCTTCTGCTCCTTTAGTAGTTTTTAGATTGTGATAAAGGTGAAGATATATCCAGTCATCATTTCTTCCTAAATCTTTTGCTGTATAGAAATATTTAAGTGCTTCTTCATTTTTTTTCCTTTTTACACTATATAAGTATCCTAATTCAGAATAAATGAAAATCTTTTCATTAACCCTTTCATCACCATTTTCTGTTTCATCTGCTTCAATTAATTTTAATGATTTTTCTAATCTTTTTATAGCTTCTTCATATCTTTCAAGTCTTCCTAAACATTGACCTATTTCAGTGTTAAGCCATTCATCATCTCTACCTAATTTTTTTCAGCTTCCAATAGATATTTTTAAACCTTGTTCAAAATCTTCAAACTCATTACATGTCCAACCTGCTTCTGAATAAAGCCATATGTCTGCATTAAGAGTATCTTCTTCAGCTTTTCCTATGAATGATAAATATGTGTCAAGAGCATTTCCTAAATCTCCTAAATACATATAGGCTCTACCTAAAACATTGATTAATTCCATATCCATCTTATCAGCTGGTAGCTTTTTAATTTCTCTTACAATCTTATCATATTCCCCATTTTGCCCAAAACTATCAATTTTATCCCAAAAATTTTTTTGATCCATAACTTTCACCTCTATTATTATTTTTTTTATTTATTTTTTTATTTATTTTTTTATTTATAAAAAAAGGTAGTATAATTAACCTATACTACCTTTATAAAAGATAACATACCAATTAAATTTTTGTCAATTATTTCTATTTTTTTCTTAATTTCAAAATCTAATTCCAGTCTTTCCCCATATCTTAATTTGTTTCTCATACCCTGTACTACATCATCAAGCTCTGTCAATGCTCCCAAGATATTTTTTTCTTCTGTTGTAGACTCAATAACTTTATTAATTCCACCATTTTTTTAATAACTATTCTTCTATCTCCCATAAGAGCAAGAATAGGATCATGTGTTGCCATTAAAAACTATCTTATTATTTCCAACAAGTAAATCTAAGGCTTTTTTTCTATCTATACCTGCATTTTCAATTTCATCTATAAGAACTATTGGTGATGTACTTAAAATTGCAGTGTCTGATATCATCAATGCTCTTGATTGCCCTCCACTTAAACTTGTTATTGGAGTATCTATAGTAAATTTTTCTCCTGCAAGCTCATTAGCTTGATTAAATATTTTTTTTCTATTACACTTTCTCTATCTAAAACTAATCTACTTTCAGCATGTAGATCTATGAATTCTCTTACAGTTAAATCCATTACAAAGTTCATATTTTGAGAAAGTTGTGCAACTAATTTATAACTAGGAGAAAATCTTTTTTTAGCGTCCATCAGTTCTCCATTTACAAGAACTGTTCTCTTTGTTGGAGTGTCTCCTTGAGCTCCCCATTCTATATCTGCAAGTAGTCTACTTTTTCCTGAACCTGTAGGTCCTACTATTGCAACAATTTCTCCTGACTTTATTACTAATTCTTCATAGCCTTCTTTTTTTCACCTTTTTTTGTTATATCCTGGAAGTAACGTTATGCTTTCAACTTTTTGCTCAGTAACTCCAAGTATATCAAGAAGGTCGAAGTCCATTTCATCTAATTCATTATTATCTATACTCATTTCCTTTCCTCTCCTTCATTTGTACCTATTACTCCTCGAAATTTATTTTTCTGATATTTCCAAGTTGGTATTCATTTCCTATTCTAGTTTCCCCTAAGCAATATGAGCATACTGCTGATGGTAATGGGAATCTCAATTTTCTTTCCAACACTGTATCTATTTCTTCATTGTTATCCATTATTAAAGAACCAAATTCATAAGTTCCTTGTCCTGTTAAACCATTTATATGGATAATAGCTGCCTTAGGGTTTACTGTTTGTACTCTTGAAGCAAAAACTTCTCTTTCTGCTTGAGAAACTATATCTCCCTTTGTAATAACAACTATATCTGCTAATTTAAGCATAGGTCCTATTTTTTTAGGAGTGTTTATTCCACTTAGGTTATCTATTACACACACTGCTTTAATATCTTTTAAATAAGGCGAACATCTATTACATAGTCCAGCACTTTCTGTGATTAATAAGTCCACTCCATTAGCTTGTCCCCATTGTACAACTTCTTCTATATTACTTGCAAAAAAAGTGGTCTGGACAAACTGAACCTGATAATCCTTTTTACAAGTATTCCTGCTTTTTCATATAAAAACATCATCATCTGTGTAAAGACAGTCAAACTTAACTATACCAACTTTAATATTTTGTGCCTTTAAACTTTCTATTGTTTTGATAATAAGTGAAGTCTTTCCTGATGAAGGTGGTCCTGATACTGTTATAAGTTTCATTATTCAGCTGCTCCTTCCTTAAATGTTTCTTCACATTTTTTTAATTAATTCTCCCATATCATTTGAGTAGATAAAGTCCCAACCAACCCAAAGCATAGGTCTACCATTTACAGGATTTTTTACTTCTGGGTGTACACTTGGGAATAGTCCTTGATTAGCTAGAGTGTCTCCAACTGCTTTTCCACTCATAAACTTAATTACTTTTTCTAATTCTTTTGCCTTTGAAGCCTTAGTCAACATAAATATTGGAGATATAATTGCTCCTTCTTTTGGCCATATAACTTCTTTTGGTCCTTTTTCTGGTACCATCTTAGAGAAGAAATAAGGCATTATTGTTACAACTGGCTCTTTTGCTTCAACCATTTGTGCAGGGTGTAAGTTAGAAAGTAAAGAATGTCCTAAACTTTTTACACCTTCAAAACCATATAATTTATAGATATGGATTAAGATTGAATTGAATAAGTCAAAGTCTGCTATAGGTAATGAAACAGATTTTGCAAATTCAGGCTTCAATAAATCTCCCCAAGATCTAGGAACTTCTCTACCGTCTAGAGCTGCTTTATTAACGATAAATATAGCAGGAACAACTCCTATCATAGAATAATCTCCATGTGGATCTTTTAAGTGAATATTTTCATTATCGAAATCTGTATTGTATTTTTTTTCAATACCTGTCATATCTTTAAATATACCTTGTTCTTTAAATTTTACCCATTAAATCTTTATCAAAGAATAAGTCAAAACCAGCTGAAATAAACATATCTGCTAATTTATCTATATCATTTTTTTATCTATTACTTCATCTTTTATCCAACCAAGCCCTGAGTAAGCTGCTTTCAATTCATATTTAACTTTTTATATCTTTGTTATCTGCTAAATATTTTTCAAAAACCTTCTAATAAAGGAATTCTAACTGGACAAGGTAAAAGTCCCATAAGTGATGCTTCTTTAACTCCTTCATCTTCTCTTTCAACAGAAGCTATTGCTTGTTGTAACATTGGGATAAAAGCATCTACATCTTCTTTTTTTAATCATCATTGCTTTTTCCAAAGTGATTCCTTGTTCTTCTAACTTTTGTAAAACTGCTGGATTATCTAATCCTTTGAATCCAATATTTGCAAAAAAACAGGAATTGTTTCTGGGTATTTTTTTCCACTATTGATTTTATTGACATTGATTTACTAATATACATATTATACTCTCCTTTTTATATATAAACTCTTATTTATGTTCTTTATTATTTTTAGTAAATTATACTCTCTTTGTAAACTATTTTCTGTAACATTTGTTACAAAATATAAAAAAATAAGTGGCTGTTACAAAGTTTTTAATTTTGTAGCAACCTCTTATTTAAAAATTTTTTTAGTTGAAAAGTATATCTAAAGAAGATATTCCTTTTTCTATTTCTTCAATTTTTTTTCTTTAAAAATAGTCATTTAGAATTCCACGTTCAATAATAGCATCTCTTGCTGAATCTAAATATTTTTTTGTGCATTCTCTTTGTCACCTATTCCAATATAGCAATGTGCAAGTTCAAAAATCTTCTCCATCTACTACATCTTCTTCATCTAATGATATCTGTCTTGATTTTAAAAAGAATTTCTATAGCTTCTTCATATCTTTCTAGGCCTCTTAAACATCTACCCATAGAGTATAGATACCAACCATTATTATCTTTGTCATAAGCTTTTTTTGAATGATTCTAAGGCTTCTTCATATCTTTTTTTAAATCTAGTAATATTATTCCTTTCACTTCAAAAAAATCCAAGCATCATCTCTTCCTAATTCTATAGCTTTTTTTCAAAAATGTTCCAAGGCTTCTTCAGATTTATCAGGATTATAACCTAATTGATATCCAATTTGTGAATGTATCCACTCATCATCTCTTCCTAGTTCTTTTGCTGCATTCAGATACTTAAGTGCTTCTTCTGGTTGAGATTCTTCTAATTCAGATTCTTCTAATTTTCCATAAAGCCAAGCTAATTCAGAATTTATAAAGATTTTTTGGCTAATATTATCTTTATCAACCATAGTCAAAGACTTTTTTTCAATCTTTCAATTCCTTCATTAATCTTTCCACTTCTACCCAAGTTTATACCTATTTCAGTATTAAGCCACTCGTCATCTCTTCCTAATTCTTCAGCTCTCAATAAGAATGGAAGTGCATCTTCATACTTCTCTTTACAATTATAAATCCAACCAACTTCTGATAATGAACGTATATCATCTCTATCTAAATCATAAGCTATTAATGCATATTCAAGAGCTTTTTCATAGTCATTTAAATTTTCATAGCACATTGCTATTTCAACATTTGTCCAAGCATCATTTTTTCCTTCTTCTTTAGATTTAATATAACATTCAAGGGCTTTTTTATAATCTCCTAATAGACGATAGCACCAACCAAGTTGATTATAGATAAAAGCTAAGTCTTTTTCTTCATCTTTTAAACTCAAAGCATATTCAAACTTTTCAATGGCTTCTTCATAGTTTCCTAAACCTGCTAAGCAAGCTCCATATTCTACATTTATCCAGGCATCATTTCTTCCAAGTTTTATTGCTTTCTTTACATATTTTAAACCTTCTTTATATTGGTCTAAGTTATCATAGAACCAAGCTATATCTGACATAATATAAGGATCTTTTTATCAAATTTTTTTCAGCTTCTAAATTACATTCTAATGCCTTTTTTTATTTCATTTTTTTAGTCTGTAGCAGTATCCTAACTCTACATTTATCCAAGCATCATTTCTCCCCCATTTTTTTAGCTTGCTTGAAAGCTTCTATAGCTTCATCATACTCTTCTAATTTTTCTTTTTACAAAAATCCTAGTTGGCTATAGATATATCCTGTGTCTTTTTCTTCATCTTCTATTTCTAAAGCACGATTTATCCTTTTGATAGCCTCTTCATATCTTCCAAGTCTTGATAGACATAATCCAAATTCTATATTTGTCCAAACATCATTTTTCTTCACCAAGTTTATCTAGTCTTTCTAAATATTTCAATGCTTCTTCATAGTTTCCAAAAAAATATCATAAATCCAAGCTATATCTGCTATAGAATACTTATCTTCTTCATCTAAGTCAACGGCTTTTTAAATAATATTTTAAAAGCTTCTTCTTTGTTATCCAAATTCTTATAGCATATTCCTATTTGTCTATAAGTCCAAACATCTTCTTTATTTATTTTTTCTGCAGCTAAAAAGATATTCTAATGCTTCTTCATATTTTCCTTGTGCTGACAAGCAATAACCTAACTCAGAAAGTGTCCAGTCATCTTCTTTATTTATAGCTAATAGATTTCTAAGTATCTCTTCAGCCTCTTCATATTTTCCATATCTATCATATCTTGATGCTAGAAATGAATCTGCTTCTATTCTTCCCTCTTCATCATAGACATATTTTTTAGCTTCAAGAGCATATTCTATAGCTTTTTCTGAATTTCCATTTCTACCTTCAAGTTTTGATAAACTTGTATATGTTGCTTTTAAAAAATCACAAGTAGCATCGTCGCTGGGATCTAATTTATATGCTTTTCAAGAAACATTTCTCCGCATTAGTATAGTCCTCTAAGAAAAAAATAAGAATATCCAGCTCTCCAATTCCAAAGAAAACTATCTCCTTCTTCAAATTCTATAGTTTTTTTTAATAGCTCTAAACCTTTTTCATAATTTTTCAACATTATTGTAGGCTCTTGCTAGTTGCCCTATTAAGTCTGTATTTAATTGTTCAGCTGGTAAAAGCTTCTATTAAGTCTATTATCTCTTGATATTTTTTTCTAAATCATGTAATTTTTCAATTTTTTTCTAATATTTCTTGCTTCAAAAATCTTCACCTCTTATTTTTATTTATTATACCATTTATTACAACTTTTTTTTATATAATAAATGTTACATAATCTAAAAAAATAAGAATCAACTTCTTTTTACAAAGAAATTAATTCTTATTTAAAAAAATTTATTTAGTTAAAAAAGTGTGTCTAGAGAAGAGATTCCTTTTTTTCTATTTCTTTAATTTTTAGCCTCTATAGTATCATTTTCAGCTCCACGCTCAGTTATAGACTCTCTAGCTGAATCTAAATATTTTTGTGCATTTTCTTTATCACCAATTCCAATATAACAATAAGCAAGTTCAAAATCTTCTCCATCTACTACATCATTTTTTTATCTATTGATATCTGTCTTGATTCTAAAAAGAACTTTTATAGCTTCTTCATATCTTTCTAAGCCTCTTAAACATCTACCTATAGAATATAGATACCAACCATGATTAGCTAGTTCATAAGCTTTTTTAAATAAATCTAAGGCTTCCTCATATCTTCCTGTATCTAGCAAAATTACTCCTTTTACTTCAAAAAACCAAGCATCATTTCTTCCTAATTCTATAGCTCTGTCAGAATGTTCTAGTACTTCTTCGACTTTTTTAGAATCATAACCTAATTGATATCCTATTTGTGAATATGCTTTTTCTTTAAATTTAATTTGATATTCAAGAGCTTTTTCGTAATCTCCTAGTTGATGATAACACCAAACAAGTAAACTATAAATATAGACTATCTCTTTTTCATTTTCTTTATCTTCTACTTCTAAGGTATGATTTAATCTTTGAATTACCTCTTCATATTTTTCTTGTTTAAATAGACAATAAACTAACTCAAAAAGTCTCTCTTCATCTTTTTGAGTTTCTGCTAAGATAGACTTAAGTATTTCCTCAGCTTCTGCATATTTCATATATCTATTATATAGGGAAGCTAGAAAAAAATCTGTTTCTACTCTCCCTTCTTCATCATAGGCATATTTTCTACTTTCAAAAGCATATTCTATAGCCTTTTCTGAATTTCCATTTCTACTTTCAAGTTTTTGATAAGGCTGTATATGTTCCTATTAAAAAATCACAAGCAAAGTCACGAGCATACTCATCATCTGGCTCTAACTCATATGCCTTTAAAAAAATACTTTTTCTGCCTTAATATAATCTTTTTAAGAAAAAAATAAGAATAACCTACTCTCAATTCCAAAGTGCATTATCTCCTTCTTCATTTTCTATACTTTTTTTAATATTTTTAAGCCTTTTTTTCATAATTTTCTATATTATTGTAAGCTTTTTCCTAATTCTACTATTAATTCTGTATCTAATTGTTCAGTTGGCAAAGCTTCAATTAAGTCTATTATTTCTTGGTATTTCCATAATTCATCTAACCTTTCAATTTTTTTCTAATAATTTTTTTCAAAAATCTTTACCTCTTATACTTTTTTTGTTTTTTTATAAATTTATTTAATTTAAAAAAATTGATTTAAAGAAAGTATTCCTTTTTTTCTATTTCTTCAATTTTTTTCTTTCATATAATCATTTAAAAACTCCTCTTTGAGTAACAGAGTCTCTAGCTGAATCTAAATATTTTTTTGCGCATTCTCTTTGTCACCAATTCCAATATAGCAATGTGCAAGTTCAAAAATCTTCTCCATCTACTACATCTTCTTCATCTAATGATATCTGTCTTGATTTTAAAAAGGATTTCTATAGCTTCTTCATATCTTTCTAGGCCTCTTAAACATCTACCCATAGAATATAGATACCAACCATTATTATCTTTGTCATAAGCTTTTTTGAATGATTCTAAGGCTTCTTCATATCTTTTTAAATCTAGTAATATTATTCCTTTCACTTCAAAAATCCAAGCATCATCTCTTCCTAATTCTATAGCTTTTTCAAAATGCTCCAAGGCTTCTTCAGATTTATCAGGATTATAACCTAATTGATATCCAATTTGTGAATGTATCCACTCATCATCTCTTCCTAGTTCTTTTGCTGCATTCAGATACTTAAGTGCTTCTTCTGGTTGTGGGTCTTCTAACCTTCCATAAAGCCAAGCTAATTCAGAATTTATAAAGATTTTTTGGCTAATATTATCTTTATCAACCATAGTCAAAGACTTTTTCAATCTTTCAATTCCTTCATTAATCTTTCCACTTCTACCTAAGTTTATACCTATTTCAGTATTAAGCCACTCGTCATCTCTTCCTAATTCTTCAGCTCTCAATAAGAATGGAAGTGCATCTTCATACTTCTCTTTACAATTATAAATCCAACCGACTTCTGATAATGAACGTATATCATCTCTATCTAAATCATAAGCTATTAATGCATATTCAAGAGCTTTTTCATAGTCATTTAAATTTTCATAACACATTGCTATTTCAACATTTGTCCAAGCATCATTTTTCCCTTCTTCTTTAGATTTAATATAACATTCAAGGGCTTTTTCATAATCTCCTAATAGACGATGGCACCAACCAAGTTGATTATAGATAAAAGCTAAGTCTTTTTCTTCATCTTTTTAAACTCAAAGCATATTCAAACTTTTCAATGGCTTCTTCATATTTTCCTAAACCTGCTAAGCAAGCTCCATATTCTACATTTATCCAGGCATCATTTCTTCCAAGTTTTATTGCTTTTTTTACATACTTTAAACCTTCTTTATATTGCTCTAAGTTATCATAGAACCAAGCTATATCTGACATAATATAAGGATCTTTTTTATCAAATTTTTCAGCTAACAAATAGAATTCCAAAGCTTTTTTTAGATCAGATTTTTTCTTGTAACAATATCCAATTTCATCATTTATCCAAGCACTATCTCTACCTTCTTTAGATTGAATATAATGTTCAAGTGCCTTATCATAATCCTCTAATTGACGGTAACTCCAACCAAGTAAGCTATGAATATGTGCTATATCTTTTTCCTCATCTTCCACTTCTAAGGCATGATTTAATTTTTTAATAGCCTCTTCATGTCTTTCAAGTCTTGATAGACAATATCCAAACTCACCATTTGTCCAAGCATCATCTTGACCAAGTTCCTCAAGTCTTTCTAAGTATTTTAATCCTTCTTCATATTTTCCTAAAACATTGTAAAGCCAAGCTATATCTGACATTGAATAAGTATCTTCCTCATCAAGTTCAACAGCTTTTTAAGTAATATTTTTAATGCTTCTTCTTTTTTATCTAGATTTTTTTATAACATATTCCTATCTTTTGATAAAGCCAATCATCAGCATCATTTAATTTTTTTCTAGTTTTAAAAAAATATTCTAATGCTTCTTCATATCTTTCTTGTTTAAATAAACTGTAGCCTAACTCATAATTCCCTTCTATGTCTCTTTTTATTTTTTTGCTAAGATAGGTCTAAGTATTTCTTCAGCCTCTGTATATCTCATATGTCTGTTATATAGACTAGCTAGAAATATTTCTGTATCTATTTTTATTTTCTCTAGTTTTTAGCATATTTTTTTAGCTTCAAGAGCATATTCTATAGCTTTTTTTCTGAATTTCCATTCTCCTCTTCAATTTCTCCTAAGGCTATATATGTTCCCACTAAGAAATCACAAGCCTTTTTCATCATCTGGTTCTTGCTCATATACCTTTAAAAAAATGCTTTTTCTGCCTTTGTATAATCTTCTAAGAAAAAAAGTAAGAATATCCTATTCTCCAATTCCAAAGTGCAGTATCTCCTACTTCATTTTCTATGCTTTTTTTAATATTTCTAAACCTTTTTTTCATATTCTTCTATATTGTTGTAGGCTCTTCCTAATTCTCCCATTAATTCTGTATTTAATTGTTCGGCTGGTAAAGCTTCTATTAAGTCTATTATTTCTTGATATTTTTTTCTATTTCATTTAAGCTTTCAATTTTTTTCTAATAATTTTTTTCTTTCAAAAATCTTCACCTCTTATATTTTTAATTTTTTTCTTATATATCATAACATTTTTTTATATTTTTTTATGTAACATATGTTACAAATAAAAAAATAAAAAAATAGTACCTACTGGCATAGGTACTATTTTTTTGCCATTTAAAAAAATCATATTGTTTTACAAGATGATTCTAGCATAATTATATAAAAAAATCAAGTTTTTATGTTATAATTAATTGCCATTTTTCCTCTAACATCTCTTTTTAAAAGGAGGTGAAAGAGTGAAGAAAAATTATATTGTTTACCTTGATAGTTGTAATATTTTTTTATTACTATCTAAAAAAATGTTTACTAAGTTCATTTAGTAATATTTTTATGTGGGAAGTTCTCTGGCAAGTGCTTCCTGCTTTTTTTATTTAATACTATTTAATATTTTTTAAAATTGGAGTACAATATATATATATAGTAATTAAGGACATGAGGTGAGAAAATGTATAAGCATGTATTTGGACCTGTTCCATCGAGAAGATTAGGAATATCTTTAGGAGTTGACTTAGTTGTAAGCAAAAGTTGTAATCTTAATTGTATTTTTTTTGTGAATGTGGAGCAACAAAAAAAATTCAACTAGAAAGAAAAAGATTTAAAGATATGAATGAAATACTTGAAGAAATATCAACAGTATTAAAAGATATAAAGCCTGACTATATAACATTTTCTGGAAGTGGCGAACCCACTTTAAGTTTGGATTTAGGTAATATTTCTAGAGCTATAAAAGAGGATTTAAAAGTATCAAGGTAAGATTTGTTTAATTACTAATAGCTTACTTCTAGCAGATGAAAAACCTTATGAAAGAGTTAGAATACATAGATTTAATTGTTCCTACTTTTAAATACATTAACTCAAGATATTTTTTTGAAAAAAATTGTTAGACCTGACTACAGGACAAGTGTGGAAGAAATTAGAAAAAGGCTTCATCAATCTAAACAAATCTAATTATAAAGGAAAAAAATTTGGATAGAAATTTTTTTATTCTTGAAAAATATTAATGATAGTGACAAAAAAATTTTTGTAGATATAGCTAATTTTTTTAAAAATCTGAAAAATATTAGATACGATAAAAATTCAATTAAATACTATTGATAGAGTTGGAGCAGAAAGAGATTTAAAAAGCTATAAGTTTTGAAAAAAATTTCAAGAGCTAAGAAGATTTTTAGAGGAAAAATGGACTAAATAATATAGAAATAATAAAGAGCTTAGGTGAACTTGAAGAAGACAAGAAAAATTCAAGTAAATCAAGAACTTTTAGATAATATGAAACAAAAGAGATTATATCAAGAAGAAGAGATCAATAAGATTTTTAAAAAAATTAAAAATTTTTTTAAAAAAAGTTGTTGACAAAGTTTTTAGATATAGTGTATTATAGTTGATGTTCTTGAATGACACGAGCCGCTTTAGCTCATCTGGTAGAGCAACTGACTTGTAATCAGTAGGTGATTGGTTCGACTCCGATAAGCGGCACCAGTGCCCCGTTCGTTCAGTGGTTAGGACATCAGATTTTCACTCTGGAAACAGGGGTTCAATTCCCCTACGGGGTACCATTACAATTAAATACAGATGGTTGGGTTCCCGAGCGGTCAAAGGGATCAGACTGTAAATCTGACGGCTCAGCCTTCGAAGGTTCGAATCCTTCCCCAACCACCATCTAAAAACAATCAACTACACTTCGGTGTAGCTTTTTTATTTTTTCTACTTTGTGATATAATAATAAAGAAGGCTAAAAAATAAGAAAATGGTGATTGTATAGCTATGGAAAAGATATTTGAATATGCAAGAAAAAAATAATATTTCAGACATACATATAATTGAAGGTGAAAGAATATATTTTAGAAAAAGATGGAGAAATCGTAGCATGTGAATATAGTCAAAAGCCTTAGTAGAGAAGATATCTTGAAAATCTGCTCAGGAAAAATTTGAAGAAGATTTTTGCTTACACTGACTCTAAAAAAATCAAAGATATAGAATAAATTCTTTTTTTTACAAAGGGAAAAATTAGCTTTAGTTATAAGGGTAATTAATGATGATGCTATAAAGTTAAAAGGTGAATTTATCAATAAGGTTATTGATGAAAAAAATTTTTAGCTCTAAAAAGATGGCTTAGTCTTAATAAGTGGAATTACAGGAAGTGGTAAATCTACAACTCTTGCTAATATAATAGAAAAAAATTTAATGAGAATAAGAGTATTAAAAATCTTAACAATAGAAGATCCCATTGAATATTTTTTTGAGAATAAAAAAAGCTTTTGATCATACAAAGAGAATTAGGAACAGATGTTGAAAGTTTTGAAAAAAAGCTTTAAAAAAGTTCTCTAAGACAGGATCCTGATGTTATTGTATTGGGAGAAATAAGAGATGAAGAAAGTCTATTCTCAGCTTTAAAAATTAGCTGAAACAGGACATCTAGTTTTTTTCTACTCTGCATACTATGAATGCTGTTGAAAGTATAAATAGATTAATTTCTATGGTAAGATCTGATAAAAGAGATTTCATAAGAGAGCAACTAGCTTCTGTTTTGAGATTTATCTTTTCTCAAGAGCTATATAGAGATAAGAAAACTAAGAAAGTTAAAAGCTATTTTTTTGAAATTTTTAAATAATACTAAAGCTGTGGCAAATTTAATTAGCAATAATAAATTAAATCAAATTCCAAGCCTTATTGAAAGTGGAATAGAAAAACTATATGATAACAAAGGAAAAAAATATTTTTAAGAAAAATAGAAATAGAGAGTGATTAAACTGTTAATAGAAACGAATGTAGAAATAAATTTAAGGAGTATAGAAGAATTTACTAGAGTAATGGCTTCTGAACTTCTTGAAGATAGAATTCTTTTTGATATCCAAAGAGAAGAAAAATTTAATTAAGATAAAAAGTAAGCTCTGAAAAACTTAAATAAGAATACAGAATTTTCATATATAGATTTAGAGAACAAGATAGAAGACCAAATTTTAACTATGTGTAAAATAAGTCTATTAAAAACTCTTAGATAAAAAAATTATGCTTGGGGTTCTCTTATGGGAGTACGTCCAACTAAAGTTTTAAGAAGACTTTTTAATCAATGGTTGCGATTATAAAGAGGCTAGAAAAAAATTTTTAAAAAGACTTCTACTTGGTTACAGATGATAAAAATAAATCTTATGGAAACTGTTGTTAAAAAAAGAATTAGAGCTTTTAGACAAAGAGCATATAAATCTATATCTAGGAATACCTTTTTGTCCAACTAAATGTAAGTACTGTTCTTTTCGCTTCTTATGAAATAGATGGAGGAGTTGGAAGATTCTATGATGATTTTGTAGAGACACTTTTAAAAAGAAATTCAAATAATAGGAGATTTTCTAAAAAAACATATAATAAGAAAGTTTCGTCTATATATTTTGGTGGTGGAACTCCAAGTACATTGACAGAAATAGATTTAGAAAGAGTTTTTAAAGAAATTGCTTGAAAAATATAGATATGTCAGATGTAAAAGAATTCACTTTTGAGGCTGGTAGAGAAGACTCTTTAAATATTGAAAAAAATTAGAAATAATGAAGAAATACTCAGTGGATAGAATAAGTTTAAACCCACAATCATTTAATTTAGAAACTTTAAAAAAAGAGTCAATAGAAGATTTAATGAGAAAAACTTTGACCTAATATTCAATGAAGCTAAAAAAACTAGGTTTTTATCATAAATATGGATTTAATAATAGGTCTACCTGAAGAAACAACCGAAGAAATTTTTAGATACTTTTAGCTCAATTAAATGCCTATGACATAGATAATTTAACTATACACTGTTTAGCGTTTAAAAAGAGCTTCTAAGTTATTTAAAGAAAGCCAAGAAAGAAACTCTATAGATAGAGCTTTAATTGAAGAACATATTCAAGAGATAGTTAAAGAAAAAGAAATGAAACCTTACTATATGTATAGACAAAAAAATATCATTGAGTGGGGAGAAAATATAGGTTATTCTAAAGAAGGAAAAGAAAGTATTTTCAATATTGAAATGATAGAAGAAAATCAAAATACTATGGCACTAGGTGGAGGTGGTATAAGTAAGATTGTTATTGAAGAAAGAAACGGTATAGACTACATTGAAAGATATGTAAATCCAAAAAGATCCTGCCCTATATATAAGGGAATTAGATAAAAAGATGCAAAGAAAAAAATAGAGATGTTTAGGAAGGAGAAGATATGAAAAAAGATTATAAGCTTTTTACTATTTAGTTGCTTATTTGCAAATTCTTATGCAGTGCCAGCACTTAGTAATAATGATTATAGATTGATTATGAGTTCTCAAAAATATGCAAAAATGAAAAAGAGGAACTATTAGATATAAATAAAGCTAGTGAACAAGATATGTTAGGAAGAAAAAAATATCTAAGTCTTATGTTAGCAAAAATTATGGAATATAGGGAAATAACTGGTGGTTTTGACAAATTAGAGGATTTAAAAAAGAATTAAAGGAATAGGAGATGCAACTTACCAAAAAATTATCTAAATTTTTTTAAAGGTAGGTTCAGCACCAACTAAAAAAACCACTATATATCAATTCAGCTGATGAATTAACTTTAAAAATACTATGGATTTTCTAAAAAAAGAAATTAAAAAAATTCAGACATATTTAGATAAAAAAATGATAGAATAACTGATAATATTGAATTTCAAAAAGCTAGTTAAGAAGAAAAACTTATGAAGAATTAAAAAGATTTAATTAATTATGGAGGAAAAAAATAATGGGAAGATTAATAAGAGGTTTAAGTAAAAAAATGCTAGGTTTTTTTGTAGTAGACACAACTGATGTTGTTCAAAAAAAGCCTTAGACATACATAAATATGACAAATATTCTATGAAAAACATTTGGAAAAATTTTTGTACTTTGGCTGCTATAATGGGAGCTACTTTAAAAGGTGAAGATAAATTAACTATCAGAACAGATACTGATGGTTATATAAAAAATATAGTTGTCAATTCAGATGCTAATGGAGATATAAAAGGTTACCTTATAAATACAAGCGAAGAAAACTTTGAAGGTCTTGGAAAAGGAACTATGAGAATTATTAAAGACATGGGGCTAAAAAGAACCTTATGTTGCAATTACTAATGTAGATTATTCTTCATTGCCTGATGATATAAGTGCGTATTTCTATAACTCAGAGCAAATTCCTACTATTATTTCATTGGCTTGTGAAGATACTAATGATGGTAAAATACTATGTGCTGGTGCTTTTATGGTGCAATTACTCCCTGAAGCAGATGAAGATTTTATTACAAAATTAGAAAGAAAAGCTGAAGCAATAAGACCTATGAATGAACTTATGAAAGGTGGTATGAGCTTAGAGCAAATAATAAATCTTCTATATGATGATATGGACACTGCTGATGATAGCTTAGTTGAAGAATATGAAATATTGGAAGAAAAAAAGAATTAAAAGTATAATTGTGATTGTAATTCTGATAGATTCCAAAGAGGAATTATGACACTTGGAAAAGAAGAATTAAAAACATATTTTTGAAGAAGAAAAGGAAATTGAAGCAGAATGTCAATTCTGTGGTAAAAAAATATAAATTCACTGAAAATGACTTTGAAGATATATTAAAAAAATAAAAATAAATCCCCTAATAATTAGGGGATTTTTATATTAATTATGAATAAAGAATTGAGCTCCTATTCCAAGAACCATAAGTACAAGTATAAAAATAAGTATCAGTTTTTTATTTCATTTTTTTGAAAAATAAGTCCCAAAAAGTACTAAATTTAAAATAGTATAACAAAGGATATTATAAATTTTTAGGACCTGTTTGCTCAAATCCAAATTTATAAAAGCAAGCTATAAAAAAACATACCAAGAAAGAGAAAGACCTATAGAACCACAAATAACATATCCAATTTTTTTCCAAATATTAGTATTCATATTATCTACCTCCGTATCATTAGTTTTCGCTTATTTGAATTATACCAAAATTTAAAAAAACTATTCAATACTTTTTTTTAATCAATTGTAAACAAAGAAATAAACTCCTATTGCAAGGATTATAGATATAATTAAAAAAATAAATGTTAAATTTTTTTAGTATCATCTTTTATAAAAAAATATAGAAGCTGTTGCTCCTCCTAAAGCACCAGAGATATTATCATAAATTTTTAGGAGCTGTTTGCTCAAATCCAAATTTATAAAGCAAGGTCTCAATGATATATCCAAAACAAATAATCCCTATAAAAATAATAAGTAGCAATTTTAATTTTTTTCCAAACATCATTTCTCATATTATCTACCTCCGTATCATTAGTTTTTGCTTACTTGAATTATACCAAAAATTTAAAAAAACTATTCAATACTTTTTTTATCAATTATGAACAAAGAAATAAGTTCCTATTGCAAGGACTATAAGTATAATAGAAAAAAATAGATATTTCTTTTTTTATCTTTTTAGCATTTCTTCTATTTTCCTATTATTTATAATACAACATATAATAACAGTTCCTCCAATAGCCCCATAAATATTTTCATTTATTGAAGAAAAATACATCCTCAAAACCCAATTTAAAAAAATAAACCATCTACAACATATCCTAGGCAAGTAAGATTTATAATTGCATAGATTCCAAAAATACAATATCATATATATCTTTTTACCAATACTCATAACATTTTACCTCCATATTATTAATTTTTTTCTACTTATCTATTGATAAAAAAATAGGCTCCTATTGTAAAAAAATTAGCATTATAATTAAATCCTGAATAATCTTTTTTTGTTATTTTAAAAATTTTTAAAAAAAGAAATACCCAAAAATATAGAAAATGATATTGAACTAGAAAGAATTCTAGTAATTGATGGAATATCTTCATTAATTCCTAACGTAAAAAAATAAGCTATTTATAAGATATTTTATACAAAAAAATATACAATCATTAAAAAAATACACTATATATTCTATTCAAAAACATTCACAGCATTCTACCTCACTATTATTAATTTTTACTTATTTGAATTATAGCAAAAATTTAAAAAAACTATTCAATACTTTTTTTATGATATAATATAATGTAAAATGTAAAAAAATCAGATTGGTGATATTATTTTTCCAAAAATTTTTTTAATAAATAGGAGATGAAAAAAATGAAGAATTTAATTGTAGCAATAGATGGACCTGCAGGAAGTGGAAAGAGTACCATAGCAAAAACTTCTTGCTAAAAAAATATGATTTAACATATATAGACACTGGTGCTATGTATAGAATGATAACTCTTTATCTTTTAGAAAAATAATATAGATATCAATGATTTAAAAAGAGGTAGAAAGAGTTTTTAAATACTGTAAATTTAGATATGCAAGGAGATAAATTCTATCTAGATAATGTTGATGTAAGTACAAAGATAAGAGAAAAAAAGAATAAATGACAATGTATCTAAAGTTGCAAGTATTAAGATAGTTAGAAGTAATTTAGTAGATTTACAAAGAAAGATTAGCAATAATAAAAGATGTTATCTTAGATGGTAGAGATGTTGGAACTGTTATCTTTCCTAATGCACAAGTTAAAATATTTTTTTAATAGCTAGTCCTGAAGAAAGAGCAAGAAGAAGATATAATGAATTTCTTGAAAAAGAAAACTAAAAATAACTTATGATGAAGTTTTTAAAAATCTATAAAAGAAAGAGACCATATAGACAGTACAAGAGATGAAAGTCCTTTTTGTTAAAGCTGATGATGCTATTGAACTGGATAGTACAAATTTAACAATAGAAGATGTAATTAATTTCATATCAAAAGAAATTGAAAAAAAGCTAAATAAAAAAATAATGAGGGAATTTTTATGTATAATTTATTAAGAAAAAAATAGGCTTGACTTTGTATAGACCTTTTATGAAGGAGAAGATGAAAAACCTTCATAGATAAAAAGATTAAGTCAAGATTTTTTTCAGATTTAAAAAGATGAAGAATATATTTGGATACATTGTTCATCAGTTGGGGAAGTGAATTTATCAGAGGATTTAGTAAAAAAATTCTATTCTATATCAAGGAAAAAAACATATTAATTTCAACTTTTACAGATACTGGTTATGAAAAATGCTGTAAAAAAATATTCTGATAAGAAAAAGATAAAAAGTTATATATTTTCCAATAGATGACAAAAAGAAAATAAATGAAATTTTTAAATAAAATCAAATTAAAACTTTTAGTTTTTAGTAGAAACTGAACTTTGGCCTAACCTTATAAATGAAGTTAATAAAAAGAATTCAAGAATTATAGTTGTAAATGGTAGAATTTCAGATAGAAGCTATCCAAGATATAAAAAAACTTAAATTTTTTTATTAAAGTCTATGTTACAAAAGATAGATTACTTCTACATGCAATCTGAAATTGATAGAGAAAAGAATTGTAAGTTTAGGTGCTGATGAAAAGAAAACTGAGAATGTTGGAAACTTAAAGTTCAGTATATCTCTTGAAAAAAATACTCTGATGATGAAAAAGGAAGAATATAGAAAGTTTTTTTAAATATTGGAGATAGAAAAGTTTTTTTGTTGCAGGTAGTACAAGAACTGGTGAAGATGAGGTAATTTTAGATGTCTTTAAAAAGATTAAAAAACTATGTTTTAATAATAGTTCCAAGACATTTAGATAGACTGCCTAAAAATAGAAGAGCTAATAAAAGAAAAATAATCTAACTTATGTTAAATACAGTGACTTAGAAAAACAATATCTCAACTGGAAAAGAAGATATAATTCTAGTGGATAAAATGGGAGTTCTTAGAAAACTATATTCTATATCTGACATTGCCTTTGTTGGAGGAACTTTGGTAAATATTGGAGGACATAATTTACTTGAGCCTCTGTTCTATAGAAAGGCTGTCATCTTTGGAAAAATACACTCAAAAATGTTGTGGATATTGCAAAGGAAATCCTAAGAAGAAAAAAATAGGTTTTCAAGTTAATGATACCGAAGAATTTATTGAAGCAATTAAGAATATTGAAAGTGGAAAAAAATTTCAGATGAAGAAATCAACTCTTTCTTTGAAGAAAAATAAAATGATAGCATTAAATATTGTGAAAAAGGAAAAATTTAATTATGAATAATATAAAAAGATGAAGCAAAAAGACTTATGGAAGCACTTCTTCCACTCAGAGAAATCAAATTATAATATCTATATGTATAAATTACTTGATTATCCTGAGTATATAATGTATGATAATGATGTGATGAAAGCTAAAAAAATCAAAATGGAATGAATATTTTTGGAAATTCTAATCCTATTGCTGTGGAAATAGGTACTGGAAGTGGAAACTTCATGTATCAACTTGCTGAAAGAAATCCTAATAAAAAAATTTCATTGGTTTTAGAATTAAGATTTAAAAAGATTGGTCTTAGCTACACAAAAAAATGTCAAAAAAAGAAATATAAAAAAATGTTGCCTTCCTTAGAAAAAAGAGGAGAGGAATTAGAAGATTTCTTAGCTGAAAATGAAATATCTGAAATGTATATAAATTTCCCAGACCCTTGGGAAGGAACAGAAAAAAATAGAATTATACAAGAAAGATTATTTGAAACTTTAGATAAGATTATGAAAAAAAGATGGAGTTCTATACTTTAAAAACTGACCACGATACTTACTATAGTGATGTTTTAGAGCTAGTAAAAAAACTTTAAAAAAATTATGAAGTGGTTTATCATACTTCTGATTTACATAATTCAGAAAAAAAGCTGAAAATAATATAAAAAAACAGAGTTTGAACAATTATTTTTTTACATAAACATAATAAAAAAATATAAATTACATTGAAATAAAAAAATTAGTATAAAATTACACTTTAAAAAAATAATTCGTTACTGAGTAGATTTTAAAAATTTCTTTAACGATTACTTGCCTGCCATTAGTGTTTCAGGAGCTCCGAAATGCTCCTTCAACAATAATGGACGTCGCAGTAATCTTAATAAAAGTAATTAAGTCAATTTTTTTAAGGAAAAATTATAAGGTTTAAAGAATATTTATCTAAAAAAATAACAGAGAATATAGGAGGAAAAAAATGGCTGGTTATGTTGTAGTAGGTACTCAATGGGGAGACGAAGGAAAAGGTAAAATCATAGATGTTTTATCAGAAAAAGCTGATTATGTAGTAAGATTTCAAGGTGGAAATAATGCAGGTCACACAGTTGTTGTGGACGGAGAAAAGTTTATTCTACAACTTCTGCCATCAGGTGTACTTCAAGCTGGTACTTGTGTTATTGGACCAGGTGTTGTTGTAGATCCTAAAGTTTTCCTAGACGAAATAGATAGAATAGAGAAAAGAGGAGCTAGAACTGATCATGTTATTATAAGTGATAGAGCACATGTTATTATGCCTTATCACATTGAAATGGATAAAAATTAGAGAAAGTGTTGAAGATAGGATAAAAAAATAGGAACAACTAAAAAAAGGAATTGGACCTTGTTATGCCGATAAAAATTTCAAGAGATGGTATAAGAATGGCTGATTTACTTGATTTAAAAACAATTTGAAGAAAAAAATTAAGAGCTAATTTAAAAAGAAAAAAATGAAATATTTACAAAAAAATTTATGGTATTGAACCACTAGATTTTTGATACTATCTTTGAAGAATACAAAGGATATATTGAACAAATAAAACATAGAATAGTTGATACTATCCCAATAGTAAATAAAGCATTAGATGAAAAATAAACTTGTACTTTTTTTGAAGGAGCACAAGCTATGATGCTAGACATCAACTATGGAACTTATCCTTATGTTACTTCATCATCTCCTACACTTGGAGGAGTTACAACAGGAGCAGGTGTTTCACCAAGAAAAATAGACAAAGGTATTGGTGTAATGAAAGCCTATACAACAAGAGTTGGAGAAGGGCCTTTTGTAACAGAACTTAAGAATGAATTTGGAGATAAGATTAGAGGAATCGGTGGTGAATATGGAGCTGTAACTGGTAGACCTAGAAGATGTGGTTGGCTTGATTTAGTTGTAGGAAGATATGCAACTGAAATCAATGGACTAACTGATATCGTTATGACTAAGATAGATGTCTTAAGTGGATTAGGAAAGCTTAAAATATGTACTGCCTATGAAATAGATGGAGTAATTCATGAATATGTACCTGCTGATACAAAATCATTAGATAGAGCTGTACCTATTTATGAAGAACTTGATGGTTGGGATGAAGATATCACTCAAATCAAAAAAATACGAAGATTTACCAGTAAATTGTAGAAAAATATATAGAAAGAGTTCAAGAGATATTAGATTGTCCTATATCTGTTGTATCTGTTGGACCAGATAGAAATCAAAAATATATATATTAAAGAAATATAGAAAAAAAGTTTCATATAAAATAATCCAAGGTTGTTGTAAAATAACAAAAATAAAAAAATAGTTCGTTACTCTCCAGATAGTATAGTAAAAAAACAGTTCACTGCTAGCTAAATTTCTTAACGATAAAAAATCAAGAGTTCGCTGTAATTTCAGCAAACTTGCTGACAAGTCAGCTTCAAACACGCTGAGAATTACTCGGCTCACTCTGTTTGATTTTTTTATCTAAAAATTTAGAATGCAGATTCACTTGTTTTTTTACTAATATATCCAAAAGTAACTTGTTTATTTTTTTATTTCTATTAAGAGGTATTTACAACAACCTTTATTTTATATGTAAATATCGAAAGGAAGAATATGAGAACATTATTATTATTAAGAGGAATACAAGCAAGTGGGAAGTCCACTTGGATAAAAAGAAAAATAACTTAGAACCATACACATTAAGTGCTGATAATATAAGATTAAATATTGCAAACCCTGTTTTTACTTGAAGATGGTTCTTATGAAATTAGTCAAAAATACAATAAAGTAACTTGGGAACTTTTATATAAGTATTTAGAAATGAGAATGCAAAATGGTGATTTTACTATAATAGATGCCACTCACTCAGACCTTAAGCTTTTGAATAAATACAAAGATTTAGCAAGTATATACAAATATACTATGTATTGTCTAGAGTTTGATGTTCCTTTAGAAGAAGCTTTAAAGAGAAATAAAGAAAGAGATAACTATAAATATGTACCTGAAAGAGTTATAGAAAGAACTTATGAAACTATTAAAAAAATAATGAAAAAAATTACCAAGTGCTTTAAAGAAAAATAGAATCAATAGATGAGATAATAAATTTCTATACAGCCGATGTAAATCAATATGAAAAAAAGTTGTAATTATTGGGGATATACATTCTTGTGCTGAACCTTTAAAAGAAGCTTTAAAAGATTTCAATGAAGAAACTCTTTATATCTTTGTTGGTGACTATTTTGATAGAGGAATACAGCCAGTTGAGACTTTCAATATAATGTTAGACTTATTAGAAAAAAACCTAATGTTATTTTTAATTGAAGGAAACCATGAAGAAAAAGAGCATGAAAAAATTCATCTATGATGAAGAAAAATATACTAAATCTTTTGAAGAAACAACTTTACTGCCTCTTTTAAAAGAATATGATATGGACTATGTAAGAGCCTCTTTAAAGAAAATATACAAGAAGTTAAGACAATGCTTTTGCCTTTTGAATTCAGAGGTAAAAAAATTCTTATGTACTCATGGAGGTTTACCTCTTGTTCCGAAAATTAACTTTAGTTTCAGCTAAAGAAATGATACATGGAGTTGGAAAATATGAAACTGAAATAGGTGAAATCTATTCTGAAAAACTATAAGAAAGGTTTATGCCAAGGTTTCATACAAGTTCATGGACATAGAGGTGTAAATGATGGACAATTCTCTTATTGCCTTGAAGATAGAGTAGAGTTTGGAGGAGAATTAAAGGTTTTAACTATTGATAATGAAGGGAAAAATAAAAAAGACTGGTATAAAAAAACTCTGTATATAATAAAGGTTTAAAAAAATACCAATGTCAGGTGCTGTAGAAAAAAAGTTGAATTTAATACTGCAAATGAACTTATCAATGAAATGATAAGACATCAATTTATAAATGTTAAAGAATGTGAGCATAACTTAATTTCATTGAACTTCAATAGAGAAGCATTCAATAAGAAAAAAATGGAATGATTTAACAATAAAAGGCTAGAGGGCTATTTGTTGATAAAGACAGTGGAGAAGTTAAAATCAGAAGTTATAATAAATTTTTTTAACTTTGGAGAAAGACATGTAAACTTAGGTTATTTGAAGAAATATGCAACTTATCCAATTAGAGCATTTAAAAAAATATAATGGTTTCTTAGGTTTAGCCTCTGTTGTAAACAATGAAGTTGTACTTACTTCAAAGTCTGTAACTTCTGGAAAGTATAAAGATATTTTTCCAAGATATTTGGAATAAAGTAGAAAGCGAAGTAAGAGAATTATTAAAGCAAACCATGATAGAAAAATAATTGTACAGCTGTTTTTTTGAAGTAGTTTCTCCTGAATATGACCCTCATATAATAAAAATATGATAAAGAACATCTATACTTATTGGATTTTCATAGAAAAATAAATTGGATTTAGACACTCATAATATAGATTTAGAATTCTCTGAAAAATCTAATGAAAAAAAGTTGAATTTTCTTCTGATTTACTTACTAAAAAAAGAAGAACTTACAAGATTAGAAAAACTATGATGAACTATATAATTTCTTAGCTGAAAAAGAAAAAAAGTTTAGAAGAATTTGAAGGTTATGTACTATGTGATAATTCTGGTTTTATGTTTAAATTCAAATTACCTTACTATAACTTATGGAAAAACAAGAAGAGCTTGGCTTGAAAGATATCGTTCAGCCTTAGTTAAGGGTAAAAAAAGTTGAAGTAACTGAAAAAGATGAACATAGACATTTCAAGAAATTTCTATTAAAATTAGGTAAGGATAAATTACAAGAATTAAGTATAATAGATGTAAGAGAACTATATGAAAAAGAAAAATTAAAAATAAAAAGAGAGGTATGAAATGAGTGTTAGACTTTTTATTTCTATTGATTGCTGGAGTTTTTTTTGTTTTTTTGCTTCTATATTTTTTTAATAATTGGAATTATATATGAAAAAAACATATCAAAAATAATATGAAAGGTTATGATAAGGAAGTAGAAGGAAAAAGTTTTTAGAAGTTATAAAATCTGGGAAAGATGGTGTTGTTGGGAAATTATTTGCTACTTTTTGTTGTGTATCAGTATGAAATAAATAATCATAAATATATTGTTAGACCTTATAGTTTTTAGAAAAAAATTCAGCCATAAATCAAAGATATTTTGATTCTGAAAAATGTTACTTGTATTATTTATAGAGGAAATCATGGTGGAACTAGTCAAACAAAAATATCGTACAGGTGAAGATATAATAGTAAAAATATAATTCTAATAATCCTGAGAGGCACGAAATTCTTAATGATAAGGATAAAACATTCGCATCTAAAGTATTTAAAATAGTAGGAAAAATACTTATGATTATCCCACTAATTTTCCTTATCATATCATTTTTTGCAAAGGGACAGGTTCAATAGGTAAGGGGACTATATGAAAAAGAAAATTAAAGTATTGATAAGTGCTTGTTTATTAGGAGACAATGTGAAATATTCAGGTGGAAATAATCTTACACCAGAACTTGTTACATTGTTAGAGAAATATAATGTGGACATTGTGAAAGTTTGCCCTGAGTGTTTTGGAGGTTTACCCATACCAAGAGTACCCTCTGAAATTAGAGAGAATAAAGTTTTTAGTAAGGATAACAGAGATATTACTGAAGAATTTTTAGCAGGAGCTGAAGAAACTTTAAAAGTAGCTAAGGAAAATGAAGTTAATTTTGTTATTTTAAAAGAAAGAAGCCCCTCTTGTGGTAGCACTCATATCTACGATGGAAGCTTTTCAGGTAATATTATTCCAGGACAAGGAATTACAGCTAAAAGATTGACTGAAGAAAAGATAAAAGTTTTCTCTGAAGAGAATTTAGAAGAGATTGAAAAAAATATTTAGTAGAATTGGATAAAAAAATTAGGAGGTCTTATGGAAAAATCTATACAATGAGGCTTATTCCCTTTTACCTATGGAAGAAAAGAAAGAGATTTTTAGAAAAATTTAGCCAAGAAGTACAATATGGAGCTTTTTAAGATTTGAAACTTTCTCCAAGTATTCAAAAATCAACTTTTACAGCTATTTTTAAATACAAGGAAAGTGAGTTTGTTTTTTTGTTCCAGGGGATACTGTAACTCTAGGTTATGAAGGACTGCCTAAGAATTTATCTGATGAAACTTTAAAAAAAGTTTAAAAATATTGTTTAGATGAAACTGAAGACTTAGATACAGTTTTAGCAGAATATATCAGAGATAATTTTAGTAAACTTAGAAAAGTTACTATAAAACCCATGTTAGTTGAAAGAGAATTACAAACTGTAGCTTGGAAAAAAATCTAATTTAGATGAATTAAAAGAGTTTGACAGTGATTTACTAAAAAGACTATAATGAGTTTAAAAAAATTCTGACTACAATAGACTGACATTAGATGAAACAGCTAGATTTACAAAAGTTGGAAATGACATAGAAATAGAGCTATATGATGATATTAGCTACGAGGAACTTTGTGAAAATTTAAAAGATGAAGGATTTTCTTTAGCTAATTTAGATGAATGGGAATATCTATGTGGTGGAGGTTGTAGAACTCTATTTCCTTGGGGAGATGACTTGGACTACAATATGAACTTGCTATATTTCTCTAAAGAAGACAATGATAAATATGACTTAGAAGAGCCAAACTTCTTTGGACTTTCTATTGCTTATGACCCTTATAAGATGGAAATTATAGAAGCTGATGAATTAACATTTAAAGGTGGAGATGGAGGTTGTAATATCTGTGGAGGCTTTGGAGAATTTTTAGGCTATTTATCTTGTTCTCCATATTACACTCAAAAACCTGTTGGTGCTATAAATATTGTTGATGATTCTATTGTTAATGAGTATGATGATGAACTTGATGGAGATTTCAATTTTTATCGTAGAATTATAAGAATAGGAGAGTAAATATGAAAAAAATATTTATACTATTAGGAGTATTACTTTTAGGAATTGTTAGTTATGCTAAAGAAGGTGATGTACTTGGAACTTGGCTTATTAAAGAAAAATGGAAAAAAATAGTAGAAATCTATAAAAATGAAAAATGGAGAGTACACTGGAAAGATTAAAAAAAGATAATTTTATTTTCTTAAAAACAAGCTAATGACTTAACTTACGATAAAGAAAAAAATAGCCTAGCCTATTTTAATTTAAAAATTTCAGAAGATAAATTTTTCTTGGCATGTTTGGATAAATATAGAAAAAGATGGAAATCTCTTTATCAAAGGTACAGGAAATACTGAAGTTGGAAAAATATGTTAGAGAATTACATCTTATTAGACAAAAAAATAACTTTTTATCAAGGGGGAAATAAAATGGTAGAATTATTGACATCAGGGGCTATGAGTAATAGAATGTTACTTTCAATCTTTGCAATATTTTTTTCTATCTTTCCAGTTATGTTTTTTTAATATTTGGAATTATGATGCGAAGAGGACAACAAAATAATATTAGTAGTTATGATGGTGAAGTTAAAGGAGAGATAATAGAAGTTTTAAACTCTGAAAAAAAGGTGCAATGTTTGCTACTTATCCTATATATCAATATGAAGTAAATAAACATAAGTATATTGTTAAACCTAATTTTTATATTTTTTTTAATTCTAGTTTAGATAAAAAAATATCATGATAGTGAAAAATGTAACTTGTATTACATATCTAAATAAACATGGCGGAAATACTAGAACAAAAATATAAGGTTGGAGAAAGTATAATAATAAAAATATGATATTGAAGATCCTAAAAAAATCATGAAATTCTAAATGATAAAGACAAAAAAATTTTGCATATGATAGTAGGAGAATTGCTGCACTTCTTCTTATGATTTTTTTCCTCTTATTTTTCCTTATTGCTTCATTTTTTTATTAAAGGACAAGCAGTTTTTACACCAGCAAATTAATATTACTTTTTTTGAAGGCTGAGAAATTGGCCTTCTTTTTTGTAACAAAATTACCTTTTTTTATTACATTTTTACAGCAATGTTTTATATAGAAAAATCTATTGAAATTATTGACAAAAATTGTATATTTAAGGTATAATAATGTATCATTACAAAAGACATATATACTCAAATTTTAAGGAAAGCAAATTTAGAAACAAATGGGAAATTAATAAGTATTAAAAAATTTTAGGGGAGTGAAAAATGGCAAATTATTTACCTACAGTAGAAAAAAATTTACGTTCTGCAGCCAGAAGATATGAGAATGTAAAAATATTCACTTGGTCTTGCAATTCTTTTTTTAATGAAGGGAACAAGTGCATTTTTCTGATGATAATAAAATTCAGGAAGCAGAAAGAAAAAAAGATGTTTTAACTAACGATCAAACTAAAAAAAGTCTGTAGTTAAAGAAGCAAAAAGCAGTAACACAAGCTAATAAAAAAACTAAAAAGCCTCTTGGGCAACTATGCAATTTGGTGCTAACGATATGTATAGTAATTTTTTTGTTACACCAAAAAAACTAAAAGTAGATAAGGCTTCAATTGTAAAAAGTGAAAATACTATTTTACTAGCTAGTGCAGATAACACTTCAAATTTACCTACTTTTTCTAAAAATTTCATCTGATATAGAAGAAACTTATGCACCTACAACAGAAGAAATAAATACAAGTAAAGGAAATTTAAGAAATTCAATAGGAAATTTACAAGAAAAAAATAAGTCGTGCAAGAGCTGAAAATGCTAAAGAAGTTCAAGGTTTAAAACTAGAATTAGTTCAACTTATGGAACAAGGAGATCAAGTAGTTAAATCACCTTGGTCATCTTGGCAAGCTGGAGCTAACTATATGTACAATGATTGGAATGGTGCATATAAAGGAAGAGGAGATAAAGTAGTAGATCAAGTTCTTTCAAGAGATAGCTCAGGAAGTATCAGTAGATTTGTAGCTGGTAGTTCAACTACAACTTCATATGGATCTACAGACTTAGCACTAGTTGAAGAACCTTTTGCTAAAATTGAAATAACTCCTGGAATTAATCCAAAAATTATAAATAGACAGGCTCCAAGTTATGTACCATTTACACCAGAAGTGTCATATCCTACTTTTGAGCCTAGATTTATTAGAACTCCTGTTAAACCATCTGCACCAGCAGAAATTACACCTACAACTTTTGATCCACCTGCATTAAACTTTGTAGGAGGAGGTTTTATTCAAAACCAAATAATTGGGATGACACAAACTAATATTATCGTCCAAAACTATGAAAAATATTCTACTGAAGGTGTATTTAAAATAACAGCTGGAGCAGCTCCAGGTTGGTTAGGAACAAAATGGGAAGGTAAACTTAATGTTGAGACAACTTTAGATCCAACTAAGAATGGTTCTTTAACAACAGGACAAACAGGTAATGGACCTCAATTTGGAATGAATACTTTCATAAATGACCTAAGAGACCACAATACAATGTTCACTGGAGAATATGAATTAACTGACTTAGGTGGAAGATCTTGGACAAAAAGTTTTATAAGTTATAATCCTGCAGGTGTTGGAGGAGACTATAATGGATACTATACTCCTGGTAATAGAACATCAAATTTTGCTGGAAAATTAACTTTACATGGTATTCCTGTTCCTGTTAATTCAAATGTTTTAGTTGGAATAGAACATCAATTATGGGCAACTAGTCGTAATCACCCTCAATCAAGTTCTACTCTTTTAAATACAGGAGAAATAATACTAGCAAGTGGTAATAATGTTGTAGGTATTATGATAGATATAGAAAGAATGGTAGATCCAGATAGAATACCACATAAAAACTATAAATGATGGAAAGATAATTATCAATAACCAAAAATAGTATAGGTATGGATTTTTGGACAATATATTTATGGCTATAGTGGAGTATTTAAAAGTGGATGTATCATTAGGAAATATAATAGTTAATGGTAAAAAAATAACTATGGTGCTAGAATGAAAAAAATATTTTCGTAGTACCTCAAACAGATGCTAGATATGCTACATGGTCAAAAATACTATGATATGGTTACAGTAACTTCTGGTACTGGTAAGAAAATAACTGTAAATGGTGAAGAAAATGTTGGTATGGCTATTGGAAAATCATTGTCAGCAGTAGCAAGAGAATCAGCACCAGGAGCTAATGATACTAACCCTATTGCAAATATATCTGATTTAAACATAGAAGTAGCTGGAGAAAAGAATATAGGTTTCTTAAGACTTAAAGATTATTCAGATAACAATACTAATGACATGATACTTGACTCTACTACAATGGGAACATTTACTTTTGGAAATGGTGCTAAAAATAGTAGTTTAGTAAGAACAGATAAACATGGTATTCAAGTGAAGAAAGATATTTCTATCACAGGAAAAGATGCTGATGGAAATGACTATACAGGAAGTGGAAACACAGTTTTACACTCAAATGGTGAAACTCAACACATCTATAACTATAATACTATAACAGTTGGAAAAGGATTTACTAAAACTGTTGGTATGGCAGCTACAGGAACTAAAGCATCTACAATAGATAATATCGTAAATGAAGGTACTATAGCTTTGCAAGGTAAACAAAGTATAGGTATGTATACTGATAAATTTAGCCAAGGTAAAAATACTGGCTCAATTAAATTATCAGGAGTTGGAGATACAGATCCAAGTGGTAATATAGGAGATGCAGAAAATATTGGAATTTCTAATAAAGGGAAATTTACTTTCTTAGGAGATCTTGAAGTAAATGGCAAAAAGTCCTCTGGAATATATAACACAGGTACAACTACAATAGAAGTTGGTGCTAACCCTAATGATAAAACAAATATTAAGGCAACTAATGGGGCAACAGGTCTGTACAGTAAAGGAGCTGGAAGTACAATAACTTCTAATGCTGGAAATAAATTAAATATAACTGTTGAAGCAGGAGAAACTAAAGAAGGATTAGCAGTTTATGCTGAAGATAAAGGACAAATTACTTTACATAATGCTAATATAAATGTAGTTGATGGTTCAGCAGGTGTTGCTGCCTATGATGCTGGTACTAAAATTGACTTAACAGGAGCAAAATTAAAATATAGTAGAAATAGAGATGAAGATGATTATGATTATGGTTATGGTTATGCTACATATTCTGATGGAAATGGTCAAATCATTTTAAATAATGCTGATATTGAATTAAGAGGAAAAGCAACATTAATGAATGTGGATTGGTCAGTTCCAGCTGCAAACAGACCTATAAAAACATCTGCAACTAATGTAACAGTATTTTCAAATGATGTTGTAGGAATAAATATAAATAACCTAGGAACTCAAAATGTTTCTAATTTAAGTAATATAAAAAAATTCATTGGGAGTTGTTCTTAACCCAGGAACAGAAGGTGGACAAACTTTCAATAAGTTCAAAGAACTTGCAATAGATGATGGAGTAATCAATTTTGATGTTGCAACAGATAAAAATGAAGGAGATTCAACTCCTGGTGGATTCTTCTTTAAAAAGGTTTTAGGTCAAAGATTAAAACTAAATGTAAATGAAAACTTAACTGCTAGACTAAGCTCTGTAACTGCAGATGAATTCTATAATGGGCAAGTTGTTGGTCTTGAAGCTAACTCAAGTGACAAAGCAACAACTAATACTGAAGCTCAAGTAAACATTGCTGCTGGAAAAATTGTTGATGTTGCTAGAACAGATGGAACTATAGAAGGTGGAGTAGGAGTTTTCGTTAACTATGGACAAGTTAATAACAGTGGTACTATAAATGTTGAAAAAGATTCTATTGCTAATAATAAGGCAGTTGGAATATATGCAGTAAATGGTTCAGAAGTTACAAACAATGGTTCTGTTAATGTAAGTGGAGATAAATCAATTGGACTATTGGGAGTGGCATACAGAAAAGATTCTAAAGGAAATGTTAAAATTGATGAGTTTGGATCTAAAGCAACTGGTCAAGGAAAAGTAAACATTCTAAATAAAGGTTCTGTTGCCTTAGATGGTCAGGGAGCTATTGGAATGTTTGCTAAAAACAATAAAGCAGGAACAACATTTACAAATGCTGTTGCACTAAATGATACAACAGGAGTAATTACAACAACAGGAGATAAAGCTGTTGGAATGGCTGGAGAAGAAGCAACTCTAACTAATAGAGGAACAATAAATGTAAATGGACAAACAGGAACTGGAATGTTCGCTAAGTCTAATTCAAAAAAATTGAAAATGATGGAACAATAAATATAGCTAGTTCAACTTCTACTACAGAAACTAATATTGGTATTTTTACTGAAGATCAAAATACAGTAATTGATAACAATAAAGATATAATAGGTGGAAATAACACTTATGGTATCTATGGTAAAACTATAAATATGGGTGCAAGTGGAAAAATTCAAGTTGGAGATAACTCAGTTGGTCTTTATTCAAATGGACAATATGCAAGTTCTGCAACTCCAAATGTAACTTTAGCAGCTGGAAGCTCAATAACAGTTGGAAATAATCAATCTGTTGGAGTATTTGTAACAGGACAAAAATCAAAAATATATCAAGCCAAGCTGATATGACAATTGGAGATAACTCTTTTGGATATGTTGTAAAAGGAACTGGAACTAAATTAACAACAAATGCAACAAATCCTGTGACAGTAGGAAATGATACAACATTTATATATTCAACTGATACAACAGGAAATATAGAAAATAGAACTAAATTAACTTCAACTGGAAGTAAAAAAACTATGGAATATATGCAGCTGGTAATGTTACTAACCTAGCTGATATGGACTTTAGTTCTGGTATTGGAAATGTTGGTATGTATAGTATTGCTGGAGGAACAATAGTAAATGGTAGCCCTACAGTTAACTCTATCATAAAAGTAGGTTCTAGTGACAAACCTAATAAACTATATGGTATAGGAATGGTAGCAGGTTACACAGATGATAATGGAAATGTTATCCAAACAGGAACTGTTGAAAACTATGGTACTATCAAAGTTGAAAAAGATAATGGTATAGGAATGTACGCTACTGGTAGTGGTTCAAAGGCTATAAATAGAGGAACTATTGAATTAAGTGGAAAAAACACTACTGGTATGCACTTAGATAATAATGCTGTTGGAGAAAACTATGGAACAATTAAAACAGTTCCTAATCCAACAAATGATGGAATAGTAGGAGTATCTGTACAAAATGGTGCTGTAATTAAAAACTATGGTAATATAATAATAGATGGAGCTAACAATACTGGAATCTATTTATCAAGAGGTAAAAATGAAGGTACTACACCTACTGCAACAAATGGAGCAGTAGCTGTTAGAAATAAAGTTCAATCTGATACAAGTAAAAAGGTGGCTGGTATTGAAATTAAAGCTCCAGGAAATGGTACTGCAACTGTTTCAAGAGACGGAAAACTTGAAACTCCAACTTTTGTAGATACAACTGTTGCATCACCATTAGCTTCAAGAGTAATAGTTGGAGCTACAGAATTAGATTTAACTTCTACTAAACTAGGAGACACTCCATCTGGTGGAATGGCTTCAGAAATAGGAATGTATGTTGATACATCAGGAATTAACTATACAAATCCTATCCAAGGTTTACAACATTTAACAGCTGTAAAAGATGTTAACTTAATCTTTGGTACAGAGGCTTCAAGATATACAACTAGTAAAGATATTAAAATTGGTGAAAAATATCTTAAAAACCATATAATGATGAAATAAGTGCATTAACTGCTAGTGCTAGTGGAAAGAACTTCTATGTTAGTTCAGGAAGTTTAACTTGGATAGCAACTGGAACTCAAAAATCCAGATGATACTTTTCAATGCAGTATATCTATCTAAGATACCTTATACAGCTTTTGCTAAAGATAAGGACACATATAACTTCATGGACGGTTTAGAACAAAGATATGGAGTTGAAGGTGTAAACTCTAGAGAAAAAGCTCTATTTGATAAATTAAATGCAATAGGAAAAGGAGAACCTAGACTATTTGCTCAAGCTGTTGATCAAATGAAAGGTCATCAATATGCTAATACTCAACAAAGAGTACAAGCAACTGCTGATATCTTAAATAAAGAATTTAACTATTTAAGAAATGAATGGTCTAATCTAACTAAAGACTCTAATAAGATTAAAACTTTTGGAGCTAGAGGAGAATATAATACTAAGACTGCTGGTATCGAAGATTACAAGAGCAATGCTTATGGAGTAGCCTATGTTCATGAAGATGAAACTGTAAGACTTGGAGAATCAACAGGTTGGTATGCAGGTATGGTTCATAATAAGTTGAAAATTCAAAGACTTTTGGAAGATCTGAAAGAAGAAATGCTACAAGGAAAAACTTGGAATATTTAAATCAGTTCCATTCGATGAAAAATAACAGCTTAAACTGGACAATATCTGGAGATATATCTGTAGGATACAATAAAATGCATAGAAAAATACTTAGTAGTAGATGAAATTTTTCAATGCTAAATCTAGATATAATACTTATGGAGTAGGTATAAAGAATGAAATAAGTAAAGAATTTAGATTGAGTGAAGGTTTCTCAGTAAAGACCTTATGCTGCATCTAGGTTTAGAATATGGAAGAGTATCTAAGATAAAAGAAAAATCAGGTGAAATGAAATTAGAAGTTAAGGGTAATGACTACTTATCAGTAAGACCTGAAATAGGAAGTGAACTTGCTTATAAACATTACTTTGGAGCTGGTGCATTCAAGGCTGCTGTTGGAGTAGCTTATGAAAATGAACTAGGAAGAGTTGCAAATGCTCATAATAAAGCTAGAGTAGCTAATACTTCTGCCGATTGGTATGATTTAAGAGGTGAAAAAGAAGATAGAAGAGGTAATGTTAAGGTTGACTTAAATGTTGGTTTAGAAAGTGAAAGATATGGAGTAACTGCTAATGTAGGTTACGACACTAAAGGTGAAAACCTAAGAGGTGGAGTAGGATTAAGAGTTAAATTCTAATCTTTCAATTAATTCAACACTAACCCTAGTGTATATAGATTATTATTTCCCTAAGAAGAAGACTGAGAAATCGGTCTTTTTCTTCTTTTTAAATATTGTAAATTAATAAAAAAAGTAAAAAAATAGTTCATTACTGAGTAGACTTCTTAAATAATATCCTGCTACTTGCCTGCCATTAGTGTTTCAGGAGCTCCGAAATGCTCCTTCAACAATAATGGACGTCGCAGTAGCTAAGTCTATTTAATCTATATATGAATTTTTTTCAGTATTTCTACTTTTATTCCTGTCTTATGATTTGCTTTTTAAAGATAGTAAACTATCTTGTGAAATTATAAAACTTGGAATAGTATGTCCGCAGTCGAAGTTATAAATAATAGGATAATTTATTTCTCCTAATACTTCCTTAATAATATCTATATATTCAAGATTTGAATTTTTTTATTGTTATATACTTCTGGCTTTCCAAATATAAGTCCTTTTACTCCTTCAAAAAAACTCCACCCAATTTTAAAGTATTCAAGTTTCTTTCTTCTGAATCTATTGTAGCATTCATTTCTTCAAGAATTAATATTTTTATCTTTAAAAACTTGGAACATACTCAGTTGCAAGAAGCGACACTAAAGTATCTATATTAGCAATGATAACTTCCCCTTCAGTTTCTCCTTCATTTAAAAATTTTTCCAACCTTCATTTTTTTTATATATTCTCTTTTTTTAGTTTTCCATTCATCTGTAAAAAGCATTTAACAATTTATTAGAATAAAAATTCAGGTTCTTCTAAAGTGTAATTTTCTTTAAAAAAATAAATTATCTAAAGTATTTTTTTAAAAAAATGAAGATATACCCTCATATTCTCCAAAAAGTAGGAATTAAACTTCCACCATAAATTGGTTTTAAATTAGTTTTTTTAAGATTGCAAGTTGAATAGCTGTTATATCACTATATCCAAAAAAATTTCTTTTTACTTTTTTTCAATTTCATCAAAAATCTAAATATGGTAAAAAGGCTTCCTGAGTTATAGCCTCCTATCACAGGCATCATAATATCTATATCTTTATTTTTTTACAAGGTTCATCATCTCTCCAGCTCTTTCCTTTGCAGAAGCTGTTCTGTAACCTTGGTATACTCTATCTTTTACCAAATCTCCTTCCACTATTTCAAAACCCATATTTTCAAGTTGTTTTTTTAGCAAATAAATATTTTTTTCTTCAAACCATATATGAGCAGGGTTTGATGGAGCATATACACCTATTACTTTCTTTTTCATTTTTTTACCTCCTACCTAAGAAATAATTTATTAAATTTGATTGTATTACAACATCATAATTAAGTCAATATATAGTTTTTTTACCTAATTTTTAATTTTTTTATGTTGTAAAATAGTAAAAAAATAATAGATAAAAAAAGCTTAAATTAAAGTATAATAAAAAGGAAAAATTTGAATTTTATAGGTGGAAATTAAATGGAATATAAAAATTATTAAAAAAACGATACTAACTATAATTTAGACGATTTAACAAAACTATTAAATACTTCATATTGGGCAAAAGGATAGAAAAAAAGGAAACTGTAAAGAAAAACAGTTGAAAACTCTCTATGTTATTTTTTGCTTATGATAAAGATAAAAAAATAAATTAATTGGTTTTGCAAGAGCAATAACAGACTATACTACAAATTATTATATATGTGATGTAATAGTAGATGAAGAATATAGAGGAGAAGGAATAGGAAAAAAATTAGTTGAAACATTGATAAATGACGAAGACTTATTACATGTAAGAGGTTTACTAATTACAAAAAGATGCTAAGAAATTTTTATGAAAAAAATTTGGTTTTTATAATAAAGAAGATGTTATGCAAAAAGATAAGAAATAAATGGGGGTAGAAAATGAAGATAGCATTTTTAAGACCCTAATTTAGGTGGGCAACGTTCAAATGATGCAATAGAACCTCTTGGTTTTGCAGTTTTATCAGGACTTACAGATAGAAAAAAACATGAAGTCCTATTATTTGATGAAAGAATTGAAGATATTCCAATGGATTTAGAAGTTGATTTAGTTGTTATTACAACTTTTACTTTAACAGCAAAAAGAGCCTATACTATAGCTAATAATTATAGGAAAAAAAGGTATCTATGTTGTTATAGGTGGTTATCATGCCTCACTTATGCCAGAAGAGGTTCAAGAATATGCAGACACTGTTTTTGTTGGGAGTGCAGAAGGAAATTGGGAAAGATTTTTAATTGAACTAGAAAATGGTCATCCTCAAAAAGTATATGAAGAAATTAAGTTGCCAGATATCAGTGAAGTTGTTTATGATAGAAGTCTATTTAAAGATAAAAAAAGTATTCCTTTGTTGTACCTGTACAATTTGGTAGAGGTTGTATGCACCAATGTGAATTTTTGTACTATAGGTTCTGTTCATAAGGGAGATTATGCTCACAGAAAAGTTGAACTTGTAATAGAAGAAATTAAAGAAATTTTTAGAACTAATAAAAAGAGCAAAGGTTATATATTTTGTAGATGACAATATCTTTGCAAATAAGAAGAAAGCACTACACTTATTTAATGAATTAAAAAAATTAAAGATAAAATGGGCTTGTCAAGGAAGTATTGATATTGCCAAAGACGAGGACTTAGTTAAACTTATGTCTGAGTCAGGTTGCATCGAAATGCTTTTTAGGTTTTGAAAAATATCAATATAATGAATATCAAAAAAGATGAATAAAAAAATCTAATTATGATTTTTGACTATGAAAAATATCATAAGAATATTTAAAAAAACACAGAATTTTTAGTTCATGCAAGTTATGTTATAGGTTATGACTATGATACAAAGGATTATTTCCAAGAAATTCTAGATTTCTCAAACAAGCACAAATTTTTTTCTTAGCAGGTTTCAATCCAGCTTTACCTATTCCAGGAACTCCTTTTTTTATGAAAGATTAAAGAATGAAGGCAGATTACTATATGATAAATGGTGGCTAGATGAGAACTTTAGATATGGAAAAGCCGCCTTTACTCCACATAATATGACAGTGAAAGAATTTGAAGCAGGAATATTGAAATGTAAGGTTGAATACAATACCCATAAAAAAATATGGACTAGATTATTTGACAGTGCAGCAAACTTTAGACATGCTTTTGATATATCTAGCAGTTAATTATATAAATAGAAAAAGAAATTTACAATAAAAAAAGGTATAAAAATTATGAGAATAATGTTAGTTTTAGCAAAGGATAATATATATAGATTTGACTCACTTCATCAAAGAAAAATATTATCCACAAATTACCCTTATAACTTTAGAATCATTGATAGATAAAAAATATAATGCAGAAATAGTTTTAGTAGATGAAGGTGTGGAAGAATATGATGCGACCTCTTCAAAATACAGTGATGAAAAGTTCGATTTAATTTGTATATCAGCTGTAATTTCTGCTTCAAGAAGAGCAAAAGAAATCTCAAAGTTTTGGAAGGATAGGGGAGCATATACTCAAATAGGTGGACACTATGCTACTGTACTAAGTGATGAAGCCTTAGAATATTTTGATACTGTTATAAAAGGCCCTGCTGAAATTGCCTTTCCTACATTCATTAAAGACTTTGTGGAAGGAAAGCCTAAGAGAGAATATTTTGAATTAGTAGGAAATGATTTCGAGTATAAGCCATTAAATAGAAAGTTACTTACAAATAAGAAATACTATAAATCTTTTGGTACTATAGTAGCAAACAATGGTTGCCCTAATAAATGTACCTACTGCTCAGTCACTAAAATGTATAGTGGAAAAAATCAATTAAAAAATATAGACTTTGTGGTAAGTGAAATAAAATCAAACAAGCATAAAAAGTGGGTATTCTATGATCCAAACTTCCTAGCTGATAAAAAGTTATGCAATTAATTTAATGAATGAGCTAAAAAAATTAAAAAAATAAAATGGACAGCCTCAGCAACAATCAATATCGGAAATGATATAAATATGTTACAATTAATGAAAGAAGCAGGTTGTATTGGCTTGGTTATTGGTTTAGAAAGTTTTATACAGGAAAAATCTAAATGGAGTAAACAAAGGATTTAATAATGTAAAAGAATACAAAAAGATTGGTTAGTACCATACAATCTTATGGAATATCTGTCCTATCAACTCTTATGATAGGTATGGAAACTGATACAGTAGAATCTATAAGACAGATACCTGATATAATAGAAGAAATTGGAGTAGATGTACCAAGATATAATATTCTGACTCCATATCCTGGAACTCCTTTCTATGAACAATTAAAAAGCTGAGAATAGACTGCTTACAACTGACTGGTATTACTATGATACTGAAACAGTTGTATTTCAACCTAAGAATATGAGTCCTGCAACTTTGCAAGAAGAATTCTATAAGTTGTGGCAAGACACATTCACTTATAAAAAGAATTTTTTTAAAAAGATTAAAAAAACTTCAAAGAACAAAGGACTAAAAATTAATATTAGAAATTTTTTTCAAGACAACATGCTAAGAAATTTAAAAAAAGTATGGCAAACTAGATTTCATAAATTAAAAAAATGATTTAGATTGGATAGTAAAAAAACAAGTGAACTTGCATTCTAAATTTTTTTAAAAAAATTTTTCTTTGAAAAAGTTATTTTATAATTCTAAATGAGATTACTGCGACGTCCATTATTGTTGAGAGAGCCTTTGCGGAGCTCTCGAAACACTAATGGCTGGCAAGTAATCGCTATATGTAATTAACAAATAATGATAATTACTTCAAAGAAAATTTATTAATAATATCATCTATTTATTTTTAATTTAAAAAAATATAAGGTAAGGTAGGAGATATATTTTGAAAAATTACATTTATATTACCAGCTATTGGTAAAAAAAGAAAGGTCAAAGATATAAAAAAACTTGGAAGCATATGGAGCCTTTAATGATAGCAGTTTTAAAAATCTTTGACTCCCAACGATATAGAAACAAACTTCATGGACGATAGAAATGAATTGATAAACTACGATGAAAAAAACAGATTTAGTCGTTATTTCTGTTGAAACATATACTGCTAAAAGAGCCTATGAAATAGCTAAAAAATTTAGAGAAAAGGGAATAAAAGTTCTTGCTGGAGGATATCATCCAACTGTTGAGCCAGAAGAATGTTTGGAAAACTTTGATTCAATAATTGTGGGAAATGCAGAAAATGTTTGGCTAAAGATGTTAGAGGATTGCAAAAAAATAATAATTTACAAGAGAAATACTTTGGTACAAGCACATCTTTTGCTATGCCAGATAGAAGTATTTACAAAGATAGAAAATACTCACCTTTGGCACTTATTGAAACAGGTAGAGGTTGTAATTTTAGTTGTGAATTCTGTGCTATACACTCATATTATGAGAAGAAATACTATCGTAGACCTGTTGAAGAAGTGGTACAGGATATTAAAAATTCAGGTAAGAAATATGTATTTTTTTCATAGATGATAACTTTGTTGCTGACCATAATTATGCCTTAGAAATCTGTAAGGCTATAGCTCCACTTAAGATTAAATGGGTAACTCAAGGGGCAATCACTATGGCAAAAAATGATGAGCTACTTTATTGGATGAAGAAAAGTGGTTGTAAGATGGTACTTATAGGTTATGAATCAATGAATCCTAACATATTAAAAAGATATGGGAAAAGGTTGGAGAAGTTCAGTAGGTGAAATAAATGAGCTTACTAATAAAATTCATAGCTATGGAATAGGAATTTATGCAACTTTTGTTTTTGGTTTTGGTGATGATAGCCAAGAAGTTTTTGATGAAACAGTTAAATTTGCAAAGAAACATTCATTTTTCTTCGCAGCCTTTAACCACTTAGTACCTTTCCCTAAGACAGGAGTATATAGGAGATTGAAAGAAGAAAAAAGACTTTTAAGTGATAAATGGTGGTTAGATTCAAGATACCCTTATGGTAGAATTTCATTTTTACCTTTGGATCAAACCCCAGATGAACTGTCAAAAAAATGTGCCAATGCTAGAAAGAAATTCTTTGAATGGGGATCTATTTTTGAAAAAGAGCCCTTGTTCAATTCAAACGTAGCTTTGACTTGGGAATGTTCTTCATTTTCTTGACACAAAACTTTAACTTAAAAAATGAAGTTTTAGAAAAATATGATTTACCTTATGCTGATAATTTAGATGAAATGCCAAAATAGTTTTATCATATGAAAGGAGAGATAATGAATAACTCAATAGATAGTATAGCTCTTAGACATTTAAATGGAATATATATAGCTAAAAAAACACAGATAATAATATCAATGAGACATTGAGTATGGCAGAACTTGCGACTCTAATAAAAAAAGTTTGAAGGCTATGGCTATATTTTCAGTAAAGAACTTGCTATTGCTATTTCAAAAAGAAGAAAGAAATATAATAATTGATAAATTAAAAGCTGTTATAAAAAGTAATTGAAGATTTTAAATCAGATAAGAATTACACTGTATTCTATAAAAAAATTTTCCCTGATGAAGTTATAAATATGAGCGAAGTAGATTTATATATAAATCAAATTCTTCATTATTGGATAGGATATTTACCAAGTAATAATGAAAAATATCACAAAGGGAGAGGTTGAACCTTCTAAGTTAGTTAAAGCAAGAGAATTAAATTTAGTTGATGATGAAATGATAGAAAAAAACTATTTGTGGACTTGTTATCAAGTAATGTAACTCTTTCAGAGCAATATTTAGATGATGTTTGTGTTTTAACTAATAATAAATCAATTAAAGAATTAGAAAAAAATATATGGAATATATTCAAATGAAAGAAACTCTTACAACTGTTTCAAACTATATATTGCAAAAAAAGAAGGAGTTTTAGTAGGAGATTTTAAAACAGCAACAGATATTTTTGAGATTGATAGCAAAGATATCTGGAGCTGAATTAAATAATAAGTATATACATTTTGCATATTTTTTTCAAGAACTGTACTAAGTCAACTAATGAATAAGCTTGAAAAACTTAAAAAAATATTATGCCAGATATTAAAAAGATATTCTAAACCTTGGCATAGTTTCTTTAAGCTTTATGCTAAAAAAAGATTAACTTTAATAAATACCCTAAGGTAAGAAATGCTGTGGATATGCTGTTTGGAGATATTTCCTATATGACTGAAAGAGGAAAAAAATCAATGAACAAATTAACAGACTTCCTACTATGTCAGAAGAAGAATTAGATAATTTTATTAAAGAATATACAGTTTTCTATGGAGACTATATAAGAGAAATTTTATCTTTACTGAATAAAGCTAATGAAAAATCAATATGAAAAAAATTATTGCTAGGTTTAGAAAAATTGTGTAACTAAGGTTAATACAAGAATATTATTTCAACTGTATGATAGAATTATAAATTTAAAAGCTAATAATAAAACCGTTCCTCGTCTAGTAAATAGTAAAGGAAAATGGAGAATCTTACAAGAAAGTATTAATCTATCTGATGAATTATTAAATAGAGTTCTACAAATTGTAGAAGATGGAATAAAAACACAATTAAAAAGAAAAAAAGGAAGTCTAGGAAAAGTCTATATTGATAGAAGTTATAAAGATATTATGTTGACTACAAGTGAAAAAAAGATAGCAATGTAAGTTTAAGACCTATGACAAGAGGTTCAAGAATAAAGTTTAATCCCAATGCAGAAGTTTTAAGATTTTTTTTGTTGCTTGGAAAAAAATTTAGATGAGAAAAACTTTAAAAAGAATTAAATGCTTATTCTGATAGAGTAGATGTAGATTTATCAGCACTTACTTTTTGATGAAAAACTTAGAATTTAATGATGTAGTTGCTTACTATAATCAAAAGAAATCATATTTTTGCTTTTTAGTGGAGACATTACTAATGCACCAGAGGGAGCATTAGAATATATTGATGTTTTTTTGATTTAGAAAAAAACTAAAGAAAAAAAGGAGATAGATATGTCTTAATAGAAATTCGTTCATATAATGGCTATACATTCAAAGAAATAAATACTGTCTATGCTGGTGTAATGGAGTTAACTTCTAAAGAAGCCAAAGAAAAGAAAAAAATATGTATAGCACAGCAATTACAGAAGGCTTTCAAATTGTATCTTCTGAGAGAACAACTAATACAATTTTTAGTTGATTTAGAAAAAAATTTTGAATATATTTGGTTAGATACAAATATGGCAAGCTATATGTTAGGTGTTATGTATGGAAATGCTTTTAAAGTAATGAAGAAATACCTTATTTAAATGATTTGCTAAGATATTTCTCAAGAAAACAATATGTTACTATGTATGACTTATTGAAATTAAATGCTGATGCCAGAGGACTTTTAACAAAAGATAAGAAAGAAGCAGATGTCATTTTTGAAAAAGTGGATAATAAAAACAATTTAGCACTTACTGATATTTTAAGCAATTACCTTTAATTTGTTCTTGTAATTTGTTCTTGTGAAAAGATATATTTTTATGTTAGAATAGAAAAAAATTAGAGGTTTTGCTGTTCAAAAGTTATTCCTACTTCTATTATTGAAAGTGGGAGGAAAGACTTCGAGTCCCCTCCATTAACTTGAGTAACACACACAGCAAATGATACCTCTATTTTTTATTTATCCATCTATCTTGAAACCAATACCATTGTTCTGGTTTATTTAAGATAATCTTCTCATAAATTTTTAGAAGTTTATCTGTTAAATCACTTTCATTAGTATAATTTTCAGGGTGCATAATTTCATCAATATAGATATTACAGATATTATTGCTGTCCACTTCGTTATGAATAACTATAATAGGTAATTTCTCTCTCATAGAAAAGAATGCTGTAAAACCTGAAGCTGTCGTCGGTAAATTAAAAAAAGTTTACTTTCTCTCCATTGGGTTTTCTAACATCATTTAACATAATAAAGAAACCTTTAGATTTCTTATGCTTAAAAAAAGTAATTTAATATTTTGTTCTGTGAAAGAAAGCATATTTTTTTCTTGAATCTAATTTTTATTCATATAGGTTTCAATAAATCTATTGGGAACGGGTCTTATAATTATAAACATCTGTTCATCTATGATGGGATACATACTCATATGAAAGAAACCATAATGTAATGTTGCTAAAAACTATTCTATCATTAGTTTCTTTTTAATTTCTCAATAGTTCTATATTGTGAATAACAGGTGGATACTTCTCAACATATTCATATATCCAAAAAAGGTAACAAGAAAGACTTCATAGTATTTCTATAGGATTTAATAGCTATATCTTTGATTTGCTTGTCTGTTAAATTATAGTTATATTGTTCGTTTAAAAATTAAATTTAGATTTCTTAACGATAGCTTTCTACCTTTTTGGAATTAAATAATATAAAAAAATAAACCTAGAAATTCAGAAAAATTTTTAATTTGATTTTTGCTAGGTAAAATTTTTAAAAATAGATATAAATATTAAAAAAATATAAGATAGATTATAAAAATCAAATATTAGTTTCAATATTATCACAACCTTAGAAATTAGTTTTAATAAGAAAAATAAATGAGTAGCGAATGTAAAATTTTAGATGAAAAAAATCAAATAGAATGAGCCGAGTAATTGTCGGCGTGTTTGAAGCCAACTTGTTGGCAAGTTTTGCCGAAATTACAGCGAATTCTTGATTTTTTTATCGTTAAAAAAATTTTTACTCAGCAACGAATTATTTTTCTTATTAATATTTAAATCATTATAACATAAAGAGGGGAATATGATAAATAAAGTAAAATTAGGAATAAACAATCTATATTTATTTAAAAAAATAATAATGATGATTACTTGTTGCTTGATACTGCTTTTGCCTTGCAAAAAAGATAATTTTAGATGAAAATCAATAAACTTATTGGTGACTACAATAAGATTAAAGTAATAGTGATTACTCACTCTCATTCTGACCATATTGGAAATTTAAAAATTATTATTAGATAAAAATAAAAAGAGAAGATAAAATTGTAATAGCACATAACAATGCTAAAGATATTATGCTTACAGGAGAAAAAGTAATTCCCAATGGTTTCTATAAATTTTCAAAAATATATTTCTAAAAAAATTAAAAAGCCAAGTCTTCAGGAAAATTTTCAAAAAAAGGCTTTTAAAAACCTGACAGAAGAATACTTCAAATATGTAAACTTTTTAGATTTTAAAGATTATGAAGAATTTTCTTTAGATAAATATGGTTTTGAGAATTTAAAATTAATCTACACTCCAGGACATTCAAAAGATTCGATTTCTCTTGTCTACAATGACAATTACTTGTTCTGTGGAGATATGGTTCAAAAATCTATGCTTTAAATATCCTCTAATACCACTTTTTTTGGAGATGATATAGAAGAATTAATCAATTCTTGGAAAAAAAGCCATAGCTAAAAAAATTATTCTAGGTTTTATCCTGCTACTTCTAAAAAGCTATATCTTGAGAGAAAAATTTAATCAAAAAAATTGGAGAAATATGAATAAGATAGAATTTAAAAATTATAAGAGGAAACGAGAGAAGTGAAGAAATAAGTGAAATCTTAAATGAAGAAGATATGGAAAGTTCCATACAAATTAAATATATAAAATATCCTAATCTCTTTGAATCGTTGAAATTAGATGGAGTAAGAGAACCACTTATTGTCCCTGGAATAGACACTACAAATGATAGAATGGTTGGTTTAGGTGCTTGTACCATATTTGAAGATAATATTGCTTACTTAAATTCTTTTTAGAATAAGGACAGAATACAGAAACAAGGTAAATTTTTGGAAATGGCTATAAAAAAAGATTATAGAAGAGTTAGAAAAAGAGGGAATAGACACGATTATAACAACTATTCTGGACGATAATAAAATGGCGAAAAGAAATACTTACTAAGCAAAGAAGAAATATGCCAATCTATGAGTTCTATAAAAAAATATAACTTTCTATAGTATAAAAAAATATTAAGAAAAAAATATTCTGCTTATAGATGATTTACATATAACAGAATATAAAAAAATTTTCAGAATAGAAATTAAAAAAATAAGATAAATAAAAAAATATTTTGTTGAAGACTACAAAGGCATATATAAATTTTTTTGTATAAGATGAGAAAAAGTTATCTCTTTCTTTGGTTATCCTGAATTGCCAGAGAAAAAAATACTGAAATGAAATTTCTATATGTTGATATAATTGCAAAAGATGATGACTATAATAATGTTTTGGAGGCTATAAAAATATCTACAAAATATAGGCTGTTCTTGTGATTTCTTCATGATAGGTACTTATGAAAAATTCATCACTAGATATGGAACTAAAGAAAAATTAAATCTTTTAAATATAAAAAGTAAACTCTATAAAGTATATTATGGAGAAGATAAAAAAATAAGGGAAAAGATATAAGATTCAAATTTTTGGAACTTGTAAAAGAGGTGAAATTAAATGGAACTAAAGGGCGATATAGTTAAAATCAATGAAATTTCACAGAGTGAAATAGAAGAAATGTATATTTTAATGACCGAGTTTTACAATGATGTTAACAAAGATGTATTTTTTTAAAAAGACTTAAAAAGAAAAAAAGATTATTGTATTATTTTTAAAAGATGATAAAAAAATAAAGTAAAAGGTTTTTTTCAACTCAAAAAGATAATGAACTTTACTTTAGGAAATGAAGAAATATATGGAGTATTTTCAGGTGACACAATAATAGATAAAGAAAATTGGGGAAATTTAACTTTATTTAAAGTCTTTTGCTAATTTCTTCTTTCCCTTTGGAGAAAAAAATACAAGAATTTCTATTGGTTTTTAATAGTCAAAGGCTACAAGACTTATAAATTTCTTCCAACTTTCTATAAAGAATTTTATCCCAATTATAAGGCTGAAACTCCTGAAAAAAATTTAAAAAAATATAATGGATCTCTTTGGTGAAATTAAATATCCAAATGAGTATAACAAAGAAAAATGGAGTAATAGAGTACAAAGGAATAAAAAGACTCATTGAAAAAAAGGAGTTGCTGATATAACTGAAAAAAAGAGTTAAAAGATAAAAAAATGTTCAATTCTTTTTTTAGAAAGTAATCCTAATTATGAAAAAAAGGGAACGATTTAGTTTGTATCACTTCTTTAAAAAAATTGAAAAATCTAAAAAGAAAAAGACATTAAAAAAATTTTATTCACTTAATTTATTGAAAAAAATAGTTCGTTACTAGCCAGATTTTTTTAATATATAAACTGCCTGATAGCTATTAGTGTCTCGTGAGCTCCGAAATGCTCACTCAACAATAATGGACATTGCAGCAGTTTTAAAAAAACTTAAAATGCAATTTTAACTATTTTTTTCAATGGAATCATTCAAATGGGAAGGAAATCTATGTTATCAAAACTTTATCTTTATATTGTTCATAGTATATTTTTTTACTTTTCTACAAAAAAAGAGTATAGAAAAATATATGAATAGTAGAAATATTTTAGAGATACAAGAAAAATAAATTAAAAGAAATTTTAGAAAACAACAAGAATTCTCTTTATGGGAAAAAAATATAATTTTAATGAGATAAAAAAACTATTGAAGATTTTTCAAAAAGAAGTTCCACTTGCAACATATGAAGATTATCTACCCTATATAGAAAAAAATAAAAAAATGGCGAAGAGCATGTACTGACTTATGAGAAGGTTAAGATGTTTGAATTAACAAGTGGTTCAACTTCTGCAAGTAAGTTAATACCTTATACTGATAGTTTAAAAAAAGAATTTCAAGCTGGTATAAAAGTTTGGCTATATCTCTATATAAAAAAATATCCTAGCTTAAAAATTTGGAAAAAAAGTTATTGAGTATCACTCCTAAAAATTGATTTTCAACATAAAGAAAAAAATCTGTTATTCCCATAGGCTTTGAAGAAGATAGTGAGTATTTTGGAAATTCAGAAAAAAACATCTAATAGACTCTATCTTTGTAAATCCTAAGGATATTAAAAAAATGAAAAAAAGATATGGATAGATTTTTACTTCAAAAACTCTTTTCAGCACTTGTTACAGAAGAAAAATATTAGACTTTTTTTCTTTTTGGAGTCCTAGCTTACTACTTTTGTTAATAGAGTATTTAGAAAAGAATTCTGAAAAAGATTTTTAAAAATCTCTTAAGAAAAAAAGAAGAGAAGAAGTAAAAAAATATATAGAAGTCAAAGAATATCATAAAATTTGGAAAAAAATCTAATCCTTTATAAGTTGTTGGGGAGATAGTAATTCAACTGAATATCTAAAAAAAGATACAAGAGTTCTTCCCTAAAACAATAATTCAAGAGAAAAGGTTTGCTTGCAACAGAAGGATTTATTTCATTTCCTGATGCTGAGAAAAAAATCTTTCTAAACTAAGTTTTCTATTCACATTTCTTTGAATTTCTATCTTTAGATGATAATAAAAATTTATGATACTTCAGAAATTGAAGCCAATAAAAAAATATGAACTTATTATTACAACTTCTGGAGGTCTATATAGATATTGTATAGGTGATATCATAGAGGTAATTTCCATTGAAAAATAATGTTCCCTATATAAAAATTTCGTTGGAAGAAAAGGGGCAGTATCTGATTTATTTGGTGAGAAACTAGAGGAAAGTTTTTTTTGAAAAAAATATTATGGAAACTTACAAGCAAAAAAATAGATTTCTATATGTTTGCACCTAATAGAAATCACTATATACTTTTTTTATAAAAAAACTGATAAAAAAATAGATGTAAAAAGATTTAGAAAAATAAATTAAGAGAAAAATTTTCACTATGATTATTGTAGAAAAATTAGGGCAATTAAAAAGCAATAAAAAGTATTTACATTAACTGGTCAGCCTGAAAAAAGAATATATACAGGCTTGTCAAAATAAAAATCAAAAATTAGGAAATATCAAAATGATAGCTCTTTCAAAAGAAAGTGGCTGGGAGAATATCTTCAGTGGATATTTTCAAGAAAGTGAGGACAAATGAAGATAGCTTTTTTAGCACCTGCTGGTGCAATGCACCGTTTTAATGGAAGTTTTGGAAAAAGTCTCCATTATGCACCGTTAACATTAACAACTCTGGCAGCATTAATTCCTGAAAGTTTAAATGCTGAAGCAAAAATCTATGATGAAACTATTGAGAAAATTCCTTTGGATTTAGAAGCTGATATTATTGTTATGACTTCTATCACAGGAACATCTCAAAGATGTTATGCATATGCAGATTATTTTAGACAAAGAGGTATCACTGTTGTTTTAGGTGGAGTTCATCCATCACTTATGCCAGAAGAAGCCTCTCAACATGCAGATGTTGTAATGGTAGGATTTGCTGAACAAACTTTTCCACAAATGCTTTTAGATTTTAAAAATGGAAATTTAAAAAGAATGTATATTCAAGATAAGGAGTTTAATTTAGATAATAAGGTAATTCCTAGAAGAGAGCTTTTACAAAAAGATAAATATATTACAACAGCAACTGTTGAAGTTGTTAGAGGTTGTTCGCTACCTTGTACTTTCTGTGCCTATCCAACTGCCTTTGGAAGAAAAATATATAAGAGACCTATAAAGGAAGTCTTGTCTGAGATTGAAATGTTTTCAGAAAAGATTATCCTTTTCCCTGATGTAAATTTAATCGCTGATAGAGAATATGCAATGAGACTTTTTAAAGAAATGAAATCTTTAAATAAATATTGGATGGGACTTGTAACTTCTTCTGTGGGTATAGATGAAAAATATGATTAAGACTTTTTGCAGACAGTGGTTGTAAAGGCTTGTTAATAGGTTTTGAATCTATCACTCAGGAATCTCAAAAGCTATATCAATAAAGGGTATAAACAAGGTTGCTGATTATGCAGAACTTATGAAAAAACTTCATGATTATGGAATTTTAGTACAAGGTTGTTTCGCCTTTGGAAGTGATGAAGAAGATACTTCTGTATTTGAAAGAACTGTCGAAGCTGTCGTTAAAGCTAAGATTGACTTACCTAGATACAGTATTCTAACTCCTTTCCCTAAAACACAATTCTATGCTCAACTTGAAGCAGAAAACAGAATATTTGAAAAGAATTGGGCTATGTATGATGTGGAACACTGTGTATTTACTCCTAAGAAAATGACAGTTGAGGAATTAGAAAAAAAGGCACTGCTTGGGCTTGGAGAGAAACATATAGTATGAAGAATATCTTTAAAAGACTAGCACCTTTCACTCATAGTCCTTGGATATCTTTACCTTTAAACATAGCATATAGAAAATATGCTGATAAGTATGAACATTTTACAAGGGAAGTTATGTGTGATAACTCTGATATACCCTTAATATTTGAAAAAATAATAAAGAATTAGAAAGAAGTGAAAATATGAAAAATAGATAAAAATAGCAATATTGAATGATATTTCTTCAGATAATATAAATCTAATCAGTTTTTTTAGATACATTTGCTAAATTTTCTCAAAAATACAGAAGATATTGAAGAATTTGTATATTTTGAATGAAAAATATATCTCAAAGTTTTTTTCAAACTAACTAAGTTGAAAAAGGAAGACTTAGAAAATATTTTAGACATTCTAAAACTTATTAAAGATAAATCTAAAAAAAGAAGATTTAGATATATATGGTGAGGAAGTTGAAAGAGGAATTAATGAAATAAATTGGCTCATAGAAGAAAAAAATCTTTCTCAAAAATATTTTTTTCAAGAATTTGATAATAAAAAAAGGTTTTTGGATAAAAAAATTCTATAGTGAATGAACTATAAAAAAATGAAGATGTTTTTCAAAGTCAGTATTTAATAAAAACTTTTTTTCAAATAAGTTATGGAAAGAATTAGATGAAGAAACTATTATCAATTTTTTTAAACGGTTTAGATTTTTTTACTATTTAAGCAATGAAGCATATTTTTTTTCATTCTTCCTGCTTGCATCAGATATGGTCTTGAAAAATTTGAGGACAATGAACGACTAGAATATTTAACATTCTTTTTTTATCTGATAAAGAAAGAGTAAAAAAATGCTAATGAGAAAAATTAAAAATATTAGTTGTTTCTTATCTAAATTTATTAAAAGAAATTAAATTTTTTTCAGGCTATTTTGAAAAAAAGAAGAAAAAGAATGCTTGGACTTATGGAAATAAACTAGAATATTGACAATATAAAAAAATAAAGACTATAATAAAGACACGATAAAAAAAGAATTATAAAAATGGTAAAAGAGCTACTAATTGCAGTTAGTAGCTCTTTTTATTTATTTTTATTTATTTAGTATTCTTTTTTTAATTCTGTTGCAACAAATTCAACATGTGGTCCTATTATAACTTGTACTGCTTCTTTTGAAGGTTTTTAAAAAGACCTGGAACTAATTTCTTTATTTCAGAATCTTGAATTTTGTCACTGTCTTTAACTTTTAATCTAAGTCTTGTTGTACAGTTGTCAACTTCAACTATGTTTTCTGCTCCACCTAAGTAAGTTGCTAGGCTTTCAGCTAATGCAGTATTAGAAGTATTTATTCTTACAGCTTCTGCTTTTTTTCTTCTTCACTTTCTTCTCTACCTGGAGTTTTTTTAAATTGAAAGCTTTTTATAACAAATAAGAAAAACAAAGTAGTAAATTACGAAGAAAAATTAAACCTAAAACTATTAACATAAATGGGTTATGAGCATTAGGGTTTCTTAAAGATAAGAAGAAGTCAATAAATCCTCCTGAAAAACTGAATCCTGCCATCCAGTTAAATGATGCTGCTAAGAATAGAGCAAGTCCTGTTAATAATGCATGCACTAGATATAAAAGTGGTGCAACAAACATGAATGCGAATTCTATTGGTTCAGTAACTCCTGTTAAGAAACTTGTAAATCCTGCTGCTACCATTATTGAAACTATTTTATTTCTATTTTCAGGTTTTGAAGTTTGAACAAATGCTAGACAAGCTCCCTAAAAGTCCAAACATCATTATTGGGAAGAATCCTGCTTTGATACATTCCAACATGATATGTTCCTTGTAATATTTCTGGTAAGTCTGCATAAGCCATTTCTGGTGCTCCCCAGAATCTTCCTATATCGTTTATTCCTGCAACATTAAACCAGAAAACTGAGTTTACTGCATGGTGTAATCCTACAGGAATCAATAATCTGTTAAAGAATCCGTAGATACCTGCTCCAATTGGTCCTAATTTAGCAATACTTGTACCAAAAGTTACTAAAGCTCCAAATATAGCTGGCCATATGTAAGTTAAGATGAAAGATACTATTATCATAACAACTGATGTTATAATAGGAACAAATCTCTTTCCACTAAAGAAAGCTAAGAATTTAGGTAATTCAGTCTTATGGAACTTATTATATAATTCCCCTGATATAACCCCACAAAGTATTCCAATAAATTGGTTATTTACCTTTCCAAAAGCTGCATGCACTTGTTCAGGATCTATTCCCATTATTTGTGCCACTGCACCTTTAGATAACAATGTTGTTACAATTTCAAAGGCTACCAATCCAGCAAGTGCTGCTGCTCCATCTTTATCCTTCGAAATACCATAAGCAACCCCAACTGCAAATAGTATTGGCATATTATCTATTACTGCTGCCCCTGCTTTTTATTAAGAAAGCTGCTAATTGACTGTTTGCCCCCCCATCCAGTTGGATCTATCCAGTAACCTAATCCTAGCATTATTGCTGCTGCTGGTAAAACGGCAACTGGAACCATAAGTGCTTTTACCTATTTTTTTGCAAATAACTAAACATAAACTCTCCTCCTTTTTATTTTAAAAACGATTATAAACTAATTATATCATATTATATTTAAAGTCAATATCTTTTTTTGTGCTTTTTTTATAGATTTGATTCAAAAAAATATTCTATTTTTGAATTATAAATAAACAAAAAAATTAAAGAAAATTTCTCTTTGTTTCTCTTGAAAACATAATATATAATAGAACTAAAAAGAAAAAAAGATGTGAGAGGATATGGAAAAACTTAAAAAAACTATAAAAAAAGAGAATGCTCTGTAGAATTTGAAGAAAAAAATCAAAATTTATTGCCTCTGTCAAACCTGTTTTTTTCAAAAAGAAGAAGCAGAGGAATATATAAATTATATTAAGAGTCTCCACCCAAATGCAACTCATAATTGTTCAGCTTATAAAATAAATAATAAAGGCTTAGAATTTTTTTAAAGTTGATGATGATGGTGAGCCAAGTGGAACAGCTGGTAAACCTATGGGTGATATTATAAATTATATGGAAGTAACTAACTTAGTTGTTATTGCTACTAGATATTTTGGTGGAATTAAATTAGGTGCTGGTGGTCTGGTTAGAAATTACGCTAAGACTGCTAAACTTGGAATAACTGAGGCGGAAATTATAGATTTTGTTAACAAAGTTGACTTACTTTTTTTGAGATTCCTTATGAAAAAAATTGGGAGAAATAGAAAAAGTTATTAAAAGATTATGAAGCTGAAAGTTATAGACAAATCATTTCTAGAAAAAGATAATTTTTTTAAAGTTAGAATAAATGAAGAATTTCTAACTAATTTAGAAAAACTATCCATATATTAATCTAATTGATTCTTAAGTAAGTAAAAAAACTTTGTAAAAATAAAGACTATATATGGTATAATTTGCTAGTAGTAGTATTATAAACAAAGAGGTGATTCAATGGAAGCTATATTATTACCTTTAGTGGTAATGTTTTTTTTATATTAGTCATGACTCTTGGAGTAGACAGAGCTTCTAAAGGCAATCTTACCATTAACTATTATAGGAATTTTAGTTTATTTTTTTGGTTGGGATATTTTTTTAAATATGCTTTTCTATTTATACTATTTATAGTATTTCTTATCTTTTTCCTTATATTCAAGGTATTGAAAAAAGCTACTACATCTTCTAATACTTACAGAAGAACTAGAACTCAAAATGATGATTTCTTTGGTAGGGTATAGAAATAATACTAGTAGTAATAGCAATTCAAATGGAACAAGAGAAAACAATACTTATAGTGATACAAGATATTATGGAAACTTCCGTACTAGAGAAGAAGCAGAAGCATTTTTTAGAACTATCTTTGGTCGTGATTTTGGTCAAAATGGAACTTATAATAACACAAGATCTAGTGGTACTTTCACTCAAGAAGAGTTTGAAGAGTTTATTAGAAATGCCTTTGGTGGTGGCTTTGGCGGTAGCACCTATGGTAACTCTTCTGGTGGCTATAGACAAGGTGGTAGCTATCAAAGAACAGGTACTTATACAAGTAATAGAAGTAGATATTATCGTATTTTAGGGCTTAAAGATGGAGCAAGTCAAGAAGAGATTAAAAAAGCTTATCGTCAACTTGCAAAAGAACATCACCCAGACAAGTTTGTAAATGCATCTGATAGTGAAAAGAAATTCCATGAAAGTAAAATGAAAGAAATAAACGAAGCTTATGAAAATCTAAAAAAATCTAATTAAATATTAATGGAGGATAAAATGAAAGCGATTATTATGGCTGCTGGAAAGGGTACAAGAATGAAATCTGACTTACCTAAAGTTGTTCATCTTACTCATTCTAAACCTATGATTATCAGAATCATAGATGCTCTAAATGCTCTTAATACAGAAGAAAATGTATTGATACTAGGGCATAAGAAAGAAAAGGTTTTAGAAGTTTTAGGACCTGATGTGAGCTATGTTGTACAAGAAGAACAATTAGGAACAGGTCATGCTGTCAAACAAGCTGTGCCTAAACTAGAAAAACTATCAAGGTGATGTTCTTATAATTAATGGAGATATCCCTTTAATTAGAAAGGAAACTTTAATAGATTTCTACAATGAATACAAAAAAAGGAAAAATGCTGATGCTATAATTTTATCGGCTGTCTTTGAAAATCCTTTTCAGTTATGGAAGAGTTTTTAAAAGATGGAAACAAAGTTTTAAAGATTGTTGAAGAAAAAAAGAAGCTAATGAAGAACAAAAAAAGATAAAAAGAAATCAATGCTGGTGTCTCACATCTTTAAGTCACAAGACTTAGTTAAGGCTTTAGCTCAAATCAATAATAACAATGAAAAAAAGGTGAATACTATATAACTGATGTTATAGAAATTCTATCAAATGAAAATAAGAAAGTTATTTCATATTCTCTAGAAGATAGTATGGAAATTCAAGGAGTAAACTCAAAAGTTGAGCTAGCACTTGTTTCAAAAAGTACTAAGAGAAAGAAAAAAATACTGCTCTTATGGAAGAAGGGGTTATCTTAATAGACCCTGCTAATACATACATAGAAGATGAAGTAAAAAAATAGGTAGAGATACTACTATCTACCCTAATGTTACTTTTACAAGGTAATACAGAAATTGGTGAAAAACTGTGAAATATTATCAGGTACTAGAATTATAGATAGTAAGGTATATGATAATGTTAGAATAGAAAGCTCTGTCATTGAAGAAAGTATAGTAGAAAAACGGAGTAACTATTGGACCTTATGCACATTTAAGACCTAAATCTCATTTAAAAAGAAAAATGTTCATATAGGTAACTTTGTTGAAACTAAGAAATCTACCCTTGAAAAAAAGGAGTAAAAGCTGGGCATTTAACATACTTAGGAGATGCTCATGTTGGTGAAAAAAACTAACATAGGTGCAGGAACTATAACTTGTAACTATGATGGTAAAAAAATAAATTTAAAAACAGAAATTGGTAAAGAAGTTTTTTTATAGGAAGTGACACTATGCTTGTCGCTCCTGTAAGTATTGGGGATAATTCCCTTATCGGTGCTGGTTCGGTTATAACTAAGGATGTTCCAAGCGACTCTCTTAGTGTTGAAAGAAGTAAACAAATAATAAAGGAAGGGTGGAAAAAAATAAGATGATAAATTTTAATAACGTTAAAAATTTTTCTCTGGAAGTTCAAATTTGGAATTAGCAAGTAAAATTGCTGAAAAAAATAGGTTTACAACTAGGAAAGGCAGAAATTCAAAGATTTAAAGATGGAGAAGTCTATATTGAAATTGAAGAAACTGTAAGAGGTAGAGATGTCTTTGTTGTTCAATCTACTTCAGAACCTGTAAATGAAAAATCTTATGGAACTTTTTAATATTTGTTGATGCACTAAGAAGAGCTTCAGCTAAGACAATAAATGTTATTATTCCTTACTATGGTTATGCTAGACAAGATAGAAAGTCTAAAACCAAGAGAACCAATCACATCGAAACTTGTTGCTAACTTATTAACAACAGCTGGTGTTAATAGAGTTATAACAATGGATTTACATGCTGATCAAATTCAAGGATTCTTTGATATCCCTGTTGATCATATGCAAGGATTACCATTAATGGCAAAAATACTTTTAAAGAAAAAAAGGTTTTCTACGGAGATGATATAGTAGTTGTTTCTCCAGATGTTGGTGGAGTTAAAAGAGCTAGAAAAATTAGCTGAAAAAAATTAGATTGTAAAAATAGCTATCATCGACAAAAAGAAGACCTAAACCTAATATTGCTGAAGTTATGAACCTAATTGGAGAAGTTGAAGGAAAAAAATCGCTATATTTATAGATGACATGATAGACACAGCAGGAACTATAACTAATGGTGCTGATGCAATAGCTGCAAGAGGAGCTAAAGAAGTTTATGCTTGTTGTTCTCATGCTGTTTTCTCAGATCCAGCAATAGAAAGACTAGAAAAAAATCTGCTTTTAAAAAGAAGTAGTTGTAACAGACTCAATAGCATTACCTGAAAGAAAGAAAAATAGACAAAGTTAAAAGTAATATCAGTGGACTCTGTATTTGCATCTGCAATAGACAGAATAACTAACAATAAATCAGTTTCAGAATTATTTGAATAATGGAAAAATATCTTAAGATAGATAATATATCTGATATTAGTGATGATAAGTGGACTGAACTAGCGAGTGAATTAAAAAAAGGTTCACTTATTATCTATCCAACTGACACTGTCTATGGTCTAGCTTCTATTGTTACTAATGAACAAAGTATTAATAATATATATCTTGCAAAGAGTAGGAGTTTTACTTCTCCTCTTATTGCACTTTTAAGTTCTGTTGATAAAGTTGAAGAAGTTGCTACTATCTCTGATGAAAATAGAGAAGTCTTAGAAAAGTTAGCTCATGCTTTTTGGCCAGGTGCTTTGACTGTTATACTTAAAAGAAAAGAGCATATTCCAAGTATTATGGTCTCTGGTGGAGACACCATAGGTGTGAGAATTCCTAACTTAGATTTAGCTATTAAAATTATTGATTTAGCTGGTGGTATTTTAGCCACAACCAGTGCTAATATCTCAGGGGAGGCCACTCCTAAATCATATAATGAATTGTCAGAAGCTATAAAATCAAGAGTTGATATTTTAGTGGATGGTGGCGAATGTAAACTCGGTGAAGCCTCAACTATAATTGACCTGACTTCTGATGTTCCTAAAATACTTAGAAATGGTGCAATATCTACAGATGAAATTACAAAAATAATAGGGAGAGTGAGGTGATAAAATGAAGGGTACAAGAGTTAATCCAACTGCCTTAAGTCCTATGGAAATGAATAATATGTCTTCTATGATGGGAATGATGAACTCTATTCAAAAAAATAGGAAAAGGTAAAAAGAAAATATACAATACAATTAGATAAAAAAACGATAAAAAAACTTCTTGTTAGATTCATTAATGAGGCTAAGAAACAATTTTCTGATACAGCTTCTAACAGTCAATATGCAGGAGTATATAATTTTCTAAATTATATTACTGATGTTGCTTCTAAAAAAAGGAAAAGTACTGAAATTAAAAATGAGTTATGAAGAACAAGATTTCGTTAAGAGAATGCTACAAGATTCTGTAAGAGGAATGGAAAAAAATGCAATTCTTCTGGTATCAATTTATCAGAAAATTCACTGTTAAAAACTTTAACAAAGCAATACAGAGAATTATTAAAGAAATTTTTAACATTAAAGAAAAATAAGTATAAAAAAAGATAACTGGCGAAGACGAATGACGAATTTTTATCGTTAAGTGCTATGTTAGTGAGCGTCAAAAAAAGCAAGTGTTTGAAGCTGATTTATCAGCAAGTTTTTGCTTTTTAGCGAACGATTAGCACTTTAGATTAAAAAAATTCAGTCTCAGTCAGAGACAGTTTCTTTTTGAGGATGTCATTCGTCCTCATTTATTTCGTTTAGTCTCTTATCAAGTAAGGGACAGTTTCTTTACTATTTTTTTACTATTTATAATTATATAAAAATTAAATATGCAGATGTACTAGCAAAAACCATCTTAAAAAAACTAGACTTGGGGTGCAAGTCCCTTTTTATTTGTAAAATATTATAAAAAAGGACTTTCTCTATTTTAGTTTTTTTATCTCAACTACTTGTCAGCTATAAATATTTTTCGAGCTCCATAAAGGCTCTCCAAATATTTATGGACGGCGCAGTAGTTTCGTTTAAAAGTTTATTTAATAGACTTTTTATAATATTTTAAATTAATCAGCTATAGGTATGGGAGGAAAAATGGGTATAAGGTATAGTAAAGTAGAAGGAAAAATTTCAAAGAGAGATAGTGCTCTTAAAAATCTTTTTCCTTGTGCTTATGGAAAATGTAGTTTCTGTAACTACATAGAAGATAACTCAAACAATGAGGAAGAAATTAATGAAGTTAATTTGAAAGTTTTTAAAGGAAATAACTGGAGAATTTGGAGTTTTAGAAGTTATAAATTCTGGTTCTGTATTTGAGATCCCTAAGAAAAACTTTTAGAAAAAAATTAGAGAAGTCGTTTATGAAAAAAAGATATTAAAAATCTTGTATTTTGAGATTTTCTATTCTTATCTTTCTCGTTTAGATGAAATTATTAACTATTTCAATGAAAAAGAAAAAAAGTTGAAATCAGGTTTAGAACGGGGATAGAAAGTTTTGATTAAAAATATGGTCGCACACTTGTGACTCTAGCACTCGTAGGGTATCAGTCATGAGTTAGACCATTAAGTATAGTCAGCATATATAGAAATATGTATGTAGAGGTAGCAACTTTAAAAAGCTATCCAATACTACTCGAATTGCTGGAAACCCCTAAAGCTAGTATAACTACAACATAGTACCTAAATAATATGGTACAAGTGTGAAAGTGGCGAAAGCAGAAAAAATATACTAGATGACATAAGGTTAAATCCTAAGTGTTAAGATAATGGGCAATCAGCAGCCAAGACCGAAAGGTAAGGTTCAACGACTATTCCTCCTGAGGGAAGTACACTAAAGCTAGTGGAAGTGGGTAGACCCAAACAGATAAAGCTGTGGGATAAGATATAGTCTGTGCTTAATAGAAATATTAAGAAGTTCATAAGAGAACTGCATAAGTGGTAGCGTACTTATGTGAACGACAACCTCTAAAACGACTGAGTCAGTTTTTAGATTCATATATTTAGAAAAATTTTACTTTTTCATTTACTTATAGTATAAAAAGTAGTATACTATATATAGGTAAATGGAGGTGAAATCGCATGGAAAAAAAGCATATAAGTTTAGATTTTTATCCAACTAAAACTCAAATAGCAATATTAAATTGTACTTTTTGGTTGTGTAAGATATGTCTATAATCATTTTTTTAGGTTTAAAACAAGAGATATATAACAAAGAGAAAAAAATCTATGTCATATAGTGAGTGTAGCAAAGCACTGACAGTTTTAAAAACAAGAGAAAGAATGGTTAAAAGATGTAGATAAATTTTTCTTTACAAAAATTCTTTAAAAAGATTTAGATAGAGCCTATAAGAACTTCTTTTAGTGGAAGTGGCTATCCTAAGTTTAAATCTAAGAAAGATAATAGAAAAATCATACAGAACCAATTATACAAATAATAATATAGAGTTTTTTTAGATAAATGGATAAAAAGTACCTAAGTTAGGAAAAACTAAAAAAATAAGAGATAAAAATGGAACCACAAGGACGAATAATAAGTGCAACAATAACACAAGCGCCTAGTGGAAAAATATTATATATCTTTATGTTGTACAGATGTAGAAGTAGAAAAAAATTAGAAAGTACAAATAAGAATGTTGGAATAGATTTAGGTATAAAGGATTTTGCGATTACCAGTGATGAAATCTCAATAGAAAAATCCAAAAATATTTACAAAAAAATCTTTGAATAAACTAGCAATATTACAAAGAAAAACTATCACGAAAAACCAAAGGGTAGTTCAAATAGAAATAAAGCTAGAATAAAAAGTAGCAAGATTATTTGAAAAGATATCAAATCAAAGAGAAGATTTTTTTGCAAAAAAATTATCAACGATGCTAATAAAAAGAATATGATATTATCTGTATTGAAGATTTACAAATAAAAAAATATGGTAAAAAAATCATAAATTAGCAAGAAATATTGTAGATGTATCATGGAGTGAATTTAATAGAATACTAAGTTATAAAGCGAAATGGCATGGAAAAACAATAGTAAGAGTAGATAAATTTTTTGCAAGTAGTCAAATATGTAATTGTTGTGGATATAGAAATGAAGAAGTAAAAGATTTAAGTGTGAGAGAATGGACTTGTCCAGTATGTGGAGCTGTACATAATAGGGATATAAATGCAGCCAAAAACATACTAAAAGAAGGACTAAGGATATTAGGTATAAGTGCTTAAATATACAATATATGAACCGTAGGAACTATGGGGATAGCTTGGTAAATTTAGTTGGCTAACAGAAGCAACTACTACCCAAGAACCCTGCGACTCTAGCACTCGTAGGGTGTCAGTCGTGGGAGGTTCAGAACGATTTTAGAAGGAATGTTTACAAGAAAAATATTCTCTTGGATGAAAAGAAGATAAAAGAATTATCTGAGAAAATATATTCAGTCTGTCTTTTGATTGCAACTCAAGGACAGACAAAAGAAATGATAAAAAAACGATATTGAAATGGGTTTAAAAATACTTTAAAGCTATAACAATAAATGTTTTTGTAGACAATGGAACTGTGGTAAAAAGAGATGCTGAGCTTGTTAAATGGTTTGTACAAGATATGAAACATCTTTTTGATAATGATAGAGTGGAAATTTTAATAGATAATAAAGATTTGGGGGTTTTTTTGAACAATGATGCACAATATTTTTTTCTTTGGTTTTTTTAATGTTAGTAATTAATTTTTTTCTTGTATACTTTTTTTGCTTATAGAAAGTTTGGTAAAATAGGACTTTATATTTGGGTACCTATCTCAACAATTTTAGCAAATATACAAGTTGTTATCTTGGTTAATCTTTTTGGTATGGAGGCAACTCTTGGAAATATACTATATGCTGGAGGTTTCTTAATCACTGATATTTTTAAGTGAAAACTATGGTAAAAAAAGCTGCAAAATACAGCTGTAAAAATTGGATTTTTTTCTCACTTGTTGCAACAACTTTAATAATGCAATGTGCTATACACTTTAAACCTCTTGATGTTCCTGAAGGTTTAGCTATATTTGAAAGTGTAAAAAGTATATTCTCATTATTACCAAGATTAGCTATAGCTTCACTTATTGCATATTTAATTTCTCAATTCCATGATGTTTGGCTATATGAAAAAAATTAGAGAAAAAAATTTCCTGCTAAAAAAATTTATTTGGCTTAGAAACAATGGAAGTACAATGCTAAGCCAACTTATAGATAACTTAGTGTTTACAACTATCGCTTTCTATGGAGTATATCCAATAGATGTTATGGTTAATATTTTCTTATCAACATATATAATTAAATTTATAGTTGCTATCTGTGACACACCATTTATTTATCTTGCTGATAAGATGTTCAGAGATAAAAAAGATCCTGAAGATATTTAGATAATATATTATCTGAATATTGACTTTTTATACATTTTAGATAATATGTTGTATATTTTTTTATCAAAAATAAATTTAGAATAAGGATTGAATTCTGTATTGAATGAAATTTAATCCTTTTTTTATTTTTTTCTATATTCCATTAATATATGTTTTATTCAAAAAAATGAAAAAAATATAAGTAAAAAAATAGAAATTCTAGTAAAAAAATTATTTGACAAATAATCGCAGTTATTTTATAATTGCATTATAAAAAAATAATAAAAAGTAAATTTTTTTGAATATAGATTATTTATAGTTAAATGTAAGAGGGGCATATATGGATAAACTAGATATTAAGAAAAAAAGAGTTATGATGTATTTTATCGAAGCAACTCAAGAGTTAATTTTTAAATGAAGGTATTGAAAAAGTTATCAATTAAAAAAATAGCTGAAAAAAAGCTGGTTACAATACAGCAACTATTTACAATTATTTTGAAGATTTAGAAGAGCTTATTCTATATAGTTCAGTGGATTATTTAAAAAAATCTATTTAAAAAGATTTAAGAAGTGAAATAAACCCTGATATGAAAGCTATAGAGATGTATGAAACTATCTACAAGGTCTTTGTTTACCATTCATTTGAAAAAAACCTGAAATTTTTTTCATACTCTATTCTTTGGAAAAATACAGCTATAAACTTGAAAAAGATAATAAAAAAATACTATGAAATTTTTTTCCTGATGACATAACAGGTCAGTCTGATATAACAAAGTCTGTGTTGATAGAAGCAAATATACACAATAGAGATATTCCTGTGATGAAACAGATGATAAAAGAAGGTAGTATTTCAGAGGAGGAAGCTCCTTATATAATGGAAACAATAGTTAGAGTTCACCAAAGTTACCTAGAGAATATTTTTACAACAACGAGACAAAAATTTTCTTGGATGAACATAAAAAAATAAATTTTTTTAAAAATTTTTTTAATTTTTTTATTAAGAAAGAAATAACATATATTTAAAAATCTCAAAAGGAGGAAAAAAATGGCGTATAAATATGTTGAAGATTTAAGAGAACATAGAGTTTTTTTATCACTTTTTAGAAATATCTAAGATTCCAAGGCAGACATTTTTTTTGAAAAAAAGAAATAAGTGACTTTATATTAAATTGGGCTAAAGGTTTAGGGTTTAGAAGTTCATCAAGATGAAAAAAATACAACCTTTTAATAAAGAAACCAGCAACTTTGGGATACGAAAATAAAAAAAGCCTATTATCATACAAGCTCATATAGACATGGTTTGTGAAAAAAAGACCTGAAGTTGAGCATGACTTCAGAAAAAGACCCTATAAAACTTGTATTAGAAGGAGATATCTTATCTACTGGAAATAGAACTACACTAGGTGGAGATGATGGTATAGGAGTGGCTATGGCTATGGCTGTACTTGAAGATAAGAATTTAAAAACATCCTCCTGTTGAAGTAATACTAACTACTTGTGAAGAAGAAGATATGAGTGGAGCATTAAGTGTTGATAAATCTTGGTTTAATACAAATAGAGTTATAAACATAGACCATGTTGTTGATACTGAAATAATAGCAGGTAGCTGTGGTGGAATAGGAGTAGATTTAAGATTTCCTATTGAATACACAAATAAAGCAGACAACTACAAAGGATATAAAATAAAAATTACAGGTTTAAGAGGTGGGCACTCAGGAGAAGACATACATAAGGGTAGAGCAAATGCAAATGTCTTACTAGCTAATCTTTTTAAATATTTTTAAGAGAAAAAAATTAATTTCTTAATCTCTGATATAAAAAGGTGGAAATTTTAGACTTGCTATTCCAAGAGAAGCTTTTTGTTACATTAGCTTTAGAAGAAAAAAAGATGCAGATACTTTTAAAGGATATAGCAAAAATATTTTTGAATACGAAGCTAAGAAGATCTATGAAGAAACTGCTGTAGATTTAAAAATTGAAGTTTCAGAAGATAATTTAGCTGATAAATTACTTTCTAAGAACACAGTTGATAAGATTATAGATGCTATAATTTTATCTCCTAATGGTGTATCTAGCATGATAGGAAGTTTAAATGTTGTTGAAAGTTCATCTAATTTAGGTGAAGTATATGTAAAAGATGACTATGTTTACTTAGTTACAGAAATAAGAGCAACTTTTGAAAAGAATAGAGATTATCTATATAACAAGATAGCTTTAATCGGAAAAATATTTAGGTGGAGAGCTTAGAGGTTTCTCAGCATATCCAAGTTGGGTTTACAAACCTCATTCAAGTCTTAGAGATACTGCTAACAAAGTTTATTCTGAACTATTTGGTGAAGAAATCAAAACTCTTGCAGTTCATGCTGGGCTAGAATGTGGATGTTTTGTAGATAAAATTCAAGGAGATATGGACGCTATATCAATAGGTCCTAATGCTTGGGATTTACATTCACCTAATGAAAGATTAAGTGTGTCTTCAACTGAAAAAGTTTACAAGTTTTTTTAACTCATATTCTTGAAAACTTAGATTAATCAATAAAATAATTTAAAAATAGAAGGAGGAGTTTTTATGCATCCAGCAATGGCGTTTTTTATCTTAATGGCATTCTTAGCTTTAGGGGAGTTCATCTCAGTTAAAACGAGAGCTATAGTCCCTTCAATCTTAATATTCTTAATTTTACTTCTTTCAGGAGTATGGGGAGGAATTTTACCAAAAAGAAATCATAGAGCTAGGTGGTTTCTCTGAAGCAATGACAGAAGTTATCATGGTAGTTATAGTTGTTAACATGGGAAGTTCATTGAGTTTAGATTCTTTAAAGAAAGAATGGAAAAACTGTTTTGATAGGAATTGGAGCTATAGTAGGTATAGCTGCTGTTATCCTTCCAGTAGGAAGCATGATATATGATTGGCAAACAGCAGTTGTTGCTGCACCACCAATAGCTGGAGGTTTCGTTGCTGCATTTGAAATGTCTAAGACATCTCTTGCAAAAGGATTACCTCATTTATCAACAATAGCTTTACTTTTACTAGCTTTTACAAGAATTTCCAGTTTACTTTATCTTACCAGGTTTATTAAGATCTGAAACTTTAAGAAGATTGGATTTATTCAGAAAAGGTGAATTAAAAGCTGTTTCAGCTGCAGAAGAAGAAAATAAAAAGAGACTTATCCCACCTATTCCTGAAAAATATATGGATACATCGACTTATCTATTCCTTTTAGGACTTGTTGGAATGATAGCTATTCTATGTTCAATGCTTTCAAAAAAACAATCTTCAATGGATTTGGAGTAGACTTTAAAAATTTCTCCCACAATATTTGCATTATTATTCGGTATCGTAGCTGGAGAAATAGGATTATTAGAAAGAAAATCATTACAAAAAGCTAACTGTTTTGGTTTCTTCGTTGTAGCATCTGTAGTTGGAGTTATGGGTGGACTAGTAAATAGTTCAATGGAAGAAATATTAGCTTTAATCGTACCTCTAGTTGTTTTAATATTCTTAGGAATTGTAGGAATGGCTATAGGAGGAATAATTGTTGGAAAAACTATTAAAACTTACATGGCAAATGTCTTTTTGCTATAGCTCTAAACTGTTTAATAGGATTCCCAGTAAACTTCCTATTAACTAATGAAGCTATAAATGTGTTGGCTAAAACAGAAGAAGAAAAAGATTTCTTAACTAACACAATGGTTCCAACTATGTTAGTTGGAGGATTTACTACTGTAACTCTAGGTTCAGTTATATTCGCTGGAATATTAACAAACTTCTTATAAAAAAATATTTAAAAAGAAATAATAAAAGAAGGCTGTTGCAAATTTAAATTTACTATTTAATTATTAAAATGCAACAGTCTTTTTATAAAAAAAGGAATAGTCAAATGAAAAAAATAATAGTAAGGCATATTTTTTTAATAATAGCAGCTGTAATAATATGGAGCTTAAGTGGCTTATTAGTAAAGGCTGTAAATGTTGATCCTCTTTGGATAAGTCTAATCAGATGTTTAGGAGGAGGAATTTTTATTGCCCTATATATTCAAAGAAAAAAATTTATCCAATTAAAAAAATATTCTTTTTGGTGGAATATTTATGGCAATATTTTTTTACTGTCCCTTACAATAACTACAAGAATTTCAAGCTCAGCCATGGCTATATCGATGCAATATACAGCTCCTATGTATGTAATAGGTTATGGTTTTTTTATAAAAGTAAAGAGATAAAATTTGAAAAAAATTTATAGTATTTTTTTATTTATCTTTGCAGGAATAATTTTTCAATTCAATAACTAGCATGAATGGTGGTAACTGGTGGGCAATAGTAAGTGGAATAACAATAGGGCTTGCCTTTGTTTTCTATTCTTATAATTTACAGAAAGTTAAAAAAAGGAGATCTTTTAGGAATAGTTGCTCTTATAAATATTATTTCAGCAATATTTTTATGGAATTCTTCTATTATTTAGATACAGCCCTCCACCATCAAGTTTTTAATGAAATAATTATTTTAAGTATTTCAGGTATAGTTATATCAGGAATATCTTATGCTTTATATGGTGAAGGTTTAAGAGAAATATCTATGGAAAAAGGCTATGATAATTTGTTTGGCAGAACCTGTTTTGAATCCTTTATGGGTTTATTTAGGTAAGGGAGAAAATCCCATCAATGACAACTGTTATAGGTTCAACACTTATACTTTTTAAGTGCAATTTTTGGATATTGCTTTTTTTCAATAAAAAAATAATAAAAAAAGCTAAAAAAATTATCAACACATAACTAAGAAAAAAACTGTTACAAATTAATGATAAAAAAATCATCAGTTTGTAACAGTTATTTTTAAATTAAATTATTAAATCTTATTCGAATTGTACAACTAATGAAGCATCATGAACAACTTTATTTTTGTCTATCCATAGAAGCAACGGCTCTTATAACCCATTGTCCACTTCTTGATGGAACAAATGCAAATACTCCATTATCATCAGTAAATACTCTTAAACTTGTTTTAGGAGCTTCTTTATTAGCTACCCATGTATTATTAGTCATATCCAACTTACCATTTATAAAGTCTACATCTATTCTTGCGTTCTTTATAGGATTTCCATCTTTGTCAACAAATTTTGCTCTGAATACATTTTCTTTCCAAGCATTAACTGGATTTACTAATGGAACTATTTCATTGTATCCAGGAGCTACTCTTTGATTATAGTCTGAACCAGCTGAATCTTTTGTAATTATTAATTTTTCTACTGGATTGAATGTATATCCTTCGTCTTTAGTGTTTCCACTATCCATTACGAATACCCAGCTTCCTCCACCTTTTAATCCATCTTCCATAGAGTAAACTGCATCTAGTGCTACATATTGTCCTTTAGCTGTTTTTATAGTTCCAACTTTAACTTTAGATAATAAATCTGTTTTTACTCCATCGTGAACTACAAAGAATGCTTTAGGTAAAGATGTTTTACCATCAACTGTTGCAATACTTATAGGTTCTGCTTCTGGTCCTTCTGCAGGGTGAGCTAAAATAGCTTTCATTTTAACTTCTTTTTGATTACTTGCATCTAAATTAGATGTATAAAGAAAATGATCGTGTGCAAATAGATTTGCTGCTAATAAGATACTCCCAATTAAAACTAAACTTTTTTTCATAATGTGATACCTCCGAGTAATATTTTTTTTGTATCATCCTAACCTTAATTATAATTTTTATAATAAAATATTTATTATTTTTCTAACATTAATTCTTTCCATTCTCCGAAGTCAAAGCTTGCAGTTGCTTTATCCCAGTTAGCTTTTTCAGCAGCTGTTAAAGCAGGTCCTTTTTTTACTAGTAACGTGTCCTTCTCCAGCATTGAAATATACTTCATATTTTTCAGTTGCAGGTTTTGGCATAGTTATACTTCCTTTAGCATCTAATTTTCCTTTGTAGATAATTTCTTTTCCTTTGAAAGTTTCTTCTGGTCCATTGTATGCCTTATCTTTAACGATTATGATTTCAACACCTTCTCCTGAAGCTCCATTTGAGAAACCACCTTCAATATACACAGTTCCATCTCCATTATCATCAACAGAAATTAATGGTGCATGTGCAAATGCAACAACTGACATTAAAACTCCAATAACTAAAACTAAAAACTTTTTCATTTTGTCCTCCTATTATTTCTTTAGTGCTTCTATTAAGTTATCTGTATTTTCTTTAAATGCTTTTAATATAGCTTCTGGATCCATTTTTCCATCTTTTATCCATAGGTATATCTAAAGTATTTATAATAACAAATTCTCCACCTGCATCTTTCAATGCTTTTATAACATTTTTCTTTAACCATCTATCAGAGATAACAACTTTTATTCCCTTATCTCTCACTAAGTTAGCGATATTTTCTGCAGTTATACTGTCATAGTCAACATATTCTGCATATATATTCATATCATTTAAGAAATATTGTAAATTTTCACTTAAAGATATAACTGAAGGATTATCAACTGAAAGTAATTTTTTTCATTTGCTTCATTTTCAAGTTTTTAATAGATCATTAGTGAATTTATTTACATTCTTTTCTATCTTAGCTTTATTTTTGAGGGTATAATCTTATTAAATCTCTAGAGATAATATTTACCATTCTAACTAGATTTTTTTACTACCTGTCCAAATATATGGATTAACTTCTCCATTTGAATAATCACTAAAGAATATTGTTGTCATTTTTTCATCATAAGGATAGCTTGCATCTATCTCAACAATATTTATTTTATTCATTCTTGCTTTTCCATAGATAACATCTTCAGACCAAACTTTTGCTATATCTACAACTGCTTGAGCTTTTTTAGCAACTGATAAGTCAAAACCTTCTTCTCTTATAGCTTCTTTTGACATAGTCATAGATATGTCTGAACCAAAGGGAGTGTAAACTTTTATATCTGTTCCCTTAGTTAAGTAACTAGTCAAAGAATATAGAGGTTGTATAGATGTGATTACTATGTTTTCAGCAAAACTAACTGTACCTAAGACTAACATAAAAAAATAAATAGTAATATCTTTTTCATTCTATTCTCCTTCTGCAAAGTTTCTAAATAACATTCTGACAATAACTGTAATAATAAAGATAGCTGATGAAATCATTATTATTGCTCCACCTGATGGAATTGATATATCAAAATGTATTGGTAAATACACTCCTAACAGACAGCTAATAAGGGCAAAAAAAGTACCGAGTAGCTTACAAAAACCTTTTATAGACTTTTGATAAGTTCTTTGCTGCCGCTGCTGGTATCAATAACAAGGCTTCAACAAGTATAGATCCTACTATTTTTTTACTGAGGCTATTGTAATAACTGTGACAATTATAATAAAAAAATATTCTATTAATTTTACATTTACACCTCTTACTATTGCTAGATTTGGATTAAAAACTTGCTAATAACATTCTATTTAGATATGGTACTAAAACAAAAACCAATTATAATTGCTGATACAACTAAGATGTATATATCAGTATCATTTACTGTAAGTATAGAACCAAATAATATACTTTCTAAGGCATGTGAATTTACCTTAGCTGATACATAGATAAGAAGTGATCCTCCTAAAGCTATAGAAATCGAAAGAAAGACTCCTATTAAAGTATCTGAGGACATCTTTGTTCTATTCTTTGTGTAATTGATAATCAATCCAAATAATATACAATATGTAAAAAGTGAAATATATGGTGCTGAAAAAGGTTCTCCTAATAGTACCCCTATAGCTATTCCTGTCATAGCAGCATGTCCTACTGCTTCTGAGAAGAAAGCCATTTTCTTTGTAACTACCATAGTTCCTATTCCTCCAAGTATTGGTCCTATAAGCAATGCACATATCATAGCATTGATAACGAAACCATACTTAAAAGAAGCTGGAATACTGCCTTGCTCAGCTAAATTTATTAAGAAATTTCTAAAAGTTTCTAACATTTTCTCTCCTACATTACCTTTTTTCTTTACTCAAATATTCTCATAATTTTATCTTCTTTTAATTCTTCTTTTGGATCTCCACTGAATATCATTCTCTTCTTTATACAAGTAACAGTGTCTGCTAACTCTTTTACCTGTGCTAGATTATGGTGTATCCAAAGAATTGTTATACCTTCTTCTTTTAATTCTTTTATAATTTCTTTGAAATATTCTTCTCCTGCCTTATCTATACCAGTCAAAGGCTCATCTAAAATTAAAAGATTAGGTCTTGGGAAAAGAGCCTGAGCTAATAGCACTCTTTGTCTTTCTCCACCTGATAGATTTCCCAATAATCTTTTTTTCTTTTCATAAACTCCTAATTTTTTTAGAAGATTATCAACTGTCTCTTTATGTTTTTTTAGATATACCAAGGAAACAAGGTCTAGTTTGATTAGTCATAGCCATGAAATCTTCCACAGTAATAGGTAAAGTCCTTTTCAAAAATCTAAAACTTGAGGAACATATCCTATCACTCTATCTTTTTCATATTTCATCTCTATACTACCTGTAAAAGGCATTTGTCCAAGTATACATCTTAAAAGTGAAGTTTTTCCTCCACCGTTAGGACCTACAAGACAATGTACTTCTCCAGCCTTAACAGTCAAATTAATATTCTCTAAAAATCTCATTTCCTGATAGCACTAAATTTAAATCTTTTTATTTGAATTTCAAGTCCATTCATTATTTCTTTCCTTTTTTTAGCTGCTACGTCTTTAATTGCTTTTACAACTTCATCTAAGTCAACTTTAATAAATTTTTTTCAAAACTATCTGGTTCATAAGCACCATTTGTCATATGAGATAGTGATCTAACTTCAACACCTGTTTCTTTATGAATAGTATCTACGAATTTGTTATTGAAGTTCTTTTCACCAAAAAAATTATATCTATTTTTTTCATTTTTTTAATTATTTTGATAACTTTTTTTCTAAGTCTGCTGCACTTGGTTGAGCACCATGAGATGGTTCTATAACTGCCTTAACGTCTATACCAAATTCAGATAATAGATAGTCATATCCACCGTGTAAAGTTGCAACTCTTATATCAATATTTCCTAATTTCTTTACTTCATTTAGAGCATCTGCTTTTAATTTTTCTTAATTTTTTTAGCATATTCTCTTGAATTCTTTAAGTAAAAATTCTTTGTTAGCTGGATCTAACTCTCCCAATTCTTTAGCTATGTTATACACTTGTTGAATTGAAGTTGTTATTGAGATAAAAGTATGAGGATTCATAACCTTTTCTTTTCTGATTGAACCCGCTATAGGCATTAAAGAAACATTTTTTTATTTGCATAAATAACTTTTATTTCTTTCTTTCTATCTGCTGCATTTAGAATATCAAAAATAAATTCATCATGTCCTACTCCATTTACTACAAGGACATCTAACTCATTCATTCTCTTTATATCTTCTGGTTTTTGGTTGATAACTATGAGAATCATATTTATCTAGTCTTACAACTGGTATAACTTCTGCCTTATCTTTTACTATATTAACTACAAAACTGTAGTAAGGTTGTAAGGTAACACCTATTTTTTTAATTTATCCTTAGCTATAGCTGAAAAAAACTAAAAAAATTAACATTAAAATTGCCAATAATTTTTTTGTACATCTGATCCCTCCATTATTTCTTAGTTCTATTTTTTTATTTTTTTGTTCTTAACATATTTAATAGCACTTACAACTTCATCTAGGTCAACTTTGATAAACTTTTTCAAAGCTATCAGCTCTGTATGCACCTGTTGTTAAGTGTTCTAACTTTCTAACTTCTATCCCTGTTTCATTCTTAATTATAGATACATATTCATCACTATAATTCTTTTTCCCCAAAGATTATATCTATCTTTTCTTTCTTTATTTTTTTTCTATCATTTTTTTGAAGTGATGACATACTTATTTGTGAACCATGAGTTGGTTCTAAAACTGCTTTTAACATCTATTCCAAACTCAGATAAGAGATAGTTATATCCACCTAAGAAAGTGGCAACTCTAACATCTGTTCCATTTACATCTTGAACTTCTTTTTAAAAGCATCTGTTTTTAACTTTTCTTAATTTTTTTTACATATTCTCTTGAATTAGCAAGATAAAAAAATCTTTATTTTTTTAGGATCTAATTTTATTATTTCCTTTGTTATATTATGTACCTGTTGAATTGCAGCAGTTATAGATATGAAAAGTATGAGAGTCCATAATCTTTTCATTACCTAATGTACCTGCAACTGGCATAAGTGGAACATCTTTATTAGCATTGATAATAACAGGTCTATCCTTTTTATCAACTGCATCTATGATTTTATACACAAATTCATCATGTCCTACACCATTTACAACAATGGCATCTACTTTTGAAGCTCTTTCTATATCTTCAACCTTAGGTTGATAAGTATGAGAGTCGAAGCCTTCTGCCTTTACTATGGGGATAACTTCTGCTCTATCCTTTACTATATTTGCAACAAAACTATAGTAAGGTAATAAAGTTATACCTATTTTCAATTTTTCTCCAGCCATTACGAATACATTTAATACCAAAAACATTAAAAGTATTATTTTTTTCATTTTGCCTCCTATTTAGCAATGTACTTTTGTCTTTCGTCATTACCTGTATAGGGAACTATTTTTTTCATTATATGTTCATATTTCTCAAAGTTCTTTTTCTATATCTTTGAAGCTAACTTTATCTTTCATATAGAAAAATTTCGCTTTCATCTATATTTTTCATCATTGAACTTTACAAGGAAAGTTCCTATTCTTTCATTTCCTATACCAACATAGTAATCTTCATTGTCATGCTTAATTTTTTTCCATTCCATTGCCCCTCTTTGTTCCCAAGTTACATCCTTGTAGTAAGGTGGAATTTCTTCTTCTGCCAAGACTTCTACATCAGGTAAAGCTCCATTTTCTTCTTTTTAATTGTGCAATATCTACTAAAGAATTTTTTTTATATCAGAGTATAGACCTAATTCTATGTTATCCAAAAACTTCATAAGAAATTATTTCATTCTCTTGTAAATTTATTTTATAATCAGTTCTATGTCTAATTTTTCAAAGCTATACCTGCTATAAGAATCAGGACAACAAAAAGCTAAAAATAAGAAAGATATTTTCTTTTTTTGAGCTAAGTGGTTTTACAACATAAGTATTAATTTTTTTATCACCTCATTCTGAAATTAGTTAATCGTAATTATTCTTATATATAGTATCATACTTTCTTAAATTTTGAAAGAAAAAAACTAATTACATATGTAATTTTTTTAATTTATTTTTTTACTTTGATTAGCTTAATTTATTAAAAAAATAAGAAGACTGAACAAAACAAAAAGACTACTATAAATTAATGATAAATCATCAATTCACAATAGTCTATCTTTTAATTTTTTTAATTTTTAGTTACTGATTACAGGTTCTCTTGGAGTATATCCTCCAGCTTTATTAAATACCCTCTAATAAATTTAGTTATTGGATATTCAAAAAGTATCTTGGTTTTTTTCTTTTTCTTTCTTAGTGTATAAGTTTTCTAATTCTTCTTTATATGCTTCAACTTCTTGAGCTGTTACATCTCTTACAGGATATTTTCTTAAATTAGGATATTCTCTATCAAGTACTCTGTTCCATTCTTCTACTTGAGGTTTGAATAGAGCTAAGATAAAGTCTCCATTATCAGAAATTCTAACTTCTTTTATAACGTCACCCATTTCAAGTTTTCTAACTTTTATCGCATCTCCTTCTGAACGAACTTCACCAAAAATAGTGTGCACTCCATTTAACCAATCAGCTGGTGCAAATGTCATAAAGAATTGAGAACTACCTGTGTTAGGTCCTGCATTTGCCATAGCAAGCATTCCTGGTTGATAGAAATCTAACCATTCAACAAATTCATCAGGTATAACATAACCTGTTCCACCCATTCCTGTTCCAGTAGGGTCTCCACCTTGTACCATGAAGTTTTCAACTGAACGATTGAATTTTGTGTTATCATAGAAACCTCTTTTTGCAAGGTTGATAAAGTTAGCAACTGTTATAGGAGCTGCTTCTGGGTAAAGATAAAATGTTATCTCACCTTGAGTAGTAACGAAAGTTGCTGTTACATTGTTGTATTTAACTGGATCTTTAAATACACTAGTTATTGACTTCATTGTAGATTTTACAGAACTACAACCTACTAAAAACATAAGTGACAGCCCTATAATGCTTAATAATTTAAATAATTTTTTTCATCAAAACCTCCTAAATTTATTTAGTCATAAATATTATACTACATTTTAAGAAAAAAACTATTTTAATACTATTTTTATGAAATTCTTTTTGTAATTTTTTTGTTGATAATGTCAATAAAAATTGAGATAGCTATCAACAGAACTGATAGAGCATTTACCACTGGAGAAACTCCAAGTCTTATCATAGAATATATTCTAAGTGGCAGAGTTGAAGAACCTGGTCCTGAAACAAAGAAAGTTATCACAAAAATCATCAAAAGATAATGTTAAAGCCATTAAGAATGCTGATACTATAGCTGGCAATAACATAGGAATAATAACCTTTGTTAAAGTCTGTCTATTTGTTGCACCTAAATCATAGGCTGCTTCTACAACTGAATAATCAAATTCATCAAGTCTTGAAAGTATAATAAATAAAAACATAAGGGATATTAAAAAGTTGTATGTGCTATAAATATTGTTGTAATCCCTAGTTTAAATTTTTACTGTTGCAAACATTATAAGAAGCGATACCCTATTATTATATCTGGTACAACAAGTGGTAGAACACTTATATTTTTTTTAAATATTTCTTCCCTTTGAAATCAAACCACTTTAAAGCTATGGCTCCAAATGTCCCTATCACTGTTGAAACAAATGATGAAATCAAAGCAATAAATATACTGTAATAAAAAAAGCCTTCCATATATTGCTTGAGTGTCTAAACAATTCTTTATACCATCTTAAAGAAAAATCCTTGCCAAGCCATACCCTTTCCATTATTGAAAGAATAAATAACTAAAACTGCAAGTGGTAAGTAAAAGAATATCATAGTAAGAACAAAAAAATTACAAAAAGATGTTTTTTTCTTCTATCTAATTTATTTGACATTTTTTTCACCTACTTTGTTTTCTTTTTCTTCATATTTTGAAAATACCCAAAGGACTATACTTGTTAGAACTATTAAAGCTCCTGAAATAGTCGAGGCTAAAGGCCAGTTTCTTGTAACTGTTAAATGTTGTGCTATAACGTTTCCTAGCATTAGTGAATTTGTTCCTCCCACCAATTTAGGTACTGCATAAGAACCTAAAAGCTGGTATCAAAGTGAAAAATAGTTGAAGTTATTATTCCTGCTTTAATATTAGGAAGAAATACCTTTCTAAAAGCTTGGAAGTTAGTTGCTCCTAAATCTCTTGCTGCATCTAAAAGTGAGAAGTCAAACTTTTCTACCACTGCATACAGAGGTAAAATTGCAAAAGGTAGACTTGTATACACTGAGATTACCACAACAGCTGGAACATTGTATAGCATTTTTATAGGCTCATTAATCAGATGAAATTTCATAAGAAAGTGATTAATAAAACCATTGTTACCCAAAAGAGCTATCCAAGAATAAATTCTAACTAAAAAATTTGTCCAAAAAGGTATGATTATTAAGAACAGAAGTTCCTGTTTATGTCTTGATCTAGCTATATAATATGAGATTGGTATAGCTATTAAGACAGTAAAAAAATAGTTATTAATATTGAAATGTATATAGTATTTACAAGTATAGTTAAGAATACCTTATCTGTAAATATATTAAATGTTTCAAATGATAATTTAAACTCCACTCCACCATAGGTGCTTCTTTTTCAAAAAAAGAATAAGAAAGAATAATTAAAAATAGGAATAAGAAAAAAATAAAGTCAACCAAATATTTATTGGTAAAGAATAACCTAATCCTAATTTACTATTTTTTTCACTTTCCACCTCCACTAGATAGCTGTCAAAAGCATCCCATGTGATGTATGCATCTTCGTCCCACCATATTGCTTTTTCATCATTATCATCAAAAAAGGCAGCATGTTGTAAGAAGATCTTAAATTTTAAGTCCTTATTATTTTTTTTAGATGAACATAATATTTACTTTGGAAACCTGAATATATATATTCATCAACATAAACGGCCACACTGTTTATACAATTTTTTTAGACTTAGTGATTTCATTCTTAGAAAGTCTAATTTTTTCAGGTCTTAGAGAAACAGTAACCCTATCTCCAATCTGAACCTTTTTATCTTGTTCTATTATTATTTCTCCTATACCTTCTAAGTCTATCTTCGCTAATTCTTCATTTATTATTCCTGTTACCTTTCCACTGAAGAAATTGTTTTCTCCTAAGAAATCAGCAACAAAAAGTATCAGCTGGTGCTTCATAAACTTCAGCAGGTGTTCCTACTTGTAGAATTTTTTTCCAGCATTCATAACTGCTATTCTATCTGATATTGATAGAGCTTCTTGTTGATCATGAGTTATGAAGATAAAAGTAATTCCAACTTCATCATGAATTAAATCTAGTTCTATTAAAAGATTTTGTCTTAATTTTGCATCAAGTGCCGATAGAGGTTCATCTAGTAATAAAAACCCCTGGCTTATTTATCAAGGCTCTTGCTATTGAAACTCTTTGTTGTTGTCCTCCTGATAATTGACTAACTTTCTTTTGTGCTATGTTCATCTAGTCCAACAAGTTTCAAATATTTCATAACTTCTTCATTTATTGTTTTTTCATCTGTCTTTTTTATTCTTAAAGGAAAAGCAACATTTTCAAAAAAACATTTAAATGAGGAAAAAGAGCATATTTTTTTGAAATATTGTATTTACATTTCTAAGATTTGGTGGTAGGTCAACTATATTCTCATCACCAAGGTATATAGCTCCACTATCAGGCGAAATAAATCCAGCTATCATTCTTAATAAGGTGGTTTTACCACAACCTGATGGTCCTATAATAGAAAAAAACTCCCCTTGTTCTATTGTCAAGTTAATATCTTTTTAAAAATTTGAACTCCGTCAAAACTTTTTGTTTACATTAACTATTTTTTTATATCTTTTTTTTCCAATTCCTTTTTTTACCTCCAATTCCTATATTATCTTTTATATTTTTAGCATTTAATAATAATATTTTCAAATCTATTATTTATCCAGCGAAAAAAACAAAAAAAGGCATAATTATATATGCCTTTTTATTATATTTTATTATATTAACGCATTAATTGATATAAATATTAAAAAGTGCTGCTCCTAAAAAAATGAGATTTTTTTGTCCTAGTATGTCTCCAAATTTATTTCCAACTATGAAACCTAATCCTGATATTATAGCTGTTATAATCCCTATTTCAACAGTATATACTAACACTTTATGGAAAGGAAGTATTGAATATGTCAAACCAACCAAGAGTGCATCTAAACTTGTTGCTACTCCCATTATAATCAAAGTTTTGATATCTAAGTATTTCTCATCATATTCCATCTCTTCTTTTTTCAAAGCTTCTTTCAACATCATAAGTCCTAAAAATAAGAAGATTGCAAAAAGAAATATACTTTTGAATACAATGAAATATAGTGGACAAATAGACTTCCTGACAGTGATCCCACTAATGCCATAGCAAACTGAAAAAAATTCCAAATGTTAATATTATTTTTATGAAATTTTGCTTTCTTTGATTTTCTGTAGAGGCTATCCCCTGATAGATAGAAAGAGACATAGCATCCATAGCCAGTGCTAAGGCAGTTATTAAAACAGCAATTGTTGACATTCTGTTCCTCCATTTTAGTCAAAAAAATCTTATAAAAAAAGTCTAAGGAACTTTTCCAAAGACTTGGATATACATTTTGGTGGAGACGACGAGAGTCGAACTCGTGTCCGAAATCACAACGACTATAAGCTTCTACAAGTTTAGTTTACTATTTAATTTCGTAATAATTACTCCCGTAAACAGGGCTAACTAAAACTATCCTCTAAAAATGTCCCATAAACTTAGAGAAATCATTTATGGTAATCTATACTAGTCGACACCTTTAGAAAACCCGTATAGAATAAGTTATCCAAGGTGTAGCTGAACTAAGCAGCTAAAGCGTATTCTTTGTTTCCATCTAAACGATGTGTTTAGTCTCTCACAGCGACAAGCCTGACTTGCTACCTATAACCTCATAACCCCGTCGAAACCTTTGTGTCCCCATATTTATTTGTGAAGTATATTATAGCACTCTTCATTTTTTGCAAATATTTTTTTAACATTATTTTTTTCTAAAAATTTTCTCTATATATTTCACTGAAAAATCAGCTATAATAAAAAAATACATTAAATAGCAGAGGGAGAAATATGAGAAAAAAAGCACAAAAATTAAATTTTATGTATATATTAGTAGTAATTCCAATTTACTTTTTTTTCTACAATATTTATAAATCATTTTCAACAGTATGAATATTTTTTTACAGATGTAAATAATATAAAAAAATATCAAGTCACTAGTAATAATGATGCTTCTTATGCCTATATAAAACTAGATAATAACTTATATACAGAAGGTGAGTTTTCCGCTTTTTGAAATAAGAAAGGTATATGAAGATGAAGATTATTTCATAGCTTACTATTTTTAAAGAAAAAAATTATATAGTTGTTGATAAAAAAATTAGCTAGTATGAAAAATTTATGATAAAAAAAATTTAAAGAAAAAAATATAGAGATATTAATGATGAAAAAAATTTGTAGATATCTATAATTTTTTTAAAGAGAAAAGGGACACTAAAAATAGGCATACATAGAGAGGGGCTACTATGAGATTTCCAACAGCTAAATTTACAGAAATTGCCAAAGCATCTATATTAATAATTTTGATTTTTAAACTTTTTTTATTATTTTTTTGAAATAAGACACATAGAATATATTTATCTTGTTATTTTTTTTACTTTTTAAATTTTCTTTTTGAATATCATAATTGTAGAAAAATTATAAAAAAATAATTATGAAAGACTAAAAAGCAATCCTAAAAAGCTGAAAGAACATTTTTTTATAGCAATCAATATTTTTAATATTTTTTTCTATATTTTTTTAAAGAACCTTATTTCTTCTTATTTAAACATAAAAATATTAATTTTACTAGGAAGTGTTATTATAGGTTATTTTTTTCTTTAATATTTATACAAAAAAATAAATATAAAATTATCATTAAAAATTCTTTAAAGAAATAGTAAAAAAATATTTTCTTATTTCAGCTTTCATTTACTACCTTCCGATAGCATCAGTTCAGCTAGGAAAAATTTTTTTCTATATATTTTTAAAAAAATAATATATAATAGAGAAAAAAATAAGTGAGGTAAGATTATGAACCAAAAAAAGAAAGAATAGATAAAATGGAAAAAAATACTTAATAATTCAACAAAATTACTTGAAGAATTAGAAGAAATTTTTAAATAAATTGGATAAGGATTCTAAGAACTATAATGAACTTGTGAAATATTATTATAGTAGAAATTGGGCAAAGGATAAGGAAGATTTTTGAAAAGGATCTATTGCCAGATGTTGAAGCTGCTGGTGTTTTAACAGAAGATAGTATCTATGACATGATGACTACTAGCAGTGGCTTAGCAATTCAAATGCTAGAACTTGCAACTAAAATGCTAAAAAGATAAAAAAAGTAAAAAAATAAGTGAGTTACATTATAATTTATCATTAGAAATTTTCTTTGAGTAAATAAGTAATAGTTTTAATAAGATTACTGCGACGTCCTATAATGTTGAGAGAGCCTTTGTGGAGCTCTAGCAACATTATAGGCTGGCAAGTAATCGCTATATATAATTAAAAATTTATTAAAAATCTCTCAAAGAAAAATTTCCTAAAAATCTACTCAGTAACAAACTATTTTTTTACTTTTTTTATTATTTTTGCAACAGCCTCTTAATTTTTTTAATTATTTAATTTTTTTCTTCCATAAAAGTTAGAATTTCATCTCTACCTTTATTTGTTAAAGACGAATGGAAGAATACATCTTCTTTTTTTCAAAAAAACAAGTCTTGTTTTGATTGCTTTCAATTGTTTAGCTCTTTTCGTTATTCGATAATTTATCTATCTTTGTAAATATAATTTTGTAATCCATCTCATTATATTCAAGCCATTCAAGCATTTCTATGTCTTCATCACTTGAACTCTTTCTTATATCAAGTAAAAACAAAAAAACTAATTTTTTTCTTTTTACTTGCAATATATCTCTCCATTGTTTGTCCCCATTGTTTTTTTCATTTCCTTAGGAACTTTTGCAAATCCATAACCTGGTAAATCCACTATATAGAACTCATCATTTATTAAGAAATAATTTATTAATTGTGTTCTACCAGGTGTTTTACTTGTTCTTGCTAATTTCAATCTCGATGTTAAACTATTTATCAAAGAAGACTTTCCAACATTAGATCTTCCAACGAAAGCAAATTCCATTTTATCTAATTGTTCTGGGTAATCTTTTTTTCATATACTGCTGATTTTACAAAGTCAGCCTTTTTATTTTCATAATTTACCTCTAATTTATTTTTACAAAAAAACTAATTTACTTACATCATCATAAGTTTTAGCAAAGTGTATTTTCATAGTTGATTTTTAATTCATCAGGAATTTCATCAGTATCCACTCTGTTATCTTCAGGTAGGATAACTTCTTTTTATTCCAGCTCTATGTGCTCCTATAACTTTTTCTCTTACTCCACCTATAGCTAAAAACATCTCCTGTTATTGTAATTTCTCCTGTCATTGCTATATCTTGTCTAACTTTTCTATTAGTCAATACAGATACTATTGCAGTTGTTATAGTTATTCCTGCAGAAGGTCCATCTTTTGGAGTTGCTCCTTCTGGGAAAGTGTAAGTGTATAGCTCTATCCTTAAAGAAATTTTTCATCTTTTGGTGGATATTTTTTTCTAAGTTTGCTTTTACATAAGTCATAGCAACAGAAGCAGATTCTTTCATAACATTTCCTAAAGTTCCAGTCAATGTTACATCTCCTTTACCTGCTGTATCAACTCCTTGAACATCAAGAGTTACTCCTCCAACAGCTGTCCAAGCTAGACCGTTTACCACTCCAATTTTTCCCAACTGCTTTTCTTGATTTTTTTCAGGTCTGAAATTTAGCCTTACCTAAATATTTTTTTCTAAGTCACTAGCTTTTTAGATTAAATTTCTTTACTATCTTTTTCTACAACTTCTCTTGCTATTTTTTTCTACAGATATTTATAATTTCTCTTTTTAGATTTCTAACTCCTGCTTCTCTTGTATATTCATCTATTAGTTTGAACATAACTTTATCAGGTATTTTTTTATTTCTACATCAGCAAGTCCATTTTCTTTTTTTGTGCTTGTTTCAACAAGAAATTTTTGTGCTATATGTAATTTTTTTCAAATTCTGTATAAGAAGATAGTTGTAAGATATCCATTCTATCTCTTAAAGGTGCAGATACAGTTCTTAAATCATTTGCTGTCGCTACAAAGAAAACCTTTGATAAATCAAATGGCATATCTATGTAGTGATCTTCAAAACTCTTGTTTTTGTTCAGGATCTAGAACTTCAAGCATTGCAGAAGCAGGGTCTCCCTTATAGTCATTTGACATCTTATCAATTTCATCTAAAAGTATAACTGGGTTCTTTGTTCCAGCTTCTTTCATAGCCTTCATTATTTTTCCTGGCATAGAACCTACATAAGTTCTTCTATGTCCTCTGATTTCAGCTTCATCTCTTACTCCACCTAATGAAACTCTAACAAATTTTTCTTCCCATTGATTCAGCTATAGATTTAACTAGAGATGTTTTACCTATTCCAGGTGGTCCTGAAAGACATAGAATTGCTCCATTCATAGATGGGTTTAATGTTTTAACTGCTAAGTAATCTAAAAACTTTTTTTCTTTAGCATCTTTTCAGTCCATAGTGATCTCTTTTCTAAGATTTGACTTGCCTTCTTTAGATTTAAAACATCTTTTTGTTTCTTTATTCCAAGGTAAATCTAAAACTGCTTCAATATAGTTTCTGATAACTGATGATTCAGCTGAGAAAGGTTGCATCTTAGTTAATTTCTTAATTTCAGCTTCTAATTTTTTTCTCTAACTTCTTTTTGGAATATCAGCATCTTTTTACTCTATCCACAATTTCTATAACATCATCATCTTGTGAGAAAATCTCCTAATTCTTCTTTCATTACAGAAATTTTTTTCTTTAAGATAATATGCTCTTTGTGCTTCATTCATCTTAGTTTTTTTACTTTTTTTCATCTATAGTTTTTTTCAAGTGAAGCTATTTCCATTTCAGCAACTATATCGTCTAAAAATTTTATAACCTCTGTCTTTTTACATTACTTATTTCTAAGATTTCTTGTTTCTTTTCAGCTGAGATATTTAAGTTTGATGCCATAATATCTAAACCGTTTGAATAATCTTCTATCTTCTTTAGATTTAAAAATTAATTCAGAAGAGAATTTTCCTATCATACTAATGTATTTTTTTCAAATCTTGTAAAAAAACTTTTCTATAGATAGCTTCTGTTTCTTTACTATCTTTTTAAAGTTTCTTTTGATTACTGTATATGTAGCAAAATATTCCTTATCTTCTGTTTCTATATCTTTAATTTTAACTCTAGATTCTGCCTCAACTAAAAACTTTTTATGTTGTTATTAGGCATTCTAATTATTTGTACTATATTTTGCTATAACTCCAACTTCATAGATGTCTCCATCAAAAAGTTGGGATTTTCTTCACTTGCATCTTTTTGTAAACCTAGCACTAATTTTTGTTTTATTTGCTATGGCTTTTTTTCTAATGTTGCTATACTATTAGCTCTACCAACATATATAGGTGTTACAACATTTGGAAATATTACTAAATCTCTTATTGGTAGAAATGGTGCTTTTGACATTGCTCCTCCTTATTTCTTTCATTTTTAAAACACTAGCAGAAAAACAAATTATTTAGATTTAGACTACTGCGACGTCCATTATTGTTGAAGGAGCATTTCGGAGCTCCTGAAACACTAATGGCAGGCAAGTAGTCTATTAAAAAAATCTAATTAGTAATAACTTGTTCTTCTGCTTTTATACTCTATTTTTTTGCTTTCCTTATAGTTATCTATTGCATCTTTAGTTATTGTTATTTCTTTTTATTTTGTTGTTAGATGGTAATTCAAACATTATATCAAGCATAGTATGTTCTATGATTGCTCTTAAACCTCTTGCTCCCATCTTTCTTTTTAAAGCTCTTCTTGCAATTTCTGTAAGAGCTTCTTCTGTAAATTCTAGTTTTGCTCCTTCTAATCTACATAATTTTTGATATTGCTTTACTATTGCATTTTTAGGCTTTGTTAAAATGTTTATTAGAGTTTGTTCATCTAAGTTATCAAGAGTAGTTATTACAGGTAATCTTCCCTACTAATTCAGGAATAATTCCTTGTTTAACTAAATCTTCAGGTAGAACTTTTTTTGAAAAAAATTCTCCTTCTGCTCCTGCCATTTCTTGTTTTTTTGAACTTCTGCTCCAAAACCTATAACCTTTTTATTAGTTCTTGATTTTATAACTTTTTCAAGCCCTTCAAAAAGCTCCTCCAACTATGAAAAGAATATTTTTTTAGTGTCTATCTCTATCAACTCTTGGTTAGGGTGCTTTCTTCCACCTTCAGGCGGAACTTGAGATTTTGTTCCTTCAATTATTTTTAAGTAAGGCTTGTTGTACTCCTTCTCCAGAAACATCTCTCGTTATAGATACATTTTCAGATTTTCTTGCTATCTTATCAAACTCATCTATATAGATTATTCCTCTTTCTGCATTCGGTATATCATAGTTACAAGCTTGTATAAGTCTTACTAAAACGTTTTCAACGTCATCTCCAACATATCCTGCTTCTGTTAAAGTTGTTGCATCTGCTATTGCAAATGGTACATTTAAAATTCTTGCAAGAGTTTGAGCAAGTAAAGTTTTTCCAGAACCTGTAGGTCCTATTAGAAGTACATTAGACTTTTGTAGTTCCACTCCATCTTCATCTTGACCACCATTTAAAATTCTCTTATAGTGGTTGTAAACGGCAACAGATAAAACTTTTTTAGCTTCATCTTGACCAACTACATATTCATCTAATTTCGCTTTTATTTCAATAGGTTTTAATAGTTCTATCTTATCTTTATGACCCTTTTTTTTTGAAGACTTTCCATCTTTCAACATATCATATTCTCTTGCTAGAGAATACATATCTTCCCTTAATAAATTATGGCAACTTTCAACACAATTATCACAGATGAATACATCACCTGGACCTTGAAATAATTGTGCAACCTCTCTTTCTGATCTTCCACAGAATGAGCATGTATCAACTTTTTTTGACATTTTTTATCACCTATCTTCTAAATACACTATCAATTAAACCATATCTTACAGCTTCTTCTGAGCTTAGATAATTATCTCTTTCAGTATCATTTAATATTTGTTCTTTTGTCTTTCCTGTATTTCTAGCAAGTAATTCTGCTAATCTATCTTTTATTTTTTTAAAAAGTTCATTAGCATGAATTGAAATATCAGTAGCTTGACCTTTTAATCCACCAGATATAAGTGGTTGATGTATCATTATTCTTGAATTTTCTAAGGCAAATCTTTTACCTTTAGCACCTGAAGATAACAAAAATGCTCCCATACTTGCTGCCTGTCCTACACAAACAGTTTGAACATCAGGTTTTATATAGTTCATAGTATCGTAGATTGCCATTCCATCAGTTACACTTCCACCTGGGCTATTGATATACATTATTATATCTTTTTCAGGATCTTCTGATTCAAGATACAATAATTGTGCTATTATTGAGTTTGCAACATTTTCATCTATTGCCGTCCCCACAAATATTATTCTATCTTTTAAAAGTCTTGAGTATATATCATAAGCTCTTTCTGATTTTCCATTATTATCTATCACTGTTGGATTATACATTTTAATACCTCCCTCATTACAACTTTTATACACATTCTAGCTATTTTTTTTATATTTTTAGTACTAAAACACTTAAAAATATCCATATATCTTTAAGTGCTTTTAATACTTATCCGAAATTTTCATTTCGGATAAATATTTTAATTAATTATTTTTGCATTTTTACAACTTCATCGATAGCTTTTTTTCATAACGATATCGTATTTTTACAGAAGCTTTAAAGTTATCTAAATTATTATTTTTTTCTTTAATTCTCCTTCTAATGTAGGAACATCCATTCCATACATTTTTTGCAACTTCTTCCATTCTTTCTTTTAATTCTTCTTCAGAAGCTTCAAATTTGTTTTCTCTAGCTATTTTTATCTAGGATTAAATCTACTTTTTACTTTCTTTTCAGCTGCAGGAGCTAATTGAGCTGCGAATGTATCAATATTTCCTCCCATCATTTTTTTAAGTAGTCATCCATTTTTGAATCCTTGCATAGAAAGTTGATATTCTAATTCTTTTTAATCTATTTTTGGATTTCAGCTTGAACCATAGAAACTGGAACATCTATAGTAGTTGTTTCCATTAATTTATCTAAAAGAGCTCCAACATATTCATTTTTCTATTCTATCATTTTTCTCTTTTTGATTGTTTCTTCTTTAGTTTTATTTTTTTAGATCTTCAAGAGATTCATATCCTAATTCTTTTTGCGAAATTCATCATTTAATTCAGGTTCTCTTAATTGTTTTTATAGCATTAATTTTTTTACTTTGAATTGAGCTGGTTTTCCTGCTAATTCTGGAGCATGATATTCTTCAGGGAATTTAACAGTGATTTCTCCTTCTTGCCCTTTTAGTATATCCTACTAATTGATCTTCGAAGTTATCTATAAAGCTTTTGCTTCCTAATTTTAATAGGTGAGATTCAGCTTTTCCTCCTGGGAATGGAACTCCATCCATGAATCCTTCAAATGCTAAATCTACTGTATCTTCTAATTGAGCTTTATATGAAGCATCTTCTACTTCTACAAGTTTAGAGTGGTTTCTTTGCATCATTTCTAATTCAGTATTTAATAAATCATCAGTCATTTCAAAAGTTTTCTTTTTCAGCTTCTAAACCTTTGTAGTTTCCTAATGTAAATTCAGGATAAACATCTATATCAAATGTTAAATCTAAATCATCTTTTAAAGCTATTTCTTTTTAATCTTACATAGCTAACTGGTTCTAATTTTTTTCTTTTTTTCAACTATTTCTGGGAAATGAGCGTTTATAGCATCATTTGCAACATCGCTTTCTATATGGTCTTTTGTAGTTAGCCATAAGAGCTTCTTTTTGGTACATGTCCTTTTCTGAACCCTGCTACTTCTGCATGTTCCCCCTACATGTTTAAGCACTTTGTCTACTAAAGGGCTCACTTCTGCAGCATCTAGGGTGTAATTTTCACTTCAACTGCTGATTTTTTTCTAGTTTTTACTTCGTATTTCATTTTTTTCCTCCTAAAAAGTTATTTATTTTCTTTAATACTTTTTAATATAATTTGTGTAACTTCCTCATTATTTAAAAATGATTTTTCTCAGGATAGTATACTATATTATATGTCTTATTAATATAGTCTTCTTCAATTTCATCGGCTAATTCAAAAGCCAACAGCATTATAGCTTACATTGTCCTTGTATATAATACCATTAAAATGTCTAAAGTCTACCCCGAATCTTTTTATATTATCTAGTTTTAAATCACTATCGAAGAATAAAGGATGTGGATTATTAGAACCAAAAGGTCCCATTTTTTCCATAAAATCAAAAGCTTTTTCTCCTAAGTCTTTCACAGATAATTCAAAATCGAAACTCTTTTCATAATCTTTTTTAGCCTTATTGTCTTCTTCTTTTAACCTAGGTATAGTTCTTATAAAGTATTCCCTAAGTTCATTTAATTTTTTTCTTTATGTACAACAAAACCTGCTGCTAAATCATGTCCACCATATCTTTCTAGAAGATGTTTTACATTCGATAAAAGATTGAATATACTTATATTTCCAACACTTCTACAAGAAGCCTTTCCATAATCTCCATCTATGGCAACCAATATAACTGGTACATTGAACTTTATAGTCAATCTTGATGATACCACCCCAATAACTCCTGGGTGCCATTTAGATGATGAAAGAAAGATAACTGAAAGTTTATCAAGTGGTAACTTTAAGTTCTTAATCTTTCTCATTGCATCATCATAGATATTTTTTTCCAAATGTTCTTCTTTGCCTGTTTTTGTTCCTTCATCTCTTCGATTATATTATAAAGATCAAATTCATCTTCCTTTAAAAAAAGAAGTCTGCTCCCATTCTTGAGATTCCAACTCTTCCTAAAGAATTTATCAAAGGTGAAATATAGTAACTAACATCTGTTGTAGTTAAAGTCTTTTTATTTAATCTTAAAGTAATTAAGTAAATAAGAAAGTCCCTTTCACCTTAGTATTCTTTATAATCTTTAGACCTTTTTTTATAATCAGTCTATTTTCATCTATCATAGGCACAACATCTGCTATAGTTCCTATCATAACTATATCCAAATATTTATAGATAATTTCCATGTCTAAGCCTAAACTCATACATAGCCCTTGTGCCAATTTAAATGCTACTCCCGCCCCAGAAAGATATTGAAATTTATAGGTTTTACTCAATTTTGGATTTAAATACAATATCTCATCATCAAACTTTTCTTTCACTGTTTTATGATGGTCTGTGACTATCACTTCCATACCTAGACTTTTTGCATATCTCACATCTTCTATAGTATTATAGCCTGTATCTACTGTTATAACTAACTTTCCTTGTCTTTTATGAAAGTAGTCTATACTCTTTTTAGATACTCCATAGTCTGTTTCATTTCTACTAGGAATATAATAGTTTGTGTCTATGCCTATCTCATTGAAAAATCTAGTTAAAAAAGCTGTTCCACTTATACCATCTACATCATAATCTCCATAGATAAATATTTTTTCTTTATTTTCTCTTGCTGAGATTATTCTATTTACTATTTTTTTCCATATTTTCAAAATCAAAAGGATTTTTGAAGTCCTTGTATTCAGGATTCATAAATTTCTCTATTTGATGTTGACTTTCTTGCCCTCTCTTCTCTAAGAGATCCTTGATTAACTCTTCTGTACTTTTCTCATCTAGCATACTACCACTAAGCTTTCAAGTCATTTAAAAGTTTAGTGATTTTCATAGCATTTTCCATTGAGTTATCAAGTTTCACTCTTATTTCAGGTGTAAATCTTATGTCTACTTCTTCTGCAACCCTCTTTCTTAGAAAAACCTTTTTATTTCATTTAAGGCTTCTAAAAATTTCTTCATGATCATATTGTTTTTCTTCATCATTTTAAAGGTGGTAAAATACTAAAATATGTATCAGCAAACTTTAAATCTTCTGTAACATTCACTTCTGTAACTGAGACTAAACCTTTTATCTTAGGATTTTTTACTTCTTCAAGAAGAACTTTAGAGATTACTCTCATCATTTCTTTTCCTATTCCTTCAAGTCTTTGTTTCTTCATCTAAATCACCTCTCTTATTTCAGTGTTCTCTTTATTTCTACCATTTCAAACGCTTCAACTACATCTCCCTCTTTAATATCATTGAAGTTTTCTACTCCAAGTCCACATTCTTGACCTGCAACAACTTCTTTAGCATCATCTTTGAAATCTCTTTAATGAAGCTAATTTTCCTTCATATATAACTACGTTATCTCTAAGTATTCTGATGTTTGAATCATTTTTAACTTTTCCATCTATAACGACACAACCAGCAACATTTCCGACTTTAGAAACTTTAAATACCTTTTTAATTTCTATTCTTCCTTGGTATTCTTCTTTAAATTCTGGATCTAACATTCCTGCAAGTGCCTTTTCTATATCTTCTATAATGTGGTAAATTATACCAGAAGTTCTAATTTCTACCTTATTAGTTTCAGCTTCTTTTAAAGCTTTAGTTGTAGGTCTTACATTAAATCCTATTATGATTGCTCCTGCTGCTTCTGCAAGTTTTATGTCACTTTCAGTTATAGCTCCAGAAGCTGCTTGGATAATATTTACTGCAACTTCATCATTAGATAATTTTTAATAATGAATCTCTTTAAAAGCATCAACAGAACCTTTTAGAATCTGCTCTTAAAATAAGATTTAATTCTTTTTAGATCTTCATGTTTTCAATTGGTCAGATAAAGCTTTCTAGAGATATAGTTTTCTTAGTAGTTTCTTGAATTTTTCTTTCTTTTCTAACTTCTTCAACTATTCTCTTAGCATGTTGTTCATTTTGAATAACATACATAGTATCTCCAGCATCTGGTACATTATTAAATCCAATTACTTCCACAGGTTGTAGATACTATTGCTGTGTTTACTCTTTCTCCCTTATCATTTAAAAGAGCTTTTACCTTACCTTGAACTTCACCAGCAACTATAACGTCACCAATTTTTAATGTTCCTTCTTGAACAAGTATATCTGCTATTGGTCCTATCTTAGGATCTAGTCTTGATTCTAAAACTACTCCTTTAGCTCTCTTTCTAACATTTCCTTTTAATTCAAGGATTTCTGATGTTATAAGGATAGTGTCTAAAAGACCATCAAGGTTGATTTTTTTCTTTGCTGAAACTTCAACAAACTCAACATCTCCACCCCATTCAACAGAAACTATTCCATGTTCCATAAGCTCTTGTTTAACTTTCATAGGATTTGCTTCAGGGTTTATCTATTTTGTTTACTGCAACAATTATAGGTACTTTTGCAACCTTAGCATGCGATATTGCTTCAACTGTTTGAGGCATTACACCATCGTCTGCTGCAACAACTAGTATAGCTATGTCTGTTACTTGTGCTCCTCTGGCTCTCATATCTGTGAAAGCTTCGTGTCCAGGAGTATCTATGAAAGTTATTCTTTTTCCATCTTTTACAACTTGGTAAGCTCCAATTTTTGAGTTATTCCTCCAGCTTCTCCTTCTACAACATTTGTAGTTCTGATAGCATCAAGAAGGGAAGTTTTTACCATGGTCAACGTGTCCCATTATTGTTATAACAGGTGGTCTTTCTTTTAAATCTGCTTCTCTGTCTTCTATTTCTAAGGCAAATTTTTTTCTCCGAAAATCTAATTCTACTTCTTGTTCTTCTTCAACTAGAGCATCATATTCTCCAGCTAATTCTTCTGCCATTTCTAAAGTGATAGGGCTATTTATAGTAAGCATTTGTCCTTTTAAAAATAACTTTTTAATGATTTCTCCACTATTTACCCCTAATTTTTCAGCAAAAATCACCAAGTGTTAATTCCCTCTAAACTTAATGATTTTTTTATTCCATCTTCTTCAACTACATCTGGAGTTGCTTTCAACAGTCTTTAAAACAAAGTCTGTTCTTCTACCTTTTTTTCTTTTTTTACTCTTGTTCTTATGGCTATTTACCATCTTCATCAAAAAGTAATGTTATTGTTTTTTTCTTTGTTTTTTTGTTGAATTTTAGGCTTTTTATTATTCTTTTTGCCCTTCTTCAACTTTCATCTTCTCGTCTATTATTTTTTTCTAATTGGTTTTTCTTCTTTTTTTCTCTTTATACATCTTTACTGGTTCCACTGTTTCTACTTTTTAACATATTCATTTTTTTGCAAAATAATCATCAATTTTTTTAACTTGATCTTCATCTAAATTAGATAGGTGAGATGTTACGCTTACGCCTATGTCTTTTTAGTATTTCTAAGAATTCTTTATTCTTAAGCTCGTATTTTTAGCTAATTCATGAACTCTAACTTTCATTTTTATCACCCTCCTTAATCTTCTATCAATCCTCTTGCCATCTTCTTTATCTTTTTATTCCAATGACAGTTATTTCTTCTTTATTAAATATTTTTTTCCTAATTCTTCCATAGTTCCTGCTGTAACATATGGTATTTTTTTAACTCATTTATTCTTCTCAATATCTTTTCCTCATTCTTTTTTTAGAAATATCCTGTGCTAGAACTATAAAGTGTACATGCTCGATATTTTTCAAAAAGTAAGTTTATTCCAAAAACCAATTCTCCTGAATTTTTTTCATTGAATTTAAGATATTTAAATAATTTTTATTAGCTTTATTTATAATGCTCAGCATAGCCATTAAATCTTGGCTATCTAACTTTACTTTATTATGTTTAGCCAGTCTTCCTAAACAAGTTAAAGACTTGCAAACATACACTGCTCTTGTTTGTTTCTTTTGTTCCTTATCGAACTCATAGAATCCTTCTTTGACTTTTGCCAATCTAAATAATTTTTGATTTATCTTTCTTAGCTCTACAAAGTACACAAGTTCTTTCTGGAATATGAGTATTACTCATCATCTTCTTCCTTTTCTAGAACTTTGATATCAACTCTTGTTCCTGTCAATCTAGCAGCAAGTCTTGCATTTTGTCCATTCTTTCCTATAGCTAATGATAGTTGAGATGGTTCTACTAGAACTTTTGCTGTTCCATCTTCTAAGATTTCAACACTTGAAACAACTGCTGGACTAAGTACAGCTGAAACAAATTGTTCCATTGATTCTTTCCATTCAACTATGTCTATTCTTTCACCATTTAATTCATCAACTATATTTTTTTATTCTTGTACCCTTTTTGTCCCTATACAAGCTCCTACAGTATCGATATTTGGCACTTGAGAATATACTGCAACCTTAGCTCTTGATCCTGCTTCTCTAGCTACAGATTTTATTTCTATAATACCTGCTGATATTTCAGGTATTTCGATTTCAAACAATTTCTTTAAAAAGTCCCTTCGTTCTTTCTTGAGATTAATATTTTTAGGGAATTTATTTGTCTTTTTCAACATTGTATACAAATACTTTTTATTCTTTCCCCTACTCTATAGATATCAGAATAAGATTGTTCTGCTGGAGGTAGTATCAATTCTATTCCATCAATTTCAATAAAAATATTCTTTTTATTGTCAATTCTTCTGATTATACCAGTTACTATGTCATTTTCTCTTTCTTTGAACTTTTCATAGATATGTTCTCTCTCAGCTTCTCTGACCTTTTGGATAACTATTTGTTTTCCATTTTGAACAGCATTTCTTCTAAAATTATCACAGCTTACTTCAAATTTTAGAACATCTCCAATTTTTGCTCTTTTCTTGATTTCTTTAGCGTCTTCTAGTGAAATTTCTTCATTTGGATCTAAAAGGTCATCAGCATCAACAACAGTTTTGCTAGCTAGAACTTTTATTTCTCCACTCTCTCTATCCACTATAACTTCTACATTTTCATCTTCACCATAATTTTTTTTGTATGCTGCTAAAAGTGCTAATTCTATAGCTTCCAGCACACTTTCTTTGCTAATTCCTTTTTCTTTTTCAAGCTCATCTAATGCTTCTAAGAAAATTTTAGAATCCTTAGCCTTCATAGTTATTCTCGACCTCCATTATTATTTTAAAAAAATCATTAAATTCAAAATAAGATATTAGCTTTTTCTTATTTCTTTAAATTCTATTTCTACTTCTTTTTTTATCTATTAAAAAAATACTATATTATCGCCTTTTACTTCCTTAATAACTGCTTTTAAATTGCTTTTTATCATTTAATTTATGCTTTAAATGTAAAGTTATTTTTTTTCTCCAGTAAATCTAATATAATCTTCTAATTTCTTTAATGCTCTTTCTAGACCAGGTGAAGATACTTCAAGGAAAAATTTATGTTCTATTAGCTCTTCAACTCTGTCTTCTATCTTAGAACTTAGTTTGCTACAATCCTCTATGCTCAATTCTCCATTTAAATTTTCAATGAAAATTCTAACATACCAATAACCTCCATCTTGTAAGTACTCAACATCTACAAGAGATAAGTTCATTTCTTCTACAAAAGGATTAACAATTTTGGTAATTTTTTCTATAATTTGACTATTATCTTCCATAAAAACTTCTCCTTTTCTACAAAATAAGGAGTGGTCTTTCTCCACTCCTTAGTAGCTTCTTACTTGTTAACTTATTATATCATATTTATTCTTATAAAGCAATTTTTATTTTACAATTTTATCACTATTTTTTTGTTTGTAAATAAGAGTTCCCTATATATGCAGTTAAAGGAACAGAAATTAAGATTCCTATACTTCCACAAACAGATCTCATAATCTCCACTGCTATATCTTGGAAATTTAAAAGTCTAGCCATTGGATATTCTCCTGCTTGTGCATATACAAGAAGTAAAGTAAATACTGAGCTTGCAATGTAGGCTAAGATTAAAGTATTAATCATAGTTCCTATTATATCAGTACCTATATTTATAACAGACTTAAACATAGATTTTTTTGTGACATATTTGGATCTGTTTCATGCAATTCATTTATAGATGAAGCTATAGATACTGCCACGTCCATTACAGCTCCCAAACTTCCTATTATTACTCCTGCTGGTATTACTTCTTTTAGATTTATATTCTTTAAAATACTTGCTGAAGCTAAAAGCTCAGGATCTAAATAACCATTAAGACGCATTCTATATGTAAATATATATGAAAGTATTCCTGCTACTACTACTCCTCCTATAACTCCAAAGAAGAGACACAAAAAAACTTTTTTTATTCATACCCACAGTGTAATATATCGTCACTAAAGATGAGAATATAGCAGTTATAACAGCAAAAAAAGTATGGGACTATATCCATTGAATACAGCTGGTATGAAATATTTTTACGATAAAAGCTACAGTTACTATTAAGGCAAAAAGTGCTTTTTAAACCATTTTTTTCCTTGCAATCACAAGAACAAGTGCTACAAAAAAATTATTCCCATAATATAGATTTCCATTCTCTTATCCACATCAGAGATATAGTACTGCATTTGCATTTCATCATTTCCATAGTCATCAAAAGTTTTGAAAACTACAACTCTATCTCCAACCTTAACATCTATATTATATTCTTTTGGCTGTATATATAGGGAAAATCTATTTCTACAACTTCTCCCTTTATCTACACCTTCTAAAAAGTTTTACATTAAACTTTTTGTAATTTTGCTATCCCCTCTTCATCAGATTTCTCTTCAGATACAAGTTCTATAATTTTTCCAGATAAATACTCTTCCTTAGTACCTTCTGCAAAGATTAAAAACTGAACTCAATAAAAAAATATTATAAGTACAAAAAAACTTCTTCATAAATTTCACCCTCTTATAATAATATAAAAAAATAGTTCATTGCTAGCTAAATTTCTTAACGATAAAAATCAAGATTTCGCTGTAATTTCGACAAACTTGCTACAGCTTCAAACATGTGACATTTACTCGGCTCATTCTTTTAATTTTTATCTAAAAATCTAGATAGCAATTCACTTGTTTTTATATTTTTGACTCATTTTTCATTAAATGATATAAAAAAATAGAGGGATAAATTTCTTATCCCCCTTATTAATAGTACTATTTTCTGATACCTAATTTAGCTATTAAAGCTCTGTATCCTTCAAGATCTTTCTTAGTTAGGTAAGCAAGTAATCTTTTTCTTTGCCCAACCATTTTAAGTAATCCTAATCTTGAGTGAAAATCTTTCTTGTGCACTCTTAAGTGTTCTGTTAAGTGATTAATTTTTTCAGTAAGTAGAGCTATTTGAACCTCAGTGGATCCAGTATCTGCTTCTGATTTTCCAAATTCTTTAATAATTTCTGCCTTTGTTCTCATTTTATTCCTCCTAATATTTAATATCTAAGCTAAGTAATACATAGGCTAGTTGTAAAACCGAGCTTAAATTACCTGACTATTCTAACAAAAATATTTAAATATGTCAATATTTTAAATATGTTCGTTTCTCATTATGGCTTCAAATTCATCTCCCATAATAGTTTCTTTTTTTCAAGTAGTATTCTTGTAACTTCTTCCAATTTATCTCTATTTTCATTCAAAATACTCTAATGCTTTTTGGTATCTTTCATTGATTATACTTCTTATTTCATCATCAATTTCTTTTCCTGTTTCTTCAGAATAATATTTTACTTTGGAACATATCTCCTTCTCTTGTTCCATCTAGTAAAAATAGGTCCAAATTTTCTCACTCATACCTAATTTTTGTTACCATTTGTTGAGCCATTCCTGTTGCAACTTGTATATCATTACTTGCTCCAGAAGTTATATTATCCTTTACCAAAAATAATTTCTTCAGCTGCTCTTCCACCAAAGAATATAGCAATTTCATCCATAAAAATACTTTCTTAGAGTATACTAATTTTTGTTCTGCTGGAAGTGATAAAGTATATCCTCCTGCTTGTCCTCTTGGAATCATAGTTATTTTATGAACTTTATCTTCTCCACCTACAACAAAGTTTACAATAGCATGTCCTGATTCATGATAAGCTACTATCTTTTTATCAGTATCTGAAACAACTCTTGATCTCTTTTCAGGTCCCATTTGAACTTTTTCAGATGCTTCTTCTAAGTCAGCCATAGTTATCTCAGATCTTCCTGCTCTTGCTGCTAAGATAGCTCCTTCGTTTAGTATATTAGCTAAAGTCAGCTCCAGCCATTCCAGCTGTTTTCTTTGCAATAATTTTAAAGTCTACATCTGGAGCAAAACTTTTTATTTTTTTAGCATGAACTTTTAATATTTCTTCTCTACCCTTTTACATCTGGCATATCAACAACAACTTGTCTATCAAATCTTCCAGGTCTTTTTAAAGCCTTATCTAGTACATCTAGCTCTGTTTGTTGCTGCTAAAAACTATTATAGTTTCATCAGTACCAAACCCATCCATTTCAACAAGAAGTTGGTTTAGAGTTTGTTCTCTTTCATCATTTCCTCCACCTTGTCCAGTACCTCTTTTTTTCTACCAACAGCATCTATTTCATCTATAAATACTATACAAGGGTGCATTTTTTTCTAGCTTTTCCAAATAAATCTCTAACTCTTGAAGCTCCAACTCCAACGAACATTTCTACGAACTCAGATCCAGACATACTAAAGAATGGAACTTTAGCTTCTCCGGCTACTGCCTTTGCAAGTAAAGTTTTACCTGTTCCTGGTTCTCCCTAAAAGAAGAACTCCTTTAGGAATTTCTTTGCTCCAATTTTTCTTAAATTTTTTTCAGGTTCTTTTTAAGAAATCTACAACTTCTTTTTAATTCTTGTTTTGCTTCATCAATACCTGCAACATCAGCAAAAGTTACATCAGAAATATCTTCTCCATTTTCTTTTGCCTTAGATTTACCCATATTGAATATTTGTGGTCCTCCTCCACCACTACCTTTACCCATTCTATTCATCATAAATACTAGTAGTCCTATCATTATTACATAAGGTAAAAAGTGAAAGAACTATACTAAGCAAATAATGATGGTTGAGGTGGCTCAGTAGATTGTATAAGAGCTCCATTTTCTTTGATAACAGCCACTAAGTTACTATCTTCACCCTAGTCTATTTGTTATAAGTCTAGCTTTTAAGTCCCTTGAACTCCAGTTTTATTATCAAAACCTAATTTTGATTTTTAGGCTATTATTTGATTTATTATCAAGATATTTTTACTTTCATTTGCCTTGTAACCATATACATAGCCATCTTTTTTTCTTCAACTACACCTATCTTTTTACTTTCAATATTTTTTTATAAAATCTGAATAAGATATATCAACATAATCTTGAGTTTTTGCTTTCTTCCATTATTTTTTTGGAGCAACAGCAAAAAGAGTTATAATAAAGACTAACATTAATAAACCTTTTTAAATTAAAGTTTACTCTTACAGCCTTTCCAACTACTTTTTTTCTTTCTTCTTCTCTTCTGTTATATCTTTTTTTCTTCCTTTTTATCTTCTTCTTGTTTATTTTTCTTGTTTTTTTCTTCTTCTTTTTCAGAATTTTTCTTCAGGTTTTGGTTCTTCCTGTTTTTGGCTCTTCTTCCTTTTTATCTTCTTTCTTCTCTTCTTCTTGCTTTTACTTCTTCATTTATTTTTTTCTTCTTCATTTATTTTTTATTTTCTTGATTTTCAGGAATTTGTGAGTCATTTTTTTAAATCTTCATCTTCAAACTGATTATCTTTCATTCATTACCTCCTCCACTGTGATTAAAAACTTGTCTAAGTTCACTTGTATTTTTTTGTTTTCTTTAGGAATATATGCTTTTTATCCCATATATCCAAAAATATATTATTCTTTATATAGAAATATAGGAATTCTATCCCTTACATCTCTAGGAACTTTCTGATTAATTAAAACTTCTTTTTAGCTTTTTTAGAATGATTCTCATCTAAAAAGAATTCTATCTCCTTCCTTTCTATATCTAATCTCTATTATATCATTATTCATAGCATATAGTAAGTACTGATTTTTTTATACTTTTGTTTTTCTCTTTATTTTCAACGAATTCTACCTTTATTTTATACTTATCGAAATAAGTTTCACTTGGAATTTTTTTAATTGAAGAATCTCATTTAAAACAAGAAACAGTTTCTTCTTCCTTTTTTTCTATATATAAATGATGATAGTCTTTTTACAATTCTAAAAATTTAAGTCCAAATCTATTTTTTTGTACCATCACTTTTTTTATTAGACTGTTTATCTCATCTATTTTGTTTCTATTTATTTTTTTATATTTTTTTATTCAAAAAAATGAACTAGCAAATTTTTTTCTTTCAAAAAGAGATAAAGTCTTTATTTTTTTCTAAAGTTAATCTATTTTCTTCATCTACATATTCATCTAAATCTAAAAAATTTTTTTGTTATTTTCTCTTATTTCTTCAATTAAAGAAAAAAAGTTTATCTTTAAATTTGATGTTATATCTTTTTTTCAATAAAAAGGAATTAAATCCAACCTTATACTATTTCTAGTAAATTCATTTTCAAAGTTCGTCTTGTCTATTTTATATTGAATTTCATTTTTTTATTCAAGTATTCAAGTATATCTTTTTTTATATTTCTGAAATAGGTCTTATAATATTGTTATACTTTAACTTAATCCCCTCTAAGCCTTGTAAAGATGTTCCTCTTACTAATCTAAATAGAAAAGTCTCTATTTGGTCATCTTTATTGTGAGCTGTTGCTATCTTATTAGCTCCAACTTTATTATATATTTCAGAAAAAAATTATATCTTTCTTCTCTACCAACCTCTTCAAGAGTTTTTCCCTGTTTTCTTAGCAATTTCTTTGACTGGAATTCTTTTTTTACAAAAAAATTTCTAAGTTGTTTCTCTTAGCATAGTCATAAGAAAAAAACTTTCATCTGCATCTGCATCTTCCCTCTTAAAAAGATGATTTATATGCACTAGATAGATTTTAAATTTAAAAAAATCTTGTAATTTCTTTTAACATTTCTACTAAAAAAACAGAGTCAGGTCCTCCTGAAAAACCTACTACTATAGTATCGTTATTTTCAATTAGATTATATTTCTTTCATTAAGTTTTAATATTTCTCTAAATAATTCCATAGCCCCTCTTCATCCTATTTGATTTTCAAAAAAATAATTAAAGTTAGATTATAATTTAATTATCATAAATTTTCTTTGAAGTAAATTATTATATCTTTTAACAAAATCAAATGAATGACGTCCTATAATGTTGAGAGTGCTTTTGGAGCTCTGAAAACATTATAGGTGGCAAGTAATCGTTATAAATATAGCTGAATCTTTGATTTTCTCAAAAGAAAAATTTGTTAGAAATTTAGCTAGCAATGAACTGTTTTTTTACTATATTAACTATCTAAATATATAAGTCTATTTATTATTTTTTTGAAAAATCTAAGTGTTCTTTATAAGTTTTACTAAAGAAGTGTGCTCCTCCACCTTTTGTAACAAAGAATAAAAAAATTCAGTATCAGCTGGATTATAAGCTGCATCTCACTGAGCTTACAGTTGGGTTACAGATAGGTCCAGGTGGTAAGCCTTTATTTTCTATATGTGTTATATGGAGATTGCACTTCTAAATCTTTATAATATATTCTTTTCTTTTTCATAATTAAATACAAAGTTTACAGTTGAGTCTGCTGATAAAGTCATATTCTTAGCTATTCTATTATAGAAAAACTGAAGCCATTAGAGGTTTTTTTCACTATCTAAGGCTGCTTCTCTTTCAAGTATAGAAGCCATTATTAATTTTTTTGATAAAAATTCTTCTTTATCAGTATATTTTTTTCAACAGGGAATCTCTTTTAAAGAAATTCCTTTAAAGAATATATTTCAGTACTGCTTTTTTTCATCATAAGATTCTGGTATAAAATATGTTTCAGGATATAAAGTATCCTTCAAAAATTTCCCTCAGGAGTTGGATAAGGGAAGTCTATTTCTTTAAATGCCTTGATATAGTTTTCTCTAGTTCCCTTTCCATTAGCAACTAATTTATCTATAACATTTTTTTACTGTACTTCCTTCTATAATGGTAAATTTAAATACCTTAGATTTTCCACTTTCAAGCATAGATATAAGCTCTACTATATTGTATTTTCCTCTTAATTCATAGCTACCTGCCTTTATATTTCTACCACTGTTTCTAAACTTTAAATAAAGTTTAAAAAAATGGATTATTAGACACAGGTAAAGTTGATAAAGATTCCTTTAATGGTTTATCCTTATCTATTTCTAAAACTAAATTATATTTATCTTTTTTTGCTAAGTTGGTAAGCAGTTGTACCTGCTAAAAATTATAATTACTATTGATACTATAGCTAGTAATTTTTTTCATTTAAGCCTCCTACTTCTTAGAGTATTTTTTTCTTTTTAATTCAGTTTCTTCATCTAAATTATTAGCATCATAATTAGTCATATTTTTCATAACTATAAGATTGATTTATATTTGATATATATAAATCTCTATTATTAATATTATCTGTTAGATTATCTCCCAGTAAAGTTCTTAGTTCTAGAGAGTTTATTATACTTCTTTCTCATTGCTGATAGATAATCTTCTTTATCTATATTTTTCCAATCTACACATTTTCCAAGTCTTTTTAATTAGTAAGAAATCCAGCCATATTCTAGTGGCTCTACCATTTCCCCTCATAGAAAGGGTGCATCATATTCATCTCAACATATTTTTTTCAATTATATCTTCAAATGTATCATCTTTCATTTTAGATACAGTTTTTAGATTATCTTCTAAATACATAGCCTTACAAAATAGGGTATCTCCCTTTCTGATATCATGTTTTCTCACTAAACCTGTTGTTTCAAAGCAATCTTGAAAAAGATACTTATGTATAGCTTGTAAACTCTTAAAAGTTCCCTAAGTCAGCTTTTAATAAAATATCCTTTTTCAAATAAATCTTTTGGCTCTTTTTTTACTTAAATACTCTTCTTCCTTTTCATCTACCAATCTTTTTAAAATTGTCTTATCTGTTTCAGTAAAATTGTATTTATTCATATCTCAATCCTTAAATTATTTCTTAGATTTTTGCTTTTTTTCTATCAATGGTTTTTTTACCTTTTCTAATTTCTGCAAAGGCTTCAACTATTATTTCAGCCTCTTTAAATGCAACTGAAACGAAAAGAAAAGGCATCATAAACTTCTGCATTTTTTTATATACGTTTGTTTTACCTTTAGCTTTTTTTAACAATGAAATCAACTAATTTTTTTGGAGTCATTCCATCTTTTTCTACCCATAGCAATGAAAAAGTCTTGTTTTACCTGTATCTTCCATCTTAACTGGAGATATTTCATTGTAATTACTTTCATCTAAAAACATCACTATATGTTAGTTTTTAATAAAGAGGCAACTATATTTTTCTGCTTCTTCCATATTTAATAAATCTTTAGCTAATTTTTTTAAATTTATCATAGTCATTATCTATTAAAATTTTGCCCTATATCATCTATTATTCTAAACTTTTTAGCTTGAATAACATCTTTTACATCAGGTAAACTTTCTTTTCTAATTTCTTTTTAACAGCCTTTTGTATTTGTAAAAGTCTTCTATATTCTTGAGGAGTTATAAAAGTTATAGCAGTACCTTCTTTTCCAGCACGACCTGTTCTTCCTATTCTATGAACATAGCTTTCAACTTCTTGAGGTACAGCATAGTTTATAACATGGCTTAGATCGTTTATATCTATTCCTCTAGCAGCAACATCTGTCGCAACAAGAATATTTATTTTCTTAGTTTTAAATCTTTTTAAAGTTACTTCTCTGTAGTTTTTTGTCCTATATCTCCATGTAGACCTTCAGCATCATAACCTCTATCATTTAATCTTCCTACTATTTCATTTACATCTGTTTTTAGTTCTACAGAAAAATTATTCCATAGAATTCCTTTGTTAAGTCTATTATTCTACATAGAGCTTCAAATTTGTCTCTTTCATTAACTTCAAAAATATATTTGTTCTGTTAAAGTCTGTTGTTAATTCTCTACTCTTTACTGCTAACACTTCATATTCTTTCATATGAGTTTTTTTGCAATTTTTCATTATTTCTGGTGGCATAGTTGCAGAGAAAAAAATAACATTCTCTTATCATCATTTGTAAATGTTAAGATCTTTTCAATATCTTCAATAAATCCCATATTAAGCATTTCATCTGCTTCATCTAAAACGAAATACTTTAATGAGTTTAGCTTTTAATAACTTTCTTTCAATTAAATCGATAACTCTTCCTGGAGTTCCAACAACAACATCTACTCCAGTTTTTATAAGTTTTCTTTGTATGTCTATAGATTGTCCACCATAAACAGGGATTACCTTCATTTTTTTACTTGTACTTAAACTATTCATTTCCTCAGCTACTTGTAAAGCTAATTCTCTTGTTGGAGTTAAAACTATTGCTTGTATATGATGATCTGAAGTTTCAAAGTTTTCTATTATAGGTAAAGAAAAAGCAGCAGTTTTACCTGTCCCAGTCTGTGCTTGTCCTATTATGTCTTTATCATTTTTTAACAGTGCTGGTATTGTTAATCTTTGTATAGGTGTAGGAGATTCATATCCCTTTTTTGATAATACCTTTAATACCTTTTCACCAAGCCCTAATTCCCTAAATTCTTTTAATTTTTCTAATTGTTCCATTATTCACTTCCTTTTTATTAATTCTTTTAATTATATCACATAAATAGAGAAATAACATATATTTTTTTGCTCAAAAAAAGAGAGAAACATTAGTTTCTCTCTTAATGTTAGCTTGGCAAATCCATACTCTCCCAGGCCGCTTCCAGCCAAGTACCATCAGCGTATATGGGCTTAACTTCTAGGTTCGGAATGTAACTAGGTGTACCCCCATAGCTATACTCACCAAGCATATATATTGTATCACATAAATTTGTTATGCGCAAGTCTGAACACTTGAAACTATATAGTAAAAAAACAAACTTAGATTAAAACTTCGATAATTAGTATTGGTCAGCTAAATGCATTGCTGCACTTACACCCCCAACCCTATCAACCTCCTAGGCTCGAAGGTATCTTAAAGAATACTTATCTTGAAGTTAGTTTCCCGCTTAGATGCTTTCAGCGGTTATCTATTCCAAACGTGACTACCCAGCTGTAGCCACTGGCGTGACAACTGGTACATCAGAGGTTTGTCCATCCCGGTCCTCTCGTACTAAGGACAGGTCTTCTCAATATTCTAACGCCTACAGTGGATAGGGACCGAACTGTCTCACGACGTTCTGAACCCAGCTCACGTACCGCTTTAATGGGCGAACAGCCCAACCCTTGGGACCTTCTCCAGCCCCAGGATGCGATGAGCCGACATCGAGGTGCCAAACCCTACCGTCGATATGGACTCTCGGGTAGGATCAGCCTGTTATCCCCAGGGTAGCTTTTATCCGTTGAGCGACGACCCTTCCATTCGGAATCGCCGGATCACTATGTCCTGCTTTTCGCATCTGCTCGACCCGTCAGTCTTGCAGTCAAGCTCTCTTATGCCATTGCACTCTATGGTTGATTTCCATCCAACCTGAGAGAACCTTTGAACGCCTCCGTTACTCTTTCGGAGGCGACCGCCCCAGTCAAACTGCCCACCTAGCACTGTCTCCGTGGCTACAAACCACAGATTAGAATTTCAGCATTGAATGGTTGGTATTCCACCGATGACTCTGATACAGCTAGCGCCATATCATCTCAGTCTCCCAACTATCCTATACATGCAATGCCAAAACCCAATACCAAGCTACAGTAAAGCTCCATGGGGTCTTTCCGTCCCTACTGTAGGTAACCGGTATCTTCACCGGTAATACAATTTCACCAGGCCTCCCGTCAAGACAGCGCTCAAATCATTACACCATTCGTGCAGGTCGGAACTTACCCGACAAGGAATTTCGCTACCTTAGGGACTGTTATAGTTACGGCCGCCGTTCACTGGGGCTTCAATTCGGAGCTCTCACTCCTCCTCTTAACCTTCCAGCACTGGGCAGGTGTCAGCCCATATACATCGCCTTCCAGCTTAGCATAGACCTGTGTTTTTTTGTTAAACAGTTGCTTGAGCCTCTTCACTGCGACCCTCGAGTGCTTTGTATCGCGTGGATACTGACCCTCAAGGGCCCTCTTCTCCCGAAGTTACGAGGTTATTTTTGCAGAGTTCCTTAACGAGAGTTAGCCTGTCCGCCTTAGATTTCTCATCCTGACCACCTGTGTCGGTTTGCAGTACGGGCAGTCAAATATTAACGTTAGAAGCTTTTTCTTGGCAGCGTGGGATTTGCGCATTCATCTTACGACTGTATATCATACCTCAGATATAACTCAATGGATTTTCCTATCAAGTCATCCTACATACTTCTACGGACACTTCCGTTCGTCCGCGCGCATACCCTTCTGCGTCCCTCCATCACAATATATGACTGGCACAGAAATATTAATCTGTTTTCCATTCGCCTACGCATTATAGCCTGGGCTTAGGGTCCCTGGCTTACTCAGGGAAGACAAGCTTTTACCCTGAAAAACCTTGGTCTTCCGGCGAGGGGGATTCTCGCCCCTTTCTCGCTACTTATTCCTGCATTCTCACTTCTGATACCTCCAGAGTCGGTTACCCTTCTCCTTCAACGGCCTACAGAACGCTCTCCTACCAATCCTTACGGATTCCACAGCTTCGGTTTATAACTTAGCCCCGTTACATTGTCGGCGCAGAGACTCTCGACTAGTGAGCTATTACGCACTCTTTAAAGGTATGGCTGCTTCTAAGCCAACCTCCTAGTTGTTTGTGAATCTCCACCTCCTTTCCCACTTAGTTATAATTAGGGACCTTAGCTGGTGGTCTGGGTTGTTTCCTTTCGACAATGGAAGTTAACTCCCATAGTCTCACTCCTGAGCTCTAAATTATGGTATTCGGAGTTTGATTGATTTCAGTAAGCAATACGCCCCCTAGATCATTCAGTGCTCTACCCCCATAATTGAACACTCAAGGCTGCACCTAGATGCATTTCGGAGAGAACGAGCTATCTCCTGGTTCGATTGGCTTTTCACCCCTAAACCTACCTCATCCCCCAACTTTTCAACGGCGGTGGGTTAGGGACCTCCACTGTGTCTTACCACAGCTTCATCCTGGACAGGTTTAGATCACCAGGTTTCGCGTCTACGCCAAACGACTAAATCGCCCTATTAAGACTTGGTTTCCCTTCGGCTCCGTTATACTTAACCTCGCCGTTTAACGTAACTCGCAGGATCATTCTCCAAAAGGCACGCCATCACCATTACTGGCTCTGACCGCTTGTAAGCACACAATTTCAGGTTCTATTTCACCCCTCCAGGGGTTCTTTTTCACCTTTCCCTCACGGTACTATGCGCTATCGGTTAGTAAGAGTATTTAGCCTTATGAGATATGGTCCTCACAGATTCACACAGAATTCCTCGTGTTCCATGTTACTTGGGAGCAGAGTTATATGTGTAAGGATTTACTTTGTACAGGACTTTCACCTTCTACGGTTCGCCTTTCCAGACAATTCCAATTCATCAATACACTATATTGAATATCTTACAGTTCTTCACTACTCTGTCCCTCAACCCCCTAAATACAACGGCTGTATCCTTGACATATTTAAGGTTTAGGCTTGACCCATTTCGCTCGCCGCTACTTTGGGTATCGTTTTTTTACTTTCTTTTCCTCGCGTTACTTAGATGTTTCAGTTCACGCGGTTCCCTCTTTCGTATTAAGACTCCATCTTAATAGATTGCTCCATTCGGAAATCCTAGACTCTTACGTTCGATTGCAACTTATCTAGGCTTATCGCAGCTTACCACGTCCTTCATCGGCTCTTACTACCTAGGCATCCTTTGTGTGCCCTTAATTATTTTAACCTATTTTTGACAGCTAACTCTAAGAAATTGTTAGAGTTAATTTTTTTTTCTTGTTTGTTCTACTATATAGTTTCCAATGTTCAGAAGTAATCCCAACAGCATTGCGCTGAAGAACATTACCAATAGAATAGAGAAAGACATATACTCCTTAGAAAGGAGGGTGATCCATCCGCACGTTCCCGTACGGATACCTTGTTACGACTTCACCCCAATCGCTAATCACACCCTCGGAGCATCCCTCCTTGCGGTTAGGCCTGCTACTTCAGGTGCAACCAACTCTCGTGGTGTGACGGGCGGTGTGTACAAGACCCGAGAACGTATTCACCGCGACATTGCTGATTCGCGATTACTAGCGATTCCAACTTCATGTACTCGAGTTGCAGAGTACAATCCGAACTAAGAATAGTTTTCTGAGATTAGCTCCACCTCGCGGCTTTGCGACTCTCTGTACTACCCATTGTAGCACGTGTAGCCCAGCGTATAAGGGGCATGATGACTTGACGTCATCCCCACCTTCCTCCTGCTCATCGCAGGCAGTATCGCATGAGTCCCCAACTTAATGATGGTAACATACGAAAGGGGTTGCGCTCGTTGCGGGACTTAACCCAACATCTCACGACACGAGCTGACGACAGCCATGCACCACCTGTCTTTAGGTTTCCCCGAAGGGACACTGAAACATCTCTGTCTCATTCCTAAGATGTCAAACGCTGGTAAGGTTCCTCGCGTTGCGTCGAATTAAACCACATGCTCCACCGCTTGTGCGGGTCCCCGTCAATTCCTTTGAGTTTCATACTTGCGTACGTACTCCCCAGGCGGATTACTTATCGCGTTAGCTTGGGCGCTGAGGTTCGACCCCCAACACCCTAGTAATCATCGTTTACGGCGTGGACTACCAGGGTATCTAATCCTGTTTGCTACCCACGCTTTCGCGCTTTAGCGTCAGTATCTGTCCAGTAAGCTGGCTTCCCCATCGGCATTCCTACAAATATCTACGAATTTCACCTCTACACTTGTAGTTCCGCTTACCTCTCCAGTACTCTAGTCATGCAGTTTCCAACGCAATACAGAGTTGAGCCCTGCATTTTCACATCAGACTTACATAACCACCTAGACGCGCTTTTACGCCCAATAAATCCGGATAACGCTTGTGACATACGTATTACCGCGGCTGCTGGCACGTATTTAGCCGTCACTTCTTCTGTTGGTACCGTCATTTTTTTTCTTCCCAACTGAAAGCACTTTTACATTCCGAAAAAACGTCATCGTGCACACAGAATTGCTGGATCAGACTTTTTGGTCCATTGTCCAATATTCCCCACTGCTGCCTCCCGTAGGAGTAAGGGCTGTGTCTCAGTCCCCTTGTGGCTGTTCACCCTCTCAGGCCGGCTACCCATCATCGCCTTGGTGAGCCGTTACCTCTCCAACTAGCTAATGGGACGCAAAGCTCTCTCACAGCGCATATAGCTTTCATAATCTTAGGATGCCCTAAAATCATCAAATATCAGGTATTAGCATTCGTTTCCAAATGTTGTCCCTAACTGTGAGGCAAGTTCTTTTACGCGTTACTCACCCGTCCGCCACCCAAACTGAAGTTCAAGTAGACTTGCATGTGTTAAGCATTCTGTCAGCGTTCATCCTGAGCCAGGATCAAACTCTTCGTTCAATCTTTTTAATAGCTCAATTTTTGCTATTTTAATTTAACACCAAATTTATGGTTGCTTTTTGTCTTTTTCTCTATTCTGTTGCTAATGTTCTTGTCTCATTGACATCAGTTATAATAACATTTAAAAATAAACTTTGTCAACAAAAATTTTTAAAATTTTTTTAAATTTTATTTTCTTTATATTTTTTTCTCTTTTATTTCAAACAAAAAAACAAAAAAATATTTTTCCAAATATTTCTTTGAAAAATTCTGTAAATAAATAAAAAAACTCCTAGGCTTTTTAGAGCTTAGGAGTTTTTTTATTATAATTTACTTTTATGAAATTTTATCTAAAATCCAATTTTCTAATTTCTTTTAAATCTTCATTATTATTATCAAAATTTTTCAAAATTATCTTTGATAAAGAAATGAGCTTTTTCCTTTTTTTCTAAAAAGTGCAGCCATAACCATAACTGAACCTCTCACGACTGACACCCTACGAGTACTAGAGTCGCGAGGTTCTTAAGTACTATTTAGTTTCTTTTTGAATATCTAGTATTCAAACACTAGCTAATTTTCTTAAGACTTTAATGGACAAGCTCTCCGTTGAGAACATTTTACGTCCTGTTGGCTCGGTTCAAAAACCAGTTTTTATTTTAAAATCCCATACATTTTAATGTTTTTTTACATTTCCTTTTTTTATTCTTTTCAATTTCTTCATTATGTAATTTAACAAAAATTTTTAAATTCTTTTTGTGCTTTTTTTCTATATTTACTTCTTCTAAATTTTCTTTTTACATTCTTTATTAAAAATGCAGAATACAAATCTCTTTGTATTCTATTTCCTAATATTTCTACCCATCTTTTTGATAGACTTTTCTTTTCATATTCATTTGTACTATGATTTAGTTGACTAGCTTTTTACTTTAAAAGTATCAATTTTTATTATATTTTTCCAATATATTCTAATTTTCTATTTATTATTTCAATTAATAATGCAGGTGCTCTATTTGATAAAGATTTTCCAAATCTCTTTTTCTTTTTAAATTTTCCAGTCTTTTTCAGACATTTCTGTTTTCTTGCTTCTTCTCTGTAGAGCTTTTAAAACTCATATTTTCAACTTTTTACTATTGTTCCAATTTCTAGTATACTATTCGCTAAAAATATTATGAGATTGCTTTCTTTTCTCTGCGATTTTTTTCTCTGTAAATTTGAAAGTTTTAACTTTGTTTTTACATATGATTTGCTCTTTTTCCATTTTTCTTTATTTTCTATATTAATTGTGCCATCTTTGTTATATTTATTAGGATTGTTTGCTCTTCTCTGTCTATCTAATTTTCTTTTGTAGTCTTATTTTTTTCTTTTTCATTTATGTCTATATTTTCAGCTAAAAATCTTTAATTCTACTTTATTATCACTAACGATTGCTATTGTTGAAGTTCCTATATCAATTCCAATTTCATTTTCTCCACCAACTTTATGTTTTTTAGGAGGTGTTCCTCAAAAGTTATTTGAATGTAATATTTATTTTTTTCCATTTACAACCCTCTTAAGTAATCTACAATACAATAACTTATCTAAAAACAACTTTGTGCATATTTATCATTATTTTTTTCATTATTACTGGAATCTTTAAACCTAACCAAGATATGCAACAATCTTCTTTAAAAAAATCTAAGTCCCGTAATATTACCTTTTTCTCTAACAGAATAGAAATTTCCATAACTTTTAAAATATACTTTTTAGCTTTACCATACTTAAATTTTTTTCATAAGTCGCAAAAAGCTCTTTCAGCTAATTCTTGTCCCATTTGAGAACCTATATTCTTTTTAAATTTTTGTGTCATAGCTTTCACATATTTATTTAATTCAAATTTAGATATTGAATATTTTTTTATCTAATTCTTTTATATCTTTTTAGATTGCTCTTTTTTTCTCTAAATTACTAATTTCTTTATACTCAGAAGAATTTATCATTTTTCTATGTCTTTTAAGAATTTCACTAAGGCAAGAATTATATATCATTCTGGCTATGTTTAGTCTCTTTTTCTAAAAATATGTTCTTGCCATAGTTCAGTTTTTAAAGCTAATGTTAATACATAATTCGCCATAGTTCCTCCTTCTCATCTTTCTTTTTGAGTTTGGATATATCTTTTTATTTGTTCTTCAGTATTTTCTGAAATAGTTGCAACAAAATAACTAGGGTTCCATAAGTGTCCATTCCATAACTTATTTTTATCTCAGGATGTTTTTAAAAAAGTTTTCTTGCAGAAATTCCTTTGAATATTTTCAAAATATTAGGTATGAAATGTTGAGGACTACACTCAATTAATATATGAATATGGTCTAAATCTGTTTCCATCTCTATTATTTTTATATTATTTTCATTAGAAATTTCAATTAATAATTCTTTTAAAAGTTTTTTTCAATATCATTAATTAATACTTTTCTTCTATATTTTACACACACACTATATGATATTGAATTGAATACACATATCCTCTTCCAAATTAATATTTGATATTTTTATTATCATTTTTATTATACTATATATATTTAATTATTTCAAATTTTTGTAAACAGAAAATATGCCATTCATCTCACGACTAATCACCCCTACGAGTACTAGAGTCGTGAGTGTTCTAGCATAATTCATAAATTTTTATATTTTTGAGAAGATAAATCAAATAATATTAAATTTTTGTTTTCTTCTTTATCACTTGGAGAACTTTGAAGGTTATTCTTTTCTAATATTTTTGTTATTAGAGCAACTTCTGTTACTCCTTCACATATAAAATAAAGTATTTTTTTGTTTCCATTATCTTGGATCCCACCCCGTTTCCAAAGTATCTTTAAGTTCCTCTGATGTATAATGAACAAAAATCTAGTTTTTCTTTTTTTATTTTTTTAAACTAAATAAAGAAAAATTATCTTTTTCTGTTTCAACTAATGCTTCATTAAAATGCCTCTAAAAACTCCTTAGAATGAGTTGTTATAAATAATTGAATATTTGGATTATTTTTACATAATTCAATAATTATTTCTGACAATTTTCTATAATTTTTATAATAAATTCCTCTTCTATTTCATCTATTAAAATAACTCTAAAAATCATCAATTAATATTAAAGAAGTTATTATATCTAAAAGCTAAAACCATTCCATCACCTATAGAAGATATTGGAATAAATTCTTTTTAAAGTTTCTTTTTCTACAAAAAAATTTCTTCATCATTGATATAAATTTCTTTTATATCTTTATCTATAATTTGTAGATATTTTTAATAATTCTTCTTTTTTTCTATTTTTTTATTATTCTATCTATCTGAAATATTGTATCACTTGAATTTTTTTAAATTATCAGAAATTTCAATTGAAATATTATATTTTTCTAAAAAATTTTTGAAAAACTTAATGGTATTTTATCCATTTTGGAATCTTTTATAAATAATTTGACTATTTTCTTTAACATATATATTAGTTTTTTTAGCTTATCTTCTTTTATTCTTTTTCTTTATTGTGTAAAGATAATTACTAAAATCATTGTTTATTTCACTAGAGGAAAAAAATCTTGAAACATTGATAATGTCTTATCTATTGAAATTACTGTTTCTGTTTTTTTATGTTATCTGTTGTTTCTAAAAATAAACTTTATCGTATTATTTGTATCTGAATTAAAAAAATAAAGCTAGACACATTTTCTTTTTTTATTTTCATTTTTCTATTTCTAGCATTTTCTAAAAATTCTCTCAAAATTTAATAAAGATACTCCTATACCCTATTGATTCTAAAATAGTAGTTTTCTTGCTTCCATTATCTCCAATGAAAAAGTTATATTTTTTTAAAAATTGCCTATTTCTAAATCTTTAATCCCTCTATAATTTTTTTATTGCTTATTGATTTAATCATATAATTACCTCATTTTTCATACTTTTTTTATTATAACAAGAATAGATTTAAAAAAAGCAATTTTAGGTTATATAGTAAAAAATCCCCAACTTTTTAGGAATAAAAAATTGAGGATTTTTATTATTATATTAATTCTAATTTTTGTGCTTCTTCTATAAACTCATTTTTTTCTTAATTTTCTTTTCAGTTGAAACACAGTATTCTATTACATTAGGTTTAGTTGCTCTGATAAAAAAATATAAGTATCTTCATCTTGGTAATCCTTAGAAATTGTTATAATCTTTCTTTTTTTAGATAACTGTTTTCTCCTGAAAGTCCACCTTCTATTGAATTAGCTTGATGGGTATAGTAAATTTCAGTTTCAATCTCTGAGGCATCTAGAAAATTTTAATCCCAATTATCATAACCAACTTTATAATCTAAAAACCTGCTAAATTTTCTATCTTTTAAATAACCAACATAATATCTAAAATTAATTTCATTATCATTAGTTTTCTCTCATCTTTAGCTATTATTTTAAATCTTCCACCTTTTCTTGATTCTAAAAAGTCCTATTGCTGTTCCAGTTTTTAGCATTAAGCTCTAGACCCATCTTTCTTTTCCTATTTTTTTCTATTGGATAATTAATATTAAAAAAATATTCTCTTTCTTATTTTTTTACACTATCCTCAATTTTTTTGAATTTCTTCTTTAAATATCTTTTTGAAACCTTTTTACTTTTACTAGAATTTCCAGATAAAAAAATATTTCCATCTTTATCTACACCCTAAATTTTTCATTTTTAAATACTAATTTTAAATGACTTATGAAAAGTTTTTCTATTCCTTTTCTTATAATAGTATTTATAACTTCTTCACAATTTTATCTATTTATCAAATTTTAAAAGTAATATTTTCACTATTAGCCTTGCTTGATAATAAGGTAACTCCTACTTTCATCTGAAATATATCTAATTCTTTACTGCAATTCATCTTCTTCCCAGAAACCTCTAAACTTTTTTTCAGCTATTTGTTTTACATTATATATAGCCTCATAAGAGTTATCTAAAAACTCCTTCATAACCATCAAAACTTTTTACATCCTACATGGACAATAGAAATGAATATCTTTTTTTCTTTTTAATGTTGCTAAATTATTTTTTTACATATTTCATAAGCTAGATTTTTTTTAGAATGTTTTTCTCCACCTGAAAAATTTATCTCCACCTTCTCCAAAAATGTTTTATCTCATAGTCATATCTACTACTAGTAAACTGTCCTATATATTTACATATTCCAAAAAGAAAAAAATCTGTTGTTCCTCCTCCAAAAGTCAAAAGATTCCATAGAATAATTTTTCATTTTCTTTTTTTAGGAAATTTTATCTAATTCCCTTCCAGCACATAAGAAATATGCTGTAGGTTCATTTGCACCTCTATAAACTTGAAAATTTTTTTCATTATTTCTTCATTTTCTAAAGATACTTGTAGGTAAAGATTTTTTTATTCCTTTTTTTCAAAAGATTTTCAATATTTTTTTACTCTTATTTCATTTTTCATATTTTATAGGAAAACGATAACAAGTACTTTTGTAAAAATATTTCCTGTAAACATATTATTTATATAACTACCTATATAGTAAGCATAATATTCAATAGGATCAAATTCATCTTCTTCCACATCAATATATGGTTTTTAAATCTATTCTTTTCCATTTCTTATCATAAATTATAAGTTTTCTCATCTTTATTTCCAGCCCATTGTTTTTAAGCCTTCAAGAATAAATTTTGAACCTCCCTATAAAAACTAGAATTAGCTGCATAAGATATTTTTAAATCATCCCATTTCTGTAAATGGTCTTCCTTTTGATTCAGAATAAGCCTTTTCAAAACTTTCAATATCTATAAATTCCATAATAGTAGGATTTTTCAAACTGATTTTTCAACATTTTTCTTATAACTGTCCCCTGCTATTCTAACAAGACTTGTTTTTTTCATTTTGAGTTTGAATTGCTACAACTGTACTCTTAGTCCCAAAAATCAATAGCTACAATTCCTCCTTCTCTTATATCATCTTTAGGATTTTTTTGCATAATATTTTTTTCAGTAGTTGCTATTTTTATTAACTCCCTGTTACTTATATCTTCCTTACTGTCTGAGAATATATCCCAATTTCCTTTTTGATAGTCTGTAAAAAAATTTTTATCATCATATTCCTTTTCATTTAATCTACTTTTTTTCAATATTTTTTTAGTTTTTCTAGATATTCATCTATAAAAATTTAAAGGAAGTTCCAATTCTCCATTTTCAAAAAGACTTTAAAATTTCTATCTCATCATAATCAGAATTGTCTTCAGAAAAAAATTGTATTTCTCTATATCATTGTAAAGCTCAACTAATTCATCATATTTTTTTCCTTATGTCTTTTCTCAATATGATTAAATAAAATTTCTATTTCATTTTCTTTGAAAAGATTTTAATAATAGTTTCAAGTTCTTTTTTTGCATTGTTAGCTTCAATAGCTAAAAATTTTTAATAACTGGAATCAATATTGCTTTTTCACTTTCAATCTCTTCTGCTTGACTATTAACAATAAGTAAATTACCATCTTTTTCAATAATATAATTTTCTATCATATTATCAGTATTTAATATTTTTTTCCATCTTCTATATATTTGTTGTTTTCTCTATAGAATACTCTTCTATAAATATCTTCTGATAATATTTCTATTTCTTCAAAAATCTTTAAATTCCTCAGAAAAATATTTTTTTAATGTCTTGAATACTTTTTCACCTAACTCTAAAGAAGTGAAATTATAGCTTTTTAAAAATCAGGAAAAAAATCTATTCGCTCTTGTATTATATATATTTTTTTATCTTTGTATTTTACAAGAATATTTCCATTTGAAAAAAATTCCTTTAGTTAATCCTTCTTCAATAGCTTTCTTTTTATTAAATAGATTTGCTTTTTATGCTTTTCTATTATTTCTTTTTTTAATATTTCAGATTTTCTAACATAGATATAATTCATTTTAACCTCCCTCTAATCTAAAGAAATACTTCCCTTCTTCTAAAAATTTCTTTTTGTTTCTATATCTTCTTCTTTCTTTACAATAGCATAAGATATTTTATCTGGTCTAACAGTCTTTATATAAATTCTATATCTTTTCATCCTCATCATATTCTTCATTTAGAGAAATCCTTTTTATCTTAGGGTCATCTTTGCCTATTTCCATTGTTCCAGTTTGTGCTTCTGGAGAACTTGTATAATAAATTTCAAAAATATCAGAAGTTAAAGATCCCTAAAAATTCATACTTTTCCATAGTTTGAATTTGGTGTGATTACAGGATTAAATTTATCTTTTTACTATTTCCAAGATAGAATTTAAAATTAATTTCATTAGCTACATTTTTCTTTTTCATCTCTATTAGTTACTTTTTATTCTTCCACCTTTTCTTGAATATATAAGTCCATAAGCAACACCTGTTTTTCCTGTTATTTTTTTGAATCATTTTTCTTTATCAATTTCTTTAATAGCTTTCAAATCATAGATAACTAATTCAATTTTATCTTTCATTTCAGCTACATATTTTTTTCAAAAAATTTCATTTACAAAAAGAATGTCTACAAGAATTTCCAGCTAAGAAAAATATGAACCTTTTTACATCTTCATCTTTAAAAGCATCTTCCATTTTAATAAAGAAATTTTTTTAATTCCCTTTTCAATCTTTATCTTTTGATTAAAAGCTTTTAATTCTTCTTCATTAATTTTTAAGTCGATTCCTGTTTCAGAGAACCCATCTGCATTGAAAAAGATTTATAAGTACATTATCTATTCTTTCAGTTTCCTTTTTCTTCCCAAATATCTCTAAGTTTTTCTTCTGCTAATTTTCTTGTGTTTAATTTAGCTCTCTTGTATATTCAACAAGAATTTCTTCTCCTGAAAGTTCAGGACACCATTCAGGTCTCACATATTGAATTTTTCTTTTTCTTAATTCAGAAGTATTGTCAGAAAAAAACCTTATATGCTAATTCTTTTTAAAGATATTTTCTCCACCTAAATGAATATCTCCACCTGCTCCAAAGTGTTCTAATTCATAGTCAAACATGTCTTCATCTTCTGAATTTTTCCAAATACCAAAAATCAAAAATCTGTTGTTCCTCCACCAAAATCAAATACTCCATAGTATATTTTTCTCATTTTCTTTTGGTTCTATTTTAAGTTTCTTTAAAGCACAAACAGCATAAGCAGCTGGTTCATTTGAACCGTGTTTTTACTCTAAATTTTTTTCATTAATTTTTCATCTTCTTGAATTTGTATAGGTAAAGATTTTTTTAATTCCTTTTTTTCAAAAGATTTTAATATTTTTTTCTCTTACAGCCTTTTTCATAAGTTACAGGAAAAGATAAATAATATTCTAAATAAATACCATTTCTCATAGTATTGATATAGCTACCTATGTAGTAAGCATAAATTTCAACAGGATCTATATAGTTTTCATCATTCTCATCTAAATCTAAATATGGAGGTAAAGAGATCTTATTCCCTTTCTTATCTATAACTTCTATCTTAGCATTTTTATTTACTGTCCATTGCTTTTATATCAGAAATTATAGAGTCAAATTGTTCACTTGTCCCTTCCATTAAATGTCTAAAAAGCCACATGAGAAATTGTAACATCTTCCCATTTTGTATTAGGTCTTCCAATTTCTTCATCATAATCTTTTTAAATTTAACTCAAATCTCTAAATTCAATTACAGTAGGATTTCTCATAGTCAGTATCTCTTGCTTCTTTATTTAATTCTTCTCCACTAATTCTCATAGGTAAAATATTATTTCTATCTTTTTGATAAACCACAACTGTACTTTTTAGTCCCAAAAGTCTATACCCAACTATTCCACCTTGATTTATATCTAATTTTGGATCTCTTGAATAAACATCTTTTCCAAGTAATTCTTTTAATTCTTCCTTATCTTCTTCTTTTAAATCCCAGTGTCCAACATTAGGGTCTAAAAGTCTGTTTTCTCTATAGTCGTCTATGTTTATTCTTTCTTTATCTATTGATAGATAGTATTTTTAGCTTTGGCATTTCTTCTTTTCTACCATCTGTATATAGATATTTTTCTTTTTATGTCCATCTTTTTGATAAACTACTTCTCCTTGTAAGACACCATTTCTATATTCTCTTATTTCTGTACTTCCATCTGTAGAAGTATAAATACTTTTTCCTTCTAAAAATACCATTTTTATATTCTCTTTCTTCTACATCTCCATTCTTATAGGTGTAGATACTTTTCCTTCTAAAATACCATTCTTAGTATTTCTTTTCTCTGTATCTCCATTTTTAAAGTAATAAGTACTCTCTTCACTTAAAAACACCATTTCTATATTCCCTTTCTTCTATATCTCCACTTTTATGAGTATACGTACTTTTTCCTTCTAGTACTCCATCCTTATATTTTCTTTGTTTTCTGTATCTCCATTTTTTTAAAGTAGTAAGTGCTTTCTTCACTTAAAACTCCATTTTTTTATATTCTCTTGTTTCATTTTTCTCCATTCTCATGAGTAAGAATTCTTTTACCTTCTAGGATTCCATTTCTATATTCTCTTGTTTCTATAGTTCCATTTTTATAAGTAAGAGTAGCCTCTCCCTCTAATATTCCATTTCTATATTTTCTTTTTTTCAAACTCCCCATTTTTATATGTAAGGCTAGCCTCTCCTTCTAATACTCCATTTTTATATATTCTTCTTTCCTTATTTCCATTTTTAAAAACAATATAAAGAAAGTTGTTCTCCTATTTCTGTAGGGATATATTTCTTCTTTATCTCCATTATCAAAAATAATAAACTGTACTTTCTCTATCTATTTCTTGTTTTGTAATTCCTAAAGCATTTTTCTTGATAAGCTATCTCTAAACTATATCTTTTTTTCATTATCTTCAAGTAAAGAAAATAGTTTTTTTGTCATCAAAAAGCTATTTTAACAGTGTCCTCTGTTCCATCTTCTACATAGATACAAGAAATATATTCACTATACTTTTTATACATCTCTACTAAATTTTTTTTAATTTTTTTCTTTTTATTGTCATCTAATTTGAATAAAACCTTCATCTAGTAAATCGTATTTTTAAAAGCTATTTCAAACTCTCTTATAAAAACTATCAGTTTTTTTCACTTTTTATTCATTACTTTGTAAAAAAATTTATGATTTCTTTTTATTTAATATATTATAAAAATTACTAATACTAGCAACTGCTAAAAACATAATAATTTCCTCCATAAAAAAATATTGATAGCTTTTTAGGTATAAAAAAATAACATGTTTTTATAGTATCCATTTGAATCTAAATAATACCAATAATTTGTTGATGAATCAGATATAAATCAATTTTTATTTAAATTTTTGTAGAGTACTAAAATCAGGTATTTTTAAATGTAATATCTTTTTAAGTTAGTCTCTTTTTTTTATTATGTTTAAATCATCTACAGTATTTCCACTGGCTCTTATACTATTTGTAACAAATATTTTTTTGTGAAAATATATAGTTAACCCTGTGTTTATTTAAGTATATCCATTTAATATTTTTGTTTTTTTATTATAAAAAAACTTTGCTACAACACTATATATTTCTTGAAAAATCTTTAAATTTTTTTCTTTAAAATCTATAATCTCATTATTTTTCATCTATTAATTTTTAAATTTTCTAAATCTCTGAAGTTTTTTTATAGCTTCAAACTTTTTATACTTTCAAATTGCTCAATGTTACTCATTTTTTTCCCCCTTAACTTAAGACAATTTCTCCCTCTTCTAAAAAAATTCTTTTTGTATCAACATCTTCTTCTTTTCTTTACAATAGCATAAGATATTTTAGTTGGTTTGACTGCTTTTAATGTAAATTCTATATTCTTCATCTTCATCATATTCTTCATTTAAAGAAATTCTCTTTACATTAGTTTTATCAATTTCCATTTTACCTGTTTGTGCTTCTGGTAAAGTTGTGTAATATATTTCAAAAGTATCAGATGTAACTTTTCCAAAAGTATTCAAACTTTTCTCATATTTTTGAATTAGGACTAAGAACAGTGTTAAATAAATCTCTTTTTATTATTTCCAATATAGAATTTAAAATTGATTTCATTAGCCATATTTTCTTTTTTTCATCTCTATTAGTAACTTTTATTCTTCCACCTTTTCTTGAATATATAAGTCCATAAGCAACACCTGTTTTCCCTGTTGGCATAACCTTAGTACTATCTTTTTTTCTTTTTAGTCCTTCAATAGCCTTTTAAAGTCATAAAGATTTAGTTTTATTTTTATCTTTCATCTTTTTCTTGATACTCTGCAAATATTTCATTGACAAAAGGATGTTTACAAGAATTTCCTGCTAAGAAAAATATTAATCTCTTTTTGCATCTTCATCTTTAAAAAGCATCTTCTAATTTAATAAAGAAGTTATTTATACCTTTTATCTATTTTTTTCTCTTATAAGATTTTTTTAATTCATCTTCTAGAACTATTAATTCTATCTCATCATCTCTTTTTCTATTCCCCTTTTTTTCCCCGTGTGAGTCATAAAGATAAGATAATTTTATTATTTTCATATCTTCTGTGATAGAATTTTCCCAAATTCCTCTTAATTTTTCTGCTAATATTCTAGTATTTAAGCTAGCTATTGAAGAATTATTATTAATCAAAGTTTCTTCTCCCTTTAAGTTCATTATACCCTTCTGGTCTTATATACTGTATTCTTTTCTTTCTTAATTTTTCTGAATTTTTTCAGCTTTGTTATCAGAATAATTATTAAAATTTTCATTAAATACTATATAGCCAATTCTTTTTATTATATTTTTCTCCACCTAAATATTTATCCCCACCTGCTCCAAAAATGTTCTAATTCATAATCATACATATCTTCATCTTCAGCAAGTTTCCAAATACCAAAAGTCAAAATCTGTTGTTCCTCCACCAAAATCAAAAACTCCATAATATACTTTATCATCTTTATCTTTTTGGTTCTATTTTAAAGTTTTTTTAATGCACAGGCTGCATAAGCAGCAGGTTCATTTGCTCCGTGCTTCACTTTAAATTTTTTTCATTAATTTTTTTCATCTTTTTGAATTTGTATAGGTAAAGATTTTTTTAATACCTTTTTTTCAAAAGACTTTTTAATATCTTTTTCTCTTATAGCTTTTTTTCATAAGTTACTGGAAAAGATAAAAAGATATTCCAAGTAAATTCCATTTGTCATAGTATTAATATAGCTACCTATATAGTAAGCATAAAGTTCAACAGGGTCTATATAGTTTTCTTCATTCTCATCTATTTTTTTAAAGTATGGAGGTAAAGTATATTCAGTCTTTGTTCTATCTTTTAAGCTCTAATTTTTTTCGTTTTTCTTTTTATAGTCCATTGCTTTTATGTCAGAAATTATAGAACCAAAAATATTCACTTGATTCCTTTGTCAAATTTGTAAATGCTGTGTGAGAAACCATAATATCTTCCCATTTTGTATTAGGTCTTCCATCTTTTTTTCATTATATTTTTTTCTAAGAAATTCTTTATATTTCTAAATTCAATTACAGTAGGGTTTTCATAATCTGTATCTTCTACCTTTTTATTTAACTTTCCTCCACTAATTCTCATAGGCATAATAGTAGTCTTTATCCTTTTTGGTAAACAACAACTGTACTTTTAGTTCCAAAGTCTATACCCACTATTCCACCATTATTAACATCTAATTTTGGGTTTCTTTCATAAACTTTTTTTCCTAGTATTTCTTTTAATTCTTCCTTGTCTTCTTCTTTTTAAGTCCCAATGTCCTAGATTTATATCACAAAGTCTTTCTTCATCATAATCATCTATATTTATTCTTTCTTTATCTATTGAAAGATAATATTTTAATACTGGCATTTCTTCTCTTAAACCATCAGTATAGTAATATTTTTAACTTGATTATCTTTTTTTAAAGATGGCTTCCCTTGTAAAAATTCCTTTTTTTATATTCTCTTATTTCAGAACTTCCATCTTTTAAAAATTGATAGTGCTTTCTCCATCTAAGATACCATTTTTATATATTCTTTTTTTCTACATCTCCATTTTGAAAAAAATAGTACATAGAAATTTTTTTCTTCTGATTTAGGATTATATATTATTTCTATATCTCCATTTTCAAAAATAGAAAATATTTTTTTATCATTGTATATTTCCTCTTTTGTAATCTTTTAAATCATTACTTTTATATAGAATTTCTATTCCATTAAATAATTCATCTCTATTTTCAGCAGAAGAAATTATTTTATCTGCATTAAAAAAATTAATTCAACTGTATCTTCTGTGTCATCCTTTATATACATACAAGAAATATAGTCTTTATATATTTTATATAAATTAACTAAGTTTCTAAATTTCTTTGGGTTTGCTTCTCCATTAATAATATCTGGATCCAACAAATTATAATTTAAAGATAACTTCAAAAATCTTTTAATTCTTTGCTTTCTAATAAAGTAGCTTTATATCTTTTTAAAAAGTTCATTAGGGACTAACTTCATTATTCTCTTCTTTGCATTTTTAGCTAATAGATTTCTTGCATTAATATCATCAAAAACTTTAATTTCAACTAAGGCTTTTATAAATTTATCCATATCTGTAAATTCAGATATTTCTATTCCATTTTCTGATATTTTTTTGTCAATTTCTTTTTAAAAATATTAGTTTCTAATTTTTAAACTTTGGTTTCTTATGTCTAGATTATCAATAAAATTGTCTATACTGCAAACTCCTATGGTTTTAGTATCTGAATTATGACTAAAAAGTTTTTCCAGTGATATTTTTAATTCCTTTATTTTTCAAAAATATCTATATTTCCAATCTCAGATCCTAAAAATTTCCCAAACCATAATCTATCTAGTTCATAAGAATATGGAATCTCAAACTTTAAATTATTATTAGAAAAAAATTTTTTGAAATTTTCTTTCTAATTTATCAATAACTGTGTCTATATTCATTACACCAAAAGATCCAGTAGATAATATATTTTTTTGAAAGTATATAATAAACTTCATCTTTTTGTGAATATATCAATCTTTTACTATTTGTTTTTATATATGTTCTTATCAATGTATAAAATCTCTTGTAAATCTTTAAATTTATCAATAAGTTTTTATAGTGCTTTTATCTTTCATTTATCAGTTTTAAACTGTCTAAATCTTTAAAACTCTTTTTAAATTTTTCAAATTTTTCCATTTCTCCCCCTTAATTTAAAGTTATCTCTCCTTCTTCAATGAAATTTCTTTGTTTCAATATCCTTTTTCTTCCTTAACAATAGCATAAGCTAATTTATCAGATTTCATCTGCCTTTTTCAAATAAATTCTATATCTTTCTTCTTCATCATAATCTTTCTTTAGATTAACCCTCTTTATTTTAGCTTCTGATGATTTCATCTCATTAGTTTGTGCTTCTGGTGAAGTTGAATAATATAATTCAAAAAAATATCAGATTTAACTATTCCAAAGAACTTATATTCATCATAGCTTTGAATTTGGACTAATGATACAATTAAATTTATTTCTTCTATTATTACCAATATAGAATTTAAAAATTAATTTCATTATTTATATTAGCTTTTTTTCATCTCTACTTATAACTTTTATTCTTCCACTATTTCTTGAATAGATAAGACCAAAAAGCAACTCCTGTTTTTAGCCGTAGGATTAGTCTTTTTAGTATCTTTTAATTTTTCAAACATCTTTTGTATCATAGATATTTATTTTTAAATTTATCTTTCTTTTTCTTCAATATAACTATTAAATATTTCTTCAACGAAAATGGATGTTTACAAGAATTTCCTGCTAGAAAAATATTGATTTCTTTTACATCTTCTCCTTAAAAAGCATCTTCCATTTTTATAAAAAAAGTTTTTTTATTCCTTTTTTTCAATTTTTTTCTTTTTATTAATTTTTTAATTCATCTTCTTTAACATTTAATTTAAAAACCAGCATTAACTTCACCATGAGAATCAAAAAGATTTACAGAAATAAAATCCACTCTTTCAGTCGTAGTATTTTCCCAGATACCTCTTAATTCTTTTTGCTACCTTTATACTATTTTTGTCTTGCCTGTTTAGTTTGACTGACTAAGGTTTCTTCTCCTACTATTTCATCACACCATTCAGGTCTAGTATATTGGATTTGACTTTTTCTTAAATTAGATGAATTGTCTGTGAAAAACTTTATATGCTAATTCTTTTAAAATATTTTCTCCACCTAAATATCTTTCTCCACCTGCACTAAAAATGTTCTAGTTCATGGTCATATAAATCTTCCTCTTCAGAATATTTCCATATACCAAAAATCAAAGTCAGTTGTTCCTCCACCAAAGTCAAATACTCCATAATAAACTTTATCTTCTTCATTTTTTTAGGTTCCATTTCCAGTTTTGATAAAGCACATACTGCAAAAAGCAGCAGGTTCATTTGCTCCATGTCTTACTCTAAATTTTTTTCATTAAATCTTTATCCTCTTGTATTTCAATAGGTAAAGATTTTTGTATTCCTTTTTCAAAAACTCTTTAAAATTCTTTCTCTTATAGCTTTTTCATAAGTCACTGGAAAAGGATAAATAATATTCTAAATAAATACCATTTATCATATTATTAATATAGCTACCTATATAGTAAGCATAAATTTCAACAGGATCTAAATAATCTTTACTTTTTTTCTTTTTAACTCTAAAGTATGGTGGAAGTAAAATTTCTTTTTCCTTTTTCTATCCACAAGAATTATTTTTTTTGATTTTTTTACTTGCTGTCCATTGTTTTATATCAGATATTATAGAGTCAAAAATATTCACTAGAAACCTCTGTTAAATTTCCAAAAAGCAGTATGAGAAACTGTAATATCTTGCCACTTTGTATCTGGTCTTCCAACTTTAGCATTATAATCTTTTAAAAAAATTTGTTTATATCTCTAAATTCAATTACAGTGGGATTTTTCATAATCTGTATTTCTTACTTCTCTATTTAATTTATCTCCACTAATTCTCATAGGTAAGATATTTTCACTATCTTTTTGATAAACTACAACTGTACTTTTTTAGTACCAAAGTCTATAGCAACAATTCCACCTTGGTTAATATCCTCTTTTGGGTTTCTTTTATATACATTTTTTTACCAAGTATTTCTTTTTAATTCTTTTTATCTTGTTCTTTTCAAATCCCAATGTCCTACATTAGGGATCTAAAAAGTATATCTTCTTGATAGTCATCAGTATTTATTCTTTCTTTATCTATTGAAAGATAATATTTTAGTAGTGGCATTTCTTCTTTTATACCGTTATTATAGAAATATGCTTTTTTTCTTTATTATTAGTTTTAGATATAGCTTTTTCCATCTAAAATTCCATTCTTATAGTTTCTTTCTTCTATATCTCCATTAGAGAATTTTTAAAAATACTTTTTTTCCATTTAAAATACCATTTTGATATATTCTTTCTTCTATATCTCCATTTTTATAATAGTATATTGATTTTTTTTTCAGCAGGACTATTTCCATAAACCTCTTCTATCTCACCATTTTTTTATAGTAATAAAAATTTTTTTATCTAAATAAATTACTTTCTTTTTCAATTTCCTAATTCATTTTTCTAAATAAGTTTATTTCAATATTATTAACTATTTTTTTCTCTATTTTTTTAATAGATTCTATTATTTTTTTTCAGTATCAAAAAAATATCCCAACTTTTTCATAATTTTCATTGTATATACAAGAAATATATTTTTTTATATGTTCTATATGCTTCAGCTAATTTATTAAATCTTCTCTCATATTCTTTTTGTTATAATAGTTGAATCTAATAAATCATAATTTAATATTACTTCAAAAATCTTTTAGTTCATCATTTTCTAAAAGAGAATATTGATATTTCTTTCAAAAAAATCTTTCAGTTCAATATTTCCATTTTGAAATTCATCTTCAACTTCTTTAAAAAAAGCTTTTTTTAGCTCATCATCATTTATCGTATCAATTATTTCTAATATTTCTTCATAATCATATTCTTTATTTAAATCAATTTCTTTTTTTCTTTTAATATTTTTCTCAAAAGTTCTTAAATCATTATTTTTTTAAAAATTTGATTTTTTTATTTCTAGTCTCTAAAAATTTAAAGAAATTATCTAAATTATCTATTCCTATAAGATTCTCACTATAATATTTATTGGTTTCTAACCCTCATTAGTATACAGATGGTTAAGGCGATTATCATACCAATAATATATCCAATAACCCTCTTCTAGAAAAATCAATATTTTCTGTAATTTATATAAATCATCTGAATTAGGAATTATGAAAATGAATCTCTTTTTCTTTTTAATTTCTTTGAAAACTCGTCTATTTTTTTGATTACTTTCATAATTACTATAATAATCTCCTTCAATTCTTTCAGTAGTTAAAGAAATCCATAAGGTAAAAATATAAGATATTTTATTTTTTTCAGAATATATCCATTTTTTTTATTTTGTTCTTCAATTTCCATTATTTATTAAAATATATATTTCTTGAAAAATCTTTAAATTTATCCTTTTTCATTATCCCCATAAGTAATACTCACATTTTCTAAATCTCTAAACTTTTTTTAATTTTTTTCATATTTACTTAATTTTTTTGAGTCAATATTTTGAATATGTATTTCTTTTACTTTCTTTTTCTATAACTTCAATTTTATTTTTTTCTCAAAGTTTTCAAATTCTCTTTTTAGCCTTTTTTTCTGAAACTTTTCTTTTCCCATTTTTTTCCCTCTTTTTTTATAACTTTCTTTCAAAAATGAAATTTTTATTTTTTTATAATTTTCTACTCAAAATCTTTTTCAAAAACTTTCCAAAACTATTTTTGAGTACTATTAACCACTGAAAATAGTGCTGAAATAGCAACTGATAATCTTCTTTTTTTGATTGTCCATTTATTATCTCACTATCCAATCAAATTATGCAGTTAATACTAATGGACTTTTTATTATTCTTGTAACAATATCTTCTTCATTAGGATTTTCTTTTTTTCAGCTAAGAAACCGTAACCATAGAAATACACATTCAGTTACTTTTCCTTTACTATTTTGACTTAAATCTACTTGATTTACTGCATCAAAGTCTTCTCCTACTTCTACTTGTACTAAACCATATTTTAGCTTCTTTTGAAATCTCTTTATTTATCTGATTTAAAAAGAAAGAAAATACTTCTTTTAATATTTCTTTATCTTCATTTGAAATATTTTTATATTCTATTTTTTTACTATATCCCAAACATTATCCAATGAAGAAAGAGTATAACCTGATGAGATGAAACTTTCAAAAATCTCTTTTGAATTAATACATTATCTAACTTTAGATAAAATTCTTGTTTCCATTGATAAATATTTATCATAAAGTTTTTTTAGCTTCTAATAGATCTCCTACTGATTTAAGTTCCTTTTTCTTTTTCTTCATATTTTTGTCATAAATATTTTCATTTTTTTCAGAATTTTCTTTATTTTTTTCTTCTAATTCTTTTTTTTCTTTTTTTCTAATTTAGTTTTTTTCCAGCAGTTAGAATTCTTTCTACATTCTCTAGTCTTACGATTTCATTTTTTTCTTGAGATTCAATTCATCATTATAGTCTTTTTCTAACTTAATATTTTTCTTTAATTTTATTTTCTAATTGACTTTTTATAGCTATTAATTTCATTTTCTTTTTCAAGAATTCTTTTTCTCTTTTTCATTTAACTCATTTTTATATTTTGATACAGTTTCTTTTAGAATATTTGTTTCCCTTTATTTCTTGAGAAACTCTTTCTTTAAGATCCATAATAGAGTTTTTTCTTTATTAGTAAATGCTTTTTTTTATTTTTTTCAATTATATTTCCCATAATTTCATCATTCTCCATTTCATCATTAAATTCATCTTTTATTAATAAAAGTAAATTCTTTTGAAAAATACTTCTATAAATTTTTGAAACATCTATTTTTTTTTCTTTCTCTTGATTTAGATCTTCTACCCTTTTCAATTTTATTAGTTTTCATCTTTTTTTCTTCAACTAAATTATCTTGTGATTTTTTTGAATAAAAATTATCATTATTTAAAAGTATCTATATAAATTTTTTTATTCTACTATCAATAAAAGCTCCTATATTATTTAAAAAAAATTTTATTGTTTGATCTAATTTATTTTTTTAGTTTTGATTTAATTCATCTATAAGGTTTTTAGTTTTTTTATATTATCTATAAGATCTTTTTTTGTTATATTTTCTGTTGTCACATTATTAGGCATATTTATTTCCCTCCTATAAAAATAGACTGTCTAAAGACAGTCTATTCAGTCTTATTTTTCTATTATTCCATTGACTACCAAAAAAATTTTATCTAATTGTCCTGCTTCAGTTTTTATTTTTTTCTTTTCTTCTACTCTTTGATTAGCTAAGTTATTTAAGATATCCTCATCTATATTGTCTCCAAATAAAATTATTTCTGGTAAATTTTCTTCAAATTCACTTTCTATATATCTTCCTTTTTGTTTTTGTTATAACTTTCTTTTGATTATTAAACTCAAAAATAATTGTTTTAAAAATCTTTAATATCTAAAAAGCTTTTTTTAAATCCTCAGAAGAAAAAAATTTATTTCAGTTTCTTTCTTATAGTTATCTAATCCTTTTTAATAAATCATCTTTACTAACTTTATTATCTACAAGAAAAAGTGAAATCTATTGCATCACGAGAGGCTATTATCTTAGAATTTTTTTTTCCATTTTTTTCCCAAAAAGTTTCAAATTTATCAATATATAATTTTTCTTCACCTTCATACTTTTCAAGGTTTCCATTCTTATATATCTCAATAAAGTTATCTTCTATCCAGAAAAAAATATCTATGTATTTTTCATTTTTAAATATCCTCCAATATCTTATCTAATTTTTTTCCCATTTATCTTCTTCTTTTTCTTCAGCTAAGTCTTCTTTAATATTTTGTTTACTTCTTAAATCTTGCCAATTTAATTTTTTTCACCATCATCTAACTTAATATCTTTTTAACTTACTCTCAGGTTTTAAATATTTTTTTCTTTTTCAATTTTTTTCCTCTACTTCTTTTTATATTTTTTTCAGTTTTTTTCAAAGTTTTTCATTCTCTTTTTCACCAATATCACCCTAATACTTTTTAATATAATTAATTGATTTAATAATATTTTTCCAAATGCACTCCAAAGTTCATCATTTCCCATAATCTTCCTCCAACTTAAAAATTTTCAAGCATATCATTAAATTTATCCCAAGTTTCTTTTAGCATTTTTCTAGTTTTATTAACACCTTCTTTTAAGGTATCTATAACAGTTGCTCCTTCTTTCATTGGAATAAGTCTTTCTATTGCTTCATTTATTAGAGGTTCTACTCCTTTTTCTTTAAAAGTGTCTACAATGGTCATAAAAATCTTGAACTTTATTTATTCCTGCTTTTTGCCATCATAACATAGTCTTCTAAACCTAATTTTACTCCTATTTTTTTCATTTATAGCACCCATTTCTATATCTAAACCTTTAGCACTATATTTTTTTCTTTTTAAAACTCTCATTATTTAATTTTTTTCTCTATCATATTTCATCAAGTTCAACATCATCTTTTAAATAGTTTATATATTCCTCTCTCGAATCAAAATCTTCTAATCTTTTGTCAGCTATTTCAGACTTTAGTCCTAATTCTTCACTACTGTCATCCTCATCTTTTAATCCTAGTAATTCTGCAACACTAGAAATTAAAGCTTGTCACCTCTTTTATTAATTCAGGTGTTATTTTTAGATAAGATTTTTTTAAAAATCTTATCTAAAACTCCTGATAATCCCTTTCATAGTACTTTTCATCCATAAATCATTTATTTCTCCCTTTTACATTTCATCAAGCATTTTATCTAATTTTTCCCAAATTTCTTTTTGAACCTTCTACTTTATCTACACCTTCTTTTTAAGGTATCTACAATTTTAGCTCCTTCTTTTCATTGGAATATTTTCTTTCTATTGCATCATTTATTTTAGGCTCAACTTCTTTTTGATTTAAAAAGTATTAGCAATAGTTTGAAATTGTTCAGGTGTTTTTGACTCCTGCTTCAACTAATTTTTACAAGACTTGCTATATCCATATTAATTCCCATTTTTTTCATTTAATCCATTCCATTCTACTGATGCTCCTAATACAGTGCAATTATCATTAAATACTTTATCATTTTTTTAATTTATCCTTGATTTCTGGTGTTAATTCTATATCATTTCTTAAATGGTCAATATATGCTTGATGAGAGTCAAAAATCTTGTGGTTTCTTATCTGATAACATTGCTTTTTGCTCCCAATTCTTCCTGTTTCTCATCTTTCTTTGTTAATCCTATAACCGTTGAAACCAAAGAAATCAGTCCCACCACTGCCCCGAAAAACTGGACTTCCTACTAATCCTGCTATTGCTGTTGCAGCAATTCCAATAGCACCTCCTAAAAAAACTTCCTACTGCTCCTATTGCTCCACTTATAAATCCTCCTATTGCACTAAAACAGTCCCATTATTATTCCTCCTTATCTCTTATTTATCTTTTTTTAATTTTTTTCATTTAATTCAAGTCTATACATTTGAATTAAATGACTGCCATCATTTAAATTAAAAATTTCCTCTATTAAATATTTCTTTTAATCCCATCAATTATATTATTTTTGTGCAACTTTATTTTCTTTAAAAACTTTCATAATATTTAAAAATAAATTACCTTTATAAATATCTTCTTGAAAAAAATATTTTTCATAATAATTTTTTTAAAACTTTCTTGAGTTTTATTTAAATTTTCTATATATTTTTCATTCTTTTCTAAAAATTTTTCTTATATCTTCTAAAAAAATCTCTATCTTTCAGTAACATATTTAAATTTTTAGAAATATTTTTCAAATTCACTAAATGAATTTATATTTTCTTCAAAAGACTGCTTTTAAATATTTTTTTACAAATTCTTTACTCGTAGAAAAATTCTCTACATAATCTAAATTGTTCTCTAGTAATTTTTTTCATACTTTTGTTCCAATAAAAAAATTCCTTTTTTTATAGTTTTCTATATAGAAATCTTCCACTCTATTTTTTTTAATCTGTCTTCATCAATATCTTTAGCAAATGTAGTATCGGTTTCTGCTTCTATTTGTACCTGTACTGCTTTTGATCCAACTTTGACTGAATACTATTGTTCTTCCTGGTGGTAAACTAGCTAGAAACTCTTTTTGTTCCTTCGATAAAGATATAGTGTTTCCAATTGCTTCTTTGTCATCTTCAGCAAATATTTTATGAACTATCTTAGTATTAGTATTCTTTAGAACTTCTGGAGTCATCTTATTTGGTATTTGATCAGCTATAATTAGAGATTCTCCATATTTTCTAATTTCTGCTAACATATCGGCAAATGTCTCAACACTATTCTTTTTTTATTTAAACTATCCCCAGGTGTATATTTTAGATAATAACCTATGTGCCTCTTCAATCAATGTAATATGTTTAAAAATCTTTATCTTTTTTAGATTTAATTCTTAATGCTTCACGAAGATTAGTTAAGATAAATCCCATAACTAAAGATTTCTCAGTTCCATTTTTTTAATTTCTTCTATTTCAAGGACAACTTTTCTTTTTCTATTAACTCTCTGAAAATCTATACTTCTTCTGGTATTTAACATTTGTCCTTTTGAACCAACTAAAAAGTCCCTTGTAATCTCGCAGTGATCGATCCAATATAGTCTTTTTTTCAATCTGTCATCAAAAATCATGCTTTTGTAACTTCTATTTCTATCTTTATTTCAATAAATCTTCTAATGTAGGAAATGAATAAACTCCTTCATCATAAGGATTATCAAATTTTTTTCATTTTCATCTGTGTCTATGTTCCAACCATAATCTTCATAGCAAGAATACATAGCAGATTCTATAATTTGAGGTATAGCTGCTTCCATATCAAAAGAAGCTTCCATGGCAGCTTTTTAACATATCTACTCTTGAAGTTATACTTTCTCCTTCAAAAAAATTCAAAAAGGATTTAATCTAAATGGTGCTACTTTTGTCATTTCCCAAAGTGAATATTAATATATCTTCAGTTTTAGGATTATTCATCAATATTCTATACTCAGTCTTAGCAGGTTCTATAACTAAGAATGGTAATTCACTTTCTAGTAAAAGTTTTTGGCAAGTTGTTGTTTTACCAGTTCCTGTTACTCCTGTAATGAATATATGTTTATTTAAAGCAGACTTTTTCAAGATATACCTTTGTATCAATTTTCATTTCCACTTTGAACTAAATTTCCCAAAGAAATTAATTCTTCTCCTTTTTCAGGAGTTTTTTTGCATTAAGTCCAAATTCAACTTCTTCATTAAGTGAAAGTCCCACAACTTCCTTTTTCAGGTAGTCCTGCTATAAGCCCTAATTCATTAGGTGAGTACCAATTCCCTAAACTTACTTCATCATTTTTCAACAAAATGTGACTTTTAATGTTAAAAGCATTTTTCATCATCATAAGAAATACATTCTGAATTTGGAAAATTTTTTTAAAAATACTCTATTTTTTTATCATTATTTTCTAATATTTTAAATTCAAGTGGATTTTTATTTCCTTTTCTTTCCCTGAATATAGAGATTTTATTGTATTTCCTAATTTTTTTCTAATTGACTGTTATTATCAGCAAAAGATAAAAAGTCGTTGTTAAATATAGCCCTTTACTCTTTTCCATAATCAATTATAGGTAATAGCATTTCATCAATATACTTTACATAATCTGCAGCTTTTTTTATTAATTATATCCTTACTAACATTTTGAGAACTTCCAGTAGTTGAACTTTCACTAACAGAATTATTTGTTCCTCTTGTTGTTGAGGTATTAGTTCCTGTTGTTTCACTTGTTCCAGCTGTTTTTGATTGACTACTTCCTGTTGAAGTATTAGTTCCCTTTGTTTTACTCATATTTTTCAGAATTACTATATCCTGTATTAGTTCCTTTACTTGATGAAGTTCCTACATTTTCAGAAAAAAAGTTGTTCCTGAGTTTTTCAGTACCACTTTCATTAGTTCCTTTATTAGTAGAACTTGAACTACCTCCTGATGAACTTCCCTCACTTTTTGCCTTTTTGTTACAGAGCTTCCCTTTATTAGTTCCTTCTGTTTTTTTCCCCAATTTTTTTCCTTCTGTTTGAGATTCACTATAGTTAGTTCCTGTTGTTGAACCAGCTGTTTTTTTGATTCACTAGTTCCTGTATTTTCACTAGTTCCAGTAGTCTTTGAATAATTAGTTCCCTTTGTTGTATTTTTCACCAGAACTTACAGAATCGCTTGTCCCTTTTTGATATACTAGTTCCTTTACTTAGATTTTTCACCTTCTTGTAAACTAATTTTTAGAAAAAAAGTACTCAAACTATTATATATTTGATATAAATCATCTTCTATCTTCTTTTATGGCTCTTTTTAGAAAGAGGTTTTGCTAAAATACAAAGTCCAAAAATCATCTCCTTGCATAACATCAACAAGTCTATCTACACCCTTGGAAACTTTTTTTATCTTCACTTTCATTTATTCCAGGAGTTCCTATTACACTAGCATATTTTCTAGCGTTTCTATTATTACTATTAGTTTGCATTCTATCAAAAAAATTTCAACCATTTCTTCTGGACTAACTTCTTCTACTTTTACTTCCTCTAAAATTTCCTCTAATAGCAGATTTTAAAAGATTGTTACCCATTTCATCTATAGGCATAGGTAATTCACCCATCATATTTACTTTCCTTAACTAAACCAAAAATAGAACGAAACTCCTTTTTATCACCCTAAAATTAAGTATATAAAATTTACTCCTTCATTTTGTATCATTCCTATAACATTTTCAAAAGCTTCTCTTCTAGGGACTTTTTTTCTTCTCCCTCAAAAGTTACCTCTTTAATATGAAATAGAACAACATTACTTAAATCTTCCATTATAGTAGGGATAGTTATAACTTTCTGTAACTTTTTAATTCAGTACTTTCAAACATCTCCTCTAAAAAAATTGCAATCTTTCTTCTTTTTCAATTACTTCGTATTCCATTACTTTCCCTCCCTATTTATACATTTCATAAGTTCTTTTAAAATTTTCCTTAAAGCTCTCCCTCAAACTCTCTGGTTCAATTATTTCTATCTCATCATAAAACTGTGCAAAAATATACCTTTGCTAGCTTATCACTACATTCAAAAAGTATATATATCCCCCTCCTCTTTTTAGTAACTTAGGGTCTATTTTTGATTAACTCTTTCATAAAGAGCCTTCCCTTCTTCTGTCATTCTTACTTTTATTTCATTTCCATAAGATAAAAAAAGGATCAAAATTTTTTTCCTAATTGCTTCTATATAATCTTCATCTTTTTACATAAATTTCGTTTTTGTAAATTCCATATATTTTTCAATATCAGAAATCCTATAGTTTCTGAAGTCTTGATTTTTTTCACAATAGCAAAAACAAATAAGACCTATTCTCTTTGGATGATAGCTCTATAAAAATATGGATTTACTATTCTTGCTGTTGAGTGGTATTTTATTCCTATTTTCTTACTGTTTTTTTGATTGCCTCTCGAATTTGTTTAAATGTATCATTGAATATTATTTCTTCTCTTTTTGAACCTTAAATTATTGATGTACGTAAAAAAATACATCCCTCATAAGTTCAGCTTCTGTTTCAGCTTTCTTTTCTCTTAGGATATCAAAAAAATATGTCCTCATTTTCTTTAGATAAATTAAATTGAACTTTTTTTTTCCACTTGATTCTTCTAATTTGATTTTTACTTAGATTTTTTTGTCTATGTAGTATTTAAAAAAAGAGTATTCCCTATTTTACCTACAGGTACCTTGAAATACTCAGAATCTCCCTTTCAAAATTTCAAACATAAAGTCTGAAACTGTTATTCTAACTTTCTTCATATTAAATACCCCTCAATATTTAACTGATTTTTTTATTCTATTTTTAGTATATTTCTTTTATTTTTTTCAATAGTTTTGTTATTTTTTTTAAATTATTATTATATTTATTTATCTGTATTTTTTTACAGAATGATTTTTTTATAGAAAAAAATCTCTTTTTCTTTTTCTCTTATCTAAAAAAACAAAAAAATATTTTTTTAGCATTTTTAATAAAAAAAGTTGTTGTTCCCCTCATATGCTTATAGCTAAACAACAACTTCTTTATTTTTTTACAATACAATATCTTCTGAATTTTCATTTTGTCTCTGTTATTATGTTCTCTTCTAAATCTTGCTCCATATTTTTTTCTTCTTTAAAGCTGCTATTTCATCATATAGTTCATCATTTTCTTCTTCTAAATCTTGTTTATCTCTCCACAAACTATATGCTACCCCCTGCTAAAACTGCTCCACCTAAAAATTGTTAAAGTTTTTTTGATAATTTTTCCCATTTTTTTATTCCCCCTTAATCTTTTTGATAACATAAGAATACTCCTTTTTTTGACTTTGTTTCAAGGAACAGTTTAAAAAAACTAGATTTGTTCCTTAAAAAAATTTAGCCATTGATATCAATAGCTAAATTAATTTTTTTATTCTATTTTTTTGTTCCTTTATTTTTCTATTCCTTTCTTGCCATAACACCTTTTTTTGAAAAATAGTGTTTTAACTTCTTTCATCTCTGTAACTAAATCTGCTAACTCAATAAGTTCATTTGGAGCATTTCTTCCAGTCAAAACAAGTTCTGTTGTCTCAGGTTTATTTTTCAATTAAAAAAATTTAATCTCATCTACAGAAATTAGATCATATCTCAATGTTCCTAAGATTTCATCCGCTATTACTATATCATATTTTTTTACTTAAAAAGTGCATTTTTCAAACTTTCATATCCTTCTCTCATAAGTTTTTTTATCTTCATCAGTAACAAATTCTTTACTTCTTATGAATACTCCTCTTCCGTATCTTTTCATGAACAACAGTTTCAAATTTTTTTAATGTATGTAGTTCTCCATAGTCCCTACCTTTTTAAAAAAATTGACAGAAGAAAAATCTTAAAATTACTTCCCACAGCTCTTGTGATAAGCCCTAAGGCAGCTGTTGTTTTCCCTTTTCCATTTCCTGTATATATTTGAACATATCCTTTTTTTCCATATACTTATCCTTTCTATAATAACTTACTTTTTTTCTAATTATACCATTTTAGTAAGAAAAAAAGAATTATATTCATTTTTTTAAATATAATTCTTTTTTTAGTTATTTTTATTTGAAATCTGCTGCTTCACTGTGAGCTTCGTTATATTCATCTATAATATTCCAAAAATCTAAAGATTCTACTATATCATACCATTCAAAGACATTATCCCCTACTTTAATATTAGCTCCCAAAGATTCTACTAAAGTTTTATTTCCATTCTTTTTTTAATTTCAAATATAAAAGTTACAAGTCCTTCTGCATATCTTCCATCAAAAAAATGATATCTTATATTCACAAAAAGTTCTATTAGGTTTTTTTTAACTACCTTAGCATCTCTATTAACAAGCATAGTTTACTTTTTCACAATCTTTTAAAAAAATCAAATAATGTTAAATTATGTTCTTCATTTTTTTATCTTCCCTTTTTATAAAAAAATGCTTAAATATACTTACTAAATATTCTTTCTAATGCTTCCCCTTTTCCCCAAGCTCTTCTTACGTCGTTAGGATCTAAAATTCTATAATGTCCTGTAAAAGTATTTCTTTGAAGTCTCCAACCATTACATTCTTGAATATCATCCCAAAATATTACTCCTCCCATTGTTGGCATCGGAATGTTAGGCATTCCTCCATCATTTAATGCTGCAAAAATTTGTCCTGTTTCAACTAATATCTTAAATATTGTTCCTATTCCCATTTAAAAATCTCCCTTTCTAAAAATAAATAGTCTTATTAATAAGCCATACTTTTTATATAAGATAAGTTAATAAACCAAAAAAAGGAGCTGTTGCAAAAATTAAAAAAATTTCAATCCTAAAGTAAAAATAAGTGAGTTATGAATGGAAATTTTAGATAAAAAAACTTGCTCAGTAACGAACTATTTTTTTACTTTTTTTATTACTTTTGCAACAGCCTCTCTATTTATATAGTATTTATCATGCCGCTTTTTTTTAATATACTTCTTATAGAACTCATCAACATAGATAGCTATAGCATTGTCTCCTGAAACATTTATTGCAGTTCCAAAACTATCTTGAGTAATATATAGAGCTATTAATAAAGAACCTAAAGGTCCTTGTGCATCTATACCTATTAAGAATAGGAAAGGTAAAGCACTCATAACTGCTCCTCCAGGTGCTCCTGGTGCAGCAACCATAGCTATTCCAAGCATACATAAGAATGGGAACATTATTGAAAATGAATGTGGCATACCATTCAATAATAAAACTCCCATAATACAACTTGTTAAAGTTATCATACTTCCTGATAAGTGAATTGTTGCACATAGAGGAACAACGAAATCAACTATTTCAGGGCTTGTACCATTTTTTTCAATCCACATTGAATATTTACTGGGATAGTTGCAGCTGATGATTGAGTTCCAACTGCTGTAAAAATATGCTGGTATTTGGTTTTTAATAAGAGTAAATGGATTTTTTTCTTTGATATTCCACCAGCAATAGAAAAACATAACAAGCATATAGATGTAGTGCATAGCAAATATACATAGATAAATTGCTGCAAATACACCAAGAACTTTAAATACTATACCAGAATATGCCATTTCACTGAATATTCCTAATATATGGAAAGGTAATAGTGGAATTACAAATCCAGCTAATATTTTTTTGATATGATTTCTTCATATTCTGCAAATAAATTAAATGTTGTTTCACCTTTCTTTTGACTTCTCATAATACTAATTGTAATACCCATCATGAATGCAAAAAAATTATTGCAGCAGTAACATCTATAGGTGGTTTTAAAGGAATAGTGAAATATGGAGCAACATCTTTTCCTTCAAAAATTGATTCCTTGAGAAATCCCAGAAACTAATTTAGGGTATAGATTTGCTGCAACTGTATATGAAAAATGTTCCTGCAACTATTGTTGAAACATAAGAAACAATAGCAGTAAATCCTAAAAGTTTTTCCTGCACCTTCTGTAAGTTTTTGCTATTCCTGATACAACAAACCCAACTATCATTAATGGTATAAAGAATGATAGGAATGAGCCAAAGAATGTACTGAAAGTTTTAAAAATTCTTACAATCCAAAGTGGCATAAATTGTCCAATTAATATACCAATAATTATGGCAATTCTGAACCTCCCACGACTGACACCCTACGAGTGCTAGAGTCGCAGGGTTCTTGGGTAGTAGTTGCTTCTGTTAGCCAACTAAATTTACCAAGCTATCCCCATAGTTCCTACGGTTCATATATTGTATATTTAAGCACTTATACCTAATATCTTTAGTCCTTCTTTTTAATATGTTTTTGGCTGCATTTATATCTCTATTATGTACAGCTCCACATACTGGACAAGTCCATTCTCTCACACTTAAATCTTTTTACTTCTTCATTTCTATATCCACAACAATTACATATTTGACTACTTGCAAAAAAATTTATCTACTCTTACTATTGTTCTTCCATACCATTTCGCTTTATAACTTAGTATTCTATTAAATTCACTCCATGATACATCTACAATATTTCTTGCTAATTTATGATTTTTTTACCATATTTTTTTACTTGTAAGTCTTCCATACAAATAATATCATATTCTTTTTATTAGCATTGTTGATAACTTTTTGCAAAAAAATCTTCTCTTTGATTTGATATTTTTTTCAAATAATCTTGCTACTTTTTATTCTAGCTTTATTTCTATTTGAACTACCCTTTGGTTTTTCGTGATAGTTTTCTTTGTAATATTGCTAGTTTATTCAAAGATTTTTGTAAATATTTTTGGATTTTCTATTGAGATTTCATCACTGGTAATCGCAAAGTTTTTTTATACCTAAATCTATTCCAACATTCTTATTTGTACTTTCTAACTTTTTCTGTTTCTACATCAGTACAACACAGAGATATATAATATTTTCCACTAGGTACTTGGGTTATTGTTGCACTTATTATTCTTCCTTGTGGTTTTATTTTTATCTCTTATTTTTAGTCTTCCTAACTTAGGTACTTTTTATCCACTTATCTAAAAAAACTCTATATTATTATTTGTATAATTGGTTCTATATGATTTTTCTATTATCTTTCTTAGATTTAAACTTTGGATAACCCTTTCCACTAAAGAAATTTTTTTATAGGCTTTTATCTAAATCTTTTTAAAGAATTTTTGTAAAGAAAATTTATCTACATCTTTTTAACCATTCTTTTTTTCTTGTTTTAAAACTGTCAGTGCTTTTGCTACATTGATTATATGACATAGATTTTTTTCTCTTTGTTATATAGCTCTTGTTTTAAATCTAAAAAATGATTATAGACATATCTTACACAACCAAAAGTACAATTTAATATTGTTATTTGAGTTTTAGTTGGATAAAATCTAAACTTATATGCCTTTTTCCATACGATTTCACCTCCATTTACCTATATATAGTATACCACTTTTTATACTATAAGTAAATGAAAAAAAGTAAAATTTTTTTCTAAATATATGAACCTAAAACTGACTCAGTCATTTTAGAGGTTGTCGTTCACATAAGTACGCTACCACTTATGCAGTTCTCTTGGCATATACACTCCTTAATAAATTAAGGAGATTAGCCTTGAACTTCTTAATATTTCTATTAAGCACAGACTATATCTTATCCCACAGCTCTATCTGTTTGGGTCTACCCACTTCCACTAGCTTTAGTGTACTTCCCTCAAGAGGAATAGTCGTTGAACCTTACCTTTCGGTCTTGGCTGCTGATTGCCCATTATCTTAACACTTAGGATTTAACCTTATGTCATCTAGTATATTTTTTTCTGCTTTCGCCACTTTCACACTTGTACCATATTTTTTTATTTAGGTACTATGTTGTAGTTATACTAGCTTTAGGGGTTTCCAGCAATTCGAGTAGTATTGGATAGCTTTTTAAAGTTGCTACCTCTACATACATATTTCTATATATGCTGACTATACTTAATGGTCTAACTCATGACTGACACCCTACGAGTGCTAGAGTCACAAGTGTGCGACCATATTTTTTTAATCAACCTTGGAACTAAACCTAATTTTTTTACTACTCATAACGTTACCTCCTACAAAAATTAAAATATTTTTATATTTATATAGAACATATCATTCTATATAAATATAACATTTATTTAATTAAATTTATCACAATATTCTTATTTAGTCAAGTAATATTTTTTTATAATTTTTAACAAAAAAATATTCAAACAAAAAACTATTTTTATCTAAAAAAATGAGAAAAAAATTTTTTTATTGAAAAAAAGTGTCTAAAAAAATAAGGAATTTAAAAATCTTTTTTTATTTAAAAATCATTATAAAAATTAAAGAAAAAAAGATAAAAATAATAAAAGTAATATCTGAACAAAAAAATTATTCTGTGATATAATAAATAGATAAAAAAATATTTTAGAGGGATAAAAAAATGTATAATGAATTAGATTTACATAATCTTGACTTCAAAGTTGCTCTATTAGTTTTTTTAAAAAAAGAAATACAATGAAGCCTTAAAGAAGAAAGATAGAAGAGAGATCTTAGTAATTCATGGATATGGTGCCAATAAATTGGGGCATAAAGCTGTTTTTAGCAACTAACTTAAGAAATTTTTTTGTCAAATAATAGAGATAAATTGAGTTACAGGCTAGACACCAATCCAGGTGTAACCTATGTAACTCCCAATATCTAGGTTAGAATAGAATGTGAGGAGATATGTATATAAGATTAAAAAGATAGCAAAAATGTCAGCTAGATTAAATGACTTTTTTTGGATAAAAAATAATATAAAAATATTTTTACAATAATGGACAAAATTGATATAAAAATATGCTATACTATATATACCAAATGATTTTTAATCAAGAAAAATTTTAAAGAAATTCAAGACATAGCTGAAGTTATAAAAATTAACAAGCCCTTATAAATTTGTTAGTAGAGAATTTAAAAAAAGCAGACACTATTATAGATGTAAAAAGGTCATCTAATTGGTGGAGATAATTTTATGCTTATGGCTGGACCTTTGTTCTGTAGAAAATAGGGAAATGCTTTCAAATATAGCTAAAGAAGTAAAAAAAGGGTGGAGCTGTTGCCCTAAGAGGTGGAGCATACAAACCTAGAACTTCTCCTTATGACTTTCAAGGACTTGGTGAAGTAGGATTAAGATATTTAAGGGAAGTTGCTGATGAAAATGATATGCTTGTTGTAACTGAACTTATGGATAGTGATGACTTGAACCTTGTTTCTTCCTATGCAGATATAATTCAAATAGGAGCGAGAAACATGCAAAACTTTAGTCTACTTAAAAAATTAGGTAAATTAGATAAACCTGTTTTACTTAAAAGAGGTTTGAGTGCAACTATAAATGAATTTTTATTATCAGCAGAATATATTCTTGCTCATGGAAATCAAAATGTTATCCTTTGTGAAAGAGGAATTAGAACTTTTGAAACTATGACAAGAAACACTTTAGATTTAAATGCTATTGCTTTAGTAAGAGAGCTATCTCACCTTCCTATCATAGTTGATGCGAGTCATGGTACAGGAAAAAAAGAAGTTTAGTTGGACCTCTTACACTAGCAGGAATAATGGCAGGAGCTAATGGAGCCATGATAGAAGTACATGAAAATCCAGATTGTGCACTATCTGATGGATCTCAATCACTTGATTTTAAATTATTTGATAAAGTGGCTAATAATATAAGAAAGAGCTTGTATTTTAGAAAGGATTTGGAATAATGAACTATATAGATAAAGATATAAAAGATCATGAAGACTATATTGAATTTACTACCTTTAATAAATTTAATATAAAAAAATCTTTTTACTAAAAAAACATTATGGAAGTATTCCTGAAAGAAGTAAAGAAGATGTGGCTAAAGACTTTTCTTTGAAATAAAATAATGCTTTCTTGCTATCAAACACATAGTGATAATGTTGTTTTTAGTAGGTGAGGATACAAGTGTACACCATTTTCCAAATACTGATGGAATATTAACATCAAATAAAAAATGCTGCTGTTCTTACTAAGTATGCTGACTGTTTACCTATATTCATCTATGATGAAGAAACTAAGATTTTTGGAGCAGTGCATTCTGGTTGGAAGGGTTCATATCAAGAAATAGTAAAAAAGAGCTATTGAAAAAAATAAATCCTAAGGATTTATCGACTATAAATATATTATTTGGTGTAGGTATTTCTTGTGAGAAATATAATGTAGGAAAAAGAATTTTATGAAGATTTTAAAAAAACAAATTTTCAAAAAGAAATTGTGGACAAGGTTTTTTTCTATAAAGAATAATGAATTTTTTTCTTTGATAATCAACTTTTTAATTATTATCTGCTTAAAAGAGTATGGTGTTAAAGAAGAAAAAAATGTTCTTAAATAATAGATGTACATTTAGTGAAAAACTTCCATTCTTTTTAGAAGGGATAAGGAACTTTCTGGAAGAAATGGAGCTATAATATTTATGGAGGAATGATTATATGAAAAAGAAATTAATGGTATCTTTTCTTAGCATTGGTACTAGTTGCTTGTGGAAGTTCTGGTTCTTTAGAACTTACTAAACAAGAAAAAAAGAAAAAAAGTAAACGGAGATGTTAATGTTGCAAGACAACTTCTAGTTCAAAAAAAGCTATCTTAAAAAGATGCAAGTGCTGAAAAAAATTAAGTGAAGATGATCAATACAATCTTAATTTAGCTAAACAAGAAGTAGAAGTAAGTTACTATCTACAAAAGAAATTTGAATCTGAACTTAACAACATTCAAGTATCAGATGAAGAAGCTCAAAAAAATACTATGATGTCCATAAGGCAGAAATTGGAAATACTCCTTTTGAAAGCGTTAAGGATGCTATAGTAGCTCAAATAACTTATGAAAAAAACAAACTGGTATTGTTAATAAATACTATGAAGATTTATTAAACAAATACAAAATTGAAGAAATCTTAAAGAAAGATTTCCCAGAAGCAGCTCAACGCAGCAGTTCAAGCTCAAACTCCTGCTCCAGTTGAAGCAGCTCCAGCAGCACCTGCTCCTGAAGCAAAAAAACTGAAGAAAAGAAATAATAAAAATTGGGGGACGTATAAATCCCCTGTTTTTTTTATCTATCTAAAAGAACTAAAATATCATCTTCTAAAAAGTACTGTGTTACCACTAGGTATCATAGTTCTATTTTCTCTTTTAATTAGGACTATTAGTATATTTCTATCTAGTTCACGAATAGATTTGTTTATATATTTTGAATTTTTTTATCAACCATACTCTCATATAGATTTATTCTAGTACCCTTTATCCACAAAAACTTGAACCACAAAGAACTATTCTATCTCCCTTTTCTATGACAGTATTTCCATTAGGAATAATATTTTCATTGTTTCTTATTATTAAAACTAAAAAGTACTGAAGGCATAAGCTCAAGATTTTTTTAACCTGTCTACCTACCCATTTATGTGTTTCATCTATTTCAGCAGTTATAAAATCAACATCTTCTGTGTCTGAGTAATCGTTGAAGGTTCTAAGTACGTCACCGTCTTCATCTATCATATTTAACTTTTTTAGAAAAAAATATGGAAGTAGTGAGCCTTGTATAGCTATTGACAATAGAACAACTATGAAAAGCGATATTAAATACTACCATTCCTCTTTCCTTTATTTGCCACCACAACTAATATAGCAAACACAACTGAGGCTGCTCCTCTTAAACCTGCCCAAGAAACTAGAAAGTTTTTTTGTCCTCTACTTGACTTCATAGGACTTATTAAAGCATAGACAACAAATGGACGAATTAATAGTGTCATCACTGTCATAATTAAGACAGCAGGGAATAGCATATTTTAATGCTTCCAATGGATTTACTAAAAGTCCTAGTAAAAAGAATATTAAAATCTGCATTATACTTGTAAGTCCATTGAAGAAGCTAACAATTTCACTCTTTTTTTATTGAAATGTATATTTCCTAATAGAACTCCTAAAAGGTATACTGTTATATATCCCATTTCCCTCCAATAAATTCACTCGTTGAATAGGATAAAAAGCATAGAGGCAGTTATCAAAAGCCATAGACATTCCACTATCTATATTATTAACTTTTCCTAATTATATAACGAGATACTCTTGCAAATATATAACCTACAGCTAAACCAAAAGCAAACTTGTTTGAATAATAACAATGGTAAATTTAGATTTCCTTTTTGAAAGTGTCAAAAAGGCTATAGTTAAAAACATAGGCAAATGGGTCATTTGAACCACTTTCTATTTCAAGTAAAGAGGCTGTATTTTTCTTTTTAAGTTTAGTTTATGTGATCTTAAAATTGCAAAGACTGAGGCAGCATCTGTTGAACCAAGTACTGAACCTATCAAAAGAGAACTATACCAATCTAATTTTAAAAATATAGTGAGAAAAACAGACCAGTTAAAAAGAGAGGTAAAGATAACTCCCAATGAAGATAAAATTAAAGATTTTTTTAATAATACCTCTTGCCATTGAAAGATTTGTACCCAAAGCCCCCAAAAGAAAAATGATGTATATTAAAGCGAAAACTACATATATCCCTAGATAATTCATAGTTATCATAAGGAATTTTTAAATATACCATTTACACCAAATATCATACCCAAGCTTATGAAAACCAAAAAGCATAGGAACACCAAATTTACTTAAATATCTATATATGAATATTGATAAGATTATTACAACTGAACTTAAAAACAAGATATTATTCAAACAACTGTACCTCCTTGATAATAATATTTCTATTATATCATAGAAAATCCTTTATTTATAGCAAAAAAAGCTAGTGACTAATCACTAGCATTATTATTTATATGGCTGGGGTGGCTGGATTCGAACCAACGCATAACGGAGTCAAAGTCCGTTGCCTTACCGCTTGGCGACACCCCAAGAATGGTCGGAATAGCAAGATTTGAACTTGCGGCCCCCTGCTCCCAAGGCAGGTGCGCTACCGGGCTGCGCTATATTCCGTCCCTAAAGTACCTTTATAAGTCTACCATATATAAACACTATTGTCAAATACTTTTTTTAATTTTTTTAGAAATTTTTTTCTAGTGAAAAAATTAAATTCTTTAGAATTTGATAAAGTCTTTATTAAGGATATATCCCATCTAAATTAATTTTTTTCTATTTCTTCTAGGCTATCTATTTGATTTTTTTCACAAGATAGTTTAAAAAAATTTCCCTCTAGCTTTTCTTTACTATAGGTGCTTACAGATTTATAAGTTCCATCTTTTTTTCTTCTTTAAAAATCAAGATTAATCATATTAATTTTTCTTAGTATCTATCAGTTTTGAAAAATTCACCAGAAGCTAAATTCAATAAATACTTCATCTTTAGCAAGAGATTTTGAAATATATTCATTAATTTCTTTTTTTCCAAAAAAATTATATAAACCTTTATCTACAATTGACATAGTCATATCAAGTCTATATTTTTTTCACTAAATCAAAAAGCTTGTGAAAAGTCCATAAAGTGCAGATAAAATAAAAAAAGCTTATCCTTCAAATATTTTTAAAGATTTCTTTCAGAATAAGCTTCTAATTCTAATTCTTTAAATGAAACTCCATAGTACATTGAAATAGCTGGAATATATTTTTAACTTATCATAATTTTGTATATCTTTATATGTTTTTAGCTAGTAAGTCAGCTTTTAATTTCATTATACTTTCTATTTCTTCTATTGATTTTTTTGTTTCAATATATCTATTAAAAATATTAGTCTTTATCTTTAAATGGAGATTCAGTAAATTCAATTTTTTTATTTTCAAAAAAATATTTTCTTCTCTCATTTCCTTACTTGGAGAAAAATATTATCTTCATCTATTGATCCCATTCCTTAATGAAAACCATAATATTTTTTTGGATTATTTCCAAAAAAACATCTAAAAATATTATCATCTGTTATATAGAAATCTTCTGTTTCTAGATCTATTCCATTGACATTAATCTTTCCATCTATAACATATAAAAAAATACTATTGTACTACCTTTTTTTCAAGATGTAATCTACATCTACCTCTGATTTGTCTATAGTATAGATCTCCTCTTATTCCTTTTTAACATCAAAGTTAAAAATCTTCAAATTTTCCCCAAGAATAAGTTTCCCAGTCTCCTTTAAATCTATCTATTTGATAATCTTCCATTTCAACATCATAATGACCTGTATGTTGAAGTTTCATATCTCCAGTTAGTTTTGATATATATCTTTCTACTCCCAGGAAGTTTTGTGAAAAGAGATTTTTCTCCATTATTCGTAGTTGCAACACTTATTCTGGCTTTAAAAAAATTCTATCTGCATAGCTAGAATCTTCAGGGTAAATAAAAAAATCTCATTTGTTGTTCCTCCTGCCCAAACAGAAACCTTCCAATCCTCTTTCTTTATAACCTTATTCATTTCTACCCTCCTGTTGCAAATTTTATACTAATTTATTCCTAATTAGATTTTACAACTTTTTTTTGCTTTTTTTACAAGGGCAAAAACTGCCCCTTCAATCTTACTTTAAGATTTTAGGGGCAATATTCTAAACTATTTTTTTATATTGTAGAAAAACATTTTTTTCCATTGTATTGTGCAACAGATCCTAATTCTTCTTCAATTCTTAGTAATTGGTTGTATTTAGCCATTCTATCAGTTCTTGAAGTTGAACCAGTTTTGATTTGTCCTGCATTAGTTGCAACAGCAACGTCAGCTATTGTAGCATCTTCTGTTTCTCCTGATCTATGAGATACAACTGCAGTATATCCTGCTCTTTTTGCCATTTCTATTGCATCTAAAGTTTCAGTTAATGAACCTATTTGATTTAATTTTTATTAGGATAGAGTTTCCTGCTCCTAATTCTATTCCTTTTTTTCAATCTTTTCAGTGTTAGTTACAAATAAGTCATCTCCAACTATTTGTACTCTGTCTCCTATAGCCTTAGTTAGTTTTTACCCAACCATCCCAGTCATCTTCACCTAATCCATCTTCTATTGAAACGATAGGATATTTGTTTATTAATTCTTCATACCATTTAATCATAGCATCAGTGTCTTTAACTCCACCTTCTCTTTTTGAAAATGATATTCATATTTTCCATCTACTTCTTTTACAGAATTCACTTGAAGCAGCATCTAAAGCGAAAGTGATATCTTTTCCTAATTCATATCCTGCAGCCTTAACAGCTTCACTATATTAAATTTAAAGCTCCTTCAGTTCCTTGGATTTTTGAAGGTGCATATCCTCCTTCATTTCCAACGTTTGTTGAATCTCCATTAGCTTTTTAAAGATTTTTTTCCTAAGTGATGGAAAAATTTCAGCTCCCATTCTCATAGCTTCTTGGAAAGATTTTTGCTCCAACTGGTTGTATCATAAACTCTTGTAAGTCAACAGCTGAGTCAGCATGTGCTCCACCATTTAAGATATTCATCATAGGTAAAGGTAATTCTTTAGCATTTACTCCACCCTAAGTATTTATATAGAGGTTGTCCTAAAGCTTCAGCAGCAGCTTTTAGCAACTGCAAGAGAAACACCTAAAAATAGCATTTGCTCCTAGTCTTCCTTTGTTAGGAGTTCCATCTAATTCTATCATTAATTTATCTATAGCTACTTGATTTAAAAGCATCCATTCCTAAAAAGAGCTTCTCTGATTTCTGTATTTACATTGTTTACAGCTTTTTAAAAACTCCTTTTCCTAAATATCTTGATTTATCTTCATCTCTTAGCTCAACTGCTTCATGGCTTCCTGTTGAAGCTCCTGATGGAACAGCAGCTCTTCCTCTTGCTCCACATTCTAATACTACATCTACTTCTACTGTAGGGTTTCCTCTTGAGTCTAAAAATTTCTCTTCCTATTACTTCTACTATACCTGTCATTGCATTCCTCCTTTAAATTTTAACTATGCTTTTACTTGTATAACTTTAATTGAGTTTGTTGTTCCTTGGATAAATACACTTTCTCCACAAGTTGCTATTACTATATCACCTTTTTTTCAACTAAATTCAATTTTTTTAGCAACTGCTTCCCTAAAATAAAGAATTCTTCTAATGTTTTTTTGGTGTTGCATCAACATAAGGAATTACTCCTCTTGTTAAGATTAATTGGTTAGCTGTCTTTTTCATTATTAGTTATAGCTAAGATATCTGCTTTAGGGAAATATCTTCTCATATCTCTTGCAGCTCTTCCAGATTCTGTACCAACTATTATTAGTTTTGCATTCAATCTTTCACTTATATCTGCACTTCCTTCAGCAACAGCAGAAGTTATATCATTTTTACTTGTAACATGTTTTACAAAAAATGGAACTATAGTTGGATCAACTTTTCTAGCAATTTTATCCATTACTGCAACTGCTTCTAAAGGATATTTTCCTTTTGCAGTTTCTCCAGAAAAGCATTATAGCATCTGTTCCATCTATTATAGCATTAGCAACGTCATTTGCTTCCGCTCTTGTTGGTCTTGGGATTCTTAATCATAGAATCTAGCATTTGAGTAGCTGTAATAACAGGTTTTCCTGCTCTATTACATTTTTTAATCATCATCTTTTGTGCACAAGGAACATCTTCAACAGGAATTTCTACTCCTAGGTCTCCTCTTGCTACCATGATTCCATCTGATTCTTCTAAGATTTCATCAAAAGTTATCTAAACCTTCTTGGCTTTCTATTTTAGAAATTATTTGTATTCTATCTCCACCATTTTCATGAAGAATTCTTCTAACTTCTCTTACATCATCAGCCTTTCTTATAAAATGAAGCTGCAACGAAATCTATATTATTTTTTTACAACCAAATTTTAAATCTTCTATATCTTTTTCAGATAGAGCTGGTAAATTAACAGAAACATTAGGTAGATTTATACCTTTCTTTTTGTCCTAATTCTCCATTATTTCTAGCTATACATATAACTTCGTTTCCTTTTATTTCTGTAACATCTAATTCTATTAGACCATCATCTACAAGAATCATATCTCCAATTTTTAAGTCTTTTGCAAAATCTGGATAAGTTACTGCAACTCTTTCACTATTTCCAACAACTGATTGATCTGTTGTAAATGTAAATTTTTGACCAGCTTTTAATGCTTACATCTTTTTCCATCTTCTAAAGTCATTGTTCTTATTTCAGGTCCCTTAGTATCTAGTAATAGACCTGCTCTTTTTTTCCAGTTTCAGACATAGCTTGTCTAAAATTCTTTATTCTTGTTCCATGTTCTTCGTAATCCCCATGAGAAAAATTTAATCTCATTACATTCATTCCTCTATTTAATAGCTCTTTTAAAGTTTCTACTGACTCAGTCACAGGACCAATAGTACAAACTATTTTTTTGTTTTTTTCAAATAACTCACCTCATCATTTTTTTACTATGTTTAATTTTTATAACATTCTTGACTTTTTTAGCAAGAAAAATTAAAAGCTTATTTTTTTTGTCATTTTTGTATAAAAAAACATTAATGATAATTCATCAATGCTTATTAACAAAATGGTGCCTAGGAATGGATTCGAACCATCGACCGTACGGGTATGAACCGTATGCTCTAGCCAACTGAGCTACCTAGGCATTAATGGTGGAGATAAGCGGGATCGAACCGCTGACCTACGCAGTGCAAGTGCGTCGCTCTCCCAAACTGAGCTATATCCCCATATTTAATTGTCTTAGATTGGACAAAATCCAATGAGCGTGGTGCGGAGAGAGAGACTTGAACTCTCACGTCTGGGACACTAGATCCTAAGTCTAGCGCGTCTGCCAATTCCGCCATCCCCGCGTATATTCGTTCGTTTATTTTTACTGGTGCCGCTTATCGGAGTCGAACCAATCACCTACTGATTACAAGTCAGTTGCTCTACCAGATGAGCTAAAGCGGCATATGTAATGGCGGGAGTGACGAGGCTCGAACTCGCGACCTCCTGCGTGACAGGCAGGCGCTCTAACCAACTGAGCTACACCCCACTACTATGGTGGTCACAATAGGACTTTGAACCTATGACCCCCTGCTTGTAAGGCAGGTGCTCTCCCAACTGAGCTATGCGACCATATTAAATATTTTAATGGTACCCCGTAGGGGAATTGAACCCCTGTTTCCAGAGTGAAAATCTGATGTCCTAACCACTGAACGAACGGGGCTAATATATGGTGCGTCATACAGGGGGTCGAACCCTGTGACCTCCTGATTAAGAGTCAGATGCTCTACCAACTGAGCTAATGACGCATTTATGGAGCGGGAAACGAGGTTCGAACTCGCGACATTCAGCTTGGAAGGCTGACGCTCTACCAACTGAGCTATTCCCGCATTGCCTTATTATATTATCATAATAATTTTTATTCTGTCAATATTTTTTTATTTGGAGGCGACGACCAGATTCGAACTGGTGATGGAGATTTTTGCAGACCTCTGCCTTACCGCTTGGCGACGTCGCCATTATATTAATAAATGGTGCCCAGAGGCGGAATCGAACCACCGACACGGGGATTTTCAGTCCCCTGCTCTACCGACTGAGCTATCTGGGCATTAATGGCGGGAGTGACGAGGCTCGAACTCGCGACCTCCTGCGTGACAGGCAGGCGCTCTAACCAACTGAGCTACACCCCCACTACTATGGTGGTCACAATAGGACTTTGAACCTATGACCCCCTGCTTGTAAGGCAGGTGCTCTCCCAACTGAGCTATGCGACCACGATATCCATTTGATACCTTATTAATATAACATATTTTTTTTATATTTTTGGCAAATATTTTTTTAATTTTTTAATTTTTTTTTCTTAAAAACCTAATTTTACTGATACTCCATCAACAGCTATAGCCTTTGAATGAGTTATAGGAATTTTTTGCTCAGCTGAGAAACCTATTGTTTCACCATCTTGTAATATAACATCAGAAGTTATAACATAGTCTGCCACTCCTTGTAAGAAATAGTAAATATCTTCTGGATTTTGTGAGCTAGCTATTATTTCCATTTCTTTTTTTTCCAAATGCTTCCATACCATAAGTATAAGCACTTACTTTTATTATCCTCTACCGCATATAATCCTATGAATATCATATTTTCAACTGGGAACATATCTTTTTCTTCATAGTATTTTGTAAAGTCTCTATACATACCAGGATTTAAAAACTGTTCCTAAGACATTAATTCCTGTACAATTTTTCTTGTTTGTGTAAGTGCTGATACAATCTTTGTATATAACTTTGCACCTTCTATTAAGTCTGGCTCTCCCAATAAAGAAACTAAAATATGAGCCTTATGTTCTTCAGCAACTTTAACTGCATCTGGCCATCTGTAGTTTGTCTTTGCATTTTCTACTGCTTCATTATTAGGAATAGGAGCTGGCATTAAAGCAACAGCAACCATTATATCTCCAATATTTCCAACCAACATATCTTTTTCTTTATTTTCATCTTCTCCACCTAAATCTAATGTAATTTTTCCAATCTTCTTTTAAATCTTTTTAAAAAACTTTTTCTCTATCGAATTTAGCTTCGTTTAATAATACAAAACCTGTAAATGCACTACTCATTACTCCTCCTTAAAAAAATAAAGCTGTTGCAAATGAATAAAAAAAGTAAAAAAATAGTTCGTTACTGAGTAAATTTAGAAAAATTTTCTTTGAGAGATTATAATAAATTTTTTTAGTTATATATATCGATTACTTGCCTGCCATCAGTGTTTCGAGAGCTCCACAAAGGCTCTCTCAACAATAATGGACGTCGCAGTAATCTTGTCAAAACTATTAATTATTTAGTTCAAAGAAAATTTTAATAATAAAATTTATAATGTAACTCACTTATTTTTTTAACTTTTTAGACTAAGAATTATAATTGCAACAGCTTCTTATATTTTTTTACTTATTATTCTTCTGAAGATGAAACAGAGTATTTTTTTCTATTTGTTCTCTTTCTTCTCTTTTTTTGCTTCTTCTCTTTCTATTTCTTTAATAGATAATTTAATTTTTTTGTGTATCTTTATTTACTTCTACAACACGAGCTTTTACTACATCTCCTTCATTAAATTTATCTCTGATATTTTTAATGAATTCTTTAGATGCATATTGAGTAGGAATAAATCCATCTATTCCTTTTGTTAATTCAACGAATAATCCAAAGTCAGCTACAGTTTTTTTATTTTCTTTTCAACTGTTGTTCCAACTTTATATTCTTCCATTGCGTGTTCCCAAGGACTTTTTTTCTTAATGCTTTTTAAACTTCCTTTTGATTTTTTTCTATCATTTAAATCAAGTTCAGTTATTTTTTTAATTCAACTTCATTTCCTATTTCAAATTTAGGAGTTTCTTCTCCCTATCCAGTTATAGTCTGAGCTATGAACGAAAGCATCTATTCCATCTGTTAATTCAACAAAAAAATTCCAAATGGTTTAACTTCAACAACTTTTTCCTTTGATAACAGTATCAACTGCATAGTCTTTTTTTCAGCACTATCCCAAGGATTAGCAACTAATTGTTTGATTCCTAATTTTAATTTTCTATCTTCTGGATGTAAGTCAGTTATTTTAACTTTTACTTTTTCTCCTTCTTTTTACATATTCAGCAACATTAACTTTCTTTTTTTAGTCCAGCTAAAATCAGAAATATGTACAAGTCCTTCTACTCCAGGTTTAATTTCAACAAAAAGCACCATAAGGTAAAACTTTTGTTACAACTCCATCAACTTCATCTCCAACTTTAAATTCATCAGCAACTGTTGCCCATGGATCTGCTTCTAATCTTTTTAATAGATAATTTTACATTTTTTTCTTTGCTTCATCTAAATGAAACAACTACAGCTTTGATTTTATCTCCAACTTTGTAAACATCTGCTAATTTATCTAATCTCTTCCAAGATACTTCAGAAATATGGATAAATCCTTTTTAAAGCATTTATGTCAACTGCTAAACCAAATTCTAAAAACTTCTGTTACAACACAGTCAACAGTTTGTCCAACTTCTAATCCTGCAAATTCTTTAGCTTGTTCTGCTAATTTAATATCTTTTTACAGAATAAGTAATTTTTCTTATTTCTTTTTATCTTTAGGGATCAACTTTGATATCTTTTTACTATAACTTGAACTTTTTCTTTCCATTAACTTTTTTTCTTCATTTTTCAGGAATTTCTGATAATGAATTTGGTAAGAATCCTGCATGGAATAAAAGCTTGTACTAGGTATCCACCCTTTTATTTTTCTTTTGTAACTTCTCCTTCTAAAAACAGTTTTGTTTTTGAAAGAGTCTTCAATTTTTTTCCCAGTTCTTTTCAACTTCAATTTTTCTTTCTTGAAGCGATGATGTATTCTTGATCGTCATCTTCTTCTGATACACCTGTAATCAATACTTCAACAGTATCTCCCACTTTATACCCTTTTTAATTCTTCTGTTCTAACTCTTACTGCTGTTCTTTCACCAGGAACATCAAGATACGAATAGTTTTGATCCATAGATTCTATAGTTCCTTCTACTCTTTTTTTCTTGGTTTGGTAGGAATCCTTCTAGCATTTCTAAGAATTCGTTTTTGGTTTTTCATTTACATTAGGCATTTTATATGTCCCCCTTATTTTTCTATATTCATTATTGTTTCTTCTGGTGTTGATGCTCCTGCAGTAATTCCTATTACTTCTTTTCCTCTAAAAAAATAGTTAAGTCCAACTGCTCCTCATTTTTCAACAAGATAGCTCTCTGAATTTAATTTTTTTTAGATATTTCGTATAACTTTTTTTGTATTTGAGCTTTTTGTATCTCCAACTATTATTACTATATCAGCCTTTACAGCTAAGTCTTCAACAGCCTTTTTGTCTAACTGCTGTTGCACCACATATTTTATCAAAAAAATTATTATATTTTTGATAGTTTTCTTTGAAATATTTTTTTACCTCTTCAAACTTTTTTTATTTAAAGTTGTTTGAGTAGAAAGTAAATAAGTTTTATCTGAGTCTATTTTTAACTTCCATAGCCTCTTCTAAACTTTCAAAGATTTGTATATTATCAGCAAAAGATATAACTCCTTTTACTTCTGGATGATTTTTTTATCACCCATAAATAGAATACTATATCCCTTTTCATTTGCTATTTCTATTTCTTGCCTTATCTTATTGACAAAAAACACAAGTAGCATCATAAACTTTTTACTTTTCTTTCTTTTAATTTCTCATGAACATTTTTAGAAGTTCCATGAGCTCTTACTACCACTATATCATTCTCTTTTTAAGTTATCAATATCTTCTAGTAACTCTTCTTCTTTAACAAGTTTGAAGCCTTTTCTTTCCATGTCTTCAACTACTTGTTTATTATGAACAAGCATTCCTAAAAATATATTTTTCTACCTTTTTCTTCAATCAAAGAGTTACAAACATTTATGGCTTCTAATACCCCAAAGCAAAAATCCCATATGTTTTTGCCCTAATAATTTCCATAAATTTTACTCCTCATTAAATCTTTTTACTTCTATTAAAGTCTACAAGTTCTGCTAGCATTGCATCTTCATCTGGACCATCTGCTATCAATTCAAGTTCTCTACCTTCTTCGGCAGCTAGAAGCATAAGCCCCATAATGCTTTTTACCATTAACAGTTTCATCTTCAGACTTTTACTGTTATGTCAGAATCATACTTTGTAACTAATTGAACAAATAGTGACGAAGGTCTTGCATGTAAACCTTTTTTTTGTTTTTTTATATGTACTTTTACTGATTTCATTAGAGCCCCTTATTTTTTTAATTTTCTAAGTTTATTTTTATATTATATCAAAAAAATTCTGTCTAATTTATAGTATTTTTTTACTAAAATGACAAAAATTTTTTTATAAGTGAAAAATTAAATATTATTGACAAATTTTAGATATTAAGATAGTATTTTTTTAAGAAAACTGAAAGGAGGAATTTATGAGTTTAGATAAAGTTAATAAATATATAAAAAGAATTTGAAAAAAACAATTACTAAACCTAGAACTAATTTTGACAAGAGTAAATTTTTTGTTGGAGTGGATTTAGGTACAGCTAACATAATGATCACTATTTTAGATAAAGATGGAAAACCTGTTGCAGGTGCAACTCAACGTTCCAGAGTTGTTAAAGATGGTATAGTTGTAGATTTTCATGGGAGCTATTTCTATTGTTAGAAAGTTAAAAGAAGAGTTAGAAGAAAAAAATTAGGTATAGAAATAACTGAAGGTTACACTGCTATTCCACCAGGAGTAGAGCAAGGTAGTGTCAAAGCTATTGTTAATGTAGTTGAGTCAGCTGGTATAGATGTTAAAAAAGTTGTAGATGAACCAACTGCTGCTTCCTATGTTTTAGGTATAACTGATGGAGTGGTTGTTGACCTGGGAGGTGGAACAACAGGTATCAGTATACTTAAAGATGGTAAGGTTGTCTTTGTTGCAGATGAACCAACTGGTGGAACACATATGACTTTAGTTATAGCAGGAAGCTATGGGAGTGGATTTTTGAAACAGCTGAAGACATAAAGACTGATAAGAAAAGAGAAAAAGAAGTGTGTCTACAAATAACTCCTGTTTTACAAAAAATGGCTTCTATAGTAAAAAAATATATAAGTGCTTATGATGTGAAAGATGTATATTTAGTTGGTGGAGCTTGTAGCTTTGAAGATAGTGAAAAGATTTTTCGCAAAAGAACTAGGGTTGAAATATTCATAAACCTTATATGCCTTTATATATAACTCCTATTGGTATTGCCTTAGCAGGATTAAAAGACTAAATTTTATTATTAAATCTTGAAATTTCAAAAACTTTTTAGAGTAATATATAAACTATATACTAGAATGGACTGTACTTTTAAGGAGGGAAAAAAATGTTAGAACTAAAAATTTATGCGTGAAAAACGTTGAAATGCTAAAGGAAATGCTAAAAAAATAGAAACAGCAACATCGATATGGATGCCTTTTGTTGCACTAGATGCTAAAAAGAAGAGAAGTACTATCGGAAGTAGAAACTTTAAAAAGAGACAGAAATAATGTTTCAGCTGAAATAGCTAATTTGAAAAAAAGAAAAAAAGGATGCTAGTCATCTAATTGAAAAAAATGGGAGGAGTTTCTTCTAAAAATTAAAGAATTAGATGCTGAACTTGTAGAAATAGATGAAGAAATTAAAAAAATATTCAAATGACTATTCCTAATGTTTATCACCCTTCAACACCTATTGGACCTGATGAAGATTCTAATAAAGAAATCAGAAGATGGGGAGAACCTAGAAAATTTGACTTTGAACCTAAAGCTCACTGGGATATTGGAGAAGATTTAGGAATTTTTAGATTTTGAAAGAGGAGCTAAATTAAGTGGTTCAAGATTTGTTTTTATATAGAGGAGCTGCTGCTAGATTAGAAAGAGCTTTAATCAGCTTTATGCTTGATACTCATACTTTTAGAACATGGATATACTGAACATATAACTCCATTTATGGTTAAAGCTGAAGTTTGTGAAGGAACAGGACAATTGCCAAAAATTTGAAGAAGATATGTACAAGACAACTGATGATATGTACTTAATCTCTACTTCTGAAATCACTATGACTAATATTCATAGAAAAGAAATTTTTAGAACAATCTGAATTACCTAAATACTATACTGCTTATTCTCCTTGTTTTCAGAAGAGAAGCAGGATCTTATGGTAGAGATGTAAAAGGACTTATCAGATTACACCAATTCAATAAAGTTGAAATGGTTAAAAATCACAGATGCTGAATCTTCTTATGATGAATTAGAAAAAAATGGTTAACAATGCTGAAACAATTTTACAAAGACTAGAATTACCTTATCGTGTTATCCAACTTTGTTCAGGAGACTTAGGTTTCAGTGCTGCTAAAACTTATGACCTAGAAGTTTGGTTACCATCTCAAAAATAAATACAGAGAAATTTCTTCTTGTTCAAACTGTGAAGCTTTCCAAGCTAGAAGAATGGGATTAAAAATATAAAGTAACTAATGGAAGTGAATTCTGTCATACTCTAAATGGATCAGGACTTGCTGTTGGAAGAACATTGGTTGCTATTATGGAAAAACTATCAACAAGAAGACGGTTCTTTCTTAGTGCCTAAAGTTCTTATACCTTATATGGGTGGAATAGATGTTATTAAAAAAAGTAGTTTATTTATACTTTTTGCTGGTAAATATTTTTACCAGCAATTTACTTATACTTTCAGGTATTTTACTTGTAGTTCTTATTTTAAATCTTTGTTTAAATAAAAAAATCTAAAAAAAGCATTCAAGACAGCTTAAAAGTTTTATTATTTTTTTTATCTGTCAACTTTTTTTAGTTCAACTTTACTATGGTCAACAAGGAAAAAGTTCTTTTTAAATTCTATAATTTCTATTTAACTCAAGAAGGACTTATGAATTTTGCTGTTAATTTTATCAGAATTTTTAAATTTAATTCTGATGTCTTGGTTAATAAATGAGATGAAATTATTGACAGGTAGGTTTAGTAAGTATCAAAAAAATTATTGATACTGTTATAGATTTAGTCCCTGTTGTCTTTGTACTATTTAAAAAAAGAAAATGAAAAGCTAAAAAAACTTTACAAGATATATATTGAAAGATATTAACAAAAAGATATGAATAGAAAAAGGATAGCTGCAAATTATCAAAAAAAGTAAAAAAATAGTTCGTTACTGAGTAGATTTCGTAACTCACCTATTTTTTTACTTTTTATTGAAATTTTCAACTTTGTAATATCCTTTTTATTGTATGTCAATCATATTATATTTATCACCCGATTACCATATCTTTATAACTTCCAAAAAAATAAATTCTTCTTTTTACTTTCTTTTTGAAACTCTTTGTATTTTATAAAAATCTAATATTGCAACTGTAATTCCACCTATATCTAATAAATTTAAATTTTTTTAGTAAAAGCTACAACTCCTAAATTTGAAGCACTTGCAATCATATCTGAATAAGCTATTATTTTTTTCTTGTTTTTTTACTTCATGTAACTTTTTCTTCCATTTCAGTATTCCCATCATAAAAGAAAGAGAATGTAACATTGCAATTATAGTATTAATGAATATTGCATATTCTATTTGTTTAGAAACTGTTAAGATATTTGCCATATCTAAACCATGTTCAGCTAATTTTCGATGCTAATTTTGGATCAATAGCTGAAATAAAAAGGAATAGGTAAACTATTTTTTTGTATACATATCAGATTGTAAATGCTCTATTTCTTTCCAAAGTGACCAAAAATATAATTTTTTTCCCTTCCATTCCTTGATATAGAATCTTGTTCATAGTTGCCTCTAAAACTTTATAAGTACTTGCCTTGCTCTTTAAAGTAATCCCTCTTATTTTCAGTATATATATGAAAAGAAAGAAAAGATGAAGTTGTCAATGTAGAAGTAGCAATATTTGCTGTCCCAAAAATTAATCCTAATATTGGGATCATGTCCTAGTGTTGTAGCACGATGCCCCAGTTTTTCCTCCACCTTTTTAAGTTGCCATTTGATCCCTATATTAGCATCAAAATGGAACTGGGATTTGTTTATTTATTTCTTCTAATGATGGATTATAATATCTATGTTTTCCTATTTGAATGTTCTTCTTTTTCTCCTTTTACTTTCTTTTGCTGCTTCTTTATCACTTAATCTCTTGGGAAACTTTGTTAATAGATATTGTCTTGCTATTTGCAAACCCTACTGCAAAAAAACATAAGTGCTACTTCTTCAGAATTTAATCCTGTTTTTCACAAAAATTGTTTATCTAAATCATCTAATATAACTCTAGTATTTTTCAGCAACTGTTTTAACTCTATTAGTTTCTTCATATACAATCATTTAGCTCAATTTTATCTTTTATCAATTTTTTTGGATTACTATTTCTCTTCTTTTTCTTAAACTTTTCACTACTCATATAAAAGCACCTTCAAACTTAATTATTTTTTTTCTTTTACAATAGCCATTTCATTTCAAAGTTTCTTGAATTATGTCAGCTAATTCTTTAAAAATTAGTATCTAAAGTTTGTTTTTATTATCAAATTCTTTATTTAGAATAGAGATTTTATTTTTTTATACAGAACTTCCATCTCTTCATACTTTTTTTCGATAAGCTTCTTCACCTTTTTTTATTTTTTTCTTTATAAGCTGCATCTAAAAAAATTCAAATATATCTATATTCATATCTGGATTTGGTGCAATTATAGATTGAGGTTGAAATATACTATTATTACTGTTGTTAGATATGGTATTTCTCCTAATTTTTACATTCTAATAATTCTTCTAAACTTTTTCAACTTTTTTCAGATTTCTCTAATTCATTAATATATTCTTCACTTTTTTTATCATATCTTCTTTTTCAGTTTTCTTTTAATTCTATTATTTTTATTAAAATTTTTCTTCCATTTCAGCTAATGTTTTTATATTTTTTTAGCTACTTCTACTGTCGCATCTTTTTCCTCTTTCAGTTTCAACATCTCTAAAAAAATAGTATGCATTTTTCTTAATTGTTCCAACTGGATCTGGTTCCTTATCTCCTAACCCTGGAATTTCTAAAAAATTAAATAAACTCATTATAAATTCCCCTTTTATTTTTTTATAAGTTAATTATACAATTTCTTTATGACAGTTATTGTCATTTATTACTTTTTATAAAAATGATTTTTTTAAATTTAATTTTTTTATTTAAGTTTTCTCTAGTATATTAACTTTTTTTGAATATATAGTTTGATAAATAATTATATCACTTTTCTATTAATATATCTAATTATTTAAAAAGAAAAACTGCTACAATTTAATTTGTAACAGTTTTCTTTTTTTATAAAATGTTAGAACACTCGTGACTCTAGCACTCGTTAGGGTGTTAGTCGTGAGTAGTTCACTTAACTGATTTTGAGTATGTTGCTGCATTTTCTCCAGCTATTTTTCCAAATACTGTGATATCTGCAACTGCATTTCCACCTATTCTGTTAGCTCCATGTATACCACCAGTTATTTCTCCAGCTGCATAAAGTCCTTTTTATTGGTCTACCATTTTTTTCCAAGAACTTCAGCATTAGTGTTGATACGAACTCCACCCATAGTATGATGTACTGCTGGTGAAACTTCTATTGCATAGTATTTTGTTCCTGTTAATTCTTTAGGTAAAGTTTTCTTTTGGAACTACTCCCACTTATAGAAGTGGGAGCTTCTTGGGAAGTATGTGCTTTTTGTTAGCCACATATATTTACCAAAGCTCTTCGGGTAGTCCCTACCCTGATATATTTTCCTAACTTACTTTTTCTTCTTTTTAATATTTCTAAACCTTTTCTTAATATATTTATACTTGCATTATAATCTCTATCTATTTCTAGTCCACAACATTCACAATGATATATTCTTTCTGATAATGTTAGAGTTTCTTTTTATATTACCACAACTTGAACAAGTCTTACTACTTGGATAAAATGTAGGTACTTTTTACAATCCTTCTTCCATACCAATTTGCTTTTTATATTCTAGTTGTCTTACAAATTCACTCCAACTTACATCTGATATACTTTTTGCTAATTTGTGATTTTTTTAACATTCCCTTTATATTTAAGTCTTCTATACAGATTATATCGTGGTTATTGATAATTTTTTTGTACTCAACTTATTTATAAAGTCTTTTTCTTTTTATTTCTAATTTTATTATGTATCTTTTTGCTACTTTTTTTCTTTTTGCTTTTTGATAATTCTTACTATCTGATAGTTTTTTTATCGCTATCTTTAGCAAGTTTACATCTCCTTGATAGTTTTCTTTTGTTCTCTTTTTCAATTTTTCTCATATTCTTTTGATAGCTTTAAATTTTCTACTTTTGTACAATCACTCATTGTTGCAAAATTCTTTTATTCCTAAATCTATTCCAATATTTTTTTATTAGTTTTTGATAATTCTTCTATTTCTTCTTCACATAATATTGAAACAAAAATAATGTTCAAGACTATTTTTTTACTTATTGTTACTGATTTAATTATACCTTTCTATTTTCTCTATGTAGTCTAATTTTAACTAGTGATTTTAGTTTAGGAAGTTTTATGTAGCTATCTTTAATATATATTGTGTTCTGATTATTTGTAGTATAGCTTTGGACTGGGTTAGATTTACATTTATATCTTTGGAAAAACCAAAATCTTTATTTTTAAAGAAAATTCTTTAAAAGCCTTTTTCTAAATTTAATTGTGCATTAGCAAGAGCTAAGCTATCTACTTCTTTTTAAATAAGGATATTCTTCTTTATATTTAGCAGGAGTAGGGATATTTAGTTTTAATTCCTGTTGATTTATATTCTTCATAATCTTTCTTTCTATCATCTAACATAAGGTTATGAAACCTTTCTAACACAACCAAAGTTTTTTTGAGAAAAAAAGATTACTTGTTCTAAGGTAGGATATATTCTGAATTTATATGCTTTTTAATTATCTTCATTTCCTCCTCCTTACTTGCTCCACCAATACTCAATACAAAAATTTCTACTCCAAAAATACTCTTTTTTTATTACTTTTAACTGATTTAATTATATCATATTTTTAGAAACAATTTCAAGAAAATAAAAAGCAATTCATCACCCTACTTATAGAAGTAGGGGACTTCTTACTAGATATTGTTAAAATAATAAACATATAATTCTATAATATTTTAAATATGCGATTTTGTCAATGATTTTTATTTTTATTTCTAGCAAAAAAACTACAGGTGAGGGGGTACCTGTAGTTTTAAATAATCTATATTAACTTTTTATTAGGGTGGGGTCATATTAAAAAATCTTTTTATCTCTTAGGATTTCTCCTGTCATTGCATCGATTAAGAATTCTCTATCCATAAATCCTTCTGCAACTTCTACATCATATACTAAAAACACCATTTTTTTATGTTTTAATTCTATTTCTTTGAAACTTTCCATTTTTAGATTGCTTTTAATGCAATTTCTTTAGCTCTATCATAAGAAATTTTTAGGTTCTTTTTTTTTGCTCTTTTTGCTACTTTTTTTCAGTTTTAAACTTTTATAACTTCGCCTGTTTCAGCATCTATTTTAAATTCCTTCTCAACATTTCCATCCATAACTTCAACTTCATAGACTTTTTCTTCCATTTTCTCTATCCAGTTCAAATTTAGTTAGTTGTCCATTAGGAACTTCTTTTTTTACTATTGTTTTTTTATTTGCTCCTGACTCAATGTAGCTAAAGCATTTGTTGAAAAACCCTAAACTTCCAATGATAATTGCTCCTACTAACAATAATCTCTTCATGCTTCCTCTCCTCTATTCTTTTTCTTATATTTATAATTATAATTTATATTTATGAATAAAAGATGAAACATTAATTTTATTTTTTTATCTTTTTATTTTTTTATTTTCTAATAAGTAACTTCGTTCTTATTATGTACATAGTATAATTTAGCTAAATGAATACTAAATGAATATAGTTTTATTATATTAATTTTTTTCAAAATTATATTTTTTTCTTTTTGAGCTAATTCTTCTAATTCTTTACTAAAGCCTGACTTTGAAAAATAGAATAAAATATTCCTCTCTATTGTTATTATTCCATTTTTATATTTTTTTAGCTTTTTTTCTTGTAATTGCTTCAAAATACTTAAACTCTACTTGTTTTTTTAGAATATTTAGATTCTCCAAAAAAACAATTTTATTATTTTCTCCTAAAGCTACAATATCCACCTCTGTATTTTTTTATCCCACCATCTACCAACTTTTTAATAATGGAAATGGAATATTCTCCCACATACTTTCTCTTGCTAGATCTTCATATATCTTTGAAACATATAGCTCAAACTCATTATTAATTTTATTTTTTTACATAGCTTAAATTCTCAATTTCAAAAATAACTTTGGTAAGGATATATATAGGCAAACCAAAACTTCAAGTAATTATCTTTTTATCTTATATAATACTTTTTTTGAATTATCTATATTTTCAGTAATAGGTATTTCCTTTTTCTAGAATATCTAATTCTATAAGTTTTTGATATATAAGCAGATATTCCTCCTGCATTTATTTGTAAATATGAGGATATTGAAGACATTTTTGTATGCCCTATAGATATAGCATTTAATATAGAGAAAATATCTTGATAGGTCATTTCACTTCCTCTTGAAGTAAAAATTTAGGTTCTGAATAAAGATAATTATTTTTTTATCAAATAGATTTTTTTTTCTATATTATATAAGGCTGATTGCTCTCTATCTATACCTAAAAATATATTTAGGAATTCCTCCAGTTATAGAGTAAAGTTCTATTAAATCTTGAGTGGACTTATTTTTTTAAAAAAATTTATTATAGTATTTAAATTTTATTGGTTGAAGCTTTTATCTGTGCTGTTCTTCTTCCATATAGAGGGACTATCATAGGCTAAAGTTTCTGAATACATCATAGATATTAGAGAACCACATAAGATAATCATAATATTTCTTTTGTCTTTTTAGCTTTTTCATCATATATTCTTTGAAAAAAATAGAGGAAAAAAATTTTTATTAATTAAAGATAAATATTGAAATTCATCTATTACTAAAACAAACTTTTTTTCATTTGAAATTTTTTTCGTTATTAAATATTCAAAAAGTGTATCCCAATCTTTTTATTTCTATTTTTTTTTAAAAATTTCATCTTTAAAGTTTTTCAGCTATCTGATTTTTTTAAATCTTTCTATCTGTAAATTTTCATTTTTGTTTATCAGCAAAAAAATAGAAATGCTTTTTTTATCTTTTATAAATTCTTTTATTAAAGTGGTCTTTTCCAACTCTTCTTCTTCCATATATTACAACAAAAACTATTTTTCTTTTTTTATATTCTCTATCAAGAGTTTCCACTCTCTTTTTCTCTATTGACAAAAGTTCATAGTATCACCTCAATAAAAATTATATAATATAAATTATAATAATTCAAATTATAATAATTTTATTTAAAATATAAAAAAATGGTGCTAGTTGTTACTAGCACCATTTTATAATCATAATTTTAAGCTATTTCTACTGTTGTTTCTTCTTCAATTGAATTATACTTTTTCTTCAACAACTTTTTGTAATGTAATTTCTAAGGTCAGGACAAATTGGGTGAACAATGTCTTTATATTCTTCGTTACGCATTTTTTTCTTGATGGCATTGCTACAAACAATCCTTGTTCTCCTTGCATTAATTTTTAAAACCATGGATAACCAAACTTTCATCTAAAGTTATATCTACATATGCTTTTTAGTCTGTCTAATTTGTCTCCATCCACTTTTTTTATTTTTTTACATTTGTAACAATCATTTTAATCCCCTATACTAATTTATTGTCTTACTTATGATTATCTTTACATTATCAACAAAAAGTTCTCAACCTAGTTTCAATTTGGGATCTTTCTATTTCTGTAACAAATGTGTAGTATGTACTCCCACTGCCAGACATAAAGAATTTCTTTCCAGGTACTACTGAGTTTAATATTGCTTTTAAACATTTTAATATCAGCATTTCTTTCTGAAATTCCTTGCTCTAGACCATTTTCTATATATTTTTCTAAATCTTTTCTATTGTCATTCCTTAAGCACTCAACGATTTTTTTCAAAAATTTCGAATATCTAACTTCATCTAATTCATCAAAAACTATTATAAGCATCTTTCGTTGACACACCAAAAACCTAATGGTTTTTACTAAAATTAGCGAATCTTTTAAATTATTTTCCACTAACTCAATTTTGTTACCTTTTTCCTCCAACTCTTGCAGTCTTATTTTTTTAATAAAGAAAGGTACATCACTGCCTACTTTCATTGCCAACTCTTCCAATTCTTTTTTTCATTGTAAACATTTCCATAATGCTCATTCAAAAGTTTCAGAAAAAAATCCAGCATCAGAACTTCCTCCTCCAAGACCAGCTTCAGAAGGAATATTCTTTGTTAAAGATATTTCTATTTTCTCCTTGTGTTTCTTACTGTTCTCAAAAAAATATCTCATATGCCTTATACAAAAATATTTCTTTCATCAGTGGGAATATTCTTATCAGAACAGCTAATTTTTTTAAATCTCCTATTTCTGAATAAAAATGTTATGTCCATTTCATCGGATAAGTCAATAGGAGACATCACTGAATCAATTTCATGATAACCATCTCCTGCTTTTTTTGATAAACATTTAAACCTATATTAATTTTAGCATTTGGGTAAATCTTATACTTATTCAAAGAAATCCTCATCCTTATCTAAATTAATTTCAATGTCTAAACCTTTAGTATCTAATAATTTTACCAAATCACTTGTCTTGTCTTTAGAAACATTTCCTAAAGGAACTTGTAAAATTTCAAACTTAAAAATATTTATTATAATATTCTATCTCTAAAGTTTGCCCGACTTTAACTTCAGCGGCTGCTTTTTACAACTTTTCCATCTAGTTTAACTTTTCCTCCATCTACAACAAGCTTTTGCAATGGGTCTCCTTTTAATAATTCTACTAACTTTTTAAAAAAATTTGTCTAATCTCATAAAACATCCTTTTCTTTTTAGTTATACCTCTTTTTTTCCATATTATGTCAACTTTTTTTATTTTTAATTAATGTAATATTTTTTTTATGCTTTTTTTCTAATAATCTTATTTAAACCTTATAAATGCTTAATATATTGTTATAATAACAATTTATTTTTAAAAATTAGATTTAATTAGAATATAAATCAAAAAAACTCAAAAAAATATCTCCTTCAAACCCTATAGTTTGAGTAAATTTTAAATAGCTTATTTTCTTATTAGCCAATAGATAAATAATTTTGTCGACATTTATTTTTTTCCTCATTAAAAATTAATTAAAATCCTTTTTTTCTTTATCTTCTTTTATGCTTACAATACCTAGTTCTCTAGCTCTTATTCTAATTTTTAAGAATTCAAAGAAACCTTTTTGCCTCAGATTTTTAATCTTCCAAATCTGTCTTCTAACTCCTTATGTAGATCTTCTAGCTCTTCAAAAGTTTTTTTAAAGCTAAAAGCCCTCTTATAAATCTTTATTTTTTTCATTTTTTTCTATATAATTATCAGGTAAAAAAATCTTGGGAAATTAAGTTCTATATTAACATCTTCTAATTCTTCTTCATTTTCACCTTTTTAATTTTTAATATTTCTTCATTTAACATTTTCATATATAGATTATAACCAAAAGTTTCAACTGCTCCATGTTGTTTTTTTCACCTAAGATTTCCCCAACCCCTCTAATTTTAGAGTCTTCCATGGATAAATCTATACCTGTTAAATTGTCAAATTCTCTAATACTTTCTTCTCTTTTCTGTGCATTTTTAGTTTTATTTTTCGTTCATAAGCATATAACAATAACTTTTCTTATTGCTTCTACCTATTCTTCCTCTAAGTTGATAAACTTGGGATAAACCTAACTTTTCAACTCCTTCAATTATCATAGTATTAGCATTTTCTATATCAATACCATTTTTCTATGATAGTTGTTGCAATTAAAAACATCTGTATTTCCATTTTTCAAAATTATGTATAGCTCTCTTTATATCCCTTGCCAACATCTGACCATGTATATAGTCAACTTTTATATACTCAGGTAAAAGTTCTCTAAGTTCTTTTGACTTCATCTCAATTCTTTTCACTGAGTTAAATATATAGAAAAACTTGTCCTTCTCTTGAAACTTCAGTAATTATAATGTCTCTAATTAAATCTTTATTATTGTCTATATACTCTGTTTGAATTTTTTTGTCTTCCTTCTGGAGAAGTATCTATAATAGATAAATCTCTAATTCCCAATAAAGATAAATTTAGAGTTCTAGGAATAGGGGTTGCGGTTAGAGTTAAAAATATCTATATCACCTTTGAGTTTTTTTCAACTTCTCTTTGGCTTTAACTCCAAACTTTTTGCTCCTCATCTATTATAAGAAGACCTATATCATTATACTTTATATCGTCTGACAATAATCTATGAGTTCCTATGATTAAGTCAGCTGAGCCATTCTCTATCTTTTTAAGACTTTCTTCCTGCTCTTTTTTAGTCTGTACTCTACTTAAAATCTCTATATTTATAGGATAGTTTTTAAATCTTTCACTAAATCTTTCATAATGTTGCTCTGCCAGTACAGTAGTAGGAACTAAAAAGTACAACCTGTTTTTTTCGTCCATTATAGCTTTAAAAGCTGCCCTTATAGCAACCTCTGTCTTACCATAACCAACATCTCCACAGACAAGTCTATCCATAACTTTACCTGACTCCATATCTCTTTTTACATCTTCAATAGCCTTTAATTGACCTGGAGTTTCAGTAAATGGAAAAGCTTCTTCAAATTCTTCCTGCATAACAGTATCTTTTGAAAACTTAAAACCATTTGCTAAATTTCTTTTAGCCTGAATTTTTTTATTATTTCTTTAGCAAAAAAATTTCTATATCTTCGCTCAATCTAGCTTTCTTTCTTCTAAAACCTTTTCTTCCAAGTTTATATATTTCAGGTATAACATCAGAAATATTAATATACTTCTCTATCTTATTTATACCATCAAGAGGAACATACAACTTGTCTTCATCAGCATATTTTTATCTTTTAAGTAATCCTGTCCATCAATATTTTTCCAAACCTAAGAATATTCCTACACCAAAATTTTCATGTATTACATAATCTTGTTCTGCTATTTCATCGACAGTCTTATACCTTAATGCCTTCTTTTTCAACTCTTTCTTTTTTTACTCTAATACCTTTTTATTTCTCTATCTGTCAGTATTAGCTTATCCTCTGTTCTATAACCTTCAAAAAAAGTGGATACTTTTCAAATTTAATATCATAGCCCTTAAATATTTCTTTTGTATCTTGTGGCTTCCTCTGAGTAAATTACTATATTTGTGTTTTCAGATAATTTTTTTATTCTGTCTATAACTTCAAACTGCTTTTAATTCTTCTTCTGTAAATTTTTTTGTATTTCTGTCTGCTTTCCTATTTTTAGAGAGTTCTGTTATTTTGTTTATTATGTCATTTTTCTCTATCTGAATTTTTCACTTATAAGTCTTTTTAACTTTTGCTTGTAAAAATATCATTATTTTCATAGTAATATTCCACTTTATTTTTTTGCTTGTATACATAAGAGAAAAAAATCTTTTTTTATCTTTATTATTGTCTATATACAGTTCTATACTATTTAATTTTTTTCAATACTTAATTGAGAATCTAAGTCAAAAATATGTTATTCTATCAACTTCATTTCCAAAAAAATTCTATTCTCACAGGATTTTTCTTGATTGATATTAAAAAAATATCTAAAATATCCCTCTTATTGAATATTCTTTTTCTTTGAGTAAGCATATATGTTTTTTTCAAATTTAGCTTCAATTAATTTTTTTCTTCCAAGGCTTTTTATATCTACTTCTTTTTCCTTTTTTTCAATAAAAAAATACTGTTAGCCTTAGAGTAATAATCTTCTAAGAAATATTCTAAAGAGATTAAGATTATAAATTTTTTTCATCTGATTTTAGAAGTTCTAATAGATCATAATTATATTTCTTTAGTTCTCCATTTTTCATTTTCTTTTTTTTATTCTGAGAATTCTTCCTTTATAGAAATCTTTTTAGCACAAAAAAATAATCATCTATATTTCTATTAGATGAGCAGACATAGACTATGCTATTCTTTTTTTATTTTTTTAGCCAAAATGGGATTTCTCTCTAAATTTCTTTTTCCATATTCTCTCCTAATCCGTACAGAATAGATTATATCAATTATTACAATATATTTCCACTAAATTTTTTTATTAAAAAAAGCAGGAGATACCTGCCAGTAGGTGCTATTTTTTTATTTTATATCTAGTTTTTTTCCAAAACATCTAACTGCAATATACATCAGTCTAGCTAAAAATAGGATTAACTCCTTCTTCTTTTTAAGATTTCCAAGAATATTTTATCTGCTTTTTTTCTTTCAATATTCAGCTCACAGCCCTTTGAATAAAGATAGTCATGCACAACACTTGCCCCACTATGTTTTCCATAGGGAAGAACAATAGCTCTAAATATCCTAGGTATGGAAGCATAATCTGTTACAAAAAGATTTAGGTACTCTTATAACATAATTTTCTATCTGGTATATGTAATCAGAAATTAATTCAAACTTTCCATTCATAAGATCCTTAACCAACAACTTTGATATTTCCATAATCTTCACCTCCATTTTCTATATCATAATAGCTTTTTAATATAATTTTCATTCACTCAAAAAAACTTTATATACTTCTAAAAAAATATTAAAATCCTATTTCAAATTTACATTTTATTTAAAAACATTAAAAAAACTATAATAAAATTATATGTTTTTTTATTTGACATCATATATTAGTTAGATGTATAATTATCTTAAAAAAAGAGGGTGATTTATATAGAAAAAAATAAAGCATTCTCAACTTTTTGAGATAATACTATCTATTTTAATTTTTTTCAATTTTATTGAATATTGCGTTTCTAAAGTACAAGGAATTTAAAGAGTTAAGAGATATAAATGAAGCCAAAACAAAAGATTACAGAAGCATTTTTATTTGGTATCAACAACTTCTTTTGAAACAGAAAAGAAAGCAAGAATTAGAATTAGACCTTTCTGCAAAAAATTGTAATATTAGATAAAAACACTTCAATCACAAGATATAGAGCTTCCAAAAAAATTTAATTTATTATCATACGTATACATCTAATTTAAAAAAATTTTTAAATTCTCTTTTTACTAAAAAAATGGCAATATTTCCAAGTCATTTTCAATATATATTTTTCAACAAAGAGAAAAAAAGTAAGATATAAACTTTCTTTTTTTATGGCTTCGATAGAAGTAAATTTTTAAAAAAATCAATAGTTATCGTAAGAAAAAAATAATAACGAAATAAACTACAACAATATTGCTGACTATCATAGGAGTACTAATGAAGATAGAGAAAGCTTTTTACAAGGACTGGAGAAAAAGAATGATTAAGAAATTATTTCTATGCTTTTTTTATTTTTTTGTTCATATGCTTAAATATCTTTTCTAAACAAAGTAAAAATGTAGTTAGAGTTGATATTATAGGTAAAAAAATGCTAATAGAAGCTATTTTATTAAATTTTCAGATGAGAATAATTTGAATAGTTTTTGAAGTTTATGACGAAGATAATTAATTTTCAAAAAAAGGAAAGAAAAAAATGGAAAAAAATAGAGAATTATTTTAAAAAAAGTCAACTAACAGTAGTATGGATAATAATAAAAATTTCACTTATTGAGGATATAGAAGACTTATATATCAGAGAAAAATCTAAGTTCTAATAAAGGTATTTTCTACATATTATTAGAGGCTATAAAAATTTTTTTAGCAAGTGATATCCATATAGAAGCCTTTAAATAATATAGTTAGAATTAGATATAGAATAAATGGTATTTTTAAAAAGAAGTCGCTAGAATAGATAAAAAGTTTTCTAGCAGCTATAAGTTCAAAGATAAAAAAATACTATCTTCCTTGGATATAGTTGAGAAAAAGAAAACCTCAAGATGGTAGATTTTCATTGAGATACAAAGGTAGAGAAATAGATTTTAGAACTTCTATCATGCCCACTATGAATGGTGAAAAAAATTGTAATTAGAATTTTTGGATAAGTTTAACTATAACTTTACCTTTAGATGATTTGTATTTATCAGAAGAAAAATAAAAAAAGTTTTCTATAAAGCCATTAATCAGAACAATGGTATTATTATAGTAAATGGACCTACAGGTTCAGGAAAAATCTAGTACTCTATATAGCATATTGAAATATAAAAATAAAGAAGAAGTTAATATTTCAACTGTAGAAGACCCTATTGAATATCAAATTGAAGGAATTAACCAAGTTCAATGTAAGAATGAATTAGATTTAAATTTTGCTACAATTTTAAGATCTTTATTGAGGCAAGATCCTGATATTTTAATGATAGGAGAAATTAGAGATAAGGAAACAGCTGAAATAGCTGTTAAGGCTTCATTGACAGGACATTTAGTTTTTTCAACTCTACATTCAAACGATAGCTTAGGTTGTATAAACAGACTAGTCAATCTGGGTATTGATAACTATCTTTTAAGTCTGGTTCTACAGATGATAGTTTCTCAGAGATTAGTTAGAAAACTTTGTCCACATTGTAAAAAAGAAGATGAAAATTATAAAGAAAAAAATTAAAAAAAGTTTAAACCTAGCTGAAGAAAAACTATAAGGATATAAAGTTCTATACTTCTGGAGCTTGTGAAAAAAATGTATGAACACAGGCTATATAGGAAGAATACCTGTTTTTTTGAAATAATTTATTTTGATGAAAGTTTAAAAAAATATGCTAGCACAGAAAAAAAGGAAATAAAACAAAAATTTTAAAACTCTACTTGAAAAATGCGATGGATAAGGCTAAGGAAGGATTAACTTCACTTGATGAAATAATGAGGCAATTATGAGAAATCAAAAAGAAAAAAATTTTTATTTTTTTCACTAATGAACTAGCTCTACTTATAAAAAAAGTGGTCTAACTTTTACAAAAAGCTATAGAAATTATATTAAAAGAAGAGAAGAATAAAAAAATTTAAAGATATTCTAAAGAAAAATCCATAAAAAAACTTAACTATGGGTAAAAAAATATTTATGATAGTTTTAAGCCTTTTTGAAAAATACTTTTTGGAAGCACCTATTTATATATTTTTAAAAAAATAGGAGAGCTCAGTGGAAATATAGTAGAAAGCCTAGAAGATATTTCAAAAATCTTTAGATTTTTGATTTAAGTAGAAGGAAAAAAATTAGGGGAATTTTAATTTATCCCATAGTAGTTATCTGTTTAACTTTTTTTAATAGTGAGTTTCTTACTCATCTTTATCTTGCCTAGTTTTATTACAATTTTTTTGAAGAAAAATCAAATTGAACTTCCTTTAGTAACAAGGATTTTATTAGGTCTTTCAAGGAATTTTTCATTATATTTTTAATTTTTTTATAATAGTTATATTAACAATAATATTTATTTTTAATATGTATATAAACAAAAAAATAAATATAAAAAGAATAAGAAGGGATAAATTTCTTTTAAACATATTTTTTTATTTGGAGAGTTAAAGAAACTATTACTGGCTTCAAACCTCTATCATTCATTTTCAATACTTTTTGAATGCTGGAATAGGAATGGTAGAAAGTTTAGAAATAATGTATATGAACAATAATAACTACTATCTTAAAGATAGATTATTTGAGGTTAAGAAAAGCTATATTAGCAGGAAATAATATAACTACTTCCTTTAAAAAAATTTAAATCTTTACAACGATAGATTTTCTATTTTGATAAGTGTAGGAGAAGAAAGTGGCTATCTCTCAGAAAAACTTTTTTTACAAATTTCTAAAAATTTTAAAGGAAGATTTTGATTATAAATTAAAAAAATTACTGGCTATACTAGAACCCTTTAGTAATTTTTAATTTTAGGACTTATAGTTGGCTTTCGTAGTTTTAGCAATATATCTACCAATATTATCAATAGGAGATATATTTATATAAAAAAATTGAAATTAACGACTGCTGAATGACGAATTTTTATCGTAAAATGCTATGTTAGTGAGCGTCAAAAAAAGCAAGTGTCTGAGTTGATTTATCAACGAGTTTTTGCTTTTTTAGTGAACGATTAGCATTTTAGATTAAAAAAATTCAGTCTCAGCAGAAGTTATTAAAAATTTTTTTATAATCATTCGCTATTGTTATTAAAATTTTTTTTAAATAAGAATTCGAGGAGGTCTATATGAAAAAAATCGTGGTTTTTTTCTTTGATTGAAGTAATTGTAGCAGTAGCTATAATAGGAATATTATCAGGTATTGTTGGTTTAAAATTAAGATCTTATATAGCAACTTCTAAAGATACTAGAGCTGTGGCAACTCTTAATTCCTTTCGTTTAGCAGCTCAAACTTATCAAATAGATAATGATAAACCTCTTATTGAAGATAGTTCTAAATATGACGATGATACAGAAATTAAAAAAAGCTTTTAGAAAAAAATTAGAAATATATTTAGATAAGAATGCTAAAGAAATTATATCTACAAATAGAATAACTATAGGAGCTTCAAGAGACAGTGAAAATGGTGATTTAAAATATGGAGGAGAAGTAAGATTTACTTTTAAAGATCCTGATAATGCTGCTAACAGTGATGGTTATTATATGTGGTTAGTTCCTGTAAATCCTACTAAAAAAATTTTTGATAGCAAAGGAAAAGAATGGACAAAAATATTGATAATTTTTTTCTATATATAGCATTGATTTTTTTGTTATGTATATAGATATTAATAAAAAAATATATTCCCAATGTTTTAAATTTTTTTCTATCTTAATACTTTCAGTTTTTTTATTAGGGGATAAGTGAGATAGAAAAATTTCTTTATAGGTGCAGCTTGCTATGTCTTACCTATACTAATCTTTTTATGGCTATGTCTCAGATATTTTTGAAGAGAGAAGTCTTTGGTTTTGGTGATATAAAAATTAATAATAGCCCTAGGTGGACTTTTTATATCACAGTGAAATTAATATTTTTTTACAAATTTATATTTTTTTACCTTTTTAGTATTTTTCAATTGCCACCCTTTTATATTACTTTTTTTATCTTTGCGTATATTTTTTTGTAAAAAAACAGAGCCTTAAAGATTAGAGGTGTAGAGATAGCATTTGCTCCCTATATATGTATAGCCTTTTTTTATTATCTACAACTATATAGAAGGTATATTATGAAAAAAATCTAGAGCTTTTTTTCTTTAATGGAAATTATTGTGTCAGTATTTATCTTATTTTTTTAGTTTTGATACCTAGCATAAAATTGAATAGTCAGCAGTTAAAAACCTATTCAAAAAAATAAGAGCTAAGGAAAAAAAGAGTTACATTTTTTTAACTCTTTAAATAACTATATAAAAATCTAAATCTATCTCAAATAGTCACTTAGAATTTAATAGTTATTCTGATTTTCTAAGTTCCTTCAGTGACTTCCAAACTTATGCTAGAAATATACAAAATGATGAATTTAATTTACTGATAGATGTTGAAGATATAGAAGTTGATTTTTTTCTGATAGAAAAGAAAAGGGTAAGTTTAATTAATTTAGAGTATAGAGGAGCATCAAAAAAATATAAAAAAATAAAAATTATAAAAATTTAAGGATTAAATGTATATGAACAAAAAAATAAAGCTTTTTTTCTCTTGTTGAAATTATAATAGCTATAAGCCTCACTTTAATAGTAGGTTCTATCTGTATTATCACTTTCTATTCTATGAATAAAAAGTTTTTTTAGTTATGAACAAGACTTATAAAAGAGATAAAGAAATAGCAAGTTTTAGGGATTTACTTGTTAGTCATATAAAATGGAATGAGGGAGTAGAAATAAGAATTAGTAATCTTTCTAAAAAAATCAAAAATATAAATAGTCTAGGAAATCTCTTTTTAAAAGAAAGTGAAAAAAAGAAGGAAATCTTTTTAGTTTTAAAAAAATTCAAGCCTATAATGAGACTGGAAAAAAACTACAAGCAGATACTATAGATGTTTTTTTATTCTATGAAGATAAAGTGAGCATTAGTTATTTTGATGAAGGAGATGTAGTTAATCTCTTTAATGGCACAGTAATTTTTGGAAAAATTGTTCTGGTAAATTTAACTTTGATAATAATATTTTAAAATTCTATCTAAAAAGATAAGGAAAAAAAGAATATGAGGAAATATTGTACTACGATCAAAAAAATAAAGCCTATATTTTTTTAGAAGTTATCATAATTTCTTTTTTTATTTATTAGTTTAACTCTCTTTGTACAAATTCTTTTTAAATAATAGTTTTAAGTTATACAAGGTGGATTATGAAACTCAGGAAAATTTTTCAAAAATTTAGACTTTTTAAATGAAATAATGAAAGTAGAGATAAGATATATAGAAAAAAATATAAATGATGGCAATATTAAAAAAATGCAGTTGACTATATAGTTCTCAATGAAGCAGGAGAAAAAAATTTTTTTCTGATAGCTGATCCTAGCAAAAGAATTTCTTTTAGGAGGCTATACTTTATTAAAATGATGAAATAAAGATAAATGCTTTTAATTTTGTTAATATACATTTTAAAAAAAGAAGATAACAATTAAAGATAAAAAAATTATTTAATACTTGCAACAATAAAAATATGAAGTAGGTAGTTCAAGAGATTTAGGAAGTCTTTACAACGGTGTCTTGACAAGGATGTGGATAAAAGAAGATGTCTAAAAAAACTTTAGCTTTAAGTCATATTGATAATTACGTAAATGGTGGAAAAAAATACTATTCTTCTTTTTGGAGAATAAGTTTTTTTTATATTTTTTTAAAGTTCAAATAGAGAATGTTTTAAATGAAGAGGACAGAAAAGAAAAAAATTAGAAGATAGATTGGAAATAGTCTTTTCCAAGATATAATTCTGATGATTTTGTATTGAGATATGAAATTCTGAAAAAAAGATAAAAAGAGAAAAATATAGTCGTTTATTTAATGGATATCAATTATTTAAACGATTGTATTATTGATGATATGAAGGACTATGGTTTTTATTTCTATTATTCCTTCTTTTTTTATATCCAGAGAAAAAAACGACTTAAATCATTATTTTAACTTTGATATAAGCGAAAAATATGCTAGTTATAACTGAGTATATGAACAATAATATTTTAGATATACAGAGCTTTTAAATTAAGTAAATCTTCACTTGATAGCGAGGATTTTGAGGTTGAAGATAAATTTTCAATAATAAATACTTTTCTGGCTAATATTACTGAGGATATACATATAATTTTCACTGGAAATAAAAATAAATTTTGATGATTTAGAGCTTGAGAACAAGACTTATTCTTTTTTTATTCAGTTGATAGTTTAGATTTTTTTCTAAATATCCTAATTTTCTTCCTGAAGAATTGAGAAACAAATATTCTCTTTACTATATAGAAGATAAGTATCTATATATTTTTGTTAGGACTTTCTATAATAACAATCATATTGACAATAATAATTCACTATAGTCTCAATAGTTCTGAAAAGAAATTAGAAGCCTTAGAGCTTGAAAAGTACCAAGCTTGAAGAAGAAATTGAGAATGCTAGAAATGAAATGGAAGAGATTGAGGTTGAAAGTAAGAACTTACAAGAGTTTCTTGTAAAAAAAGAAGATATGGATATAAAGATATCTTCATTTTTAGAAGAATTGACTTATCTTTGTCCTGAATACTTGAAAAATATCTAGTATAGAATATGATGAAAAATAAAAATTTTTCAATATAGAGGGCAAGACTGACAAAGTTGAAAGAATAACAAAAATTTCTAGAAAAATATAACAAACTCTAAAAAAATTTTATACTATCTAACTATGACTATATTTTTAAAAAAATCCAATGAGATAGAATTTAAAAATTGAAGTCAAGTATAGAGCTGTTCCGAGGTGAGTATATGTTTAAAGACTTAAAAAAATAAAAAAATCTAAAGATAATAATTTTTACTTATTTGTTATCTCATAGTTTTTTTACTTCCTTATTTTTTTAAAAACATTTTAAAAACTTGTTGAAATAAAAAGAATTAATCGAACAGGAAGATATAAAAAAATAGGTAGATTAAACTATGAGAAAAAAATACAGTTTTAAAAAGCTTTAGCTTTGAAAAAAAGAAGATTTTGAGAAAGAACAGAAAAAAAGATAGTAAAAAAATGAAGAAGATGAAACTAAGAAATCCTTTTGATAATATACCTTCACTTTTCAGATATATAGAAGATAAAAATTACTAAAAAAATAATATTAACTTTCAAAAATTTTGGAAGAAGCAGAAGAGAAGAAGATAAATTAAATTTAACTATGACTTTCAAAGGTAAAGAAAAAAAGATGTTAAAAAAATTTTTTTCTCAGATATAGAAAAATGAAGATTATGATATTAATTTTTTTCTTCTTCATATTTAAAAAAATAACTGTAGATAAGAGCTTATTAGAAGTAAAAATCTAATCTTGTTGCCACAGTTTTAGATAAAAAAAGAAGAAGTGGAGATTGATACAAATACAGGTGATAAAAAAATATTTTTTTCAATCTCTTAATATAAATCCTAAAGAAAAAGAAGATGAAGAAAAATTCGTATTCATATATGAGAATAGGTGACAAAACCTATTATAGAGTTTCAGCAAAAAAAGAAAAATAAGAAAAAGAACAAAAAGACTAAGACAAAAGATAAAGGTGAGGACTGATGAAAAAAATTTACTCTAATATTATTTTTTTAATTTTAAATAGCTTTCTTTTTTTCAATTGGATTAAATCGTGATGTCGATATTATTGATATGCCACTCCATGAAGTTTTAGCTGTTTTATCTAAAGAATGTGGTAGAAATTTAATATGTTCTAAGGAAGCTAAGGACATTGTGATTGATACATATTTTAATAAGGGTGAAGATTTGGACTCTGTTTTAGGATTTCTAGCTGAGACTTATGGTTTAACTATGAAAAAAAGAAAAATAATACCACAATCTTTATGCTAGCTAGTGAAAAAAATTCAAAAAAAGCTAAAATTATTGGTAGAGTTACCTCTAATAATATATCTTTAGAAGGAGCCAGAATTGAATTAAAAAGATGTGAATAAATTTGTTTATAGCGATAAAAGTGGAAATTTTTATCCTAGATAATTTGGATAAAGATGTCTATGTTTGTAAGATTTCCAAAAAAAGGTTATGAAGAAAAAAAGGTGAAATTATAGATAGCTCTAAGTCTATTTCTATTTTGAATGTAGATTTAAAAAGAAAAAGCTGATAATTATACAAATAGACAAAATGAAGCTAATCTTGAAGATTTAAATTTCTATGAAGTTGATGGAAAAATTTTATTATACTAAAAACTTTTTCTCTTTTTAATGTCTCTCCTGATGAAGTTTTAAAAGTTCTTCGTGAAACTTTTTGGAGAAAAATATAAAGGTTAGTAGCTTGAGTAAAGTTAATAAATTAGTTGTCAGTGCTGAAAGAGACATATTAGAAAAATGCTATCTCTATAATAGAAGATATAGATAAAAATCCTAAACAAGTTAAGATAAGTTCTCAAATTTTAGATATATCTAATAATCTTTTTGAAGAACTAGGTTTTTGACTGGGTATACAGACAAAATGTTGCAAGTGAAGAAAGAAATAGTCTGACTGCTATAATTTTAGGTAAGGCAGGGCTGAATGGTGTAGGTTCTAGTCTTAATATTGTTAGGCAATTCAATAATAAAAGTGATGTTTTAAGTACAGGGTTAAATTTACTTGAATCAACTAATGACTTAGTTGTGAGCTCTGTTCCCACTCTTATGATAGCTAGTGGTGAAGAAGGTGAATTTAAGGTAACAGAAGAAGTAATAGTTGGAGTAAAGACAACTAGAGAAAAATAAAAAAATGATAAAACATACTGAACCTGTATTTAAAGAAGCAGGTTTGATTATGAAGGTTAAACCTTTCATAAAAGATGATGACTATATTGTTTTAGAAATTAGTTTAGAATTAAGTGATTTCAAGTTTAAGAGAAATGTTTTAAATATAAAGGATGTAAATTCAGGTACATATAACTCTGAAGGAGGATCTAAAGTTGGAAGAGCTTTAACAACTAAAGTTAGAGTTAAAAAAATGGAGATACTATCTTAATAGGAGGCTTAAAAAAATCAATACAACAAAAATATTGAAAGTAAAATTCCTATCCTAGGTGATATCCCTATTATAAGTTTTTTTCTTTAAAAAAACACTACAAAGAAAAAGAGAAAAACTCAGATATGTACATAAAATTGAAAGTTGAAATAGAATAAATAATTTTTTTGCAATTCATTTTTACATTCATTTTTCTCCTATATACTTAGAGCATATAAGGGACATAGATAAACCCCTCCCTAATAAAATGAATATGTAGATAGAAAAACCACAAGTCTCTCCCCTCATTTCTTGTGGTTTTTTTGTTTGCGGTAAAATGGGAGGTTGGTTAATTTTTAGTTGACAATTAGAGTTTTATGGGGTATACTGTAAAATAAATATTCATTATTAGATTGAACTAGGGGACTTCACGACAAAATGGAGAGGTTCAAACTAAGTTAAGAGGGGTAATAGTCGGGGACAAAAACAATCATACAAAAAAACTATTACATAAGAAAAATTTAACTTAGGAGGTTAAAATGAAAAAAAGAAATTATTTGGAGTATTACTGTTCTCTTTAGTTTTATCATCATTAGCTTATGCTAAGATAAGAGATGCAGGAAACCAAGAGGCAGCTCAAAATGTAGCTGAAACTAGCATAGTAAAGCTAAGCCCTGAAGAAGAAAAAGGAAGCTTTCAAGGCTTTAGAAAGAGCTAGAAAAAAGAATTGAGAAAGAAGACAAGGAAAGAGAAGAAGCTCTAAAACTTGCTGAAAAAAACAAGCTCAAGAAGAAGCTAAAAAGAATTGAAGAAGCTCAAGCAAAAGCTCAGGCTGAAGCAGAAGAACAACAAAAAAACAAGTACAACAAGTTCAAGAAACTGTAGTACAAGAAAAATGGAAATACTGTTACAGAAGTTGTTACTACTGCATCTGGTTTAACACCACAAGAAGAAAAAAAGAAGCTTTTAAAGCTTTTAGAAAGAGCTAGAAAAAAAGAATAGAAAAAAAGAGGATAAAGAAAGAGCTGAAGCATTAAAAACTTGCTGAAGAACAAGCAAGAGCTCAAGCCACTCAAACCGCTCAAGAATAAGGGAAATCTATATACACTGGGAAATAATAGAAAAAAAGCTATTGCGATTAATTTTGCAATAGCTTTTTATTGTTTTTTTAATATAAATTTAAATGTTTATTTTTTTCAATCTTTCATTTAATTCTTTTGAAAGCTCTTCATAACCTTTTTTTACCTAAAAAGAGCAAACATATTTTTTTCTTGTATGATTCAACACCAGGTTGGTCAAAAAGGATTTACTTCTAATAAGTAACCACTTATAGCACAAGCTTTTTTTCAAAGAAATAAATTAAATATCCTATATTAAAAGCATTAAGTTCTGGTATATTTATAATTAAGTTTGGTACTCCACCATCTATATGAGCAAGTAAAGTTCCTTCAAAAAGCTTTTATTATTTACAAAAAGATAGTCCTTTTCCTTCTAAATAGTTAAGTCCATCTAAATCTTCAGCTTCCTTTTTTTAATACTTATATCTTTAAGTGGATTTTTCAACATTTAATATAGTTTCCATTAAATTTCTTCTACCATCTTGAATATATTGACCCATAGAGTGTAAATCAGTTGTTAAGTCAACAGAAGCTGGGAAAATTCCTTTTTTATCTTTTCCTTCAGATTCCCCATATAATTGTTTCCACCATTCAGAAATATAATGAAGTTTAGGCTCATAATTAGCTAGAATTTCAATATTATAATCCTTTTTATATAATATATTTCTTATAGCTGCATATTTATAACAGTCATTTGAAGTGAAATCTTTTGAATAGTCTTCTCTTGCTGTTTGTGCTCCAGCCATTAGATCATCTATACTTATTCCAGCAACAGCTATAGGAAGTAAACCAACAGCTGTTAGAACAGAGAATCTTCCTCCAACATCATCAGGAATTACAAACTCTTCATATCCTTTTTCATCAGCAAGTTTTTTTAGAGCACCTTTATTTTTATCAGTTGTAACATAAATTCTTTCTTTTGCTGCCTCACCATATTTATTTTCTAAAAGTTCTTTAAAAAAACTCTGAAAGCTATAGCTGGCTCTGTTGTTGTTCCTGATTTTGAGATTATATTTACTGAAAAATCTCTATCTCCAATAATTTCGATTAAATCTTTTTAAATAAGTTCCTGATATATTTTGTCCTGCAAAATAGATTTCAGGTGCATTTCTTTTTTCTTTAGATAAAGAGTTAAAAAAAGCTATGACTTAAGCATTCTATAACTGCTCTAGCCCCTAAGTATGATCCCCCTATTCCAATAACTACTAAAACTTCAGAATCAGATTTTATTTTTTTCACTAGCCTTTTTTTATTCTAGCAAATTCTTCCTTATCATAATTAACAGGTAAGTCTAGCCAACCTAGAAAAATCATTTCCAGCTCCTGTTTTTATTATGTAATTTTTTTCACTTACTAATTCAACTTTATTCTTAAGTTCATTTAATTCATTTTCATTTACAAACTTAGAAATTTTTTTGAATAGTCTAAACTAATTTTTTTCATTTTCCCTCCTAAAATATTTCTTTCCATTATATCATTATTTATATTTCTTTATAAATAAAAAAATAAGGAGTTATTGAAATTTAATTTGCAACAACTCCTTTTATATTTCTAAAAAAAGTCTTCACATCTTTCTGCTAAATTTTCACAAGCATTTGGATCATACTTTTCAACAGAGACAATTTTTTTATTTCTTCATCAATTGTCTTTTTAGCAAAAAAATCTATCATAGATAGCCAAGAATATAAATCCTATAACTAATCCTATGAAACTACCAGCTATAGATTGCATTTCTGAAAAATCCTAAAACGATCTGCCACTATATAACCTAAAAATCATCATAATAGGTGGAAAAAAACATATGCTATCATAGCAGCTTTTTACAACATCTTTTTTTCAGATATTTCTAAGGTTACTAAATCACCTAATTCAACTTTTTTTGATTTATTTTTAAATTCAAAAATCGCTTCCCATTTTGTTGCTTTCACTACAACAACTACAATGTGAGCAAGAAGAACTTTTATATAATTTAACAGCAACAGTATCACCTTTGAATTTTTAGTAACAATTCCCTTGTTTACCATAGTTAACACCTCTCTTATTGTAAAAATTTTTTTCAAGTGATGTTAATATTATACTCCCAAAAAAATCTAAAAATTTCAAATTTTTTTACTAAATTAATCAGGTTTTTTTATTTAAAAAGATTTTTCCTATTATCTTTTTTTCATATATGATATAATTAAAATATAAGATATAACTAAAAATTTTTATTATACATAAGTTTATGGGAGGTATTTTATGAAAAAAATTATTTTTTTAATCTTTTTTTAAGTTTGTTTTGTATTTCATGTAGCAGTTTCAATCCCTATGTTGATCAAAAAAACTAGAGATGAATTATTTAGAAAAGGGACTTTTGAATTAATGACTGAAGAAGAAAAAAACAAAAATTTGTATGTTGGAGGAACAGCTAGTGCTGTCATATACACTGAACCTTATACAGGTATTATAGGACAATCTATTAGAGCTGCTGCTAATAATCTTCCTCATAAGAAACAAATCGAAAAAGGCTGTCAATTACATCTATCAATATCAAGATAAAAATAATTGTTTCAGATAATACTTATGCTATTCAAGAAGCTATTGAGTATATGGGACAAAGTGAAAATGGAAGAAAAACTCTTAAAAATTGCAGATTTCTATTTTTTTAAATCGTGCAGACAGAGAAAAAAATAACAAAAATTAGCTAAAGAATATGGCTTTAAATATAGTTATCCAAAAGTTGATTAATAAAAATAAATTAAGGATTGATGTTATAAAACTACATCAATCCTTTTTATTTTATATTTTATTGAATTTCTTTCTTAGTTATATCTATAATTGTGTCTTTTTATTGAATCTTCTATCTTTCTATTTCTAAAGTTTAATTCTTTATGAGCTTTATCATTAGAAAAGTTAGAATTTGTTTGTAATGTGTATATAGAATATCTTTGTAAATAAAGGGAACTTTTTTTACTAGATCATAGTATTTTTTTCCATTGCAGGTGCTATCATTTTAACAAACCATATAGGGTATACTAAATATATATTTCTTTTTTTCCAAGTATCTTTTCAACTAATTTAGCATAATCCTTAATAGAAATATATTCTCCTGATAAAAATATATGTTTCACCTATTTTCACCCATATCAGCTGCATTTATTATGCCATCAGCTACATCTCTTACATCTACAAAATTATATCCACCATTAACAACAAATACTAGCTTATTTTCTAGCATTCTCTTTACTAACTGTGTGGTATGAGTATTAGAAGAATCTCCTGGTCCTATTATCCCTGCTGGATGGAAGACACAAGCTTTAAGATTTCTATTTTTAACAGCTTCTAATACGTTTTTTGCAGCTTCAGCCTTTGTTTTAGCATAATATCCATGGACTGAATCTTTATCAAAATCTTTAGTTTCAAATATTTTTCCTTCACTCTCTTTTATAGCATGAACAGAACTAACATATAATAATTTAGCATTCACTTCTAGACAATAATCAATAACATTATTTGTTCCATTGACATTAACATCATAAACCTTTGGATCTTCATCAGACTTTATAGTAACTATTGCAGCACAATGTATTACATAGATATCTTTATTATCTTCAACAGTAAAGATATCTTTTAAAGAAGCTTTATTTGTTATATCTCCATGAAATATTTTTGCAATCTATATCTTTTAATATATCTTCTTCTTTTTTAGAATAAACTAAAAGCCCTTACTTCATAGTCTTTATTTTTTTGATAGTTTTTTTACTATAGTATTTCCTAAAAAAATCCAGTGGAACCTGTAACTATAAAAAAACTTTTTCATAATATCACCTCAAAAGAAAATTGTATATTTTAGTGAACTATCGACTAACATCCCACAGTGCTAGACACAAATGTTCAAACACTTAATAAAAGAACACTACAATAGTATTTACTAGGTGATTAACCTAGTAAATGAAAAGATAGTGTATAGATAACATTTTTTTATTTTTTTATTATAATGTATTTCTAAATTTAGTATGAATTTTATTTTTTTATTTTCTTAACTCTTCATCTATTATTTTAATAGCTTTAATTAATTCATCAAATTTTTTTCTTGTGATATTAAATAATTTTTTTAAAAGGTATCATTAAAAGATTTGGCTCCCAATAATCATAAAAATCTACATTCAACTTCTTCTAGTTTAATAAAAATTATCATCAATAATTTTTTTATTTTTTTCTTTTTAATTTTATATACTCATCTTCTCTAGCTCTTGGTTTTTTTATCTCCTTTTCCATGTTCTGTATAAAAAAATTTATTGAAATATAAGACCCTATTTTTATCTTTTTGAATCAATACGCCAAAAATACTGTATATGTTCTTTTATCTTCTGGTAAATTTTTCTTCTCTTGTATCTGGAAATATCTTTTTTTCTAAAATATCATATTGTGTATATACTCCTCCACCAATACTTCTACCACTTCTTATATAACCATTAGGAAAAAAATATTTCTCATAAATTCATATTGTGATATAGCACTCCATGCTATGTTTAACTCCCAATATTTTTTTGATTAAGTTCTTCTTTTGAAATAAAAATAATTTTTCTCTTTTTTTCTTCTTGTTTGGTTACTTCCTCAAAAATATTCATAATAATCATCTAAAATTGGATTTTTTTCCTCTATATTTATTTAATATCTTTAGAAAATCTTCTCTATCTATTTTTTTATATTTACTTTATTTTTCATCAATAGTAGTTTTATAGTCATCAGAAAACCAAAAAAACCTGTTTTTAAAAATATACTGTTTTTACATCATTAATTTCTTCTTTAAAAATCGTTTTTTTAATAGTTTCTTTGTACCTTTTAATTTGCTCACTATGTTCAGAAGTATAAGTTTTATCTTCAATGATATAAGCTTTCTTTGATTTTTTTAATATGACTAAAACATCTATTTTCTTATATTGTCTTAATATTTCTACCTTTCTCATTTTTCTAAATTTTCTTCTTTCTAGTAGATTCTGAAAAAAATATCCTTTGCCATTGGATATAATTCTTCATTAGGATAATTAATCCAATTTAAACACCAACAGATAAAAAGCATCTTGTGATAATTCACTGGTAGCAAAACTAAATAAATTATTTTTTTCTAACATTTTTTTATTCCCCTCTTTTCATTTTAATTAATTATATTATATATTATTTTTTTATAAAAAAATATCTTCCGCATTCACTTAACCGTTTTGATTTTTTTAAATTTCGGTAATTTTTTTATTTGTGATATAATTTATAAAAAAAGCTAGGAGGTTCTACTATGGGAATGGACTTATGTTACTATGGTGTAAAAGAAGAAAAATATACCTGATATTCTTGATGGAAAATTTTTTTGAGGAAGATTTTTTTCAGATTCAGAACCACAACATACCTTGAGAGTATTTTTCAGTAAAGGAACTTTTATTATGTATATTCAGGTGGAAAAGAATTAGAAGAAGAAGATTTTCAAGGAAAAAAATGAAAGAGACTTTATTTATTGAAGCATTTTTTTAGGGGAGGTCACTGTCAGCTTTTCCTCCTGGAGATATCTATTCTTATTGTACTTGTAAGGAAAAAAAGTTAAAGAAATAGCTAATTTTTTTAAATAAGATAGATATAAAAAGATTGTTTTTGAAAAAAATAGAAAAAAATTTTTACTCTTTCCTCTGAAGAAGAAGAGTATATTTTTGATATTGAAAATATCATAGATAGATTTAATGACTTTTAAAGAATTTTTACAACGAGCTAGTAAAAAAATGACTTAGGAGTATTCATCTATATCTCTTAAGAAAAAAATTGAGACTATCAAAGGTATAAAAAAATTGCAGGTAACATATTTGCAGTTTTTTTATATCTTTTTTTAAATGTCATGTTTATTCCTATTGCAAGAACTAATATTCCTCCTACTGCATTTAATTCTGATATTGCTTGTGGATTTAAGTAATCTTTAATTTGACTTGCAAAAAAATAAAAATATTCCTTGATAAAGAAAAAAACTGAAAATGCTGAAAAAAATAGCTCCTATTCCATATATAGAAGTTAGAACTATTGATATAACTCCATCTAATATTGCCTTTATATTTAAAAATGGTATTGTCATTTGTAAGTCCACTATTTATGAATTATGCCAGAACACTCGCGACTCTAGCACTCGTAGGGTGTTAGTCGTTGAGATGAATGGCATATTTTTTTGTTTACAAAAAAATTTGAAATAGTTAAATATATGTAGTATAATAAAAATGATAATAAAAATATTGAATATTAATTTTGGAAGAGGATATGTGTATTCAATTCAATATCATATAGTGTGGTGTCTAAAAATATAGAAGATATATCCAAACTCAAAAGAAAGATGAGAAGGAGGAACTATGGCGAATTATGTATTGACATTAGCTTTAAAAAAACTGAACTATGGCAAGAACATATTTTTAGAAAAAGAGACTAAATATAGCCAGAATGATATATAATTCTTGCCTTTAGTGAAATTCTTAAAAGACATAGAAAAAAATGATAAATTCTTCTGAATATAAAGGAATCAGTAATTTAGATAAAAAAAGAGCAATCTAAAAGATATAAAGAATTAGATAAAAAAAATATTTATATCTAAATTTGAATTAAATAAATATGTGAAAACCTATGACACAAAAAAATTTAAAAAGAATATAGGTTCTCAAATGGGACAAGAGTTAGCTGAAAGAGCTTTTTGCGACTTATGAAAAAAATTTAAGTATGGTAAAGCTAAAAAAAGTATATTTTAAAAAGTTATGGAAATTTCTATTCTGTTAGAGAAAAAAAGGTAATATTACAGGGACTTAGATTTTTTTAAAGAAGATTGTTGTATATCTTGGTTAGGCTTAAAAGATTCCTGTAATAATAAAAAAATAATGATAAATATGCACAAAGTTGTTTTTTTAGATAAATTATTGTATTGTAGACTACTTAAGAGGGTTGTAAATGGAAAAAAATAAATACTACATTCAAATAACTTTTTGAGGGGACACCTCCTAAAAAAACATAAAGTTGGTGGAGAAAATGAAATTGGAATTGATATAGGAACTTCAACAATAGCAATCGTTAGTGATAATAAAGTAGAATTAAAGATTTTAGCTGAAAAATATAGGAAATAAATGAAAAAGAAAAAAATAAGACTACAAAGAAAAATTAGACAGACAGAGAAGAGCAAACAATCCTAATAAATATAACAAAGATGGCACAATTAATATAGAAAAATAAAGAAAAAAATGGAAAAAGAGCAAATCATATGTAAAAAAACAAAGTTAAAACTTTCAAATTTACAGAGAAAAAAATCGCAGAGAAAAAGGGAACAATCTCATAATATTTTTAGCGAATAGTATACTAGAAATTGGAACAATAGTAAAAAGTTGAAAAATATGAATTTTAAAGCTTTTACAGAGAAGAAGCAAGAAAAACTGAAATATCTGAAAAAAACTGGAAAAATTTAAAAAAAGAAAAAGAGATTTGGAAAAAAATCTTTATCAAATAGAGCACCTGCATTATTAATTGAAATAATAAATAGAAAATTAGAATATATTGGAAAAAAATATAATAAAAATTGATACTTTTTAAAGTAAAAAGCTAGTCAACTAAATCATAGTACAAATGAATATGAAAAAGAAAAAGTCTATCAAAAAGATGGGTAGAAATATTAGGAAATAAAAATACAAAGAGATTTGTATTCTGCATTTTTTTAATAAAGAATGTAAAAAGAAAATTTAGAAGAAGTAAATATAGAAAAAAAGCACAAAAAGAATTTAAAAAAATTTTTGTTAAATTACATAATGAAGAAATTGAAAGAATAAAAAAAGGAAATGTAAAAAAACATTAAAACTGTATGGGATTTTAAAAATAAAAAAACTGGTTTTGAACCGAGCCAACAGGACGTAAATGTTCTCAACGGAGAGCTTGTCCATTAAAGTCTTAAGGAAATTAGCTAGTATTTGAATACTAGATATTCAAAAGAAACTAAATAGTACTTAAGAATCTCGCGACTCTAGCACTCGTAGGGTGTCAGTCGTGAGAGGTTCAGTGAACCTAAAATTGCCATAGCTCCAATACAATAAAGTATAGTTGCTGCTGAAAAATTTGTTATTAATCCCATATCTTTTCCCCCATCTTCCACTATTTATTATCATTAGATTATATCATAAAAATGTTTATTATAATAAATTGTAATTGTATTTTCTTTAAATTATTGCTATAATAACTATAGAATAAAACATATACTAATAATAGGAGGTTTTTTTATGGGAATGTATGCTATGTACCAAGAAGTGAAAAAAAGAAGATTTTAAAAATTATTAGAAAGTGATGACTTCTTTTGAAACTATTGAAGAACTTAGAAGAAAAAGATGGAACTGAATTATGTGATATAGATAAAATGTGGGATGCTCTTCATTTTTACTTAATGGACTTTCTGCACTCTATGGAGATCCTCAAGATAATATACTAAGTGAATTTATTATTGGTAGTAAAAGTCTTTGATGATGATTCTGAAGAATTTGCAAGATATATTCCAACAGAAAAAGTAATAGAAATTGCTAAAAACTTAAATGAAATAAATTTTTGAAGATTATTTAAAAAGATTTTGATATGAATAAATTTGCTGAAAATGGAATTTATCCAGATATTTGGGAGCTATGATGAAGAAAGAGAAGAAATAATGGAAGAACTTTCTGAACATTTTGATAATTTAAAAAGAATTCTATAATAAAGTTGCTAAAAAAATAAGAATATAGTTGTTGTTACTATTTGTTAATACATTCATATAAACAAAAAATAAAGGGGCTGTTGCAAAATTAAAAGTTCAATCTTAAGTAAAAAAATAAGTGAGTTACGAATGGAAATTTTTAGATAAAAATCAAATAGAATGAGCCGAGCAAATGCAGGAGTGTCTGAGTGCAACGAGGTTTTCCTGATTTGCAGCAGATTCTGATTTTTTTATCGTTAAGAAAATTACTCAGTAACGAATTATTTTTTTACTTTTATAATTTGCAACAGCCCTTTTTATTCTTC